>Ga0180438_10003419_pt1 | contig 24069 bp, 17 predicted proteins | sample SS_ome_12_FD_132455 | JGI IMG/M metagenome (GOLD analysis project Ga0180438, IMG submission 132455) | Hypersaline lake sediment archaeal communities from the Salton Sea, California, USA - SS_3_D_2 metaG | ecosystem: Environmental > Aquatic > Non-marine Saline and Alkaline > Hypersaline >... | reverse complement strand
TCAGCAAATGCTCGACGAGCTCGAGGTCGGTGGTATTTACATGAATATGACTCATCCAGCATCGAAGAAATGCAAATAACATGATGTGGAATAGTCAAAGATTTTATCTGACACTCCTATTCAAACTTGAATCTTGACTTTAATATATAGTTACGGGGGGAATTGCTGGGGCTTTAGATGTATCTGTCATGAGTGTCTTCTTTTCATATATCCTACTGTCCGCAACACCTGAATCGGTGTTGCATCCAAGTCGCATCTGCTCGGATGGTCTTACAGCTGCCGAATGTGTTCTTTACCGTAGGCTGTTATTCGGCGAGGTGAAGAACACCTCATCGAGCAAGAATATCAATCTATTATTCTTGATATCATTAAACATCAGATTATAAGAATTACTCATACCTCAATGAATCTACCGGATTTTTATAGGCCGCCTTCAAGGATTGAATAATTACAGAAACCACAGCGGTCAGAATGGCAATCAATCCTGAAAGTAAAAAGATGTCAGCTCCTATCCATATTCTGTATTCAAAATTCTGAAGCCATTGATTCATCAGAATCCAACCCACCGGCCATCCAAAGAGAACCGCTAATATCGGCCATACAATAAATTGTTTCATCATAATATACAAAATATGAATCTGGTTCGCTCCAATTGCTTTGCGTATACCAATCTCTTGAGTTCTTTTTTCAACGACAAATGATGCCAAACCAAATAACCCTAGAGATCCAATCAGAAGAGCCAGTAATGAAAAAAGTAAAAATACTTCTGAAGTTTGTTCCTCTTTTCTGTACAGTCTGCTATAATCCTCATCTAAAAAACAGTATTGATACGGAATGCCTGGCGCGATAGTCTTCCAGGATTCTTCTATCATTTTAAGTGTACCTGCAATATTATCGGTCTTTATTTTGATCGCTACGTATTGAGCAGGATATGTATTCTGTTGAATATTCAACAGAGCCATAGGCCATATCTTTTGATGCTTGGATTCATAATGATGATCCTGAACTATACCGATTACTCTAAAAAATCCAATGTCTTTTACTTCTATAGATTTTCCTAAGGGATCCTCCCATCCAATAAGTCTCAAAGCGCTTTCATTGAGGACTATTGCCGTTTCATCCGATGGAAATTCTTTTGAGAAATATCTTCCTTCTTTTAACTCGATGTTCAGAGTTTTTAAAAAATTCTCATCAGTGCTACCCAGGTCTAACAAAATTTCTTTGCCTGGCTCATAATTTACTCCTCTGCCCTCATAGTATCTCCCCGGAACAGTACTCGATACGGTTACATTGATTATTGATGAGTTTTTCAGCAGTTCTTCTTTGAAAACATCTAAGCGGTGGCCTAAATAATGAACATTTTCAACAATCACAACCTGATCTTTATCAAAACCAAGTTGCTTATTTTTTATGAAGTTGACCTGTCTCCCTACAACGATCACACCTATTATAAGAACGATAGAAATTGAAAATTGAAATAATACGAGTCCGTTTCTCAACATTGTGTTTTTTCTGCCGGTGTATGAATTTCCCTTGAATAAGACTGTCGGCTTTAATGAGGAAAGGATAACGGCAGGATAGCCTCCTGAAAACATACTGAGCGCCAAGACAAAACCCAAGCTGTACAATAATATCAGCGGATCGCTTAATGAAAGCGACAGTTGTTTACCCAAATAGTCATTGAAATACGGCAGGACGGCTTTAATAACAATAAATGCAATAAGAGTCGAAATTGCACATATGAATGTTGTCTCGCTAAGAAACTGAATCATCAACTGAACTCTCTGGGAACCAGCCACTTTTCTCACACTTATCTCTTTGGCCCGAAACGATGTTCTTGCCGTTGTCAGATTAATAAAGTTGAAACAGGCAAGTAAAAGAATACTAAACGATATCGCTGAAAACAGATACACATACGCAATATTTCCGTTTGGCTCAAATTCTCCGCTTAGGTTTGAATGTAAATGGATATCCGTTAACGGCTGAACATACCATTTCCAATATCGATCCTCAGTATTTACTCTGCCCGGATTTCTGTATTTAAAGACCAGCTCATCGAGTACCGCGTTAAATTCTTTGTAAGGAAATCCTTTTTCAAGGACTATATATGTTTTTACATAAGATGTCCACCAGTTATCTGAACTAAAAAAAACAAAACTTGATCCCGATAGAATAAAATCGGCATGGAAATGTGAGTTCGGTCTCATGTCCTCAATAACCCCGGTTACTTTATAATCGGTATCCTGAATACTTACTATTTTATTGAGAGGAGCTTCATTCCCAAAATATTTATCAGCAATACGACTTGTAATAACAACAGAATTCGGTTCTTTGAGGGCGTTTTCCCTATTTCCTTCTAATAGATCAAATGAAAAGACTTTAAAAAAAGAGTTATCGGCAGCAAACACACCCGCTTCCAGAAAACTCCTCTCCCCTTGTCGCACGAGAACAGTTGAAAAATTCTCAACACAGGTTGCCTCCTTCACAACGGGATAGTCATTAAGCAGTGTTTTTGAGACTATGGTAGGAGTCGAGGCTGAAGCGATTACAGTGGTCCTCAACAGTGCATCGGTAGCAATTCTATAGATCTGTCCGGATTTTTCATGATATTTATCGTAACTTAATTCGTTATTGATCCAGAGTTGGATCAGAATAAAGCAGGTTATTCCTATTGCAAGCCCGACGATGTTGATGAACGAATAACCTTTATGTCGAAGGATATTCCTGAAGGCCGTTTTGAAATAATTCTTGAGCATGATGAATCTCCAGATTATAGAATTCGTAATCAACACCAGCACTACCTTCAATACCTGACACCAGTACCATACCCTCCCCAGAACAGGGCCGATCTCTTTGACAAGACAGGAATACACCTCCTCTAGATCGCCGGATTTTTCCGCATACTCATCCTGATTGAGTAGAACTCGGAGTATCAAGCTCGAAAATTTTGGAGGATATGCGATCATTTGTCTTCTTTTGTCTTCTTTTGTCTTCCTTCTCCGGCCGCCCATTATCATTCCTTTCACTCATTGTCTTTCTCATTCATACCGCAAGCTGTCAACAGGATTGGCCAGAGCAGCTTTTATGGTTTGAAAACATACGGTTATTAATGAGATGAGAATAGCAATCACCGCCGAAAAAATAAAAATCCATACGCTGATATTAATTCGATAAGCAAAATTCTGCAGCCATTTATCCATTACAAAATAAGCGAGAGGCGTCGCAACAATAATGGCCAATGCAACCCATTTAATAAATTCATTCGACAGCAGAACGGCAATTCCCGTTACCGAAGCGCCTAATGTTTTTCGAATACCTATTTCTTTCTTTCTTCTCTCTGTCGTATATGAAGTCAAACCGAAAAGTCCGAGGCATGATATAAAAATACCTAAAAATGTAAAGATACTAAACAATTTGCCCGTTCTTTCATTAGAGCGGTAAAACGTATCAAAAATAGAATCAACAAAACGGTAAGTAAAGAGTCCATCGGGATTCAATTCCTGCCATTTTTCCTTGACGAGGGATACTGTTTTTTCCGAGTTTGCAACATCCATTGTAAGTGTAACACTATCGAAATATTCAGGCGAATAAACCATAACTAGTGGACCAATTTTTTCCTGGACATCACTGAAATGAAAATCCTTCATAATGCCGATAACCAATCCATCTGCGGGTCCTCCCCGCAGGTGTTTACCCAGGGCTTCTTCCGAGGAATGCCAGCCTAAAGATTTCACGGCCGTTTCATTGATAATAAGCGGACCTTCTATATCAGTGCTCAATTCTTTTATAAATGCTCTTCCTGCTGCCATTTCGATCTTAAATTCCGGGATAAAATCATCATCAATCAAACAAACATTAAAAAATTGTATTTTTTGGTCCGCTTCACCTACAATGCCCACTTGCCAGCCATAAATACCATATCCCGGTATCGCCGAAGAAACGGTTGCACCCTTTATACTGGAAAGTTGTAAAAATTCCGCCTTGACGTTTTTATAATTTTCGGAAAGTGAAGAATTTCTACTCCAGGATAAAAACAGTTTTTGTTCTTTGTCAAATCCGAGGTCTTTATTTTTCATAAAATTAAGCTGTGTATATACAACAAAAGTCCCTATTAGTAAAGCAACAGAAATAGTAAACTGTCCGACAACCAGTATTTTACGTAAGAGGGAACTCCCCGAACCGCTGGTTCTTCCAGATTGGAAAATGGTACCCGGTTTGAACATTGACAGACAAAAAGCAGGATAGCTGCCGGAGAAAAAACCTACAATGACAATTAATACAACGGATACGAAAAGAATTTTTAGGTTTAAGAGATCATTAAAAACAAACTCTTTTCCTGAAATGTCATTAAAAAGGGGCAATACGGTAGTGGCAATAGAAAATGCGATAAAAAATGCAATCAGAGACATAAGAAATGCTTCACCCAAAAACTGACATATGAGCTGTCTTCGCTGAGCGCCCACAACCTTCCGCAGTCCCACCTCTTTTGCCCTGTTCGCAAATCTAGCCGTCGATAGATTCATGAAATTAATACAAGCGATGAGTAGAATGAGCAGACCGATTACTCCGGTCCCCGATACGTAGAGAGGATTGCCGGGTGTTTCAATTTCACCTCTTATATTTGAATGAAGATGTATGTCTGTTATTGGTTGAAAAAAGTATGAATTTTTTGAAATCCGTTTTTCCATTTCTTCCTGGGTTTCGTAATTTTTTTCAAGATCACGAATGAGGTTTTCAAAACGTTTACTATCAACCTGCGGCGCAAGCTTCACATATGTCCTGAAAGTAGTCCATCCCCAATTGGGGAAAAACCTTTTTGCCTCTTCAAAAGACTCGAGTGATACCAATAATTCATATTTGAAATGAGTATTCGAGGGATGATTCTCTGCGACTCCTGTAATCTCAAATGCTTCTCCATTAATGGTAATCGTGTTTCCGATTGGGATCTCCTGACCAAAATATTTTCTAGCCATTCGTTGAGATAAAACAACTGTATTTGGCCGTGTGAGTGCTCCTGCAGGATTTCCATGTATGAAATTTATTGAGAAAATATTGAGAAGGTCCTGGTCCGTATAAAAAACCCGTTCCTCGTAAAACATTCTGTCGTCTTTTTTCACCAGAGGCTCGGAAATGCGGAATATTCTTGCAGCATATTCTACCTGTGGAAAATCTTTTTTAATAAAGGGTCCGACGGCAGGACCAATGGCAGCCCAATCACCGGAAAAGGATTTTGTTTCGTAATGTGTACTTATTCTAAAAATTCTTTCTTTATCTTTATGATAATTGTCGTAGCTTATTTCCTCAGTGACAAAGAGAAAGATTAATAAACAACTCGCAATTCCTGTTGCAAGCCCAAAAATATTTATGAATGAGTAACCTTTATACTTCGTAATATTTCTTAACGTAATTTTAATATAGTTGTTAAACATCAACCACCTCCAGCAAATTGAATTCAAAACAAATACGGGCGCCGCTTTCAATACCTGAAACCACAACCACGCCTTGGCCCGAAACGGGCCGATCTCTAAGGCAAGGTATGAATATACCTCCTCCAAGTCACCGGATTTTTCCGCATACTCGTCCTCCCGCAGGAAGATACGGAGGAGAAGACGGGACAGGCGAGGGAGTTTTGGATTACAACGGCTCATTTACCGTTCTCCGGCAGGATGCGCGGCACGCCCGCCCATAAGCGTCGGGCGGTTTCCTGAGCTCTCAGGAGTGCACCCTTGCCTTCCGGGGTGACCCGATAGAAAAACTTGCTCTTGCCGCCGCGCTCGGCCGTTGGCTCGCCTTTCGTTTTTATAACATACTGCTTCCTTGCAAGCTTATCTAATGGTTGGTAAATCGACGCAAAGGACCAACTCTCCCCCGTATCGGCATGGATTTGCTCGCGTATACTGACGCCATAAGCGTTAGCCCCGAGTTTGAGTATGGTCACCAAAATAATTTCTTCTGTACGTGTTAGAAGTCCCATATCTTCTCCATGTATAATTATCATATTTGGATATTTTATCTATTTATACGACGGGATTGAGAAAAGGTTGTCAATATTAATCCGGTTTGGATAAAAATATCCATTGCCTGCTACCAAGACAATATGATAATCATACGGTTTGATTCGTCATTGTCACAGATTAATGTGGGAAAATTTTTTTTAAGCTTCAGGTTTAAATTATAAGATGAATACGCGTAATATACTTTAGAAATCTTAAATACGATAAAACTCTTTAAAATTATTAGTAATTACTATTAGATCATTTTCCTTACAAGCAAAGAATCAGATTTATACTGTGCAACATGACGTAATTAAAAACATACATTGAATTCATTTCCCTTCCATGTTTATATAACTTTTCTAAAATTAATTTCCGTTTGCTATTTATTCGATATTATATTACATTGTGGGCCACGAGAGTTTTTTGACAATTTTGTATACAAAACTAGCAAAAAAATTGCATGGGCTAAGTATTTAATTTTTAGCAATTCGGGGCGTAGCGCAGCCCGGCTAGCGCGCATGCTTCGGGAGCATGAGGTCGAGGGTTCAAATCCCTCCGCCCCGACTAAGCTAAGTGACAGTTTCTTCATTGTTTTTGTATGAGTTGCCTCCCTATTAGTTTATTCTAATAAATTATTATTTTAGTATATTTTGGTATATTTTAGTGTGCCCAATGGAACATTCATGGCACACGAAATAGATGTTAAAGATCACACATAAAGATAAGTACAACCTGAAAGTGGGACAAAAATCACAAACCTTAGCGTTGAGAATTTGTCCCATTTTAAAAATACGTTTTCAATTTCTTATACAACGTTTATATATAACATTAGTCGGTTTATATTTTTAGAATTATGTCTAATCTACTCTGATAAAAAGGCACGAAACACACGAATTGTACAAGTGTGATCGAAAAATATTAATCAAGGGCAATATTAATTTAAAGAACCTTATATTTTAATACTTCAAGACTCACAAGATACTGTTGAACCACGTTCTAGTTACTATATTTTGAAAAGTGTTTTTCATGGGAAGCATGAAGTTGAAAGTTCAAATCTTATCACTTTTGTTATAGAAAGACCTCCTTGACCAAAGATAATCCACATACTAAAAACTGTCAAGCGAGATCTGATAATCTGCAGCTGAAGCTGATTTTATCAGAGTAAGGAAGATCATTCTCTTGAAGTAATGTTAAAATATTCATTAATAGCTAAACTAAGAGGCTGGCTAACCCAGCGATGAACACGGATTGAAACGCTAATCATCAATTCTATTCCGGAGTGTAAATTGGAATCACTTAAATCAAAAATGTAACTCACGACTTTTCAAACGGTTATTGCAAATGTTAGGTTGCTCTATGATGTTGGGATATTGTTTTATCCTATTGTCAAAACTCTTATTCCATTTTTTTTGTAACAGTAGTTCTTTAATATCGTACATAAGTTCAAGTAATGATTATTTTAGATCTGTCGGAAGTATTTCATGAAGCTAAGAATATTTGCGATCGCGCTGCTCTTATGCCCGTTATTGATTTCTGTATCGTGTTCTAAAAAATCGACGACGGAGCCTGAAATCCAAATCGTTAGAGATTAAAGAAAGGATAATTTGATGAAAAAGAGATCAATCGTGTTTATTGTTAGCATGCTTTTATTTACTTATTTCACAATTGGGATAGCCCAAGACGATAAAATTCTTGATGTAGAATATTATCCACCATCGGGAGAATCGAAAAACGTCGCTATTATGTTTTTAGGAGGATCCGAAGGAGGTATGCCAAACTGTACCATTGAAAAATATACTACAAAGGGATATCCCTGTCTCAAGGTCGCCTATTTCGGCACGGAGAATACACCGGCCCATCTGGAGATGATTCCTCTTGAGTATTTTGAAAAAGCGATTAGGATGTTTAAGTCCCAGCCTGAAGTTAAGGGGAAAAAAATTGTTGTTTTTGGCGGCTCCAAAGGCGGAGAATTGGCTCTTTTGCTAGCCTCACGGTATACACAGATAGAGGGTGTCATTGTCCGCGTGCCCAGTTCTGTCGTTTTTCAAGGGATTGGAGGCCCTTTAAAAACATCAAGCTGGTCATACAACGGCCAACCAGTGCCGTTTGTCCCCTATTATCAACCTTTTGACTATAGCAAAGTAGTCAATAATCAATGGGGTGAGTTATACAAACTGTCTATTACACAGACCGACGCTGTGGAAAAAGCGGTGATCAAAGTTGAACAGATCAATGGCCCTGTTCTATTAATAACTGGAAAAGAAGATAAAATGTGGCCTTCAAGTCAAATGGGTGACATGATAATTAAAAGATTAATAGAACATAAATTTGCCCATTGGTATAACCATTGTGCGTATGAAAATGCAGGACATAATTTTGACGAGAAAAGCACAATGGGAGGAACTGAAGATGGTAATAAAAAAGCAAGAATTGATTCTGAAGAAAGAATATTTGCCTTTCTTAGTAGATTATCCGGAAAGTAATATGAATATCTACATAGTCATTTGAATACCTGGGTTATTAAGAATATTGACAACATACTAGCTGATATAGAAGGTGTTTTACTGTGATATGTCAGTTCTCGCAGGACACTGCTGTACCATGTGCTAGTTTCCTTCTCAAGATATCAAAAGGCGTTTGCCTATAAGTGGATTGCTCGTGGGTGTTTGAGGGTGTCTACTGGAACATGGAAGTCGCGAATCAAGTCTTTGGTGTTGTTTTTGCTGCTTACGATATCACTACAGGATATCCAATCTCGACGCCTATTTTTCTTGCGCTAGGGCGTCACGATTACGTGGTTCCTTACTATCTGTGGGACGACCACAAAGACAAACTAAAAAGTCTATCCCATAATCTATTTGAGAAAAGTGGTCACTGGGCAATGCTTGAAAAACAGGAATTGTTTAATAGGAAGCTTATCGAATGGATTAGCAGTCGTTGAGAAGCCTAAGCAGCTCATGATGTCAGACCGAGCTATACGCGGCAGATCATACGCAAAACATTCTTCGCGCAAAAAAGGCCGGTTTTCACCGGTCTTTTTGCTTCAATCTATGTGACATTGCAGTATATGTTGCCTTAAAAAAGCATCGATTTATCCGAAAAAAAATTAAGGTATAACTCAATTATAGCATACTCACAATCTTCCATTCATGTCCCATTGTCGCATGCGGATACCTTTGAGTGGTTTTTAATACTCTTATTCCCGAGGATATCCGCCACATCTTGAAGGTTTGCACCAACTTCTAAGAGTTAGGTAGCTGCATTGTGCCGGAGTCTGTGATAATCATCGGCCTACTCGGCAGGGATGGTAAAAATAAATTCCCCCTCACCATACCATTTGCCGTATTGTGGCATCTGCTCGATATCCTCGTACAGGGGGTCGTTCTTCACGATGTCTTTCACATTCACGAACACCCGCTGCCGTACAAAAAAGTTCAATTCTTCGGCCGTGATATACCCGTCTCTATTGGCGTCGGCGTCTCCACCCAACCCTCGTACGAATACAGAAGCAAATACACTGTTTCTCTTCGGCCCCTTATCCAGGACAGGCTGATCATGTCCGCCGGCGGTCAATACCTGCCGTACATGCTTTTGCGACAAACTTCTTAAAAAATGGTAATCTGCTTTGGAAGGGGGAATCCGATCTTTGCTTTCCGACCGCAACAATAGACCACCGTAGCAGCAATCCATCACATAATAGATATGTTTGGCTTGAATCGTCTGGGATATCTCGCGAATCTGGCTCATGGGAATATTGTTCAGATAATACTTATCTTTGGTAAAAGTACCATCCACGGGTAAGATGAATCCCAGCGGCTCACCCCGGACACCCTCATACGTACAACCGTGTCCTGCAAAGAAGATAAAAACGCCGTCATTTTCTTTAGCCTGTCCCAGTTCCTTGCTGAGGGCTTCGATGATATGATCCTTCGTGGCCTGTTTATTGTAGAGGGTAACCACACGGTTAAACTGAAAATCTTGGGTTAGCAGATGTTCAACCATCCTGGCATCGTTAACGGCATAATGTAAGTCCTCGACATCGTCGGCTTGATACGAATCGATGCCAATGACAACGGCCCAAAGGTTATCATAGAACGGCTCTGTGATGGGATTAAAAAGGATGGATTTTTTTTTGGAACCGGAACCGCGCTGGTTGTATCCGATCACTTCTATTTCATTCATCCCTTCCTGAAGATCGAATTCAACGGCCACATCCAATCTGTTCTGCGTCATCGAGAGCGGTCTCATCCCGCGTAACTGGATGGCTTCACCGTTTAATTTAACTCTCAGATCATTCAATTCACGGATATTTTCTGCTGCTATTTCCAACAGTAGAGAACTGGTCTGGGTTACTTTTTCCAGCTGGGTTAAAATGTCCACTCTGGGTGGCATTGGACTCGTTGTATATTCCTCGGACGGAACATACATTATCTCAATATCTTTCGAGGATTTCCTGCTATCGTTTTTCGCGATAATTTTGATTTTATTCTCACCTTCTTGTAAAGGAAATATCGCATAGTCAACGATGGCCGACTTTGTATCCGGAGAGTAATTTTGAGTCGTGAGATCATCGTCGTTCAGTTGTATGCTGATCTCCTTTAATCCCGACTTATCTTGTACCAGCGCCTGCAGGTGAAAATGATTGGTATCCAGTTTGCACGTCTGAGGTGATATGAGATCGATTTCCGGCGCCGTGGGGTATCCCCAATATTTGCCAAAATTATAACATAATGTGAATTGATTCGTGCCGCTGGTCATTTCCTGCAGCTCATTCAGTGGATAGGTAAATCGATATTGGACGTGGAACTGTTTGAATAGAATGGCGACTCCGAACGATAAAAAATTGTGCTGATATTCGAAGGATACATTGGCAGAATTGTCCAGCCAGAGTTGTCGTAGACCGAATACAAGATAGGTTTCATCACGCTGTTTGAAACGATGGTATAACACGTTTATCTCGGGAACGAGATTGAAAATCTGATAACAGAGCCCTACCCTTGTACTCACTGGTTTGAATGCCCGATCACCTTCCAGGGATACATCAGGTTGATATACATCATCCACACTCAATCCAAGACACAGATTTTTAAAAGGAATATAAAGAATGCCAAGACCTGCTCCGAAAGAGACCGACGAGGTACCCTTTGCCAACAACGGGTCATTGGGTTCCCGCAGATTGAATTCATCCCTGTCATAGGAGTAGTGATGCAGGTTGACGTTGATCCCCAAGCTGAGGCGTGAACGGATGAGTGTATGTCCGTATAGCAAAGCGAATGTGTTCTGATTAAACATGCGAGAGGTAAAATGGCTGCTACGGACAGCCAAAGCCCCGTTGGGTCTGATTGGTTCGATATGACCTAAATAGTAATTGTGAAGATTGTTATCCGACACTCCGGTGAAGAGGAATTGGCTGGAAAAGAGGGTCAGCCGATGTTCTCGAAATGAAATGCCCGCTGGGTTGGAGAAGAGAATGTGGGGCTCGTAAAAATTGCTGCAATTATGCCATAGGGGTTCCTGCGTATGCCCCATCGGTATTTGGATGTGCGACAGAACCAGAAGAATCCATACACTATTTCGAACGGTTTGTGGCAATAGGGATTCCTTTAACGAATAAGCGTAACAGTACCATTGGAAGTGTGATGGTTCTCGAGTGTGAGGACGAAAATATAGACACCGGGTTCAACATCATGACCATGGCTATCTGTGCCATACCATCGGTATGCATGATCGGTATACCCATACAGTTCATGTATCATTTTCCCCCTGAGGTTGAAAATCTGGATGACCGGCGGCCGGTTGCCACTCTCAGAAAAGCTGAATTCAACACAATCGTTGAAACCGTCGCCATTGGGGGTAAACGGATTGGGAAAGACGGATACAAGTATCTCCTCCTGAGTGGGAAGGACACCGTTACCCATCAGAATAACATTGAAGACAGACGCATCCGGATCGCTTGAATGGATACGTAATGTGTCAACATAGAAGCCGGCTTCTCTTGGATTGAAGGTCACCGTGATGCCCAGGCTGGCATGTTCAGGTACAATGCCTGTGGATTGGTGGACGAAAAAAACCGGACTCTGATTATATATATTATAGATAATCTCTGTGTTCGATGCAGTATTGTCGAGGGTTAATTCCCACTGGAGCGAATCGTGTATCGGGACGTCTCCAAAATCGAGGCATGTGTCCGAAACGACCATCTTCGGAATGCGAGCCAATTCCGTACGATCTTGCTGGATTGGGATGCGTCGTTCCTGGTCATGAGGAAATGTCTTGGGAAATTCCTGAGCCTGGATGGATTGAGTAAGTACGGAGAACAATAGAAGAACGATGATAATTGCACGATTCACGGTTAATCCCTTGACTTTTGATTCTTGAATTTGATGATCCTGTCGACCTGTTTTTGCGCTTTTTCTTCCAACGAACCTTTCAGCTCCAAAAGGGCGTGGAAAGTATTCATGGCCTTTTTTTCATCATTGCTCTTCAGATATACATTCCCCAGATGCCAGTAACTCTTTTCCAACAATGCAATGTCGCCCTCAGCCTTGCTCAACCGTGCCGCGATTTCCAGATGCTCTACCGAGCTATCCATCCGGTTGGTCAAAAACAGACAAACTCCCAGATAAAAATGCCCATAAGGATTTTCGGGCTCATCCGTCAGGAAAGCATGAAATTTGGGAATGGCTTCCTCAAAATCGTTTTTTTCGTAGCATTCCAATGCAGACTTTAAATTTTTCAGGACTGGCGACAGCTCTTCCGGACCTCGAAATTGGAGTGCTTCGTACGGTGATTTCTCCAGAATGGCCAGATCCGCAAGTTGTTCTGGGGATGGTAACAATAAAAATAGAAGCACGCATGCACTGACCGCTACAGGAACCATAATTTTAATGATAGGGCGTTTCCACCAGAGCAGAATGAATGACATGATGGGCATCATCATTTTTATGATGGTCCGGACGGACTGTTTGATCCGGCTTCGTATCTTCGCGATAAGCGTATGGCGTGTTTTGAGGGTATCCAGGAAAAGTTCCGGCCTTGATTTCATAAGCTCCACGGTGGGGCTCATGCGATACAGTTCCATCAGGCATTCTTCACACTCCAAAAGATGGGCTTCCACCTCGATCTTCTGGTCCTCCGTCAAAAAACCATGCATGTACAGATGGATCAGACGTTCCATATCAGGATTGGAACAACTCATAGTACACCCCTATTTGCTAGGATCGCCTTTAGCTTTTTACTTCCCCGAAACACCCTGATATGCATTATATTCTGCTTCAGACCCAACTGCTTCTGTATTTCCACGCCTGAATATCCCTTCAATTTTAGCTCAAATATCTCTTTTTCTCTATGGCTCAATCGATTCAACGCACGTCGTATTTCATGAATCAGTTCCTGGTATTCAAACGTATGATCCGTCATTTCCCTGTTGCCATATATCTCATTCAACGTGTCCGATTTCTCTTTTAACAGATTCTTTCGGCGCCTAATCTTTTGATATTCGTTCATCATGACGTTTTCCAGAATGCGGTAGGCCCAGGGCATGATGCCTCTGGGTAATTCGGCCGTTTTATACTTCTCGTATATAATCGTCAGTGCCTTCTGCACCATATCTTCATGGGCAGGTGGATTCATCGTGTGGGTGCTTTCCAGCTTTTACTCTCGATCCATTGTATCAATTTTTTACGAATGATTGTAAAGAGCAGGTTTTCCGCCTCCGCATTTCCGTTTCGTGCGAGGTCCACCAACATGTTCATGATAAAATCGTCCGTGATATTACGCAAAATATGAATGGCGCGCATGAGCGACCACTGTTCATTACCTATTGGACAAATCGTTTTAATTTCTTCTACCGCCCTCTGACAAATTTCACGACTCATTCCTTCCGTGCATCCTATCTCTTTTTGTAAAGGAGGACACCTTCCTATTTCACATTTTACGATGGGGAGAAATCTTACAATCAGATTCGTATAAAACAGCTTTTCTGCAGTTTCATTGCCAGACCTGGCTTCACGGATAAGATCCTCTCCCTCTATCCGATTCTTCATGAAATCCTTAATCGAGAGTTCGTCCGAATCCTCAAAACGGTCTTAGCGCAATCAACACTCCTCAAAACAATACACAGAAAATCATCGCCTCTGACGATACCGGATTCGGTGAATCAATAGAGTCGTGACAAATGGACACGTAATAGGTGGAATTTCAGGTATATCATGGTGTTACTTCATTGAATATTTACAATTAAATAAAATAAATTACAACCAAAAAATCAAGTAAAATCTAAGATTCGTGTAAGATTTCGAGACTTGGCGAAATGAGTAGGTCGGAAGTGACAGGACACGATGACATATAAGTCAAAGGAGACATTATGCTCGTAGAATCATTCGCACTTTGAAAAATCGTAACCAATAGTCGATGCCAGGAAATCACAATTCCCTACCGAATGCCAAACAGATAGGAAGGATCGTATGAATTGTATCGCCACACTCATTTGCAGTCTTGCAGCCGGCCTCCATGCGGCGTGCTTCGGCGCATACAAAGATTCGCCCCACGAATCGTTTCTCTTAAAAAGATTTATAAGAGAATTGATCATCGCTTCATGCATCGGGCTTGTCTTCATCTTGTTGGACATCCGAGAAACGGAGAGCTGTCTGATTATCTATTTGTCCACGTTCACGCTTTCCCGAATCATCACAGAATTCTGGAAACTGAATGTGAGGGTTGAATCCCAGGAACAGTTCAGGATACCCACACAGATTCATTTCTTCAGAAGAGTCGTGCACAACAGAGGATTGAGGATCCTATTGGGATTCGTGACGCCCTCAGTCGTGTTGGTCGTCTATTTGATCTCAAGACACCTGCCCGATGTCTTGACCCTGCAACAGAAGGGCATCATCGTCGGACTGCTCATCGGATTGGCTGACGCTTCAGGCGGCGCTTATAAGGATGGTCTGATGGAAGGTTTTTATTTAAGGAAATTCTTGAAGAGTTCATTCTGGGGTCCCCTGGGAGGATTCGTGATTTCTTATTACACAGAGAGCCCTTTGTTCCATTTGTTGGGAACCATCGGATTCATGAGAATGTTCCTAGAGCTCCTGTATAAAATACTGGTCAAAAAGTATGTGCCAGGCAAATTCAAATCAATGATTGCTAAATACCCCGAATGGTCTGCCACCAGGAAGTGGTTTCTCATTCCCTATACATTGACCTGGTCTATGTTTGCCCTATTCCTCTTCATCTGAAATAGAGGTTTCAGACTGTCATTTATCGGAATAACTTGGAAAGGCCTCAAACATGTTCAAGTATGAAATTATAACTGCACACAATACCTATTCCCATTTAAAAGGATACATCAAACCTTCGGATATCATTCTGGATGTTGGTTCGGGGATAGGACTTGTGGCCGAACTCATCAGTCAAAAAACGGGTGCCCACGTCGTCTGCTTGGATGTTACCCAGGATAACCATGCCCTCAGGAAACCCATTTTTTTTGACGGGAAATCCATGCCATTCTACGATGAGGCTTTTACGGTGTGTATCTGCTGTTTCGTTCTTCACCACGTGCCGTTTCAAAAAGAGCTTCTTGAAGAGATGAAACGCGTCACAAAATCGAGGATCATTATCCTGGAGGATGTCGTTGAAAATACGACAGACCGTTTTCTTGCTTTTCTGCATAAAGTGTATTCAGGATTTCGGTATCATTCATTTTACGCCCGGTTCAGGAATGATCTTGATTGGAGACGTCTATTCGCCGTATGCGGACTTCGGGTCGATAAAGATTCGGATATTGAAAAAACAAGAGAAATTACATATCCGGTTTCAAGGCGGTGCTATTTGCTGTCAAAAAAACGGTCACCCATCGTTCCGCGTACTCTCCAAGTCCGTCGCTCCAGCCGTTTGGTATATGACGTGCAACATTGAGTCATATACGCCTGACTTCTATCCGGAGATGAAAAGGTGCTGTACTCCAGTCGGTATCCCGGGAAATTCCAATAAATAAACGATGCCCTATGGGTCCTCCATCATTACAACTGAACAAATCCTTTTCCAACAGGACAAAGACCATCCTGTTCGTTCTGCAAGTGGCGTTCGTTGGGGCCGTATTCGTGGTGTGGTTTGGGTCTGCGTCCATCCGTACGAGCAAAAATCTCTGGATCTTATTCCTCTGCGCCTTTCCTTCCAATTTTATAACCGGTGTTATCCCTTATGATCCGGCGATCATTTATTTTGCTAAATATCACCCCATGTTTTGGGTCGTGTTGGTAGGTGTGGCCAGCACGCTACTGGTGGAAGGGATTAACTATTCTGTTCTTAAAGCGATTTCGAATCTAAAATATATGGTTAAGATTCGTAAAAACGCTCTTGTTCAAAGAGTGGTCGATCTGTTTGATAAGTGTCCATTCCTGGCACTCGTCATTGCCGGATTTTTACCCATTCCTTACTATCCGTTTCGTATACTCGTTGTTATATCCGGTTATCCCTTTTTGAAGTATTCCCTAACCATTTTGATTTCAAGAGTACTTCGTATGTCCTGTTTGGCACTCATCGGCCATCAGCTACATATTCCCGATATTCTCATTTATTCCTTCTTCATCGGTATCATCCTAATCACGTATAGTACGGTTTTGATAAAATCGTTAATAAAACGCAATTCGGATGACCGGAACTGTCGTAATTCAAACGAGCGTTTTATTCATTCTGAGAATTCCCGGAAGCTTTAAGAATTATCAGTATCAAAATATTGAATCACGTTTGAAACGCGTCATGTCCTATAAATCTATACGGGAATGTACATCATCTCATTCGGGGTATCACGGAATTAAATACTCTTTAAGTTCGGGCAGGAATGAACCGGAAATCATCAAATTCTTCAGATGAGAAAATGTGCTTATAACGAGTTTAAAAATATTAAACTAGGCCGATCTTCTGGGCCGTATGAAGATAAAAAATAGAACTTTTAACATATTCATAAATAATGACTTTACAAGCTTTTAAACAAGTCGGTGCGAAGGGACTGTTTCTTCAGCATTTTTGTATGAGTTGTAGTCATATTCGTTTATACTGATATATTATTGATTTTCTATATTTTTGTATATTTTAGTCTGCCTAATGGCACATTTGTGGCACACGAATTAGATATTTTTCGATTGAAAATAACAAGTTTAAAAAATGGGACAGAAATCACAAACCATAGGTTCGGGAATTTGTCCCATTTTCGATAGCCTATTCAATTTCTGATAAAACATTCAGCTATCACATACAGATGTTTAACAGGCTTAAATTGTTAAAATGTCCTTATTGTGCTCGCACTGGCCTTGTGTAGACTACCTCACCCCCAATCACTGTCATTTCGGGTTCGATCTTCCAGATATCCTCGGCCGGAATGGTCATGTAATCCACAGGAATCACCACAAAATCAGCAAGCTTCCCTGCCTCGATAGATCCTAAGATGTCTTCCGCAAACATAACGTAGGCACCCCCCATGGTTGCAGCCCGTAAAGCTTCTTCTCTTGTCATGGCCTGATCTGGGAACCAGCCACCTGGAGGATTATTCTCCCGGTCCTGTCTGGTTACCGCAGCGTGCAAGGTGTAAAATGGGTTGTACGGGGACACAGAATAATCTGTACCCGTTGCAACCACAACGCCAAGATTCAATAAATCTTTCCAAATGTATGCATACTTCATACGTTCAGGCCCTATCCTGGATTCAGCAAAGTGCATATCCTCCGTCGCATGCAAAGGCTGCATGGAGGCGACAATTCCCAGCTTTGCAAGTCTGGGTATGTCCTCGAGAGTAAGTACCTGACAATGCTCAAGAGCGAACCTGGCATCCTTACCGTCTATCCCAGTTGCCTTCAGGGCCCTTTCATAGGCGTTAATTGCGAGCCGATTAGCAGCGTCACCAATACAATGTATCCTCATATTGAAACCCATTTTTAAAAGCTCGGTTGCAGATTGAGCTATTTCGTCTTCACTGTGTCGAGACTCCCCGTAAAAACCCGGATAGTCGCTATACTCTTCGAGGAAAAGCGCACCTCTTGACCCTAAAGCACCATCTGCAAAAGTCTTGACTGATCGGATAAAGTATTTGTTATTATAGTTTAACGGTTTACCCAGTTTTTTGGCCGCATCCTCCCTGACCATCTCATTGATGCGTATCCTGAGTAAACCCACCTCGTATAGTTTTATACGTCTTTGAACCTCGTCATAGTCCGTCATACTGGCACCATGGATCGTCGTGAGTCCATTGGCCACGGCCAAATGAGTCCCTTCGACGAGGTTACGACTTATTTCATAATCGGTCATAGGAGGTAAGGATGGAATAAGACTCGTCAACTGCTGGGGTGCCCTTTCCACAAATTCGCCCGTGGGCTCTCCGTTCTTGTCTTTCTTTATATGACCACCCGGAGGATCGGGCGTGTCGCGCGTGATGCCGGCAATTTCCAGCGCTTTGCTGTTGGCACCGCTGCCATGCGTGTATCGGCTAATAAAAACGGGATTATCAGGGGCTACGGCATCGATCAGCTCCTTGTGGAATTCAGGCGGATCCCAAACATCCGACATCCAGCCACTCAACACCAACCACCGTGGCTCGGCCCCTGGCCGCATTCCTTCCCCAGTAGCCAAACAACGCTTGATCACCTCCTGCATTCGCTCTACAGAAGCCCACTCACCGATGGCAGGCCTGATGTCCGGAATCCTTGGATACAATTCTCTTTCTCCGTACCGGATGTGCACGTGGGCATCATGCAATCCAGGGATGACGGTTTTACCCTCCAGGTCGAAGACAAAGGTAAGAGGCCCAATATATTCCTGTACTCCGGCATCATCCCCCACGTAGATGAACCGGCCATCCTTCACTGCCATGGCAGACGCCGTGCTGAATGCTTCATCAACAGTATAGATGTTACCATTGACGTACACTCTGTCAGCCTCTTGCGCGTCACTCGCCGCTGCCAGTGCCAGTATAAGTGGCACAAGTAGTATAAAAGTAAAGAAGATATCGGACAATCTTTTCAGCAGACGCATCTTATGTGCTCCTTTCTTGATATTTTTCCAAATTCTTTATGATAGGCAAACGTTTATTCTATTCTAATCAAATTTTGGGAATAATTAAACCAATTCCAAGAAATTTATTAACTTTTTTATATTCCAGGTTCATTCCTGTATAAGGATAAGCAAGGGACATAAATCGTATTGTCAAAATATTTTAAAAACGCGACTGAAAAGCAAATTACTTCACCGACTTTTTAATTACTTCTGCAGAATCATCATAATTTATGGGCGTTAAGTTTAATGATATAAGAAGAATATGTAAAAGTTAATAAGTGCATCTAGAATATTCAGGCCATATGATACGCTCAGGTGTATGACTCCAGAGCCATCAATGAATGTCCAACAGCACGCTTATTAAGGACGTACCAGCGCCGGCATGGTCTAAAGACACGTATCCCACGATGATATTTATGGCGTCATATGAACGGGCCATCAGACGTAAACGATAACAGAATGTGGATCGTTTAAATCGGGGAGTTCGATAATTTTTTTAAATCGGCAACTTGCCCGTGCAATGGAGTGCCAACAGACCAAGAAGACATATTTTTTTATGAGGATGCTTTTTCATTCATACTTCAGCGAATCAACAGGATTTTGCCGGCTGGCTTTGAATACCTGATAACCGATAGTTGACAGAGCGATGCACAAAGTCAATAATCCGGCATAGATAAAGGAAAGCAGTGGAATGGCGATACGATACGCGAAGTTTTGCAGCCACTGATGCATGAGGGCATAGGATACGGGCACGGCTACCATGAAAGCAAAAATAATGAGTCTCATGAAATCTCTGGAGAGAAACAGCAGGAGGCGCAGCGATGTGGCGCCAAGCACCTTGCGGATGCCGATCTCTTTTGTTTTTTGTTCCACTGTGTAGGCCGCCAATCCAAACAATCCGAGACATCCGATGAGGATAGCCAGTGCCGAAAAAACGGATGTGATTTGACTTGTCTTCTGTTCGGCCAGATACAATCGGCCGATATATTCGTCCAGGAAAGTATAATTAAACGGTTGTCCGCCTGTGAAGCGGTTCCACAGAGATTCGATCCGTGATATTGTTTGGGGCATATCCTTCCCCTGAATTCGAATCGAGATGTATCCATAGCGATTGTTCCGCGAAAGAAAATACACCAGCGGTGCTACGGGATAATGTAGGGAACGGAAATGGAAATCCTTAACCACGCCGATCACTGTCCTGGGACGAAAGGAATCGAGGATGGCTCCGATCGGCTCCTCGATGCCCAGGGCCCGGACCGCCGATTCATTGAGAAGAACGGCGCCCGTGTCCGTTGCCATCTGGCGTGAGAAGGTCCTGCCCTGTAGTATGTCCATGCCCAGGGTCTCAAGAAAGTCATGCCCTACCGTTGAATTGAAAATGGAAACCCATCCGCGCGTCTCGTCATCCTTCACACGAAAATTGGCCACATGGAGGGCCTGGGCCGGATACTGTCCGCTGACTGCCGTCCTAACCACGGCAGGATCCCGCAGGAGTTCATTCCTAAACGCATCGTAATGTTCCCTCAGGGCACGCCCGTTGCTCAGGACGATAATCTGTTCTTTATCGTATCCCAGATCGGTGTTGACCATATAGTGAATTTGGTTCTTGATGATCCATGTACTTGCGATAAGAGCAATGGACGCTGTGAATTGAAAGACCACCAGTCCGTTGCGTACACGCCGACCCTGCGATCCCGATGACTGTAAGTTTTTCAGGACGCGTATCGGATGAAAGGAAGAGAGAAACAGAGACGGATAAATTCCTGACAAAAAACCGATTACTAATGTGAAGAAGAGGAATACCGGCAGAAGCCACGCCTGATTCCACAGGCCAACATGATTCCCGATTCCGGCGAATATGCGGAACGTGGGGAGAGTACATGTCACGATGAACAATGCCAAAAGCAGTGACGCGAGACTCAGCAGAATGGATTCCATCAGGAATTGCAGCACCAACTGCTTGCGTTCCGAACCCAGAGTTTTTCGAATTCCCACTTCCCGGGCACGATTGGCCGAACGCGCTGTGGAGAGATTCATGAAATTGATACAGGCTATAAGGAGGACGAACACGGCGATTACAGAAAACATGCGCACATAGGTGATGTTTCCATTCGGTTCGATCTCATGCTCCAGATGCGATGTTAAGTGAATGTCTCGCAGCGGATGCAGGAACAATCGTGATCCATACCCCTGGGCCAGGTATTCTTCATAGGCTGCCAGACGATCTTCATCCATGCCCGCCCTGACCTGCCGTTTTATAAGATCCGGGAGTTTGGCCTCGAACGCATCGGGATCGGCGTCTTCCCGGAGCAGCACATAGTTGAACACCTGCCAGTATCCCCAATTGTCCGATTTACTGACCCTGGACGAATTGTAGGAGATTAAGAAATCGAAGTGAAAATGGGCATTGTGCGGCATGTCTCTGGCAATGCCGGTGATGATGTGATCGTCGTTGTCAGACCACCAATTTCTTATTTGAATCGCTTTGCCCATGGGATCCGTTTCTCCGAAAAAACGCTTGGCTGCCGATTGGGATATCACCACGGTATACGGATCCTGAAGGGCGGTCCTGGGATCACCAGAAATCAGCGGTACGGTAAACAAATCAAAAAAATGGCTATCGGAATACATCACACGGTCTTCGATGAATCCGTATTGCTGGTACGAAATTTGGGTCTCTCCCATTTCCGTGAGGATACGTGTGGCCTCCTCCACCTCTGGGAATTCAGCCTTCAATACATCGGCCATGGTTACGGAAGTCCATCCCCACATACGGGTGCCGCTTGAGTTGCGGGCTTCGTTGCCGAAACGATACACACGATCTGCTTTTTCATGAAAGGTATCGTAGGAGAGTTCATGCTGAACGTAGAGCATAATTACAATACAAACAGCAATACCTGTGGCCAAACCCAGGACATTGATGAAGGTAAAGCTCTTGCTTTTACGGATGTTTCGAAACGCTATTTTTATGTAATTGGCCAGCATCATCGCCCTCGTTGTGATTTGAAGTAAAATATAATTGGGAAGGGACCGAAGCATCTGTGCCCAATACCATACCCATGCTTTGCCCACACCGTCTTCCCGAACCATTCGAATATAATTTTCTTCGAAGTCACCCGCCATGGAATGGTGGGACTCATACAGTGCCATGGTTTTTAAAAGCCATTGAGCCGCCGCGGGCGTCTTAACCGTTTTATGTGACTTTTTGATCATCCCGATTCCAAAGCCGGCATGTCCTGCCAGATGTGATCATTCAATTGTCGGGTGTCGATCATGGCCTGCTTGCCGGCGGGCGTGACAGAGTAAATGGTCTTGCCCTTGCCTCCCCGCTCAGGCGTAGGATCTCCTTTTCGGGAAGCAACGTACCCTTTGCGGATCAGATATTCCAGAGAATTGTAAAGAGTGCCGTATACCAGGTTCTGATGCGTCATATCCATGATTTTATCCCTGATGGACACGCCGTATGCATTCCCGCCCAGTTTCCAAATAGCTATGAGGATGATCTCCTCATTTCGTGTGAGAATTCCCATGGTATCTCCATCTATTTTATCGACAATGTCGACTAATTATATAAACGACATTATCGATAAAATGTTTCAAAATTTTTTCTCACACATGATGTTTCAACATGCTTAGTAATATTTTTTATGCATTTTTATCATCTACAATTATCGTCAGATGATTATTATTTTTAACTTTATACCCATTCATACAGGAATTACCTAGTGCCGTACAAAAGCCTTTTCGAATGATCGGACCTATCGATTTCTGGGATGCTTCTGGGTTGATATCAAAGTGGGAACGACTTCTGTTTTTATCAATTTCATATTTTTGCGGTAAGATAAAACGTGACGCGGATGGCGTTATCCAGTAAAAGACTAGAATAATTATTAAAAACTAATTCTTACGGGGTGTCCATCTGCATACTTACATAGACACGAACTGACGGTCGTTGTACACGATTTTATTCGAGTGTCAAACATCGTCAGGATCAGCTGTCGCCTTCACGGGATCAGGGACGGTTGGCGACAAGCTCGAATGGCAAAGAAAGCTCCACACAGTGCTGTGAGCCTCGATCACAGACCTTGCTTCGGATGCGATAGCTTCCGGGAGGTTCTTCTTCGTCGAAAGCGATCTCCAGGCTCTTCTCCGACATCTGGAGATGTCCGGCTGGCGGAGGCAAGCCGCTCCAGATAGGGATAGCCTGTACGCTAACCAACGAAGACCCATCGGGCCGGAGAATCTCGAACGATGCCTCGATGAGAATGTGGCCTGCGGCATCCGGGGTGCAGCCCGAGAAGAGCACAAAGGCGAATACCGGTACTCCGATAGCGATGCGGTCCAAAGTCCAGACCGCCGGTTCCCTCGCCGTCGCTGGCCGATCCCAGACATCCTGGAAGGCCGCCTTATCCTCTGCCAGGACCAAGGTCGCCCGGAAATCCCCCGATCTTGCAGTAGCCGAAACCGGCGCGGCATAGTGAGCATAGAAGGCATTCAGGGCCGGCAGAAAGTGCTCACGCCCCCAGCGTTCGCCGGTCTTCATCACCCGGTCGCAGGTTTTGATAAAGTCTTTCTCACGAACAGGGCTATCTACGAACGTCTCGCGTACAAAGATCGCTTTGGATTCCGAATCGTAGATCAACTCGGCCCCGTTGGTACTCACGCCCCTAGCCGCAGCCTCCTGCAACGCCCGAAAGATCCACGGCCTCACCACGCCGCGGAAGGAGTGAATCGACGAAAGACAGTGCAGGATCTTCGAATCGGGTAGGTACTCGATGACGACACGTCCATCGACGCCGGTCAGCGCGTAGAGTCCGCTCTCGCTGAGCTTTACCTGGTCCACCTGGTCTTTCCACGCTCTGCGGAATTCTCGCGGCTGTTGCTCAACAAAGTGAGCCGCGTAGGCTTTAAGTAACGCGTTGGCTTCCGCCAGCTCGATGGAGCCTCGGACCTGCGCAGCGCTGTTTTGCAGAGCCCCGAATACCCATGGGCAGGAGGCAGAAATCTTAGCTGCCAGTGTGATCAT
>Ga0180438_10003415_pt1 | contig 24080 bp, 13 predicted proteins | sample SS_ome_12_FD_132455 | JGI IMG/M metagenome (GOLD analysis project Ga0180438, IMG submission 132455) | Hypersaline lake sediment archaeal communities from the Salton Sea, California, USA - SS_3_D_2 metaG | ecosystem: Environmental > Aquatic > Non-marine Saline and Alkaline > Hypersaline >... | reverse complement strand
GGGACGGGCCAGTTCACGGTGAGCCTCACCGCGGCCAATGCCGGGGGAGACGACACCGAGACCAAGGGAAACTACATCACCGTCACCGGCGGCGGTGGCGGCGACTACGTCGCCGACAGCTACGATATCGTGTACGGCACCTATGTGTCCGGAACCGTGACCGACACGCACACTTCCGACGACAGCTACCTGGTGGTGGACTCGGTCCGAGTGACGGGCAATCAGGCTACCCAGATCCAGTACTACATCGCCACCGACCTGTCGTCGGTGTCCACCATGAGCGTCACCCAGGAGTGGCGCCACGAGGGGGCGCCGGCGCCACAGCGCCAGCGGACGCGGCTCTACAACTTCACCAATAGCAGCTGGGTAGACGTGGACAACCGCCTGGTGGACTGCACGAACGACACAACTATCACCTTCGACGTTGCCGACCCGGCCCCTTACCTGTCGTCCACCGGCGAGGTGCACGTGCAGTTCTGGTGCGGCGACGCAGGCAAGACTGCGTTCTCCCACTACATAGACCTCGTGAAGATCACCGCTGCTCAGTAGGAGCGGCACGGACTGTTGCGGCCTGGCGGGGGCCCGCTGCGGCGGGCCCCCGCTGTCGCCCCGGAGCCGGCGCACGCCCGACCTCCGGGGCCGGAGACTATCCAGGCAGAAACGACGGCGAAGAAAGGGGGACGGTCCTGATGAGACACAGAGAGAGAGTGGCCCTTTGCGCCTGCCTCCTGCTGCTCGCGGCCTGCGCGGTCGCGTGGGGGCAGCTCGACTTCTATAAGGAGCCATACCTCCAGAACGCGAGCCCCACCAGTATCGTGATTATGTGGGAGACGACCGAAGCCGCCGACTCCCGCGTCGACTATGGGCCGACTTCGGCCTACGGCAGCTACGTCTACGACCCGACGCCTGTCACCATGCACGAGGTGGTCATCACCGGCCTCGACCCCGACAGCCTGTACCACTACCAGGCGACGTCGGGGTCGATATCGAGCGCGGACAGCACCTTCGAGACCGCGTTCATCGGCTCCACGCCGTTTCGCTTCGCAGCCTATGGTGACAGCCGATCCTATCCCAGCGACCACGCCGCGGTCGTGAACGGCATCATCGCCAGCGACCCGCGGTTCGTCTTGCACACCGGCGACTTGGTGAGCCGCGGCGGCAGCGAGTCGAACTGGCAGAACGAGTTCTTCACTCCGGCCGCGCCGCTGCTCAAAGACACCTGCCTCTACCCGGCCCTTGGCAACCACGAGGAGCACGCGAGCTACTACTTCCTGTACTTCTGCACGCCCCCGGGCGGGGGCATCGACAACGAGCAGTGGTATTCCTTCAACTATGGGAACTGCCACTTCGTCTCAGTGGATACCGACGACGACTTCAGCCCCGGCACCACCCAGTACAACTGGCTCGTGAACGATCTCCAGTCCGCAACTGGTGAATGGCTGTTAGTGTATACGCACTATCCAGCCTATAGCTCGGGGAGCCACGGCGGAAGACAAGCCGTGCAAGACTACCTGGTTCCGCTGTTCGAGCAATATGGCGTGGACATGGTGTTCGCCGGGCACGATCATCTATACGAGCGGAGCTACAAGGACGGCGTATATTACATCACGACCGCCGGCGGAGGGGCCGACCTCTATGAGTGCGGCCTCAGCACCAACCCGTACTCGCAGTACTGTGAATCCACCCACCATCACTCCACCGTCGATGTGAGCGGCCTCACCTTGGTCCTGAAGGCGCGCTACAATGATGGCACCGTGTTCGATGAGGTGACGCTCGCGCACGGGCCTTCGCCCCCCATCGCCGACTTCTCCGGCGAGCCCACGGCCGGCAACCCGCCGCTGTGGGTTCAGTTCACCGATGAGTCCAGCGGTATGCCGGACACCTGGTCGTGGGACTTCGGCGACACGGGCAGCTCCGCCCAGCAGCACCCCAGCCATACCTACCAGAACCTGGGCGACTACACGGTCAGCCTGGAAGCCAGCAACGCCTATGGCAGCGATACCGAGACCAAGGTTGACTACATCTCGGTCGTGAACTACGCCTGCCACGTCGGCTCGATCGCCATGTCCGATGCCGGCCCCCCGAGGTACCGCGCGACGGCCACCGTGACCGTGCATGACCAAGGATGCGCGCCGCTCGAGGGTGTGACGGTCGATGTGGCCTGGTCGGGCTGCGTGACCGGCACCGACTCCGACGTCACGAATGCCTCGGGCCAGGTCACCTTCACTTCACCTCGCAACAAGAGCGGGGGGGAGTTCACCTGCTGCGTGACCGGCCTCACCAAGTCGGGCTATCCCTACAACTCGGGCGCCAACCACGAGACCTGTGACACGATCTACACCCCGGGCGCCCAGCCGCCGGTGGCCGACTTCGTCGGCAATCCCACCAGCGGCGAGGCCCCGCTCACCGTCTACTTCACCGACCAATCCACCAACAGCCCGACCTCCTGGTCGTGGACCTTCGGCGATGGCGGCACCGCGAGCATTCAGAACCCGAGCCATGACTACACTTCGGGCGCAAGCTATAGCGTCAGCCTGGAGGCCTGCAACTCGGGCGGATGTGACACCGAAACCAAGCCCGACTACATCACGGTCACAGAGGCGCAGCCTCCAGTCGCCGACTTCGTGGGCGACCCGACCAGCGGGAACGCTCCGCTGACCGTCAGCTTCACCGATGAATCAACGAACGGCCCGACCTCCTGGTCGTGGACCTTTGGCGACGGCGGAAGCTCCGGCGCGCAGAACCCCAGCCACGACTACACGAGCGGCGGCCAGTACAGCGTCAGCCTGGAAGCATGTAACTCCGTCGGCTGTGACACGGAGACGAAGCCGGACTACATCACCGTCACAGAGGGCCAGCCGCCGGTCGCTGACTTCGTGGGCGATCCGACCATGGGCGCGGTTCCACTGGACGTGAGCTTCACCGACCAGTCAACGAATAGCCCGACCTCGTGGAGTTGGGACTTCGGCGATACCGGCACCTCGGCCCAGCAGAACCCGACCCACCAGTACACCTCGGCCGGCACCTACACCATCAGCCTCACCGCGGCCAACCCCTATGGACAGGACACGGAGACCAAGCCGGACTACATCGACGCGGGCAACCCGCCGGCGGCCGACTTCGTCGGCAACCCGACCGCCGGCTGCGCGACACTCTCGGTGAGCTTCACCGACCAGTCCACCAACGGCCCGACGTCGTGGAGCTGGGACTTCGGAGACACCGGAACCTCCTCCTTGCAGAACCCAAGCCACGACTACACGGGCGCGGGGGACTACACGGTGAGCCTGACCGCGGCGAACGCCTACGGGCAGGACACCGAGACAAAGGTGGATTACATCACCGTGGGCGCGGCTCCGGTGGCCGATTTCGTCGGCAGCCCCACCAGCGGCGCCATCCCGCTCACGGTCAGCTTCACCGACCAGTCCACCAACGGCCCGACGTCGTGGAGCTGGGACTTCGGAGACACCGGAACCTCCTCCTTGCAGAACCCAAGCCACGACTACACCTCGGCCGGGCAGTACACGGTCAGCCTCACCTCGGCCAACGCCTGCGGCCAGGACACGGAGACGAAGGCCGACTACATCACCGCCACCGAAGGCGGGGGCGGAGACTACGTGGCCGACAGCTACACCATACACTACGGCACCTATGTGTCGGGAGGCCTCGCGGATACCCAGGCCTCCGATGACAGCTATCTGGTCGTCAACACCGTCAAGCTCACGGGCCAACAGAGCACGGAGATTGAGTACTCGTTCAGCACCGATCTTACGTCCCTGTCGAGCCTGAGTGTGACCCAAGAGTGGCGACATGAGGGGGTGACGACAGACCGCCGACAGCGGACACGGCTCTACAACTTCACCAACACAGACTGGGACGAGGTCGACAACCGCCTGGTCAACTGCACCGTCGACACCACAGTGGTCGTGGACGTCCCCAGCCCCTCCCCGTACATCTCGGCCACCGGAGAGGTGCGCGTCAAGCTGCTGTGTGGTGACAACGGCAGCGACGCATTCTCCCACCACGTCGATCTGATGAAGATCACGGCCACCGAGTAACAGCGGCGAGGACCTGTGAGCTCACGAGGGGGGCCCGCTCCGGCGGGCCCCCCTCCTTGCTCGAGCGGCCGCGTCGTCGTGCTGTCCTGGGCAGGACGCGGCCGCAGCGCGACGAACCCAGAACTCGCGCAAACAGCGCGGCGAGCCCACGGATTGCCGAGATGCAGCCGGAGAAACTCGTTCAACGACTTGCAGAGGCTTTCTCCGACCGTCAGCTCTTCCTCGTTGGCGGCTGCCTCCGCGATCAACTGCTCGGCCGCGAGATCAGTGACCTCGACTTGGCCACTGATGCCCGGCCCGATGACATTCGAAGCCGGGTCGAGAGTTGGGCCGACTCGGTGTGGCGCGTGGGCGAGAGGTTCGGCACCGTCGGGCTGTCGAAGGGCGGCGTCAAGGCGGAAGTAACCACTTTCCGCTCCGAGTCCTACGATGGTATCTCACGCAAGCCCGAGGTCGCGTTTGGCACAGACCTCCACGCCGACCTCTCCCGGCGCGACTTCACCATCAATGCGATAGCGCGCGACGTGCACACGGGCGCAGTGCTGGACCCATGCCACGGCCGCCGCGATCTGAATGACCGTATCGTCCGCTTCGTCGGCGAACCCGAAGCGCGAATCCGCGAGGATCCGCTGAGAGTGCTCCGGGCTGTGCGATTCTGCGCGCAGCTCGGCTTCGAGCTTGCCCCAGAGGCCGCCGCGGCCATCGCCACATACGCCGAGGAGTTGCGCCGCATATCCCGGGAGCGCATCCGCGACGAGTTCGACGGCATTCTGCTCGCGACCAATCCCAAGGAGGGTCTGCGGCTCGCGATAGACCTCGGGCTGACAGAACACTTCATCCCCGAGCTTCCGAACCTCCACCTACCGGAGCCGGGCCGACACCACATGAAGGACGTGCTCGAACACACCCTGGACACCGTCGCCAATGTGCCTCCGAAGCTCGGGCTGCGCTACGCGGGGCTCCTCCACGACATCGCCAAGCCCGGAACCTTCACCAGCGATGAGTCCGGAGTCCACTTCCACCGCCATGAGAAGATCGGCGCCGAGAGCGCGAGAGAGATCCTCACTCGGCTGCGGCAGCCCTCTCACCTCATCGCCGAAGTCCAACTGCTCATCGTCCACCATCTCCGCATCCCATACTACACATCGGAGTGGACGGACTCGGCCGTCCGCAGGCTGATGTTCGACCTCGGCGACCAGCTTGAAGCCGCGATCGCACTCGCCGAGGCCGACGTGCGCGCAAGCGAGCCCTCCGACTATCCGCAGTTCGCACGGAAGCTGAGCGAGCTGCGCGCTCGAATCCAGCAAGTAGGAGAAGCCGGCGAGTTGGCGAGGATGAAGCCGTTGCTGAGCGGAGATGAGGTGATGGAGCTGCTCCGAATCGAACCCGGCCCCAAAGTCGGGGAGATTCTTGGCTTCCTTCTCGACGAGCAGATCGAAGGGAAGATCGCGACCCGCGCTGAGGCCATCGACGCAGTCGAGCGGCGCTTCGGCGGCCGCGGCGAGGACGCCCTGCCATCGTCCGACCGGTAAGAAGGCGGCGAGCCACGCGGCCCGCCGCCATGCTCATTCGTCGGCGCGGTTGCTATGCGACGGCTTCGACAGCTTTGACCTCGGGGACGGCCTTCTTCAGCACCTGCTCGATACCCATCTGAAGGGTCATCTGCGCCATCGGGCAGCCGCGACAGGCGCCCTGAAGCCGCACCTTAACGATTCCGTCGTCGGTTACCTCGACCAGCTCCACATCCCCACCGTCACGCTGCAGAGCCGGCTTCACCTTCTCCAGGGCCGCCTCGACTTCTTCTTTCATCGTCTATCTCCCATCTGAGGCCTCTGCGCAGGGCGACCTCACCACTCCTATTTACCCGGCGCCCGCACCGATTACCTCCGGCCGGCCCTCGGCGTTGTGTGGCTCGGGAGCCACGCGCCGAACCTGACACAAGTCATCCCGTGCTGGCCGGCACCGGCTCCTCCCGGAGGAAGTGCCACTTGCGAAATATGTCTTGCGACCCCGGCGTCTCCAGGAATGCGAGCAGCTTGCGTCCGCCCTCGGGATTCTTCGCGCCCGCAATCACAGCGCCCTCACACCCAAATGGCGAGTACAGGTCGGCCGAAATCTGAGAGACCAGTTTCAGGTTCTTCGGCTTCGCCGGTTCCTGTCCTTCGACGTGAACCTCGACTCCACAGGGGTAGTAACCGATGGCCGCCTCGGCCTGGCCCTTGGCGGCGGTCGTCTTGCTGTCTGCGGCGAAGCGCGCAAAGAGCACTTTCCTCTCGACGTGGTCCCAGATTCCCGCTTTCTCGAGCGCTTCTTTCGCGTGCCTGCCGACGGAGTTCTGGTCCGGGTCTGGTATCGTGATCGCCTTCACCGAGGGCTTCGTCAGATCGGCGATATCGTGAACGTCGCCAGGGTTGTCCGCGGGAACCATGATCGCAAGCGAGTTCTCCGCGTAGACCGTCCGCGTGCCCTCCAAGACGAGCCCGGCGTCCTCCACCGCGTTCATCTCCAGATCGCCCATCGACATGAACACGTCCGGCCGCTCTTTCCCGTCGAGAATCTTGGTCACAATGGTGACGATGTTCTCGGGCACCCACTCGACAGTGACGCCGGGATTCGCCTCCTCGAAGAGCTTCACGATCTCCGAGAACGGGCCCACCTGTCCGCAGGGCACCATTACTTCGATTGTCTCGGAGCCGCTCGGTGCGGACGCCGGCTGCTCCCCACAGCCCACCCCGGCAACCACCAGCGCCGCCGCGATCAACACAGCCCACCGGTCAATCCGAAGCACATTTCCCTCCTTACACCATAGAGACGAGCGTGGTTGTCCATCTGTGCAGATGATACGGCCATTCACTGACAGAGTTATGAAGAAATTGGGTCGTTTTGGTATCCATGGCCCGCTCTAGGCCAGCAGTGACGCGCTCCGCCCGCCATGCTGTGTGTCCGCTGCGGCTCCCCTCCGCCGCGCCGATGGAACCTTTCTGACTGGCCCGGCGTCTAACAGGCAATCAGCAGGGAGCACGGGCGGCACGAGCCCGGATGCTCGCTTCAGGTGAGGTGTGACATGGACTCGCAAGCGAACGCCGAGAAGTCGTCGCGCAGTCGCCTCTACGCTACGATCGCCGTTGTGGGCATGCTGCTGGTCCTGCTGGCCTATGTACTGGGAAGCTACGGCGTCTCCGGTAGGCGAGCAGGTGTGCACGGCTCGGTCCCCGCCGGCGCCTACGATGAAGCGGATTGGGCCGGTTCGCCGGGAGTCGCGAAGCCCGCCGCGCACGGACGCGCCGGTGGTGGGGGTCGCGGTGCTATGGCTGCGGGATCGGCGCGGGCCGAAGCTCCGGCATTCCAGGCGGGTCCCGAGGCGCGCTGGCCCACCTCTCCCATGTTGATCCGGACCGCCACCCTTCGGCTGCGCGTGGAGGACGTGACGGCGGCCCACGAACAGGTGACGAGGATGGCCCGAGAGGCCAGGGGCTACGTGGCCAACACGAGCTTCAACTCAGAGTCCGGCCCTGCCTACGCCACGATCACCATTCGGGTCCCCAGCCAGGGGCTGGACAGCATTGTGGATCGCATCGCCGCGCTGGGCAAACTGCTGAACAAGGAGATCAGCGCACAGGAAGTAACCGAGGAGTACGTCGATCTGAGTTCCCGAAAGCGCAATTTCGAGCGGGAGGAGGGACGGCTGCTCGACCTGCTCGAGCACGCTGGGAAAGTGACAGACCTGCTCGAAGTCGAGCGAACCCTCGCGCGGGTGCGGGGGCAGATCGAGACGATCGCCGGCCGCATGCGTTACCTGGAGAACCGAGTCGCGCTCTCCACCCTCCACGTCCACCTCCAGGGGCCGCAGCCCAGGCCGACCGCCGGGGGCCCGGCCTGGGCCGCCAGCGACGTCTTCCGCGAGGCGACGCGCTCCCTCATGGACACCGGCCGCGGTTTGGCCACCATCGGGATCTGGGTGGGCATCTACACCCCTGTGTGGCTGCCTCTGCTGCTCCTATTGCTGTGGCTGATCCGTCGCACCAGCGGCATTCGCGCCGGTGCAGAGGCCGCCTCGGGCAAGTAGGGCCACGCCGGCCGGCAGCAAGGGGTGTGACCGATCTTCCCAGGTCATGCCACGTGGTGGATATGGTCGCCGCGCTCCTGGCGGCGGCTGAGCCGATCCAGTCTCAGGTGTGGCACCGCCCGCGCTCCGGCTTCGGTCCCGCGGGTGCTCTTGCGCCTGAAGCGCAAACCGATGACGTATCTGCAGGCCCCTTCCACCACCCATGATGCGATGGGCAAGCCCAGCGGTTGACTTTGGCGGCCCATTCCTATATCCTTTGGTCGCGATTCGCGCCCGTGCGAAGGACCATGAACGCAACAGCCGACATGCGCTACACGACCACCAAGGCCAAGCGCCACTCTGGCGTTCGTGTCTTCGCGTCCGACTGACAACAACACACAGAGGACAGAGAGCACGACGCCAGACCGCACAGAGCGAGTCTGGCGTCTCAACTTAATCTGAAGGCCGCGCGGAGAAACACCTGGGCGGTGGAGAGACAGACCATGCTCCTGGGAACACAGCGCATCAACGGCGACGGGATCCTAGAGATCGGCGGCTGTGATACGGTCGAGCTCGCGCGCACATACGGCACACCCCTCTACGTGCTCGACGAGGAGTGTCTCCGGAGGACCTGCCGGGAATACCGCAGAGCGTTCGAGTCTCGTTACCCCGACTGCCACGTTTCCTTCTCCAGCAAGGTGTTCACCACCACAGCCGTGTGCCGGATTGTCCATCAGGAGGGCCTCGGCATCGACGTCTCGTCCGGCGGAGAACTCTACACAGCGCTCAAGGCCGGTGTCCCGCCCACCGACATCGTCATGCACGGTAGCAACAAATCTCCGGCAGAGCTCGAAATGAGCGTCTCGCACCGTGTCGGGAGAGTCGGCCTAGACCACATCGGCGAGATCGACGACCTCCAGGAGCGAGCGGCATCGCGCGGGGCAACGCTCGATGTACTCATCCGCGTCGCGCCGGGCGTCGACGCCGACACCCACACTCATATTCAGACTGGCAAGGTAGACACCAAATTCGGATTTGCCATTGTGAACGGCGCGGCCAAGAACGCAGCCGCCAAGGTCCTCGCGGCGCCCAACCTCCACTTGCGCGGCATCAACTGCCACATTGGTTCCCAGATATTGACCGTCCGTCCCTTCGTCGAAGCTGCGGAGATGATGGTCGACTGTGCCGCCGAGCTTCGCAGCGAGCTTGGGTATACTATCGAGGACCTCGACCTGGGAGGCGGCTTGGGGGTGCGGTATGTGCCCAGCGATGAGCCGCCCTCCGTCGGCGAATACGCGGAGGCGGTCACGAGCGCCGTCCGGGCTTGTTGCGAGAAGCACGACTTGCCGCTTCCGAGACTGCTTCAGGAGCCGGGCCGAAGCCTCGCGGGCGAGGCCGGCACAACCCTCTATACGGTCGGCGTGGTCAAGGACATCGTGGGCCTCCGCACCTACGTCTCAGTGGATGGGGGCATGTCCGACAACCCACGGCCGGCCTTGTATGGAGCGCGCTACCATGCGGTTGTGGCAAACAAGGCGCGCGCCCCGCGCACGAAAAAGGTTACTGTGTCTGGCAAACACTGTGAGACGGACACGCTGATCCAGGACCTGGAGGTCCCTGACATCGTGCCGGGGGATATCCTCGCCGTGCAGACGACTGGCGCCTACAACTACAGCATGGCCAGCAATTACAACCGCTTGCCGCGGCCGGCGGTCGTCCTCGTCTCCGATGGGCGCGCCGACGTGGTCGTCGAACGCGAGAGCCTCGACCACCTGCTTCGGCTGGATCGCGTCCCGGATCGCCTCAACTGAGTCGGCATAGCACCACATGAGCCTTCAACTACTGACGATACTCACCGCAGCCGGGGGCATGGCCCTCGTGGCCCTCACCCACAATGCCTATCCGGTTTACTTCATGCTCGCCGTCCTGCTTGCGCTGGTGATCATCAGCTTCGCCGCGTCTCGACTCTCGCCACGGTCCCTGAGATGGCGCCGGCGTGCCTTCGATAGGGTCTTCGAAAACGAGGAATTCGTGCTGGAGACCCAGGTCACAAATCGCGGCCGTCTGCCACACTTCTTGCTCTCACTCGCGGACACCCTGCCTCCTTTGCTGGAGGTTGCCGAGCGCGACGACTTCGTCGTCCCCGTGCTCTGGCCGGGCGAGAGCGTCGTGCTGCCGTACACCGTCCGCGCCCGCAAGCGCGGCGTCTATCCCCTCGGCCCGCTCCGCGTTTGGGTGTCCGATCCCTTCGGCTTCTTTCAGCGGCAGGCCCAGGTTGAGGCCCCCGCCGAAGCCGTCGTCTACCCGAAGCCGCTTCCCGTTTACGGCGAGCTCGCCAGGACAGGCATGGAGGCACGCGGCATGGCCGCGGGCGAGCGATCGCGCGTATCCGAATCGGGCCTCGACTTCTACGGGATCCGAGACTATCGCCCCGGCGATGAGCTCCGACGCATCCATTGGCCGGCCACGGGTCACCACAACCGGCTGACCGTCATCGAGTTCGAGCGCGGCGCCTCCGAGAACCTCGCCGTCGTGCTCGACACCGCGGCCGGCACCGAGTTCGGTGAGGGCGTGCAGACCACACTCGAGGTCGCTGTTCGCGCCGCGGCATCGCTCTTGCACTGGACCCTCAACAGCGAGGGAGTAGCTTTCCTCGCCACGGACTCGCCGACCGGGCCAAGCTGGCTGGCCATCGACCGCCCCGACCGCGAGTACGAAGCCCTCGAGGTCCTCGCCCGCGTCCAGGCCAACACCAGTCTTCCTCCGTCAATCCTGCTCGAATGGGCGGCCCACAACCTCGGCCCAGGCGCCAACATCGCCGTCGTCACCTCCTCGCCCGACCGCGATCTGCCGGCGGCGATCAGCATGCTCTGCCAGCGACACATGCGAGTCGCCGTGCTGGTGCTCGACGCCTCCAGCTTCGACCCGAATGCCGCGGATACCACGTCGGCCCTCGGCACGCTCGAGGCTGCCGGCGCGACCGCGGTCGCCTTCAGGCGGCAGAGCGACCTCGGACAGACACTGGAGCGTCTGCTCATTGCAAGCAACTAGGCCAGCGACGAGAACAGATGAAGTTGGGCTCTACGCCGCGACTGCGGCCGCTCTGGCGGCGGCCGTGCTGGCTGCCGGCGCGGGCAGCGGAAGCGTCCGCGTCGCTCTCGTTGGAGTTGCTCTGGCACTCGCCGGCATCGGCATTAGCTGGCACATGCGGAGCTGGCGACTGCCAGCGGCCGTCGCCCTTGGGCTGCCGCTCGGCGCCGCGGCGGCGGCCTCCCTTCAGGGACTTATCACCTGGGAGATAGAGGCGGAGGTCTCCACGCTCTACCTGGCCCGCGGCGACATAAGCCTCGCACTGGCGCTCCGCCTTGCCATACTCGTCGTCGCACTCAGCTTCCTGTTGGTCAGGCCACAGGTGCCGGCATTCTCCCTCGTCCCGGCCCTCACCCTATTCGGTCTCGTGGGCTCACGCGGTCTCCCCATCGTGGTCGTCGGCTGCTTCGTGGTGTTCTTCCTGGCGGCTATCGGCTGCCTCGCGCAGGCCATGCTGCTCTCCGGCATACCCGCGGGCTGGGGCACCGATCACAGCCGCCGCGAGCTCCGCACGTGGCGGAAGCGACATTGGGCCATGCTCGGCGGCCTCGCCTCGGCGGCCTTCCTCGTAGGCTATCTACTCTACCTCCCGCTGGTGAGCTACGCGACTCAGTACCGTTTCTACGTGACACTGGCGGCCCGGGCCGGAGGGCTCGACCGATTCAGCGCCCGCGGCGCGCGCCAGGACCAGGCCGCCACCTATCCTATCGGCCAGGGACCCATTGCTCTCAGTGACACGCCGGTACTCAGCTTCGAGGGCGATCCGGCTGAGTTCTGGCGCGGTGAGGTGTTCGACAGCTACACGGGCGCCGCATGGCGGCAGGCGGAGTCTGACTTCAACGCCCTGCCCGTCAAGAGGAATGTCGTAGACCTGACAAGTCGCTTCCGCGCCCATCGGCGCATGCGACTCAAGACGCACACTGTGCGCGCGGAGGTCGACCTTCCGCTCGTGCTCTATGCCCCCGGGCAGATCCAGCGCGTGACGTTCTCAAGCAGACTCGCACGGGCGACGCCCGATCTCCTGCGCGTCGACAGCGCCGGCTGTGTCAGCGCGCCCCAGACCATGATTCCCGCCGGTGCAAGATACCACGTCGTCTCGGCACCGCTGGACATCCAGCCGTCCGCTGCCCAGCTCTCGGCTCCCTCGTCGAGCATCCCCATCAGCGAATTGGAGGAAACCTATCTCCGGATCCCACTGGGAGCCCGACAGGTTGCCGACCTCGCCCGCAGAGTCACCGCGGAGGCCGAGACTCCGCTCGACAAGCTCGGAGCCCTCGTCTCCTTCCTCCAGCAGAACTACGCCTACACCTTGGATGCGCCGGCGATCCCGCAAGGGGAAGACGCGGCCCAGCACTTCCTCTTCCATCAGAAGCGGGGCTACTGCGATCTCTTCGCTACCGCGCTCGCCGTGATGGCCCGTTCCGTCGGCATCCCAACCCGGCTGGCCACAGGATACGCCGGCGGGCGCTACGACGCGGAGCGCGGTTACCACATCCTCCGCGAGTCCGACGCTCACGCCTGGGTGGAGGCATACCTGCTTCCATGGGGATGGATCGCTGTGGACGCCACCCCGGCCGGCGAACTGCCGCCCCTCTCCCCCGTCCGCCGCAGCCTCCTTCTTGCACGCTTCTTCTACCAGGACCACCCCGCGGCCGTGAATCTCTCGGCCGCGCTCGTGCTGGCCGCTCTCATCTTCGGCCTGATCCGCTACTGGCGTGCGCGTCTCGGGCCGGCCGTTCCCAGCCACGAGAAGGCCGGACCCCGCCAGATCGTGTTGAGCGCGTACGCGCGGCTATGCCATCTCCTCGCGCGCCGCGGGCGGCCGCGCGTTCCCTCTCAGACGCCGCTTGAGTTCCTCGCCGTGCTCGAATCCCCGCCACGCGCCGCCGACCAATGGAGCGTCCATGTGCTCCCTCCGCAGTTACTCCCGCCCATTCGCGCCCTTACCCAGACGTTCGTCCGTGCGCGGTATGGCCCCGGTCCCGTCGGCGATGAACTTGCCCAAGTCGCCGTGCAGCGTCTTGCCGAGGTCCAGCGGGCTCTTCGACGCAAGACCGCCCGGCCGGGCAGACCGCCCACCTCTGCGGACGGCGCCTGAGCTCCCTTGGCTTGCACAGGAGGCAGTTCACAGGAGAGCGAACACCTATCCAACGACACATCCACTTGGAGAGGAGCCGCTATGATAGTGAACTTCCACGAGCACCCTTACGACGGCGTCGGTGAGGACAACGCGAGCCTGGGCATAGACCGAATGGTCTTGCTCGGCGACCGTGATACCAACGACCTCGTCTGCGAAATGGCGGCGAGGGAACCCGACCGCTATGTCCCCTTCTACCGCGCCGATGTCAACGACATCCCGAAATCCTGCGAAGAGCTGAGACACTATGTCGCGAGCCGAGGCGTCCGCGGCGTCAAGTTCCAGCCTCTCTTCCAGAAGATTATGCCAAACGACCCGAGGTTGTACCCTTTCTACGAGGTCTGTCAGGAGCTGCGCGCGATAGTCCTCTTTCACGCGGGAGTGGTCGCCTTCCCTGCCCACTATGTCAGATTCGGCAACCCCGTCTGTGTTGACGACGTTGCCTGGGATTTCCCAGACCTCAGAATCTGCATCGCCCACCTCGGCGGCAACTACTCCTACGAGGCACTCGTCATCTGCTCCAACCATCCCAACGTCTACATGGACACCGCGTACCTGCACTTCTTCTGCGACCGCTCCCTGCCAAAGGTTGAACCAATCGAGCTCATCCAGCGCGCCGTTCGCTTCTGTGGCCCCGAGAAGATACTGTTTGCGAGCGAGGGCGTCCACCCGTCGCTCATCGCGGACTCTCGACTCGATACGGACACGAAGGAGCTGATCCTCTCAGGCAACGCGCTGCGCCTTCTGGGCGAGTAGTGATCGGAGCGCCCAACCAGTTCCCGCAAGAAAAGGGTCCCCGGCGGAAGCGGGGACCCTATGTGGCGTGCATCGTGGGAAGGCTAGATGGCCGCCTCGTCGTCCGACGACTCGCCCTCGTCCTCGTCCGGGGTAGGCGGCGTCACGTCGGCCAGGTCTCTGATGAGCTCCTCTTCGGGCCCGGCGAAGTCCTGCCTGCTGAGCGCCGAGCGAAGCAGCTCCGCCTCCCGGCTTGGCACAGCGTATGGCACGGCCTCGCCCGGAGGCCCCTGCACGCGCAGGTTGCGGTAGGAGGTCATACCGGTGCCGGCCGGAATCAGGCGGCCGATGATGACGTTTTCCTTGAGACCCACCAGGTTGTCGACCTTGCCCTTGATGGCCGCCTCTGTGAGGACCCGCGTGGTCTTCTGAAACGACGCGGCCGAGAGCCAGCTATCGGTGGCCAAAGATGCCTCGGTGATGCCGAGCAGCACCCACTCGCCAGTGGCCTCCCGGCCTCCGCGCTCTCGAATCTCCCAGTTCACTTCGTCGAAATAGAAGCGGTCGTAGATCTTGCCGGGCAGAAGCTCCGTATCCCCGGGATCGACGATCCGACGCTTACGCAGCATCTGCCTCACGATCACCTCGATGTGCTTATCGTTGATGTCGACTCCGTGTGAGCGATACACTGCCTGGATCTCTCGCACCAAGTAGTCTTGCACGGCGCGCACTCCTTGCATCTGGAGCACCTTCTGCGGATCGAGCGGCCCCTCCGTGAGAGCGTCGCCCGCACGCACCTGCTCTTCTTCCTTCACCGGCAGCAAGCCTCGGTAGGGCACCAGGTGGCGCCGTTCGATCTTCACGGCTCGTACCTTCGACTGGATCAGTGTGGCCAGCAACGCCGGCGTCAGCTCGCTGCCAGCCGGAACCAGCACCTCGCCGCCTTTCTTGGCAGCCACGTCCTCCGCGACGACTTCCCCGTAGAGTCGCTCGGGATGGTCGGGGTCGATCGGCTGGTCGGAGTGGATGATGACCCACTTCACGCCGGGCGTCTCGATCCGGGCCACCATGCCGTCGACCTCGGAGACGATCGCCTGACCCTTCGGGCGGCGCGCCTCGAACAGCTCCACGACGCGGAGCAGACCCTTCACCTGCTCCTCCATGACCCGCACTAGCTGCTGGATGACGCGCTTCTGCTCGGGATCGAGACTGACGCCGCTTCGGCGGGTACGACCGGCCTCGGCCTTCTTCCGGCTCGTTCGCCGCTTCCGCGGTTTCTGGCCATCCTCCCGTGCGCTCAGCCGAACGATGCCGGCCCTTACGTCGCCCCAGAGCTGCTTGAGCGTATCCTTCTTCTTCTCCTTCACCTGCGCCACGCCGGTGAGATACTGGCCGGCGACGCCGCCGGTGTGGAAAGTCCGCATCGTCAGCTGGGTGCCTGGTTCCCCGATCGACTGCGCCGCGATGATGCCGACCGCCTCTCCTACCTCCACCGGCCCGTTCGTCGCGAAGTCGCGGCCGTAACATTGAGCGCAGATGCCCTGCGACAGCTCGCAGGTCAGCGGCGAGCGAACCAGCACCTCGCCTCGTGCCAGGCCGCCCTTCTCCAGCAGTTCGGCAGCGAGCCGCTGCAGTTGCGCCGCGGCCTGGGCGCGTACCGTCTTGCCCTCCTCGACGATCACTGCGCCCGTGAAGGGGTTCCGCAGGTCTGCAGGTGCCGCCTCTCCCTTCTTAACGGACCGCACCTGTCTCTGGAACTCCTCACACTCCTGCACCACGTTCCGGATGGCGGCCAGCGCCGATACCATCTCGTGCACGGAGTAGCTCTCCTCGCACTCCTCGCACACCTTGACAAGCTCCAGAGCGCCGCCGCACTTGGCACAGGATGTCTCCTCGAGCAGCAGCGTCGTCGGTATCTGTCCGCTCGACGCGGTGCCGAGCTCGACCCCCTCTTCCTCTTCCTGCTCTTGAGCGGCCTCCGGCTCCGGCGCACCCTCTGTCTCCTCGACGGCGCCGGCAGCATCCTCTTCGCCGTCTCCGCCGTCGCTTCCAGAAGCTACCGCGATTCCCCCTTCCAGGGACTCACCAACGGCACCACCTCCGAGGTCGGAAACCACCCACTGCTGTGTCTCTTCCTGGGGAGCCTCCTCCTCTTCTTCGCTCACCGCTTGCTCTAGGAAGCGCTCGGCTACCTCTGCTTCAGCGAAGAGCTCCTCACAGCCTCGACAGCGGTAGAAGTTCGCCACCTCCCCGCCACAGCTGAGGCACGGTTGGTCGATATGCTCACCGATCTCGCCACCAGCATTGAGAATGACGCGACCGGTGCGTGGATCGACGACGTCCTGCGGGACGATCCGTCCATCGATCCGGCGCTCCAACGGCTCGATCTCCTCTGCGCCGTCCCGTATCGCTGCCACCCAGACGCCGTTGCCCGTGCCGCAGTCCGTCTCGCGCACGATGACGTCCTGGGCGACATCCACGAGGCGACGCGTCAGATACCCGGCGTCGGCCGTGCGAAGCGCAGTGTCGGCCAGGCCCTTGCGCGCCCCGTGGGTTGACACGAAGTACTCCAACACACTGAGGCCCTCGTGGAAGTTCGACTTGATCGGGAGATCCTCGACGAACCGGCCAAACGGATCCGACATCAGCCCGCGCATACCCGCGATCTGACTGATCTGCCGCGGCGTACCTCTGGCGCCGGAGTTCGCCATCATGTAAATCGGGTTGAAGCGATCGATGTTCCGCAGAATCGCGTGAGAGACCTCGTCGGCCGCCTGGTTCCACAGGCGACACACGCTGTCGGATCGCTCGCCTGCGCTGATGAGACCCCGCGCGAAGTTGTCATTCACCTTGCGGACATTCGTCTCCGTTGCCGCGATGATGTCCTCTCGGCGCGCTCGCGGTATGTCCATGTCCGTCATCGAGATGGTGATGCCGGCGGTGGTCGCGAACCGGAAGCCCAGCTCCTTGATCTCATCCACGAGCTCCACGGTCCGCCCGGCCCCGTAGTGCCGACAGCATTCCCGGATCAACCGCTGGAGCTCCTTGTCGTCCACGACGTTGTCGACGTACCTGAGCTTCGGCGGCAGCACCTCGTTGAAGACGATCCGCCCGACGGTGGTGTCCAGCAGCGCTCCGTCCACGCGCACGCGCACATCTGCGTGCAGGTCCACTTTCCTCAACTCGTAGGCGAGCCGCGCCTCAGCCGGGTTGGAGAACTCCTTGCGGCTCCCCCGCGCGCCCACTCGCTTCTGTGTGAGGTAGTAGCAGCCCAGGACGATGTCCCGGGTGGGTGTTACCATTGGCTTGCCGTCCGCGGGCGAGAACAAGTTCTCGGTGGATAGCATGAGGATGCGCGCTTCCGCCTGCGCGGCCGTCGAAAGCGGCACGTGGGCCGCCATCTGATCTCCGTCGAAGTCGGCGTTGAACGGCAAGCACACCAGTGGGTGAATCTGGATCGCCTTGCCGTCCACCAGGACCGGCTCGAAGGCCTGGATGCCCAACCGGTGGAGCGTCGGCGCCCGGTTCAGCAGGATGGGATGGTCCCGGATGACCTCCTCCAGCGCGTCCCATACCTCCGAACGCATCCGGTCCACCATCTTCTTGGCGGTCTTGACATTTGTGGTGAAGCCCCGCTCGACCAGCCGCTTCATCACGAACGGCTTGAAGAGCTCCAGCGCCATCTCCTTGGGCAGGCCGCACTGGTGCAGCCTCAGGTGCGGGTTGACCACGATCACCGACCGACCGGAGTAGTCCACCCGCTTGCCCAGCAAGTTCTTGCGGAACCGCCCCTCTTTCCCCTTCAGCATATCCGACAGCGACTTCAGAGGACGGTTGTTCGAGCCCGTCACGGGGCGGCTGCGCCGGCCGTTGTCGATCAGCGCGTCCACCGCCTCCTGCAGCAAGCGCTTCTCGTGGTTGATGATTGACTCCGGTGCGTGCAGGGCCTTGATCTTCTTCAGGCGGTTGTTGCGGTTGATGATGCGGCGATATAGGTCGTTCAGGTCACTGGTGGCGAACCGCCCACCGTCCAACTGCACCATGGGGCGCAGCTCCGGCGGGATCACCGGAATCACGTCCAGGATCATCCATTCGGGACGGTTCTTCGACTTGCGGAACGACTCCGAGATCTCCAGCCGCTTGATCGCGCGCGCCCGCTTCGGTCCGGACGTCTCCCTGATCTCCTTGCGAAGCTCCCGGCACAACTCGTCCAGGTCGATCTCCTTCAGAAGATCGGCTACAGCGCTCGCACCCAGGTCGGCACGAAAGAGCTGCTCGTAATCTCGGCCGTGCTCGGCCACGAGCGCATCCACAACTCGATGGATCGCTCGGTATTCCGACTCGATGATGAGCTGTTTCTTCGTCAGACCCGGATTGGCGTCGAGTTTCGACCCCAGCAGCAGCCGCACTCCCAATTCCATCTCAGCGGCCCGCTCCTGGGCCACCCGCTGCTCTTCCTGAACTTGCGTCTCGGCAGCCTCCGAGATATCGCTCGCCTCCGCCTCTTCTTCCAGCTCTCCTGCCTCCAGCTTTGCGAGCTTCTCGTCCCGCTCCGCTTTGATGTCAGCGATCCGCTGCTCCGCCTGCTCCGCCACCTCGCGCTGTCTCCGTTCGACGAGCGCCTTGATCCGGTCCACGCTCTCCGAGAGCAGATCGTAGTCCACGTGGGTCACGATGTACGAGGCGAAGTAGATCACCTTCTCCAGCGGCCGCGGGGATATATTGAGCAGCAGGCTCATCGGACTGGGAACGCCCTTCAGGTACCAGATATGGCTCACCGGCGCGGCGAGCTCAATGTGGCCCATCCGCTCCCGGCGCACCTTCGCACGCGTCACCTCGACCCCACAGCGATCACAGGTAATCCCCCGGAACTTGATCTTCCGGTACTTGCCGCAGTGGCACTCCCAGTCCCGGGTCGGCCCGAAGATGCGCTCGCAGAAGAGCCCGTCCGGTTCGGGCTTGAACGTCCGATAGTTGATGGTCTCGGGCTTCTTGACCTCGCCCTTCGACCACCGCCGGATCTCCTCCGACGAGGCGAGTCCGAGACGGAGTTGATCAAATCGCGTGGTATCTACCATCCGCTCCCTGCTCCTTGCGCTCGCTCAGTGCCGCCGTCCGTGCCACCCATCATGATGCGGCCTCCTCCCCCTCTTGTCCCTCGAGGCTCACTGGTTCTGCCTCCTTCGACTCGACGGTGAGCTGCAGGCCCAAGCTCTGAAGCTCCTTGATCAGGATCTTGAACGACTCTGGGATGCCGGGCTCCGTGATCGGCTCCCCCTTCACGATCGATTCGTACGTCTTCACGCGGCCCAGCACGTCGTCCGACTTGATGGTCAGGATCTCCTGAAGTGTGTGGGCGGCACCGTAGGCCTCCAGGGCCCACACCTCCATCTCGCCAAAGCGCTGTCCGCCGAACTGTGCCTTTCCGCCGAGCGGCTGCTGTGTCACCAGCGAATACGGCCCAGTGGAGCGTGCGTGGATCTTGTCCTCCACCAGGTGGTTGAGCTTCATGGTGTAGATCTGGCCCGCCGTGATCCGCTGGTTGAAGCGCTCTCCAGTCCGGCCGTCGTGCAGCCAGTACTTGCCGGTCTCGGCATCGAAGCCCACCGACTCGTCTGCCCGCTGCTCGAGGAGGTCCACAACGTAGGCGGCACGTGCTTCCGCACCCCTGACCTCCAACCACTCCGCCGGGTCCACCGCTACCCACTCGCCGGCTCGCTCCAGTTCCGCGGGGTCGAGCTTGGCGAGGCTCTGCACCAGCGCCGACCTAAGCGATTCGTAGTCGCTGGCCTCGTCGTACCAGTCGCCCGGCAGGCCCAACTCCTCGACAACGTACTTCCGCAGCGAGCGCACCCGGAAGCGCGAGGCAGCCACTCCAAAGTACTCTAGTATCTCTTCGTCGGTGGCCGACTCGAAGATCGGATTCTCGAAGGACACTCCGAGCTCTTTCGCGACGAGCCCAAGATGGGTCTCCAAAATCTGCCCGATGTTCATCCGCGAGGGAACGCCCAGCGGGTTGAGGATGATATCCACGGGCGTGCCGTCGGGCAGGAAGGGCATATCTTCGGTGGGCAGGATCTTGGCGACGACTCCCTTGTTCCCGTGCCTCCCGGCGAGCTTGTCGCCCTCCATAATCTGGCGCCTCTGCGCAATGTACACGCGGACGAGCTGGTTGACGCCCGGGAGCAACTCGTCTCCGGGCTCCCTCTTCAGCTCTCCCCCACATCGGTCGCAGTAGTGGCGATGTTGGTTCTTCCCCACCTGGTACTCGGTCTCGCACTTCTGACACCGGTACTTCACTCGCGAGAACCGCTTGATCGCCACCACCTTCCCCTTCTCCCCGTGTGGCACACGCAGCGAGGTGTCCCGCATCTCGGCCGCCTTTTCTCCGAAGATCGCCCGCACGAGCTTCTCCTCAGAGGTCAGCTCTTCCTGGCCCTTCGGTGCCACCTTCCCGACCAGGATGTCTTCCGCCCGCACTTGTGCTCCAATGCGCACCACGCCGTCCTCGTCCAGGTCCTTCAGGGCCTCGTCACCCACGTTGGGGATGTCCCGCGTGATCTCTTCCGGCCCCACCTTCGTCTCTCGCGCTTCGATCTCGTACTTCTCGATATGGATCGAGGTGAATGTGTCGTCGTGGACCATCCGCTCGCTGAGAACGATGGCGTCCTCGTAGTTGAAGCCCTCCCACGGCATGAACGCAACCAGGACGTTGCGCCCGAGGGCCAACTCTCCCCCCTCGGTGCACGGTCCGTCGGCGAGCACCTGCCCCTTGCTGACGAAGCCGCCCGTCTCCACGATCGGCCGCTGGTTGATGCACGTCGAGTGGTTCGACCGCACGAACTTCTGCAGCCGATATGTGTCCCGCCTGCGGTCGGCGCGGGTGACCTCTATCTGGTCCGACGTGACGCCAGTCACCATGCCGTCCGACCGGGCCAGCACCACGGCACCCGAATCCTGCGACGCGCGGGCCTCCACCCCGGTCCGCACGTATGGCGCTTCCGAGCGCAGCAGCGGAACGGCCTGCCGCTGCATGTTCGAGCCCATGAGCGCACGATTCGCGTCATCGTTCTCCAGGAAGGGAATGAGGCACGTCGCAACCGAGACGATCTGCTTCGGCGAGAGGTCGACGAAGTCTATCTGGTCCGGAGATACCGCGGGGTAGGAATCGCGATAGCGAACGCTCACCGTTTCCGCGGTGACGCGTCCTTTCTCGTCCACCGGCACCGAGGCGGGAGCGATTCGGTAGACATCCTCCTCGTCCGCCGTCAGGTAGACGATCTCGTCGGTCACGGTTCCCTTCTTCGCCAGGCGGTACGGTGTCTCTATGAACCCGTATCGGTCGAGCCGCGCATAGATCGCGAGCGAGCCGATCAGGCCGATGTTCGGTCCCTCGGGAGTCTCGATCGGGCAGATGCGCCCATAGTGCGAGTGGTGCACATCCCGCACCTCGAGCTTCGCGCTCTGCCGGCTCAGTCCCCCGGGGCCGAGCGCGCTCAAGCGCCGCTTGTGCGTCAGCTCCGCGAGTGGGTTGGTTTCGTCCATGAACTGGCTGAGCTGGCTCGATCCGAAGAAGCTCTTGATGGCAGCGGAGATGGGCTTGGTGCTGATGATGGCCTGGGGCGTTACCTGCTCGGGGTCGAGGCTGGTCATCCGCTCTCGGGCAATCCGCTCCATGCGAAGGAACCCGATGCGGAACTGGTTTTGGAGAAGTTCCCCCACACAGCGCACCCGCTTGTTCATCAAGTGGTCGATTTCGTCCACCCCCGCCGTCTCGTCGCTCTCGCCCAGCCGGATGAGGTAGCGCAGGATCGCGATCAAGTCTTCCTTCGTCAGCGTCCTCACGCTCTCGGGCAGATCCAACCCCAGCTTCCGATTCAACTTGTACCGACCCACTCGCGCCAGGTCATACCGGCGATTGTCGGCGAACAACCCCGCCAGCCGGTTCCGCGCGATCTCCGGGGTCACCGGGTCGCCCGGACGCTCCCGCCGGTAAATGTCGATGAGTGCTTCTTCTTCTGCGTGCGTGGGATCCCGCTCCATCGTCTCGTCGATCAGGGGCGGCAGCACGGCCAGCTTCAGGCCCTTCGGCTTCAGCTCCGCGATCCGCTCGGCGGCCTCGGCGTCCAGACGCTGACCGGCATCTGCGATCACTTCCCCGGTATCCGGATCGACCACTCGCTCCCAGACGCGCCTGGCGACCAGCGCTTCCGCCGTGACCTTGCGCAGTTGCTCGCGATGCCCGAACAGCCGCATGAGATCGGCGTCGGTCGAGCACTTCACCTTCGCGCTGCCCGGCGCCAGGTTGATCGAGTTGAGCGCCCGCAGCAGCGTGGTCACAGGGAACTTGTGAGCCTGGCCGATCTTCACCGATACGAGATCGTTCGCATCGGAGTCTATGTCCAGCCACGCGCCCTCACTCGGGATGACCTGGGCGCTGTAGAGAATGCGCCCGCTGAAGTCGATTGTATCTCGGAAGTAGACCCCGGGCGACCGTGCGAGCTGGCTCACCACACATCGCTCCGGGCCATTGATCACGAAGCTGCCGTTCTCTGTCATGATCGGCAGCTCGCCGAGGTACACCTCCGATTCTTTGATCTCGCCCGTTCGCTTATGGTGCAGCCATACCCGCGCTTTCAGCGGCGCCTCAAACGTCGCGTCCCGATCCCGACATTCGTGGATGTCGTACTTGGGTTCACCCAGGTAGTACTTCGGCTCCCCATCCTGCGGATCGCAGAAAGAGAGCGCGAGATTGCCGGTGAAATCCTCGATCGGAGAGAAGTTGTGGAAGAGCTCCCGCAGCCCCTCCTCGCGGAACCACCGATAGGAGTTCAGCTGGATCTCGATGAGGTTGGGGATCTCGGCGGCCACTCGGCCGTTCTGGGCCAGTCGGCCCTTCACCTTGATGACGTCCATCGTCTCTCCTCGTCAGCGGGATCGTCTTCCCCACCCCCGCACGCGCTCTTTGCCGATCCAGGTCCGCTCAACGGGGCGACGCGGCGGCACTAGACCGGCTTGTGTCGGTAGTCAAGAGAGAGACCTACACGGGCGGCGAAGCGGTTCTTTCACCCTATCCCCAGAGGTTTTGAAACGCCCCCTGATGCTGTTGACACGAACTTGTAGTATATGCACACCCGGGCCTTCTGTCAAGCGCGTTTGGGCGGTTTTTGCTCTCCCGATCCCATCCCTGGGGTCTTGAGCCCGTTCCGCCCCAGCGAGGTGGAGTGCGTGCTCGCTCGCTCTATCGGCCGGCTGGCTCACCCTCCCCCTAGGATACCACATCCCGTCTTCTGCCGAAACGCTGCTGCCGGGCCCTCAGGCGTCCTCCAGCCCACAAACGCCTCCTCCCGCCCCGGCACGGGTCTGCGACCCGGCCGCGGCGACCCGGCCGCGGCGACTCGGCGGCAACAATTCCTCACAAGACTTGAGAAAACCCGGGCTGCGTGGTATAATGCACCGATCGACAGAGCGAGGGCAAGGAGCAGCAGAAAAACCCGAGACGGCCGGGGGCCTCCGTTCGCGGGGCCGCGGGCGAGCGGCCCGGTGCCAGCGTATCGAAACGCTGCCTCATCTATCTATCATCCCGAGGCTAGCATCTGTTCCGCTGGCAGGGGGGAGGTAGGCCGTCATGGACAAGCCGCCGGCTCCACCCACCCTCATATACGATCACTCTTCAGACCCGGAGGACCAGCTCTGGGACAGGTTGCATGAGCGTTCCCAGCTCAGCCCGGAGCTGCGCGTCATCGTCCATCTGAAGTCCGGCACCACTCTCGTCGGCCACCTGCGGTACTACAACAACTTCCACCTCACAGTGGCTGCGGGGGGACAACTCCACGACGTCCTCTACCGAGACGTCGCACACATCCTGCAGGCTTCCGAAGCTGTCTGAGGCCCCTGGCTACCCGTCGGCCTCCGGCCGAAGGTGCGGGAAGAGGATCACGTCCCGGATCGATGATGCGCCGGTGAGGAGCATCACGAGCCGCTCGACCCCAAGGCCCAGCCCGCCTGTGGGGGGCAT
>Ga0180438_10003413_pt1 | contig 24083 bp, 34 predicted proteins | sample SS_ome_12_FD_132455 | JGI IMG/M metagenome (GOLD analysis project Ga0180438, IMG submission 132455) | Hypersaline lake sediment archaeal communities from the Salton Sea, California, USA - SS_3_D_2 metaG | ecosystem: Environmental > Aquatic > Non-marine Saline and Alkaline > Hypersaline >... | reverse complement strand
CAAACACCGGATTGATTTTACTGAATAATTTAGGTAACTTAAAAGCCTTAGTAAATGCCCTATAACAAACGCCATTTCCAACGCTACATACTTTATATTTAGAACCAAAATCAAACATATAATTTTTTTCTTTATATGGATATCCTAATATCTGATTAAAAGCAATACTTAATAGTTGACCATAATCATATTTAGTTCCTATCATTTTGTCGGCGGCATCCTTCATGACCTCAAGACCTTTCTTTGATATCTTTTTACCAGTATATCTATAAATAGAAATATCAAGACCAGCTAAATCTTTGACTTTGCAATATTTTGTTTTAGGTGGTTCTACTGAGAATATATGATCATTATCAAAATATAACATTGTGTGAGTATCACACCAATTATTTAATGACCCAAATAATTTCTTCTGAAAAAACCTTATACCCCAGTGTGCTATCTTGACCCAAAATTTCCACCATTCAGTTTTCCCGTCAATATTAATAGTATCACCGGGTCTTAAATATCTTAATATTTCTAAAAACACTAACCTATCCTCCATACATCCATATCCTCCTTTGTGCCTTAAGTTCAGTACAATCAACATGAACAAAATTTTTCCCTATACCTATTCTTTTAAATCCAGCCATTATTAAAGAACTGACTATCTGAAATCGCTCATAATTATCTTTTGTTTTAATATCTACCGCTTCGCCAAACAAATGACTTGAATTGGCAACTCCCCCAACTTTACGATTATGAACTACTGTTCTATATCCAGAAGTAATACGAAAAGGAACTCCAGCCTCTTCGCGAGCTACATATAATAAATTCATAAAATCTTTTTTCATATTTAATCCACTATACGGTTTATCGGGGGAATCAAATTCTTTTGGATTAAAATATTTTTTGTATACTCTAAAATCTTCGTATGTCATTTTTTTATCATAAAAATTATTGTCATAATTATTAATAAAATTTGTAAAATAATCATAATATTATTAGGTATTCTAAAAAAACTTTTTCTTGTTCGTTCTAAATTTCTTACCCTCTCACACATACCAATACCACCATTTCCAAATAATGTCTTACTTATATTTTTAGTTTCCTGTTTGATATGTTGCAACTCTTCTAAAATTACATCCAGTTTCCTCACTTCTTCTTTTGTCATTTTAATTGCCCTGCTCCCCATACACTCACTCCCGTAAATACAAACCCTAAGAAAAAACCAAAGATCCAATTATCATACCATTTTTCTTGTTGTTTATCCATAGCTTCTTGATAATTACTGCTAACCGTTTTCCATAAAGTTACCTGTTTTTTTAATAGCACGTTTTCTTGTGAAATAAATGCACAATTATTCAAACGAAAAGCTAAGCCCCTTAAATTTTCATCTGTAATAATATTTTCACAAATGCCGTTTGATAAAACGAAGAAGTTGATCACGATCCATATTAGCAATTTTATCATCAATTTTCTTCTTTTCATGCTTTAATGCCTCCCGTTTTAAATTTATTTTTAATATATTCTTTTTTGCATTAATAATAGTTTCTTCATGTTTATCTTGTGTTTTTTTATCCCTTGATCTTAAATATAAATATGTAGCAATAACAAGAATTAAAACCCAAAAATTCTTTTTAATAAAATCAATCATCCTATTTCTCTTTTATCTTTACTCTGCTTATTATAAAGTGCTACCCAAATTTGAATAAATCCTAAGACACCTAAAACTAAGGCATCCGAAAAAGTATTGGCACCAAATACTCTCAAAAGCATCAAAACTAAGGCAACTAGACAAAAACAAGTAATCCAAAAATAAACAGGATTAAATTCACCTTTACTATTATAAAAAAATGATCTGAACATATATCACCTCTTTTTCCATACTACGATTTTATAATACCAATTCTGCGCGGCTATAGTAGTGTTATTCCCAGTGGTATCGTCTATATATTGCATACCATTGACGGAAGTCTGGACTCTTACACTATTAGTATTTATTTGATAAACACTATAACCAAAAGCTCCAAATCCTCCGTTTGTTACAGTAAAACTATTGTCATCTGTTCCATCTGTTGATACTAAAACAACCACTTCCAAATCACTTAAATCTTTATCAAAATTATGGTCCACATCACTATCAACATTTAGTGTAGTGTTACTTCCCATATGAACATTTGTCCAATCACTGCGATTAATCCAGCCAGTATCATATTTTTTATTTTTATTTATAATTCGATGTTGAAAATTTCCATAATCAATAGAACCTTGCGTCATTCTTGCACCTCATATGCTGTAATAGTCATTCTGTTATTATCCTCATCCTTTATAATTGTGTATGGCTCAAATAATTTAGCGTCCCATCCCTCATCTGAAAATGAGATTCTAAAATATGTTTCCAAAGTGATTAAATGTCTGAAATCAATCGGTAAAACGAATTCTATTACTTCAGGTGGTCTGGGTTGTTTTGATAAATTAATATGAGTTCTTTTGATAGATGTCTCACCAATATAGACAGCTGAAGCATTATCCCTGATTTCAATTTCATTTTCTAATGAACCATCAATTTCATTTAAATCTTGAGTACCATAAAATTGGTCTTGTCGACTAACTTCACCTATATTATTATTTCCTGCATCCGTTTCTACTGTCCCATCACTAATAGTAATACCATAATTATTAATCAGATTAAATTCTAATGGGGAATGAACTTTCAAAGATTTTAATATATCGTCTTCGGTCAACCTTACGGTAACTCCTCCAACAAAAGGTTCCCAACATTTAAAATAAACTTCATTATTCATTGTAAACACATCGGCAACCGCATATTCACCTAACTTCTCAAGGGCATGCATGAATTTTATATTATCTTCTGAATTAATATGACATTTAATATAACACTGTGCATCGGTTAATATATTAATACTATTCTGTACAGCCTTAGCATTGTAATCTGTAAAATTATAATTATCCATTATATTTTTGGCCGCCTCAGCAGGTGTTTCCCAATCTGAAGAAGAATAAGAAATTTTTATATTTTTGAATTTATATAATCTATCCCTTGATCTTATAACTGCTAATTTTCTTTGATGATCCCTGACGATATCATATACGATCCCATCCCATATTTTTTCTTCATCTTTATTAAAAATCTTAAATGGTTTATATCTCCATCGAACATTATTAAAAATTGAATTCGAATTGTTTACACTAAAATAATTATCATAATTATTAGCTGTAAGTGATATATCATTAATTATTAATTTATCACGCTTAAATGTTTTTTGTTCTGTTATCTTGATTAATTTATCTACACGATCATAAATATCAATCTCATCATCTAATATTAAAACTCTTGGTATCATAATTCCTCAAATATAATTTTGTATCCTGATTTAGAATGCTCCCTTGTATAATCAAATATAGGTTGAGAATAATCAAATTTAGGTTGATATATTTTAACCTCTATAAAATCTATATAATAATTATATGTGCCGTCCGGGAGTTCATCATTATCATCCGTAACTGTAAAAACACCTTCTATAGTATTAGCAGTTATTTTAAAATATTTTTCTATATTCCAATCAACTAATCCACTAACCAACGTATCGTCTGGATCACTAAATGTCAAACTAGCCGCGGTATTGGATTTAATATAATAATAATATCCATTTATATATGCATAATACCCTATCCATTCATCAACTGTCCATGCCGCACCGCCAACCGTTCCTGTTTTAGCTACATCGTCAATAACCATATTAGTACCACTTTCCCATTTGATACCTATATGAAATCCTTTAAATTGATTCTCAATTAATGATAATGTTATAGTAGAAGTTATTGTTTTAGCCGTAGAATCAACCACTCCAGATCCAGTTGAAAGAAATGAATCCGGTTGCAAATGTAATCTAAATTTTATTCTTTCCTCATTAAATTCATTAACTCTTGTTTTTATTAATGTGGCAAAATATTCCATTTTCTGTCTTAATGTCTCATTAGATACTTGAGACCTTTTTCCAAAATCAAAAGAAAATATACGCTTACTATCCTTAGCAAAATTATCCCTATTTCCCAAAGCATTATCAAAACGTACATAACCTTTTAATTGATTAGCCCAAGTGACCTGTGGATTAAAATCAAAATTATATTTTTTCCACCAATCATTATTAACCAATCTAGTAACTAAATAAGCTCCAATATCATATCCATCATCTGCATTATTTTTACAAGGGGAATTATATGTAAATCCATCCTCAACTGTTTTAATATTAAAATTCTCTGTCCCAATATTTGTATTTAAAAATAAAGGATTATCAATTGTGTTTGTTTCAGAAGTAATATCCACATTGAAAATAGCGTCCGTGATACAGCAATAAGTTATAGTTATAGCTAATTCTGAATATATACCATAAAGACTATTAATATTAGTTATATTATTTTTAAATGTTATTAATCCAATTTGATTAGTAAAATATAAACCATATTTATTAAAATGAAATACACAATGATTAAATGTTTGTGTAATACCATTAACATAAATTCCTATTTCTGTATGATTATAAATTAAAGATTCTTCTATAGAATTATTTCCGGCATAAAATCTGATTCCATTTGAATTATCATGAAAAGAACAATTTTCTATAATTGTGTCTGTATTAGATCCAGAATAATCATCTATTGCTTGATTATTATAATTATAAATTGTTAAAAATTTTAATGTTAAACCAGTGTAATCTGTTGCCCCTATTTTTGCAATAGTATTATATCTTGAATTATACCCATTCATTATAAAGCCATTAATAGTAATATCATCTTGGGCTATAATTATATTATTCCAAAAATAACCTATATCAAATTCACTCCCGTCCGTATTTTTACAAGGACTTGCAGGCATTAAAGAAAAATTATTATTACTAACATCAACTTGATCTGGATCAACATAAATTACTCCTGCCCCAGCTATAATATTGGCAGAAATGTCATTTGTATTTTCATAAAAATCTATATAAGTGACTGTCAAACTATTAACACCTGAAGTGTTTTGAATTCCATAACGTGTGCAAAGTCTACATATATTTTTTCTAACTATATATGTATTGGCACCTATAGTAGTATCTAATCTTATGCCATCATTATATTTTTTATAAATTGTATTATATTCAACTGTTATATTTGGATTATTAATATTATTAAATATTAAAATACCAGTATCATTAAATCCAACATCAACCTCCGTTCCATAACAAATATTTTTTGAGATAATTACATTACTAGCCGCTAAAAATACTGTTGCATTAATATCATAATCATAACAATCATATAATAAATTTTTTTCTATTGTACTTATAATCTTCCCGCCTGATATAATGATATTAGCATCACCTCTATTAATATCATTCCTAGCGATATCAATTGTATCCATTGTAAATCCAAAAGTACCATCCACAAAAGCTATGCCATGATAATTATTCCCACCATATATATTATAAATAGTATTATCTTTTATATTCATATCTGAAATATTAGCACCTATATTATGTATAATTCCTCCGCCAATATTTTGACCATCCAAATTAAATCCATAAATATTTACATTAGATGTGGCTGTAATAGTAATACAATAACTACTTGCAGTCAATTCCAAAGTACATATATATCCATAATCACATTCAAAATCGTGTGACCCGCTTATAGTTAATCCTGTAGTTTCATATGTAGCATTTACACAATTAATTCCTCCAAATACTACATGTTTTCCGCCTCTATTTGTTATAGCAAAAGCAGGTGTCTCATAAGGGTTCTGATATGTCCCATCCCCTGTTCCATCATCCCCATTAATATTAAAATATACCGCTGTAGTATTATTATATTGTGTACTTACTTCCCTAGTAACTCTAGTACCAATTCCTGCTGTAATTGTGGGAGTTTGACCAAGACTCGCTTGAACAAAAGTGGTAGCTCTATCAAAAGTTAATTCTTCATCATAAATTTCAGAATCCAAAACCTCAACTCCATCATTAGCACTATTTAAAGCCGCATATGCCGTCCCTATATCAAAATATGGTTTTCTTAAATTTCCTAAAACAGGGGTATGTCTAGCCCCGCCATATTTCATAAGACTATCATAATATGTTGAGCCAGTATCCGATAAATATAATCTTAATGTATCACCATCTGATACCGTTTCAGTAGCACATGTAAAAGCTAAGCCTCCAGCATCCACATCGGTATCAATAGTAATACTTGCTAATACTGTGACAGCCCCTCCACTTGCTTCAATTTCCAAATAACATCCCTGAGCGGTTACGGTAGATCCATCAACAAAAGCACCTCCGCCTGTTCTGCTACCAAGTAAAGTTCCATCTAATGCATAGACTTTAAAAGTCATGTTCGCATCAATAGGATCCTCTATATCTGTAACATCTGTTATAGAATAATCAGTACCAAATTTTCTGACATAAGCGGTATCCCCTGAAACTGTATCAAGTGTCCTCAAAGTTGTTGAAGTAGTTGCCCCAACTATATTTAATTGTGTATTTTGATATTCTATTTGATGTTCATAATTTAATAATATTTTTTCAGCCATTATTTCTATCTCCTGAATAATTCTCTATCTAAATTTTGAGATAATTCGATCATATCTTCTACTGTATTATTTTCGAATTGATTATTGAATTCATTATTTATAACTGTATCACCTTCATTCACAGTATTAGTTGTCACATTAGATGCTAATGGTGTATTAGGTATAGCAACCGTTTTCAATAAATTTTCAAAAGCGTTTGTCTCAGCTACAGTTAAAACCCTCTCGCCAGGAGTCAACATAGCTGGTATTGAATCCGTACCACGAGGTTTGAAACCATCTTGGGCATACACTGGGCCAGGGACTTTGCCGCCTCGACTAAATAAAAATCCAAACGCTCCTCCAAGTGTAGCCTGTGCCGCTTTAACCAAAGCCATTTTCACTAATAATTTTCCAAACTCTTTTACTATATCTGTAATAAAATCAACAAATGTCTTTTTAAATGCTTCACCTTCAAAAATCATATTAGCTATACCATCTGCATAACTGTTGGCAACTGTATTAATAGCTTTATCCCAAGAATCCGTTAAAGCCCCGATAATAGGTTCATTCAATTTCAACATATTCTGATTATGTTTTTCATTTAATTCTTCAACTTTTTTAAAATATTCTTCTTCGGTTATTTCTTTATTATCAAGGTGTAACTGTAATCCAGCCAATGCCTTTTCATAATTTTCTTGTTCTTTCGCTAGGTCAATTTCTCTTTGCATATCAAGAAATTCATAATAATCTAAAACAGATGCCTTGGCCTCTTCAAGACCAGCTCCGGCACCTTTCCCAGTTTCAACACCTGGCAAAGCGGCTCCTCCAACACCTTTATTTATTCTTTCTAATTCAGTATCAATTTCATCGGCCGAGCCGGAGATCAAATCTTTTACACCATCAAAAATTCCTTTTGCATCTTTCTTGACCGATTTCCCTAAATTTTTTAGAGTATTAATAACATTCTTTCCAGCTTGAACTGTTGCAGACCCCAACGCGCCTATCCCATCTTTTTTAACTCTTGATATAATACCACCTAATTCTTTAAAAACTTTAATAGAACCAAGAACAAATCCATTCATTATTAAAAATGTTGTTTTAATACCAAAAGCTAAAACCTTAAAAAGAACCACTATCCCCTTAATAATATTCTGTATTGTTTTCATGCCCTTAGCGGATGCAACAAATTCTCCCATCTTTTCAATCAATGGAGATATTTCCTTAGTAACCAATCTGCCTATAATCAAACGAGTATTCCGCCATGCAACTCCCATTTGTTCTATTCTTTCTCTATAGGTGACAGTAGTTGCGCCGGCTTTTTGTAAAGCGCCTCGACTTTGATCCAAAATTTTATTCATGATAAACTGTTGATCAAATGCTTTACCAACTGCCTTAGCTTCTTCAGCCCATCCCTTAGTTATAATACCTAAGTTATCTAAAATTAAAGGTGACTGTCTACCAATACCAGTAACTATATCATTAAAAGCTTGTGTAGTTGTTATGCCCATTGCCTTAGCTCTTAATCTGGATGTTTCCAACAAAGCGGCCATTTTATTAACATCTTTTGTCACATTTAATGCAACCGCTCTATTAGCCGCTAATACTAAATCTCGATTACTTATTGTTCCTTTTGATACTTCCCTTAATTTTGCTATTATTTTATTAGAATTTTGACCAGTATTCCTAGCCAAGGCATCCATACCTTGTTGATATTCTGCAAACTCTTTTGAAAAATCAAAAGCCTTTTTAATACCTGCAACAACTCCCGTGATTACACCGGCAACAGCAAGCCAGCCAACTTTCATTTTTGAAAGTATGCTACCTTGAGTCTTGGCGGATTTCTTCATATTAGTATCCATGCCCTTTAATCGTTTGTTGAAATCCTTATCATCTAGTATAGCGTCAATAATTACTTTAATATCATTAGCCATGTTTCACCTTTTTGTTTTTTATACCTTTATTTTTTTTGGCTCGCATGCCTTCTTTGTTCAAAAAGTCTTTGGGCAATGAGTCTATAGAAGGAAGACGAACATTTAAAAATCCTCCTTTTAGACCACCTAAATTCTGTAGCCAAAAAGGTATATACATCTCCGCGAGTTCCTTTATATTCATTTTTTCCATGAGTACCGCCATGCTTTTTTTTTGACTGTCAAAATTATAAAAATAAATTAAATAACATATTTGTATTAATGCCTCTTTTGTAATATGTTTATTAAAATATCGCGAAGAACAATTTTGCCATTTTTCTTTTACTTCTTTACCCATTTTATTAATATAATATCTCTGTTGTTTTAATAATGTTTTATCTATAAGTTTACATAATTGTTTTTTTAACCATTTATCCATTAAAAGAAATTCTAACATCCATTTCCCATTAGCTAATAAATCAAAATTCCCTTTCTCTAATAATTCACGTCGTCTAGATTCTGCAATTTCCATATTCATAATTTTCATTGATAAACCTGATATGATCATTGCCCATTCATGAAAAAATTTATGTTCAGTATCAAAAGTAAAATTGCCAATTAATAATATTTTATTCCCTACTTGGATTGGTAAGGGCATTTCCTCTAAAATAATATAATCATCCAATTTATCAGTCATCAATCTATCAATAGTCATAGCATTTCGGTTCAAAGCGAATTCATTAAATTTTTTTCGATACTCTTTAATAGTATCCATAAATCCTCCATAAATGGGGTAGAGGCCAGGGACTTCCATATAGCCACCCTGTTTTTAATATTTTATCGATATCAAAAATATCTCAATATGTCTTTTAAATTGCCTCCACCTTAAAATTAACTTCCTGATGTCTGTTTTTCAACTCTGATATAAACTAAATCTCTTAATCCATTTGAAATCGTTGTATCTTGCACAGCACTACACGTCACAGGCAACATAGTATAATCGCCAGGAGCCCCACTAGTCCAATCACCATTAAGGCCGACGATCCCTTTACGAACCCAAGTCTCAACTGCTAAACCAGACCGTGTTTGCCCGACAAATACCCATAATGCTTCTCTAAGCTCATTTTGGGTAGAACCTAAAAAATGATAATCCCAATTAGGATCTGATTGATCCCAATCACTATTCAAAGCAATACCCAAAGCATTTGAATCGGCGACTTGCATAAAACTGAAATCAACTTCGAATCCAAATTTATCAAGATCTTTAATAAAGAGAGTTTGTACACCTGAAGTGTTGTCCCACCATTCGACATATTCAGGAGACGTTCTAATCGTTTTTTCATTTTCAGTCTTTCCAACATATTGTAATGCACCGCTTAAATCGGTATATACTTTCCAGCTGGATTTCATGAAATAATCCCGACTATCACCTAAAAAATCATAAACATTTGGCATTTACATCACTCTCCTTTATTTTAATTTTTGTATTACAAAATCAATTGAACAACTTAGATTATGTGGAATGGTATCTTGCTGTAATACCTTATAATCTATTATGTTTTTTTCTTTAAAACTTTGTAATAATTTATCTATATATTTTTTACCGACATTTGTTTTATGTGACGGGTTACCCCGACCAGTATTTTTATAATCCTCCAAAGTCCAATATCTAGCAGACATACCTTGATGAACTCTTAATTTTTTTTGATCTTCACTTTGACAAATTTCACAATCACAGATTTCCATATCTGGCAATAATAAAATCATTAAACCACCGTATTTAATCTTTTTCCACCAATTCATAAATACTGTAGGTATGTCATCAAAATCCTCTAAACAATGTGAACTAAATATAAAATCAAATTCACGATCTTTGAACATATAAGAGTTTCTATTAAAAATAATTTCTTTATGTACTTCCAAATCATGACAATTATGAACCAAATCTGCATGAGCGAATTTTCTTATTGGATTAGCATCTATAGCTAATACTTCCATACTCAATCTATTAGTACCACATCCAATATCCAAGCCCTTTTTAAATCCTTCATCATTTTTTAGCCATTTTTCAATATAACTAAATTCCTTACCCATTCGATCGTCTCCTGCGAAATGTAAATTATTGTTTATTTTCATACAGTACAAAATTTCCTTTTATAACCTTATTGCCTTTTAAAGTATCAATAAACAACATAACTTCTTTATGGACATAATTATAATCATGAAATAATATTAAATGTATGTCTTTACATTTTTTAAAATCTTTTTCACATTGACCGTTCCAATGCCAACCATCTATAAAAGCAAGATCATATTTTCTATCTAAATTTAATTTACGATCAAACCCTATATTTTTTAGTCCCAAAAATTCCCAAACTTCATATTTTTGTTTAAAATCATGAATATCATAAGTATATACATGATTACAATATTCAGAAATAATAGCACCTGATAAACCATATGCAGTGCCAATTTCAAGCACATTGTCTAATTTTAATCTTTCTAATAAAGACCTCAAATTCTTTTCACCTTCTTTATACCATATACAACTATTATGTAAAATATCTTTACCAAATTTATTAATGATTTTTTCTTTAATCATTTTATAATACCTTTTCCGATAAAATACAAATGGAAATGCTCGACACGTTCCAACTCGATTTTCATACTATACCTTTCCCATACTTCATCGGTTGAAATAAAATATCTTATATGAGCGCAATAATCCGACATCGGCAAAGTAAATATTATATTACTACCAGATTTTAAATTACTGATTACTTTCATATCGTCTAAATGTTCAAATACTTCCAAAGCCAAAATAGTATCGTATTCAAGGTCAAAAGGAATTCTTAAATCATGTCTATAAAATGTATAATTAGGACATCGTTCTTTTGATTTCTTAATGCCTATATCGCTAAAATCAATTCCTGAATAATTTTTATATCCCCTATCATATAGCATTTGTGCAAACTGACCAGTACCGCATCCTATCTCTAAAATATTCGGGTCTTTAATCAATTTCAAATATTCCAAAACCTTCAACCATAGATCATGATAAACAGTCATTTTAGAATAATGTTTATTATAATCATAAGTTGATCCGTTTTCAACATTATAAGCATTATTATAAAATTGTTCTTCCATAATTTTGCCCTTAGGATTTTTCATATTCACTCCATAATGCTAGATGTTTGTTACTTAAATTTTTTAATCCTTGAGTAGACTTAGGTTTATGTATATAATGCAATATTACAATATCATCAAAATTTAAAAAATCAGCTTCGGTTACCAATACATTAAATTTTTGTGGTATCTCTTTAATTTTATCTTTAAAAAAGATATTATATGCTTTTTGATCTCTTCCAAGCATTTTTATATGATCATAATTAGATGATACTAAGGACCTATAATAAGTTTCGCCTAAATAATTTTTAGCCACAATCATAGAACCACTATTATAAACAGGTCGTCTTTTTTCTTTTGGCATTCCTATTCCTTCAATTTTTTCTGCTTGTTCCCATAATTCATCTAGTGACTTAAGACATAACATATCTGCTCCCCACCATATAACACGGTCATAATCACTTAATCTAAACATATCAAAACTATAATATGCAGGACTAATTTTACCATGATCATAATAAAAATCAGAATCAATTTTAACAAATTTAAAATCATAAAGGTTTTTAAGCAGTTTTATGTTGTCTTCACTTAATCTATATACACTTTTTGCATCATAAAAAACATAAAAATCTTTATTAAAACCAGGATTATTTTTTAGAATACTTTTAATAAATACAGTCAAATAAATTACATAGATATCCGAACAACTAGTTGCAACCGCTATATTCATGTATAAATCTCCTTAGTTTTAGATTCCATTATTGACCATTTGGCTTCCAAAGCATCACGGTCTTTTCCTTCGCATTCAAAATGAATAATATCCTTTTTAATTTTAACAGGATATGCTGTATTATATATATTATGATGTGGACTGCCGACCCATTTAAACCTCCTATGCCATGTAAAAAATCTAGGTTGCCAGTCAGGATAATCCTTAATCTGTTTTGTTGGCTGGTCAATATCATCAAAATATTTAAATGTCCGCCTTGATAAAACCGCATATTCAATATTACTTTCTGTTAAAACTGGCAAATAATTACTAAGTTCATCGCTAAAACATTCATCTATATCCATCATAATACATTTTTCATTATCTTTAACAAAACTAAAAGATATATTTCTTTGAAGTGCTTGCATATCGTGATAATCTTTATCATAATAATGGACATATACTTCGGCCCCAGCTTTTCTTAAAAGATCAACCGTCTTATCATCTGATCCACCGTCTACCGCTATAACCTTGCCTATAGCCGGATGCTTCATAACCAATTCAATAAATCTAGGTAAGTTCCTCTCCTCATTCAAAACAATGATAGGCATTGTTAATTTATTTTTTGAAATAATATTTATTTTAGGTTTATCTATTTTAGGTTCATCTTTAAAAGTTCTTATACTATCCTCTTTATGCATTCTAATCATAGTTTCATATATAAAATAAGGTTCAATTTCTAAACAGGGAGGAATAAATTTAAGATCTTTTTTAATATCACCATATTTACATTTTGCCATATGCCATGAACCACATCCAATACAATCTAAATCACTTTTATAAATAATTTCTTTTTGACCAGTATAATAATCAATTCTCAATTTAGGATCTATAATAGAAAAAATACAAACAGTTGGAACATGTAAGGCTAAACCGACATGCATTAAACCTGTATCTACAGCAATCAAATAATCCATATCTTTAATCAAATTAAATACTTGTCTAATAGTAGTTTTGCCTTGTAAATCAATAATCCGTCTATGTTTTTTAATTTTAACAAACCCTTGCCCGTCTTCCCAGCCATCACCTATAACAACCACTATATTTTTAGGGTCTTTATCTAAAATATAATGGATCAATTCAACCGCACGATTATAACGTCTAAAAAAATGTGAACCGTCACATGCTACACCAATATAATTATACCCTTCCTTTTTTTTAATGACTGGTTTATCTTTACTACCAAAATATATTCTGGGTTCTTTATCCTCTATTACAGGTAACTGAAATACCTGATTATAACAATCTGTCCTATGTTTTGTATTTCTATTTTCACACGTTTCGGAATAACTTCTCAAATCCTCATAATTATCCCATGTGCTAACTTTTAATCCCTTAGGCAATTCAGCCTTACTATTCATATGTATTAAATCTTTTACAGCTGGATTATTATGATATACTTCGGGGAATCTTGTTAATACTGTTAATTCGGCATTTTCATTTTTATGTATCTGTCTTAATACTGGCTCTAATAATAATAAATCACCTATGCCAGCATCCCTAATAATCAATCGTTTTAAAGGTTCATTTTCAAAATACTGTTCCGGATTTTCACAAAGTACAATTGTATTAAATCTCATATATCTTAAACCAATTTGTAAAGGCAACTGTATTGGTCTATATGGTTTTAATACAATATGTTTTCCTAAGTCTATATCCACACGCTCAAAGTCTTTATCACTTTTGTTAATTATCCATACCTTAGTATCTGTCAATGGTATCCTCCAATTCCATATAAGACATAATAACCTGCCTGCCTCTAAAAAAGCTATTTTCTTCTTCCCATCCAAAAGGCGTGATCTCAACTCCCCATATAAAGCCATCTTTCAAACGACTACTTTCTGCTTCCAAAACTGTTTTAACTTCATCAACCAAATTCAATATATCATCCAAAGCCTGTTCAATATTAAAACTATATGTCCCCATTTCTAAAACAATATTATAAACTCTATTTTGAGCTCTCGTACTGTCAGGGGATGTTAATTCAGTAAACTCCCCTCCATCGTCAATCATGATATAAGGATATTCAGTATTAGCCGCCTGTGCCGGTGCATCTTGTAATCCTTTGAATATCTTTTTGGAACTTATTGTACTGGCATTCTGTGCCGTCTCTAAAATTGTAATTAAATCATCAATTAAATCTTTCAAAATCTTAATCCTCTATTATACATTATTATAAATTGATTTTTCCATCGTTTTTTATCTTGTCTAGTTACAAATAATACTTGTCTTTCAGGATCTTCCATTATCTTACCGGCTAACTTAAATACAGACCCATATTTAACTTGTTTTCTAGTAAGTTTCATTGTTTTAAATGATCGCCTAAAACTACCACTTGCTTGTAATAATTTACTTGATGCAGAATATCTTCGATCACTCTGATATCCAGGCATTGGCCCTTTTCGAAACCATAAATTATTATCTGTTTTATATTGAGCCAATTCTTTTGCTGTTCTTTTAGGACTTTTATCCGTGCCATACCGTATATTCCAAGTACCTGTCTTCGTTCTGGTAGTACCACCTAATATATGTCCCTTGCCTCTATTATATCCGACCCATTTACTATGACCTGATCTTGCCCCTTCTACCCTGAATGTTAATTGTGTTAATTGATCAATATTGATACCTAACCATTGAAAATAACCATAAGCATTTTTAATTGGACCTTTAATAGATCTAGTAATATAATCAACACCACGCTCGTTAAATTTAACTGCTCTTACCATTTTTCTTTTCTTGTTCTTTCCTTAAAATATATTTCACTAAATCTACAGCAATAATATCTCCGCCACATAATTCACATTGTTTATTGCAACTCGGACATCCTTTAAATTCAAAACCACATTCTTTACAAACTCTAATCATTGCCATAATTTTCTCTTTGAGTCTCTAAATCACTTTCATCTATATGTCCGCCATATTCCCCCATCCCCAAAGCGGGGGGAACATCTTCTTTCGTATTATAATCAAAAGTTGATGTTCCTGCGGAATAATCGCCGAGGTCTACACCTCCTGCTAAAATCTTCTGTAATAATTCATTATACATTCGTTCCCAGTATTGTCTATCCGATTGTTCCTCAACTCTTCTTTTAGCACCATATCTAGAGACCAAACACATTTCAGCTGTTTTATATTGACTTAATAAATTAATATAATTTGGAGTTGCAGGATCATCAGTAATACTAGGCATTGAAGTAAAATCAACCACATTGGCTAAATCTTGTTCTAATATAGAATCAGCTTGGTTAATTTTATCTATAACATCCTCCGTCTCCATTACATCAACTGTTATTCTGGGAACATTTGATCTTAATTGGCTAACTGTAGAATATCGATCTGTTGAAGTCACTGGAACAGTTTCAGAAAAAATAAAAGTCGATTGAATAGATGTATATACAATGCCTGCCGCTATACGTTGAAAATACCATTTATCATATACCGTCTTAGAAGCTGTATTCCAGGAACTTGATGTTATAACTCTATAATTGCCAACTCCTAATTTGACCACACTTCCAGATGCTATAGTCTCAAGTACTGTAGACGCATCCTCATCTAATATTTCCACTTGAGTAATACTAACAGGATCAAAAGCAGTTCCATCACTATCATTTCGAAACCATACTCTTAAATCCAATTGTTCGTTTATTGAGGCTTCACCTCTTCGTTTTGCCATATCTCCTCCCTATTCAGCACTAACATTAAAATCTGGTTGACCTGCATCTGGCAATGCCGCTAAAATTTCATCTTTATCTGATGTGGCTTCTGTTCTAGTTGGCGGGTCATAAGTATTCAAAGCCGCGGTAACATCAGATTGAAAATCTGTAGAATCACAAACAAAATAAACATCAACCTTAGCAGTAGCATTTCCATCAACTGTCATCTCCCATAATGCAATATAATAATACCCAGATGTCAATTCTGACTTAGGAATCATAGATCCCCATAAACCAGTTTTAGCATTCACCTGAACTGGGTCAAATGGACTGGATGTTATTTGTGTTGAATCAAAACTCGCATCTGCGCCTGTTTCCTCATATATTATTAAATTATCTACTGTAGGATTTATTTTAGTCCCATCCGCTTGAGTACACTGAACTATAAAAGGGATATAATCGGGACTTAAATCTAAATATATTATATTCATATTAAAACACTCTCCGTTAAATTACTATCGAATCCATCTAATAATTTTTTAGTTCCACCTGTTGGGAACCCCTCATTGTTTCTATTAGCAATAACTTCAGCTAATATAGAGGTAGTGTCGTCATATACTTTCACATTGTCTACGACACCACCTGTAGTCTGAACATCACTTCCCACTTCCATAGTACCATCTGAAAAATTCCATGGCCCATCGTTATTTGTGAAAGCTAAATTTTGTAAAACACCATCTTTATATAATTTAATTCGATTGTTATTAGATTCAGCCGAATCAAACATAATTAGCATATGGAATAAATCATTTGCTGAAAAAGTCATATCAAAAAAATATTCAGCAAAATATCCAAATTCATTAAAGTATATACGATAATTTTTAACATCCTTCCACATAGCTCGAAAATGTTCCCCAAGTGGATTGCTTTGCACTTGAACCGATTGTACTGTTGATGTACTAGGAAAATTAGGTTTCCACCAAAATTCAATTATACCCTTATTTCTATTAGTCCATGTGAAAGTACCATAATTAATATTATTAGCATTATCGACACCATTGTCAAATCTTCCAGGGGCATATGAAATTGTCCCAACTGTTGAGCCAGTACCAATTTCTGGGGAATTAATTTGTCCATTAGTCCCTAACTTAGACCATAAAATACAATTATCAATTAATGCCAAATTATAACTCCGTTAATTCTGGTATATTATTTAACACACCTGTTGCCGTTGATTTAATAGTGTTTTTATCTGAATTAAGATCAGCAAGGTTTATATCTAATGCTTGCAAACCTTCTATCAAGATATCTTTTTTATCATTATCTGCTGTAAATGATTCTATACTATTTAATATGCCAGTGACATTTTCTGCGGCTCGTCTTAAAATTATAGTGGTTGTATTAATCTGTTCAATAACCTTTAAAGCTATTTGAATGCTATCTCTGTTAGCCATTTTATCCTCCTAAAAAACGGGGGATTTAAGCCTCCCCCATAGCTTGATTTTATAATGTGTTCCTTAGCAAATAAGCGCAACTTGCATCAACCAATAATTCATCTATGTCTGAATATATTGTGTGATAAACTCCTCTTTCACGAGGTGCTCTGGTAGTGAAAATTTGGTTCATTGCTACATATGGACTATACATAAAAGTCCTGCTTTCTAATGTAGGACTAGGTTCACTATAGAATAATAATACATTATCATCCCATAAACTTTCAATCCTAGGATCAGAAGCAGTACATTTATAAGTATCTAAACCAACTGTATTGGTTAACATAACCTCTAGACCTAATTGTTTTAAGCCAGATACAGCATTAAATAAACCACTGTTAAAACCTGTATCCGTATAAACAAATTTATTATCCCATTCAGTAGTATTAATCATTCTTAATGCTACTTGAGTGGGTATTAATATTTTATTTGGTTCGATTCCAATAGCGGTTTCAACTGTAGCCATACCCGCTAAAATATCTGTGATAGGTGTTCCAGCGGCTCCAGCCCATGCACTTGCTACATTTGCACCTTGAGTAACAATAGCGGCAGAACCTGCGATTGCATTTACTCGATATTCTCTAGAGGCCATATGAAATCTTTTTAAAAACTTAGCGGCATCTAAATCCAATTTAATTGGTTCGTATGCTTGAGCTTTTTTCTTATCTGAAACAAATTTTTCCATGCTATATTCTTCGCATGCATAAGTTGCTTCTTCAACATCCCATTGAATTTCCTTAGCTTTTTCTCTACCAGTAATTTTATCATCATAAATTCTGAATACTGATTTTGTATATTCTACATATTTCCCAGCTTCAAGTTTTACTTGAAAAGGAGGGGCAACAAAATCAGCAACAGGATTTCTTTCTTTATAACCTGTTGCAAAATTTGTGAGGAACGAGTTGACATTTTGAATGGTTTCACCTGATAATCCCATTTTTGTTTTCTCCTCTTTTTAAATTTTACGGTTTGTAATAACCTTTACTTAGCGTTACGCTGATACACTGTCCTGCATCGACCCCAGCTTCTCTAGCCCATCCTAAAACAAAATCACCTGAAGCGGCTGTCTCAATTCGGCCATTTACACCGGCAACCGTTACTTCATCGCCAGCTGTAATAGCTGAATCAATTCTCACTTCTGTAATTCCGTCTATTGTAAGTTCACAAATTTCTCCTGAAGCAGGAGTGTTCTGCAAAATTGCATAAACCATAACGCCTTGGCCTGAAGGCGCACCGACTGTCATATTGCCAGTTGCTCCGCCTCCTGGGGCAACCGCACAAAATTTAAAATTAGATAAATCTTCAGAGGCCAAACAGGAATCATCTTGAAGAAATTCTTTTTTCGTTCTTTCAACTTTAATAGTCATTAGTCAGTACCTCCAGGAATTAAATTTAAGTCGGCCATTGCCTTAGTATAGGCATCGGCTCCCTTATAACCTTTTTTCTTAATTTGTGCCTGAATAGCTTCATGTGCGTTTTTATGCATTTCAGTTTCATCTCCTGGTTTGAAGTCTTCATGTTTAAACTCAACTTCTTTGCCTTCACCATCTTTTGTGATTTCACCAAAATTAATAACATCGCCCAAGTTGTTATGAAAATCTTTAAATTTTTCAAGTTTTTCAGGGTCTGAATATTTTTCGATGTATTCTTCAATTTTATCATCTTTAAATTTTGGAAGTATTTTTTTGTCTTCAATTAATTTTTCAACAAAATTTTTAGCTTCAGTTTTAATGTCTTCTTCTTTAGCTTTTTCTGCTTCCTCAACTTTTTCTGTTAACTCTTCATTTTCTTTTTTAACTTCTTCAACTTCTTTTTCGGTTTCTTCAACTTTTTTTTCTGTTTCTTCAACCTTTTCCTTTAATTCGTTGTTTTCGTTTTGAAGAGACACATAATCAGATTTCAATTTTAGAAGGCCATCATATTCATTTTTTTCAACTTCTATTTTTGACATTGGCTTTTCCTCCGTTTCCTTAAATTCTATAACGATTTTTTCGTCATCGTTACTTTGTTCAATTGATTTCTTTTTATATTCATTTTCATAATCCTTAAATATTTTTGGAATATCAGCAAGAGTGCTTAGCGCGGGAACACCATTTGCCCCGTGATAAGTCACAAATTCCAACACGTTTTTATAAACCTTGCCATTGGCATGTTTATACTTCAACCACCATTCAACAGATCTTTGCTTTAAAGCGCCGGATTGTATTAATTCGCCAATCAATTTTGGAACTTGTTTAAAATTAGCCATCAGCTTTTTACCTTTCCTCCAAAGATTGGATACAAATCCAAGACTCATAACTTTAAAAAAATCTTTTGTGGTTTTTGTTAGACCAGGATTATGATCTAGATTTATATATGGTTCTAAAACTTTATTTTTATAATTATTTATTGCTTCATCTAAATCTCTTTCATCAAACCGAATTCCTTTCCATTTCCCGACTTCGAATATCTCTATATTATCTAAATCAACCGTTTCAAGTTTCATTTTTTCTTTTTCATCATTTTTTTGCATATCTTTTTTTTGTTGCTCATACATTGAATTGCAAACGGCTACAGCTTGATTATTATCTTGAGCTGTCCCATCATTTAATACAATTGGAATGCACCTGCTAACAAAATCATTTTTAGTTTCACCTTGTTTAATGGTTGGCATATCTTCCTCCTAACATTGTCCTTCTAACGCAAAATTTTCTCTTGACATAGCTGTATAGGCTCCGCTTATAACACTTACTATGACACAATATTCACCAATTGCATCTGTGTTTAAACTTTGCCAAATATATTGATATGTTTGACTCCCGATATCATTCATAGCGGCCCCACTAACCTTAGCAGTACCGCTAGGATCATAAATAGAAATAGTAGCACTATCCCCTTGTATATCAGTAGTACTTTCAATTTTAATTGCTGAGCCTATTATCATATGCTACCCTCCAAGACAATATTTATAATTAAATAAGTTTCACTCTGTATGTTTTGATTTATATAATTATAAAATTTTATATTCTGATTTATATAATCTTCAGATACTATATTCTGAATCATATAATCTCTAATTATAGTATTCCTTATACAAATCATTTACATTTCACCTTTATTACTTGTTTGATAAAATCATTGATCACCAAACTTACAATTTTTATAAATTCACCAATAGCACCACCATACCCACGAGTGACCAGTAAATTACTCCCTAATCCTCTTGTTATAATCATACAGGATCCCTCTCATATGGTTCGGTTTCCGTTGGCGCACCGCCAGAATCTTTTAAATCAAATGTCAATAATGGTGTTGTATCATCATCATCATAAAATATCATTTGGTTATTTAATATTCTCCAGCGTCCTTTTTCTACCTTGCTAATTAATTCAATATCATTGGCTTCATCTATCATGCCATAATGATATCGTTCTATATTTTGTAATGTTACTCCACCGTCCACAAATACTTGATATTTTTTAAAATTGTCATTACTAAAATCATACCCATAAAATCCACGACTAATTTCAGTCATAGCAACCCCATTAACAACATTTACTGGGGCTCCAATTGCAGTGATATCATCAATCCAAATATCTGGTGTCAATCCTAATTTAGGAACTCCGGCATCTGTAAAAAATACCAATATGATCATTCTTCCTTGGCCCCTTGACTCTCGACAATTTTTTTAATAATACCTTCAGATAATGCTAATTGTTCACCTTGTCCACATTTAAAAGTAATTTGTAAAAAAATATTTTTAATATATTCTAATTCTTTTTCGTTAAACATAATAACTCCTATTTAATCCTTCTTAAATCTTTCCCATATTCTCTAGTCCCAACAGCATCCCCAGTCCAAAAATTAATATAATTTTGCACTGCTTGATTAACTGCTGTTTTTACATCTGATGAATCAAAAAAATAAATTGCTTCAATATCTTTTGTTGCATTTAATAATGAATTATCTGATAAATTATCAAACTCTTCAGCATGTGCCTCTTTTAAAGCATGTGCCTCCCCATATAATGATTCCATTTTGGTAGCAAAACTTTTTAATCTTGCAATAAAATCTGTTTGTCTTGAATTTAAAGCCATTCTCTCCTCCTATTTCACAAAAGGTTGTCTCGAACCTATTGTATCTATTTCAAAATGAAAATCTATTTCTAAAAATGCCGCATCTGAAGTGTAAGTATCACTCCCATGAGCAGGATCTCTGAAAAGTCTACAAACTAATATACTTGATATATCCATATTCGTTCCTGTAATTGCAGAAAAAGATGCAACTAAATGTTCCCATGCTGTTGTATTAGTTGAATCTGTTACTGTAATCGTTGTACTTGCACCAAATGTTCCATTTATATTTTGCCATGTATATTCTAATTGCCAAACAACATCACCTGCATTAGCATCTGTCGGCGTCCAGTGAACATGAGGTATAATATCCGTTCCCTCTTTATATTTATGAGGTAACTGAATTGTAAAAAATACTTCTTCAGTTAATACTCCTGTCCCAGTAAATCGCCAAACCTGTAAACTACCAGCCCCTAAAAAAGCCCCTAGTGTTGGTGAAGCTGAAGGATTCGCAGTTACAGATAAACCTGGAATCCGTAAATCATCCCATACTGTTTCCTGTAACTCAATTGTCTTGTCTGTCCCACAATCTATTTGCAAATCACTTGCATTCTGTAGTGATGTATCAATTAATCCAACAGTTCCACCGTATTCAATAGACATATCTTGACTTGCACCAAGAAAAATCTTTTTTGTATCAGACGGTACTAAAAAATCTTGAAAACATTGTGCTTGCGTTGCACTAATCCGAATAATATCATTAGTAGCAACTTGTAATCCCATCTCACCACTAGTTGTCCAATCTATTTGTGTATCAACTGCTCCATTATTAAATATTATTGTGTCGGGTTGTAACTGCATTTCTATAGCATTAGCAAAATAAAAATCAATAGTAGTCAATGAATCGCAAGTTCCAACACCAATAAAATTGCTTACCTTTTCTCCAATATTTAATACAGTAGGTCCCGTCCCAGCATTAATTCTCCATGTGACTAACTGTGCTATTGTGCCGTCGACACTACCTTCTAATACGCCATAATTAGTTGTATCAGATGAGTTTGTAACAAAAATTAATGAGCTATCATTTGTTCCATCTGGCCTCATGCCAAATGTGACCGGAACATTAGTTGTAGTTGCTTTAACTGTAAATACATCTAACAAACCAAATACTGTGCTACTAGTAAGGGCTCCATAACCATTTACTTGTAAACCTGTTGGAGCTGTAACACTTAAAAGTCCGGGCGCTGTTATTAACCCAAATGGCATATCAATAGTATTGTCATTTTCAATCGTCAATATATCTACACTATTAATTCTAAAATCAATAGATCGTCTAAAATCACTATTTGGTACTTGATTATCAAATACAAAAGTCTTCCCTGTAGCTTCTGCCCCTGTTATTCGACGTAACTGAAATCCATATTCTGGATTATTAAAACCACCGAAGGCACATACAAATCCCCAAGTAGAAATCCCATTAAAACTCTGTAATATAATATCATTAGTTGCCGCGGCGGCGGCAAAATCTACCGATCCGACATCAAATATCATTTGATTGACACTTGTTCCTAACGCTCCCCCGATATCATTCATTTTAAATGTAAATGTGCCACCTTGATTTTGTTCACTTGGGAAAAATCCGCCTCCACAATTAAAAGTATAATTAGTAGGGCCTCCTCCGGATTGTACTGCTCGACATAAGACTACGTTACCGCCATCATTTTCTAAATATAATGTTCTCCAAAAATTACTTGAATCGCCTAGATCATAGGTCGCTGTAGTAGTTGGGACAATATGATTGGACATATCCAATTGACCTGTCACAGGGTCATTAGATGCATCTAATTTTAAATATAAAGCATCACTACCTGCTTCCGTCAAATAAGTATTAGTATCAACCGATAATGTTCCATCCCCACCGGAAGTCTTAACAAATCCATTAGTCACCAAAGAGCCTAATTTAACTCCAGTGAGGGAACCCAGAGTTAATAATGCTGTTCCGTCAGTTAATGATAATAAATTTAATGCAGTGGAATTATCAGTCAATTCAGTTTCAGTGAAATACCTGCCATCGTGATCCGAATTAACGGCACTAGGCATATCAAATAATCCATTATGTGTTAAAGCGGTTAATAAATTATCCACCTCAGTTTCAGTATAATATCTTCCATCATGATCAGCGACTATAGCGCTGGGCATATCGGTTAAATCAACATGTGCGGGGGCTGTTTTAATATTTTGTAATAAAGGCATTATTTAATTAACTCCATTAACTGTCCTAACATCTTTAATCGACGGTTTGATAATTTTACTTTGCGTCTGTTCTTTAATAGGAATTTGGCTCATGGATTGTTTAATCACATCTAAAAGAATCATGACAAATTCTATAGGATTAATCCCATCGGTTACTTTTGTGGTTAAACTTCTTTTTTCTTTGTCTACATCAATTGTTATTTTTTCCATCTTTTCCCCTCTTAAATATTTTATCATAATTTTTAAGATATAAATCTGTTTTTGGCTTAGTCATAATCTT
>Ga0180438_10003409_pt1 | contig 24096 bp, 17 predicted proteins | sample SS_ome_12_FD_132455 | JGI IMG/M metagenome (GOLD analysis project Ga0180438, IMG submission 132455) | Hypersaline lake sediment archaeal communities from the Salton Sea, California, USA - SS_3_D_2 metaG | ecosystem: Environmental > Aquatic > Non-marine Saline and Alkaline > Hypersaline >... | reverse complement strand
TGTCCAATGAGCAGTAGTTTTGATCCGGGTCATAGCGGTAGATGTGGGTATCCTCGCACCCGGTATAGCCAGCGCTGCCCTGCTGCAGCGTCACAGTGACCTCTTGCCCGGGTACAGTGCCCGTTGGGCTCGGCGTCAGCGTCAGCGTCACCGTAGGCTCCGTGGTGGCTGTAACGGTGGCAGTGCGAGTCGGTGTCGCCGTGTGCGTAGGTGTCGCAGTACGCGTCGCTGTAGAAGTAGGCGCCACCGTTCCCGTTGCGGTAGACGTCGGCGTATGGGTCACGGTCGCTGTGCTCGTTGGCTCCGTTGTGGGCGTGGCCGTACGGGTCGGTGTCGGCGTGGCCGTCGCCGTTGGCTCCCCTGTCGCCGTCGCCGTCGGGGTCCAGGTAGGCGTGGCTGTAGCCGTCGGTGTGGGCGTGGCCGGTCCTGCAGTCTCGGTGGGCGTGGGTGTTGGCGTCGGAGGGGGCGTTTCACCCAGCGTGAATTTGGTGATGAAGGCGTCACCGTCGCCGCCAAAGATGATATCGACGGCACCGGGCGTGCGTGGAAAGTCCGAAGACTCGGTGCGGCCTACCGCCCAGAAGTTGCCCAGGGCGTCCAGGCCAATCCCCACACCAAAATCACCCACCCTTCCGGCCAGGTACGAGCTGTACAGCAGGGTCGACATCGTTGCATCCAGCCGCGCCACAAAGGCATCACCTATCGTCTGTGGGTAGGCGCCTCCACCGAGATACGTGTCCTGGAAGGCATCCTCCGTCACCGGGAAGCTTGTGGACTCTGTCTTGCCAGTGATGAGAGCATTGCCCTCCCAATCCAACTCGATTGCAGCTGCCTGGTCCCGCGCCCCTCCGCCCAGCAGGGTGCAGTAGATCAACTCCGACGCCGTAGCATCCACCTTGGCGACGAAAACGTCGGCTCCGCCCTTGCCGCGGGTCTGATAGGCACCACGGGTGGTGGGGAAGTTGCTCGAACTGGTCCAGCCGGTGACATAGGCCAGATCATCATCGCCGACCGTGATGTCCCCGGAGATGATGCCCCCGCTGTCCTCACCGTTGCCACCGAGGTACGTAGAGTAGAGCAACGAGGAACCGCTGGCATCCAGCTTGATGACAAAGGCGTCGCTGATGCTGCCGCCATACGAAGCACCGAACACGCCACTGGTCAGGGGCAGGTTCTTGGACGCTGTCTTGCCCGTGATGTGGGCATTCCCCGCAGAGTCCACCGCGATACCGGAACTGCTGTCCTCGTCATCGCCGCCCATCACCGCACTGTAAATGAGCGTCGATCCTGAGGGGTCGTACTTGGCAATGAAAGCATCCGGGCCGCCCCTGCGCGGGCTGTTGTAAGCCCCGGGAGTGACCTGAAAGTTCGCCGAGCTCGTACCGCCTGTCACATAGGCGTTGCCCGCCGCATCGATGGCAATATCCCCACCACTGTCGCTGCCAGCGCCGCCGATGAAGGTAGAGTAGATCAAGTCTGTGCCGGTCGGGTTGAGCTTGGTGAGGAAGCCATCACTCTCGCCCCCTCCGTAGCTGGTATCCACAGCGTCTGGCGTGGTTGGGAAGTTGACCGATCCGGTGCTGCCGGTCACGTAGGCAGCTCCGGAACCATCGATGGCGATACCAGTGCTGATGTCAGAGCCGCCCGACCCGCCCAGGAAGGTGGCGTAGATCAGCGACGAACCGCTGGGATTGAGTTTGGCTACAAAGGTGTCGCCGACGATATAGCCGCCACCGCCGCCGCTGTAGATCTCGTCCCAGGCTCCTGGGGTGATGGGGAAGTTGGACGAGCTGGTGAGGCCGCTGACATAAGCGTTGCCCTCGCCATCGACCGCCACACTGGTGGCGTTGTCCTCCTCCCCCGCACCCAAGAAGGTGCTCCACACCATCTCAACGCCATTCTGAAGGGCGGCGACTGAGCCGGAGCCGCTGATTCCTGTGGCGGAGGAGCTGGCGAGCGGCTGTGAGGCAAAGGGCCGCACGACATCGCGACCGATCACCTGGGCCTTGCTGGTTCGTCGTTCAGGCTGACCTTGCACCAGCAGCTGCATTAGCGGAATGGTCCACTCGCGCTGAGCTGTTGACACCTGCAGGCCATCCGGGTGCACAGCAAGGGCCTCTGCCCCGTCCACGCGCATGCGCACGGCATCGACGTCGGCACCAGCACGAGCTACAAAGCGCTGCACCAGCCGCCCGGCGTCGTTGGCCAGCTCCAGGTCAATACCCGGGTACAGGTCGCGGTAGCGCACACCGGACCACAGCGGTACGTCTGCGTACCATTGGTCGGGATCATTGCCCAGGAAGTATGACACATGCGTGTCCACACGTTGCAGAGGTTCCAGGCGGGGATGAGGATTCGCGCCGACGAAGCTCAGGCGCAGGTTGATGCCAGTGTAGTGACCTTTCAGGAGATCACCCAGGTCTGATGCCGCGGGCGCCTCCAGGCGTTCGGCCCGCGTCAACCACAGCGCATCGTCCGTCAGCCACAGCCCGTCGCCAGCCCCCCAAGCCTGATAGCGCACCTCCGAAGGGAACTGGCCGACATTCTGCACGAACAGCAGTGAGGCCGCCGTTGGCTGGTTTGCCGCAGGCAAACTTGCTGCGGCCAAAGCCGCAGCCTCATGCGGTGACTTGGCCAAGCTGTTTGGGGCCATTGAGACCAGCAGCGCTGCCGCCAAGGCAAACGCCGTAAAGCCTCGCACCCTAGACATCCATCCCCCCTTACCACCCAGCGCCCTGTTCAACAGGCCCACTGAAGCCCCCAGTGGGCAGGCCCTGTATATAGTAGACGCGGGAGAGGGCAATTGGTCACGCCTTGCCTAGGATTGTAATGCGTGGGTGCGTCACGCCACACGAACATACATCGGTTCCCACAAGCCGCACCAGATCTCCCAGCCGATACCTGACCAAAGGCAGCGCCTCGCCAAAGGTGGTCAGCACCAGTTCCCCCTCGATGCCAGCGCTGGCTTGATCCACAAACACCGCTGTGGGCACGTATCCGCGCTCGGCCTTTTCCTTCTCCAGTTCATCGGTGGGGATGATCTCAGGAATGCAAACGTCCATCCACAGGTGGAGGCCATTGTGAGCAGGGCATTCCGCGAACAGGGCCGGGAACTCGGTGGTGACATAGCAATCAAAGGGCTCCACGCCGTAGGCTGCGCGGATCTGTTCACGACGCGGCGCCAATGGTTGCCCGAAGAAGATGCCCATTCTGACCCGGTCGAACAGCTGCTTGGGCTTGGCCTCGGGCTGACCCGCAGCCTTGGCAAAGTGCTCCACCAGATCGAGGGCGTCCTGCGGCAGGCAGAACAGCACCGTGGGTTGGCGCCGCAGTGCAAACTCCGTCCAGTTGCTCCTGCCCAGCATGAACATCGAGCCGACCAGGAACTCCAACCTCTGCCGCGTGTCCAACACGTCGGCGTACATCCACAGGTAGGGTAAGGCATTGGTGATGCGGGGTGCCATGGGTGTGACCGTCAGGAACACATCGCCTTCCTTGATGCCAGTGACCTGACCCAGCCGCGCGAGGAGTCCCATGTACAGCAGCAGATCCTGCTTGGCGTAGGGGATCCACTTGCGCCTCTCACCCGCGGTGTCTGTGGCATACCAGGCCCAAGCCTTGGTACACGGAAAACGAGGCAGCGGACGGCGCTTGACCGCCTCCACTGCGTGGCTTCCCGAGGCAAAGGGCAGTTGCCGTAGATCGTTGCGCTGCTTCACCGCACCAGCGTCCACTCCAGCGCGTCGCCATCGCTCTTCGTACAGTGAGGAGCGGCTCGCTCGCTGCACCACCTGCCCCTCAACCAGCCTGTGCTCACCCAGTTGAACCAAATCTGCCAATGGCAGCCTCTCAACGCCATCGGGCTCGAGTCTGACCTTGAGCCTCTCCATGCTAGGCCTCCCCCAGGTACGCATCTTCGTAGATCAGCAGCTTGACCTTGCCCAGCGTGCTGCGGTGCTCCTCCAGTTCGCCAACCAGGCGGACTTCTGGACGGGCAATCAGGTTGTTCTGCCACGCTTGCCGCATGCCCTCCATCTCGTCCAGCTTGTCTGCGAGCTCCTGAGCAAAGGCCGCTTTGTCGACCTCACCGCGTGGTTCTACAACTAGCACGGCCTTGGGCTTGGTGCCTTCTCTGGTGACGCGCAGCTGCCATTTGGCGATCTCGCCGTGCGTACCGACCTCCTGCAGCTTGTCCTTGAGCAGGTAGATGGAGAACCGGATCAGGCCCAGGCTGACCATGTCGTCGCTGCGATACAGGACCTTGATCCGTGGATGTGTGCGAGTGCAGGGGCAGGGCTCGGTGCTGATCACTTCGACGAGATCGGACATGCGGTAGCGAATCAGGGGCAGCGCATCGGCAAAGGTGGTCAGCACCAGCTCACCCACCGTACCCGGCGACGCTTCCCAGATGGGCATTGCCTGCGGGACGTAAGAAGGCTCCGCCTGCTCGCGCTCCAGCTCCTCCTTGACGATCAGCTCCGGAACGCACACATCGAGGTAGATGTGCATGCCGGCGTGCTCCGAGCACTCCACCACGGGGCAGCTGTAAAGCAGCTCGGTGGCACCGTAGGCCGAATGGGGTTGGAAACCGTAGTGGTCAAGGATGGCACTGCGGTAAGGATCAACGGGCTCCCCACCGAATGCGCCCCATTTAAAGTTGAACACGTTCTTGGCCTTGATCTTCATCACGCTGGTGGCCAGCACCCCGAGCAGATTCTTCAGCGTCTTTTCCTTCTTGAACTGCTCCCGCGCGCCCGGGGCCGCGTTGGCCGACACACCCTCCGCGATCAGGACCGCTAGGCTGGGGGCCAGAAAAGTCCCCTCCAGTTTGGCGGTCCGCGCAAAGGTCAAGGCATCCAGCGATTCGGGCATGGCCACAAAGGCGAACTCACCGCGCTTGTCATCCAGGATTTGATTGACCAGCACGCTGTAGCCACCTGACTCGCTGATGAAGGGAGCGGAACCACCGATGTACAGGACCGACCAGTCCTCCGCCTCGCCTATGATGAGGTTCATGAGTTTGGATATCGAATCCCTGAATGCGGAGAGGTCACCCTCGCCGATGGGCACCCACTTGGGCGTGCCCGTAGTGCCCGATGTGCTGATCCAAAGGCGCACCTGATCGGTGGATATCCATTCATCGGGCTCATATTCTGTCTGCACCTGCCTCAATTCTGACCCCGTGAGGTAGGGCAGCTGAGCCAAATCCTGGATGGTGCGGATTTCACTCGCATCGATGCCAGCCGCGGCCCACTTGTCACGGTACAGAGCCGAAAGAGCCGCCCTCTCCACCGCCCGCGATTCCGTGAGCTTGGCCTGGCAGAGCTCCACCAGCTGCGCTAGGGGCAAGCACTCGGTCTCAGCGTTCCAGACATTATGTGACATCTGCTATCACCTCCTGAAAGGTCTAGCCAGCACCCGCCCCAGCGCCGCCAGTAGACCTTGCACTGTACACCAATGGCTTTGCGGGAACTGTTGGGATCGGAGTCAGCCCGGGTGCTAGGTGGGACAGCCTCCGTCGAACGGTCAGCCGCAATCTAGGGACTCGTGACACTGTAACCGACGCACCTCCTTAGCCGAAACTCCCAGCGCAGAGCCAGTTCATGCCCTCGGCCCCTCTCAAGTCAGCTGGGCTGCAACAGATCTGCGATCTAGTAGTGAGACACGCGGATGTGATGCGGGATGGAGGGCTGAATCTGCTTCACGAGTTCACCGCTGTAGGTCAGCCACTTTAGCACGCTCTGACCAGGCAGGCGAAACCGATACGTGGTGGTGCCGTACATGATGCCATAGATCTCGACGAACCAGGTGAATGTCGCGTAGACATTCTTCCACCAAAAATCGTATCCCTTGTCCGGACCTTCCCAGATCAGACGCTCGTTGGTGAAGTAGAGCTGGCCCAGGCCGACGGTCCCCCACTCCGGCGTAAGCTCCTCGGGCAAAGGACCCTGGGGAGCTTCGCGGCCGCTGTGATCTGAGAGCAGCGGGTTGCCCACTCTGACAATGAGCGGAACCTCAGCGCACTGCGTGTAAATGTGCTCCCCATCGTTGACTGCCAGGGAATGATCCTCAAGAGGCACGAACGTGAAAGCTGCTTTCATGCGGTCGTACCATTCAGCCAGCGGCAACTCCAGACCAACGGGCGCGTCCTCACCCGCGACCACCTTGAGCTGATAGTCCTCCCCGACGACGCGGCGCACCTCCCACAACGCACCGCAGTGCGAGCAGGTAAGATGGTCGGGCCGGAAGTGCCGCACCGTGTACTGCAGCGCGTCATCGGTCCCACAGAGTGGACAACGCCATAAGAGCATGGTCATCATGGCTTTCTATTCCTCCCTTACCTACCGGGCCGGCTGTGTTGTCCTGGCCCTCATTGATAGATCAACGACCTCATTTCGTTGGCGAGCCTCTCGTTGGCATCATCTAGCAGTTCATCGCTGACCCGTGGGCACGGGCCTTGGTTGAGATAAAGAGGCTCTCCGATTCGCACCTTGAACCGGCCGGTCAGCTGTGGGCGCGCCGCCCACGCTGGGAAAGCATCGTAGGCTCCCTCTGTGGCCACCATCAAAACGATGGGTGCACCAGAGCGCAGACCCAGCCAGGAGACGCCGCGCGTCAGCTCCACGAGACGGCCATCAAGGCTCATGGCCGCCTCGGGGTTAAAGGCCAGCACCTTGCCCTCACGCAGGAACTGCAAAGCCTGCAGCAAAGCAGGCGCGCCCAATCCCTGTCCATGCGGAAACAGTGGCAGCGTCTGCACCTCCCGGAACAGCGCCCCGTACTGTGTCTCCAAGCTGTACTCATCGAGAAAGCCTATCGGCCTTGGCATTCGCCCGCTAAGCACCTGCTGAGCCACTACGAAGGAGATCAGCATGTTGCCCAGCTTGCCTATCTCATTCGAGCTGAGGATAAAGGGCCCCTTGGTAGGCAGGTTCTCCAGACCCTCCACACGAGCACCGTATAGGACGCGAAAGGCTACAAACCCGATGGAGACAACCACCCTGATCAGGGCATACAGCATTGGAATCCTCTCCCAGAGCATTGGCCGGCCGAGATGGTGCGACTAGGCGACCTCGGCCGTGCCATACACCAATAGGTTCATCTCGGTTCTGAGCTTTGCGTTCGCCTCGGCAACCATCTCGTCGCTGACGGACGCCAGGGGAGCCTCGCTCAAGTACATCGGCTCTGCCACGCGCAGGCTGAACCTGCCGGTCAGTTGTGGGCGCTCCATCCACTTGGGCCGCACGTCGTAGGCCCCCTTTGTGGCCACTACCAGGATGACAGGAGCGCCGGAGCGAAGGGCCAGCCACGCCACCGCCTTTTTGAGGGGTACGGGTTTGCCGTCCCAGCTCATCTCGCCGGTAGGGTTCATCATCACGATCTTGCCCTCCTGCAGGGCCGCCAGGCCCCTGAGCAAGCCATGTGCTGCCTGTCCACGCCCATGCGGGAATATCGGCGTAGAGTCTCCCTTGTCATAGATGCGGCGCCAGCCCTGTGACCACATGAATTCGTCGCCAAAACCGACGGGCTGTTCCAGGCGGCCGCCGAGGATGTTGTGTGCCACAAACACCGTGGTCATCATGGTTGCCATGTGGCCGAGTTCGTCAAAGGCCAGGATGAAGGGCCCCTTTTCCGGGATTCTGTCCATGCCCTCAATCTCCATCCCGTACAGCAGTCGGGCGATCCCGAACAGTAGCGAAGTGATCATTCTAATGACTGCATACATTGCACCACCTCAATCAGTTGTCATGGCTGAAACGCTATGCAGCTACCCCTAGTGGTAGATGAGCGCGGTCATGTGCTGCTCGATGGTGCGGTTGGCCTCAGCCACCATCTCTGCCGTGACCTTGGGGCAGGGTGTGTCGGCGACGCGGAACGGTTTGCCGATGCGCACCGCGCACCGCCCGGTCAGGTGGGGGCGTTCTGCCCACTTGGGCCAGGCCTCGTAGGCGCCCTTTGTGGCTACCAGCAGCACGATGGGCGCAGCGGTGCGCAGCGCCACATAGGCCGCTGCAGGTTTGGCAGGCACGAGCCGGCCCTCCCAACTGGTCTCCCCCTCAGGGTTGATGGCGACGACCCTGCCCTCGCGCAGCGCTCTGATCGCCGACAGATAGGCCGCTACGGCCTGACCGGGACCACGCGGTACCGGGACAGAGTCGCCCATGTCGAACAGCCAACCCCACGGCTCCATGGCCCAGTTGTACTCATCGCCCAGGCTGACCGGCTCTGGCATGCGTCCCGAGAAGATCAGGCGCAGCATGGCGATGGCGGTGACAGCATCGCCCATCTGGCTGAGGTCATTCTGGCTGAGGATGTAGGGGCCACTCGGGGGCAGGTTCTCCAGGCCTTCAACCCTGAAACCGTACAGCAGGCGAAGGAGATAGTAGGTCAGGTTCGTCGCTACTTTGATGAACAGCAGGCGCATCACCCCTCCGTGCGGTCCTCGAGTTCGTCCACCACCGCCAGACAGACATCCAGTGCGCGCTGCAAGTGCTCCGCCGAAACGTTCTCCACATTGTCTTCCAGCGTGTGCCACCAGACGAACAGACCTGTCTCATCCATCCCGTACAGCGTCGCCGCCCACAGACCAAGCCGGGTGAAGGATGTAGCGTCAGTATCCCCCATGTTGATGGTCATGGCCGGCAGGTCGATGCCCACGCGTTGCCCGGCGCGCTGTAGCAGATCAACCACCTCTGGCGCGTGCTGGCTCATCATCGACGTCTCACGCTCAATGATGGCCAGTTGACCTGCGCCAAGCGTCTCCAGGTTGACCACGTAGGTGCCTTCGAGCTCCGATTGTCGCTGCGTGGCAAAAGCCCGCGAGCCCTTGGCCCCGACCTCCTCTGCGCCGAAGGACACGCCCCACACCTCGGTGTGCTGCGGCCTCTTCTGGGAGAGGACTTCCATGAGGCGCACCACAACCGCCACAGCCGTCAAGTTGTCGCCTGCTCCCGGCACCGGCGTCTGACTCACTGTCAACTGCCGCATCAGCAGCGCAGCGCCCGCCGCGACCAGCCCCGGCAGGATCAGCCAGTCACCCCTCGCCCAGCGGCCTGGCCCCACCCACAGGAAGGACCACCCTGTGAACTGGGCCACGGTCTTGGCCAAAGACAGCAGCGCCAGCCAGATGGTGCCAAAGGTGGCCGCTTGCTGGATGGTGTAGGCATGCCGCTTCCAGGGAGGGTTCAAGAGCGGCATGCGCACGTTGGAGTCGTGGTGCCCCGAGAAGATGACCCGCTTTCGGGTCTCCCCTGTGGGGTACAACTGGGCGATCACGTTTTGGGTTGAGCCCTTGGGGAACAGAGGGTCGATTATGTCTTTGCCCATGGGCCGGGACAGGTAGAGCACCACCAGCGTAGCAGGAATCAAAAGGGCGGAAAGCAACGGCACGAACCAGTAGAGCACGGCTGCCAGACACACGCCCGCAACCAGCACCGTCGCCAGCGCTGGCGCCACGCCGATGTGCAGCGGGACCTCTTCGATGGCCACCTCGTCACTCACCGGTTCCAGGCGCTGGGCGATGAGCTGGGCCGCCTGTGCCTCTTGGGGCGAACCGCTGATTCGCGGCCCCACGGTGTCACAGATCTGTGCGACAAAAGCCTTCATCGTACCGCCCTCCTCCGCGACGGGACGCCGCACTAGGAGACGCGGTTCTGCACAAAGTAGTTGTACGCGTCGCCCACCGTCTGGATCTGCCAGGCCAGCTCCGCTGGGATCTTGACCCCGAGTTCTTCAAAGCGCAGAATCATCTCCACCAGCCGTATCGAGTCCACGGCAAGATCGGTGATGAACGAAGCCTCGGGAACCAGCTTCTCCTCGCTGACCAGGAGCTCTTCCGCTAGGATACTCTTGAAATCATCAAATGATAACGCTCCAGTGGGTACGTCGGACATGCTAAGCTCCTTTCGTAGTTTGTGTTATCGGCCAAAGGGTTTTAGGTCTCTGCCTTCCTCCTTCGCTGCTGCTGATCCTCCAAGGCCATCTCGCGCAGCTTGAACTTTTGTATCTTTGAACCATGCGCTCTCGGCAACTCCGACACGATGCGCACTTCTTCCGGGATCTTGTAGGGAGCGATCTGCCCGCGGCAGTATTCCACCACCTCTGCAGGGGTCAGCTCAGCGCCCGCCACAGGGACGACATAGGCCCACACTCGCTCGGCACCCAGTGAGCCGGGCACCCCCAGTACTGCTACCTCGAAGATCTTGGGGTTACTCAGCAAGTACTCTTCAACCTCGGGCGGATAGATGTTCTGCCCCGCGCGGATGATCATGTCCTTCTTGCGTCCCACGATGCGCACGTAGCCCTTTGCGTCGATGGTGGCCAAATCACCGGTGTAGTACCAGCCTTGCTCGTCAAGCACAGCTGCCGTGGCCTCGGGCGCCTTGTAGTAGCCCTTCATCACGCTCTTGGTGCGAACGGCGAGCTCGCCGACCTCGCCAGTGGGCAGCTCATTGCGCTGCTCGTCCACAATCTTGGCCTCGGCTCCCAAACGCATCTGCCCCACGCTCTCGGCCTGCTTCTGGTCGGGATCCCAGAGGCTGGTTGCGCTCACCGAACCGCCTAGCTCGGTCGTGCCGAAACCGATGGCTACGGCACAACCAATGCGTTCTCGTATCTCGTACGCCAGCTCAGGCGGGACCGGAGCCTGGCCTGCGCCGCAGACCATGAGAGAAGAAAGATCGTACTTGTCGAAATCGCTGACCCTGAGCAGGACCGACAGAAAGGTCGGAGGTGCGGTCAGAACGGTTACGCTCTCCTTCTCCACCAGCCTCAGTATCTCAACAGGGTTGAAGGTTTCCGTCATCACCAGTTTGTCACCGAACAGAAAGACCTGCAGCGGCACCTCAATGCCCGTGATGCCGTGGAAACCCGAAACGCTGATAAAGACCTGCTGCTTCCCCGCCTGCTTGAGCAACCGTGACTTGTAGCGGCTCACCGCTTTGGCCATGCGCACCATGGATGTCACGTTGAGCTTGGGCATCCAGGCCTCGCGCAGTTTGAGAGCAGCCACAACAGGCGTGAGGAAATTGCGCTGTGTGTGCATGCTGCCCTTGGGCAGACCGGTTGTCCCAGAGGTGTAGATCAAACCCGCGAGGTCGTTGGGAGTCCCCGCCTCGGGCATGACGCCATCGGGTGGCGCTGCGCTCAGGACATCCTCCAGTGTCAGGCTGTCGCTGGGCCTCTCCTCGCCAAGGACAATCAGATGGCGCAGGTCGGGCAACTCCGGGCGCAACTCCGCGATCATGTAGGCCAGGTTGTGTCCCGACACCTTGTCCAAGGTGATGACGGCCGCTGCTTCAGAGTCGGACAGAACGTGCTGCATCTCGCGCGGCGGAAGCTGCGGGTTGATGGGCACCACAACAGCCCCCATGCGGAAAACCGCGAACAGGCCAGAGACAAACTCCGGACGGTTGGGTACTATCAGTCCTACCTTGTCACCTCTACGGATCCCCAATCCCTTGAGCCCGGACGCGAGTTGCGTGACCTGCTGGCCAAGTTGCCCGTAGGTGATGCGTCTGTCACCGCTAACGATCGCCTCACGATCAGGATAGAACTCGATGGCCTGGTCGAGCGCCTCGTTCAACGTCATGTCCAGGTTCAGCTTGATTTCCGCAGCCATTGCTTCTCTGTATCCTTTCTCCGATGTCGTCCCTGCCCCAGGAGTCGTCGGCTCCCAGGGCCGCGCATGTCCCCCGGTGGCCCACTGTGGTTCTAATAACACCAATCACGCGGCTTGGCAACGGTGCTTTGCGGGGGCATGCCCAGGCAGCGTACCGCTGCTCAGTCCGCCCCAGAGGCCCCCGAGCCACCGGGGCTCAGACCAGCGTTGACCTCAACCAGCAGATCGCTGGCCACGATCTCTCCCGGCCACACCCACAAGCCTCCGTTGGAATCGAGATCATAGCCCTGTGACAGGTATGACCGCCACACCAGCTCCGAGCAGTACATCTTCTCCTCGGTGTTCTTGCCGCCGAAGAAGGCAAAGTCGTAGGGCGTCCCGATGTGGTCAATGGCATACTGCAGTGCCCCCTGAGCCACGTCCTCGCTCCATTCCTTCAGCCGGTGAACGACCACATAATCGTCTGCATCCTCAACGAAGCCAGCAAAGCTTCGATACTGGACGCCGCCGTGGTCGGTCGAATCGATGATCAGCCCATTGCCAGCGTAAAGAGCGTCATGCGCGGGCATGAAACTGATCCACCGCGAGTCGCGGGTCAGTATGTCGCCGGGCCGCAGCGCCTCGGGGGTCGTCGTCGGTGTGGCCGTCGGCGTTGGAGTCGTGGTGGCCGTTGGCGTGCTCGTAGGGGTTGGAGTAACCGTGCGCACCAACTCCTTCACAGCAAGAGGCAGGTAGATCAGACGGTTCGCATCAATGCGGGCTGGTTCGACTTTTGTGCTGCCTTGGCTTGTGGCACCGCTCTCCGTGGACGCGGTTTGCGCAAGGAGAGAGGCTGCTAGAAGGACCAACACGCAGCAGACGATCCATTTGCGCCGTGTCATTCTATGCTCCCTTTCAACCTATGGAATCCCATCCGGATTGGGCCGTGCGCTCCAATCCATCGCCTACGCAAGCATACGCAGATGATGCCAAGCACAGTATCGGGATCCCCAGGCATTCGATTCGACGCCGCCCGTGAGTAGAGTCGATCACCCCAACCTCAGCCCTGGCGGCCAGACGGCCGCCGCAGCACACCCCCTTTCGCTTCCTGACTCCGCGGCAGCGGACTGTCGCAGACTACTCGACCTCGATCTCCACGAACGCGCTCATCCCCCAGCGCAGCCCAGACTCTGGCCCAACCCCCAAGTCGATGGTCACAGCGTACACTCTGTTGCCTCGGCGCTCGGTGGCCACGGAAGCGATACGGGAGACCGTTCCTGCTAATCCTTCGCCGCCCAAGGCATCAACGACAACAAGGGCCTTCTGGCCAATTCGGACGCGATTCACATCGGCTTCGCTCAGATCCAGGGTCTCTACCCGCAGACGGCTCAGATCACCCAGAAGAGCAACCGGCATCTGTGGCGTGACGAACTCTCCCTCTTCAAAGAGCACCGAACCCACCACACCGTCAAATGGCGCGGTCAGGACCGCATCCTGCAGGGCGTTTTGTGCCTCCTGCAGGCCCACTTCAGCCTGCGACACGGCGGCACTCAGAACAGCGATGTCCTCGGCCCGGCTGCCGGCCTCGACCAGATCCCGCTGCGCCTTGGCTTGCTCCAGCTGCGCTTCGGCGATGTCAACAGCGGCATCGGCTTGCGCAACTTGGGCCCTGGCGATGGCAATGTCCTCTTCCCCCGCGCCGGCCTGGAGCTGCTCCAGCTGAAGCTCGGCAATTGCCACCTGTGCCTCGGCCTGAGCCACCTGCGACTGAGCGGCTTTGTACTCAACGTCGCTGGCCCGCGGCGGAAAGTCGTTGATCTGGGCACCGATGACATCCCTCTGGCTCTGCGCACCCCACAGCTGATTCTTGGCCAACTCGACCTGCTTTTCGGCGATCTGCACTTCAATATCTGTCGGGCCGGCGAGCGCCTTGTTCAAGGATGCCTGCGCACTGCTCAAGGTGGCTTCAGCCGAGGCAAGATTGCCTTCAGCAATGGTCACATCGGCCTCGGCCAGCGTGCTCTCCTCGCTCTGGGCACCGGCTTTGGCCTTGTCCAGTTGTGCCTGGGCCGATGCAAGTGCCGCCTGAGCTCGATTCACAGCCAGCAGCAGGTCGCGGGTGTCCAGACGGGCCAGTTCCTGGCCAGCAATCACGGTATCACCCTCCGCCACCAGCAGCTCCTGCAGCCGACCGCCGACCTTGAAACTCAGGTCCACGTGCTTGTAAGGGACCACGAGCGCCTCAGCCGCAACAATCTCCACGAAATCCGATCCCGTGCCCGTCGGTGACGGGCTGGCCACGGGAGTTGACGCACTCTGACTGCAAGCCGAGAGCGCCAAGGCCAAAGTGGCGGCAATCACAAGTGTAGAGACCACAACGCGTCGCTGCATGTACGTTAACCTCCTCCGCTGCGCGAGACCGCGCAATCAGATGATGAGAGCATAGGCAGGATGACCTCCCTGCCCATCCCCAGAGCGAACGTCACTCAAACTGGATGGCCTCAATGATGGGAAGGGTTGAGGCACGCCTGGCAGGCAAGATCGCAGCCAACTGAGAGATGACAAGAGCAAGGATCAGGGTGACAAGCACACCCTCCCTGGGCACCACGAGAACGAGGTCTGCGCCCTGGGCACTCGAGCTCGACGCCAGAACGAGAGCCGACAGGAGCAGCCCAAACACCAGCCCCAGCACGCCTCCAATGAAACCCATCAGCCCGGCCTCAGCCAGGATCATCCTGGCCACCTGCCAGCGCGTCATGCCCACACTGCGCAGCATACCGATTTCTTGGGTTCTCTCAAAGACGCTCATCGTCAGCGTGTTGACAACACCCAGGGAGGCCACCACCATCGAAATGAGTGCCAGCACGTCAAACATAGAATTGGCCTGGGACATAAGCTGGAGAGCGCGAGACCTCAACGAGATGTTGGATTCGACGCTCAGGTGCCGGCGGGCACCGTACACATCATCAATGCGGTCCCGCACTTCCTCCGGCGAATAGCCAGGCAGCACTTTGACCAGAAACGCGGTGACATCGTTCAACCCGAAATAGCGCCGCATGTCACCCCAGCTGCCTTGCACCACCAGCCCGCTGTTTTGAAAGTTGGTCACGACCGCCGCCACGTCAAACTCCTCCGTACCACGCCGCGTCTCGATACGGATGGTATCTCCCTGCTCATAGCCATAGCGTTCGGACATTGCGCTGGAGACGAACACCGCGCGTCCGGCGTTGAGACGTTCCGTCAGCGCCTCCTCCGGGCCCTGGCCAGCAGAAAAGACAAACGTCGTGACACGATTGTACGAAGGCACATCGATAGCCATGAACTGGATGCGCCGTCGAAAACCATCCGGTGGGATGTGAACAACGTCAAAGTACTTTAGCGGCGTAACCGCCGCCACCCCCTCGAAGGTCTCTAGACGCTGCTTCAGGTCAGCGCGCATGGGCAGGTCAGAATAGATATAGAGATCGCCGCCAACATAGGCCTGGATCCACTCTTCGATGTCACGCCCGAACGAGCGGGTGGTGGTGCGTATGGTAAGGATCATAGCGGCGCCGACCATCAGTGCCGCTACGGTGAGCGTAGTGCGAAACTTGGCACGCTGGATGTTGCTGCCACCAAGGCGTCCCTCCGTACCATAGAGGAGGCGCACAACCGGGCGAGCCACACGCTCCCACACCCCGACCGTCTGCGGGATAAGAAGCGTCGCGCCGACGAACATGGCAAACACAGCCACGGGGCCCACGGTGTAGAGATCACTCATCGGCCTGTCACCGCAGCCCAGGGCAAGCGCGGCGATGGCAACCAAGACCACTCCCAGCGGCCAGCCACGGCGCACAATCCAGCCCTCACGGGGATTGCCGCGGATGCGCAAAGCCTCTAGCGGCGAGATCCTTCCCGCCTGCCATGAGGGGATGAACGCTGCAACGAGGGTCACACCCAGCCCGACCGCCACGCTGGTGATGACACTGGAAGGCGGTATGGTCACGTAGCGCACCTGTTGCGCCAGCAGCAACTCCATCGCCCGGATCAGCCCTCTGGACAGCACGATACCGAAGGCAACGCCTACGGCCGACCCGGCAACGCCCAGAAGAGCGGCCTCGGTCAGAATCTGCACCATGACCTGTTGCTGTGTCATCCCAACAGTGCGCAGCATGCCAATCTCACGCGTGCGCTCTACCACGGTCATCGAAAAGGCATTGTAGATCAAAAAGGCCCCTACAAACAGGGAGATGGCGCTGAAAACCCGCAAGCCGGTCTGGTAGGTGCTAATCATCATGGCCACACGGTTGCCGCGCGTGGCGGGGTAGAGCACGGTGTACTTATCCCCTAGCCTTTCGCCGATGGCGGATCTCAGCTCAGCAAGCTCATCCACGCTGGCCGTGGCTGAAGTGGCCACCACATCGATCTGATCGAGATCGCCGCTGCGGCTGAACATCTGCTGCGTGGCGACCAACGGCATCACTGCAAAGGCGCCGTTGTTCAGCTGCCCTGGCCCTTCCTTCGACATCAAACCGACGACGCGCACGACCTCGATCCCCTCCGGCACCACGATGCGGATGTCGTCGCCGACCTCGACGCCCTTGTCTTGGGCGTACTCCTCCACCAAGACGATTTCATAGGCATCCAGATCGGACCCAAGGAAGCGTCCGGCCACGATCTTGTACTCGCGAGCCTCGACATCGAGGGTGGGATCAATGCCGTATACCAGCAGGCCGCCCCCCACTTCACCCAGCACACTGACGCTGACCCCACCAGCCGGAGCATCGTCGGCAAGCACGGTCTGCACTTGCAGTGTGGGGACCGCGGTCCCGACGCCGGGTACCAGCGCCACTCGCCGCAGCGCCTCTTCGCTGAATCCCGGGTCGTTGAGGCTGGCACTGGTGACAACCAGGTGCGCCTTGCCGGAGGCCTCGCTGAAGACAGTGAGAATGGAATCCAACGTGCTTTGGTTGGTGATGTTGATGGCCAGAATGACGGCCACCCCAAGGACGATGCCAAAGGCCGTCAACAGCGTTCGCGACAGCCTCGACCTGAGGGAACGGATGGCAAACACGGCCATGCGGAGCATCGATACCTGCATGCTCAACAACCCAATGTGCCGAGTTCGGCCTTGACAGCTGCGTTCACGACTGCAGCTCCTCCATGGTCTCTATCAGAATCCGTATTCGTTCGGACATATCCTGGTCACCGTTGATGGTCACTTGGCCCACAATCTTGCCATCTCCCAAGAACACCACCCGATCCGCGTAAGCGGCAGCCCGAACGTCGTGAGTGACGGCAATGATGGCCTGATTGAGCTCATCGCAAGAGCGGCGCAGCAGTTGCATGACACCCGCCCCGCTCTTGGAATCCAGGTTGCCGGTTGGCTCATCGGCCAGGACGATGGCCGGTTCGGTCACCAGAGCGCGGGCCAATGCCACGCGCTGCTGCTCCCCTCCCGACAGCTGATCGGGCTTGTGATGACGACGATCGGTCAAGCCAACCAGTTCCAGCAGCCCATCGATCCGAGCCTGGTGTTTTCGCAGGTTCTGCCCATCTATGACTAAAGGGAGAGCGATGTTCTCCTCAGCGCTCAGGGTTGGCAGCAGGTTGAAGAACTGGAACACAAAGCCGATGTTGTGGCGACGTACGAGCGTCAGATTGGTGTCGTTCAGGACTGAGAGCCGCTTGCCCGCCAGAGTCACCTCGCCATCCGTTGGCCTGTCCAGACCACCGAGGAGATGCAGCAGCGTGGACTTGCCGCTGCCCGAAGGCCCCATGATGGCAAAGAACTGGCCCTTTTCGACCACAAAATCGACGCCACGCAGCGCCTCCACGGTATGCTCGCCCAGTTGATACTGCTTGCGAAGCTCACTCGCCTCAAGAATCGGCATTACCACCTCCACGCGCCCGTTTCGGCCACATGGTCGAAATCATACAATACATAGATGAAAATTACATGACAAGGCGCCACGAAAGCGCGAAACTGCGCGGCATTCGTGGCGCTTTGACCGAAGGAACGATGAACTGACTGATCTGCGACACACCTACCGACACGGTTTCATGCACACAAAGGGAATAGGGGTCGGGCGGGGCTATGGCATCCTCGCCACAGCATGGCCGTGCGATCCCACCCGAGCCCATTCCCTTGGAACGATCAGCACAGCCCCGAAACCGTGCGCCTCATCAACCACCTCAGGCCGGCAACGGAAGCCCGGCTAGCCCACACTGGCGCACACAGAACCGCCAGCGCGCTGGTTTCTGCTCGTGCACTTGCGCGTAGGGCCAATCGGAACGTTGGCCTTCTAGTCCAACGGAGCGGCGTAGAAATTGTCAAAGCGTATGTCTGTGTTCGGCGTGTCCTCAGAGCCCGCGGCTACGCCGACCCCAAAGAGGCCCACTAGCTCGTCGTCCGGTATGTTCCCCAGATAGTGATCGTTGGCATACAAGTGGATATCGGTACCTACGCGTCTCACGCGCAGCCTGTTGGTTTGCTGGAACGGGCGAATGTGCTCCGAAGCCCTGCTCCAAAGCGGATCATCCGGCAGATCGCCGATGGCCTTCCAAAGCTCGTAGTAGCCCCTCTGACCCGTCTCATCAAAGCCGATGCCAAAGAGATAGGCAGCATCCTGAGCCTCGGTGACGCCAAAGGACAGGCCATAGATGCCTGGCCCACCTGAAGCGATGCGGACATCGACCTGTATGTCACAGTCTACACAGCGGAATGTCGGATGGAAAGAGTAGCCACCACTATTGGCCTGCTTCACGAAGAAGCGGTACTCACCATCCACATAGTCACTGGCATATTCCTCTTCATCGGCCACGGGCCAGCCCGTGCTCGGGTCGCTGAAGTCATCGAAGATCGCCCCAGCAGGGAGCACACGATGGGCACGTGAGATGAGAGGGAGGTAGATGGCGTTCTGGTTCGCCGTAGCGAGGTTGCTCCGTGACGGCGACAGGTGCGGCTCAGCTGCCCCCAGCACGCTACCCGGCAAAGAAACGATGGTTAGGGCAATCAGAAGAAGCACGAGCACAATAGGAACCCAACGACGTACCATAGACAGACTCCTTTCGTTATGCATCCCGAAGCATCAGGACATGGAATGGGGACCACCATAGGTCCACGGGCAGGTGTTGCCGAGCTGGTGTACAACGAGACCCGATCTGCAGCGAAAGAGCAGCGCAAGTGCACGCACTTGACGTGCGGGCTACAGTCTAGCACACGTCTCATCTGATGCCAAATGCACAACTCGATAGACGTGCGTGAACCAGCCTCACACCTGGGACTGCAGCGCAAAGCCGCCGGTGCCGGTTGACCTGCTGGCGAGACTGTGGCATACTGATGCCAGCAAAGCAAAGGACCGACGAGCGCCGTTGGTCTTTTCTTTTTCGCGATAGGGAGGCGCAATGGGAGAGTTCCAACTCGTTTCGGACCTGCAGCCCACCGGTGATCAACCCACGGCCATCGCCAGTCTGGTGGCAGGTCTGCGTAAAGGCCATCGGCACCAGACTCTGATGGGCGTGACCGGTTCAGGAAAGACGTTTGTGATGGCCCATATCATCGCCCAGGTCCAACGCCCGTCGCTCGTTCTGTCCCACAACAAGACCCTTGCGGCACAGCTGTACAGCGAGTTCTGCGACTTTTTTCCGCACAACGCGGTAGAGTACTTTGTCAGCTACTACGACTACTACCAGCCCGAGGCCTACCTGCCACGCACTGACACCTACATCGAGAAAGACGCGGACATCAACGAGGAGATCGACAGACTGCGCCTGGCGGCAACCTCGTCGCTTCTGACGCGCCGCGATGTCATCATCGTGGCCAGCGTTTCGTGCATCTACAACTTGGGTTCACCGCAGGAGTACGGGCAGGACGTGGTGCGACTGCAGGTCGGCGAGTCACAGCGCCGTGACCGCCTGCTGCGGCACCTGACCGAGATCTTTTACGAGCGCAACGATACCGACTTTTACCGGGGGCGTTTTCGCGTCCGCGGCGACACGGTCGACATCTTCCCTGCCTACCGTGAGACGGCGATGCGCGTGGAGTACTGGGGTGACACCGTGGAGCGAATCACAGAAATCGATCCGCTGACCGGTGAGATCCTGAGCGAACACAACGAGGTGCAGGTTTTTCCCGCTAAGCACTTTGTTACCAACAAGGAGCGCCTGCTGGCGTCATTGGACAGCATTGAGGCCGAGATGCAGCAGCAGGTCTCCTCGCTGCGCGCACAGGACAAGCTGCTGGAGGCACAGCGGCTTGAGCAGCGCACGCGATACGACATGGAGATGATGCGCGAGGTCGGCTATTGCTCGGGCATCGAGAACTACTCGCGGCACCTCTCCGGACGAGCGCCGGGCCAGCAGCCATGGACGCTGCTAGACTACTTCCCGGACGACTTTATGATGTTTGTCGACGAGTCCCACATGACCCTGCCACAGGTGCATGGCATGTTCAACGGTGACCGTGCCCGCAAAGAGGTGTTGGTCGAGTTTGGGTTTCGCCTCCCTTCTGCGCTCGACAACAGGCCATTGCGTTTTGAGGAGTTTGAACAGCACATCAACCAGGTCATCTACACCTCAGCCACGCCGGGACCTTACGAACTGCAACACTCGCAGCAGGTCGTCGAGCAGGTCGTCCGCCCCACGGGACTGGTCGACCCGGAGATCATCATCCGCCCGACCAAAGGTCAGATCGATGACCTCATGGCGGAGATCAACGGGCGTGTTCAAAAGGGCGAACGCGTGCTGGTGACCACCTTGACCAAGCGTATGGCTGAGGATTTGGCGGACTATTTGATGGAGGCGGGCGTAAAGGTCCACTACCTGCACTCTGAGATTCAGACCATCGAGCGGGTTTCCATCTTGCGCGATCTGCGCATGGGTGTCTACGACGTGGTGGTTGGGATCAACCTGCTGCGGGAAGGGCTGGATCTGCCGGAGGTCTCGCTGGTGGCGATTCTGGATGCGGACAAGGAGGGCTTTCTCAGAAGCAAAACCTCACTGGTCCAGACTATTGGCCGCGCTGCACGCCACGTCCACGGTCAGGTCATCATGTACGCCGACGACGTGACCGAGTCGATGCGACTGGCCATTGAGGAGACAAACCGCCGCCGACAGATTCAGATGCAGTATAACGAAGAGCACGGTATCGTGCCCACCAGCATCGTCAAGGGCATCCGGGACTTGACCGATCGCGTTCGCACCGTGGCCGAGGAACCGGCCGCATACGTGGTTGGCAAGGACATCCCTGAAGACCAGCTCCAAAGGCTAATCGACGAGCTGGAGAAGCAGATGAAGGACGCCGCAGCCAGGCTCGAGTTCGAGAAAGCAGCATTGCTGCGCGACCAGGTCTTCGAGTTGCGCCGCGGCCTGGAGGACGAGAGCCTCCCCGAGTGGGAGCGCGTGCGGAAAGCGGCACAGCCGGCGCGCAAGCGATGACCGCCAGCCCGGGCAAGCCTAGTTACATCGATCTATGGGCTAGCGGTGAACTCCTGCACCGCGCACAGCGGGCACAGGAGACGCTGCGGCACTGCCAGCTATGCCCCCGGGCATGCGGCGTGGATCGCCTGAACGCAGAGACGGGCTACTGTGCGGCCGGCGCCGAACCCGTTGTCGCCAGCTGGGCCTCTCACCCATGGGAGGAACCCCCGATCAGCGGCACCCAAGGATCCGGAACCATCTTCTTCACCCACTGCACGGCACGCTGCCTCTTCTGCCAGAACTACCCCATCAGCCAACTGGGTGTCGGCCGACAAGTGAGCAATGAAAGGCTCGCAGAAATGATGCTGGAGCTGCAGAGCCGCGAATGTCACAATGTGAACTTGGTCACCGCGACGCATTTCGTGCCACAGATCCTCGCCGCCCTGACCCTTGCCGTTGCCCAGGGCCTGCGCCTGCCGTTGGTCTATAACTCCAGCGGCTACGAAACGGTCGAGACCTTGCGCTTGCTGGATGGCGTGGTCGACATCTACCTACCGGATGCGAAATATGCCGACGAAGCAACCGCTCGCCGCCTGTCAGGGTTTCGGGGCTATGTCAAAGCGAACCGCGCCGCGCTGTTGGAGATGCATCGCCAGGTAGGAGATGACTTGCTACTCGATGAACGGGGCATCGCCTTCCGTGGCCTGATCATCCGGCACATGATCCTTCCCCAGGGTTTGGCCGGCACCAGCAAGGTGCTGGAGTGGATAGCCAGCGAACTGTCACCTTGGGTGCACGTCAGCTTGATGTCCCAGTACTTTCCCGCGCACAAGGCCGTTGGCCACCCCATTCTGGGCCGAAAGATCAGCAGCGCCGAGTATCTCGATGCACTGGAGAGTTTTGATGCGCTTGGCCTGGAGCGGGGGTGGCGGCAGGAGCTTTGCGAAGCAGAGGTGTAGTCGCGACCGACTGGTTGCCTCGACGTCAGGCACCAAGCCGCTTGGGGCACCGCGTCCCGCCGAGGAGGCTCATATTGCAGCAGTGCCATAGACGGCGGTCCTTACTGTAAAGCTTAAAGCACGGCCTAGCAGTTGCAATAATCCCAATCTTGGTGTAGAATCGAATCAGCTTTGCCTGTGTGGAAGGAGTCGGTAGCGATATGACAAAGGATAGCGGACGAGCGCAAGCACTTGACGTAGCCGTCTCGCAACTGCGCAAGCGGTTTGGGGAAGGCGCGATTATGAAGATGGGGGAAGTGTCGCGTTTTGACGTTCAAGCCATTCCTACTGGCTCTCTTGCCCTGGATGCCGCGCTTGGCATCGGGGGTGTACCGCGGGGACGTATCACGGAGATTTTTGGCCCAGAGTCTTCGGGCAAGACCACGCTGGCGCAGCACATCATCGCTGAGGCGCAACGCGTGGGCGGCGTCGCCGCTTTCATCGACGTAGAGCACGCGCTAGATCCAGGCTATGCTGCCAAATGCGGCGTGAATGTGGATGACCTCTACATCTCCCAGCCTGATACTGGTGAACAAGCGCTGGAGATCGCAGAAGCGCTGGTGCGCAGCGGGGCAGTTGATGTGATTGTGGTGGATTCTGTGGCTGCTTTGGTGCCACGCGCCGAGATCGAGGGCGAGATGGGCGATGCCCACGTTGGCTTGCAGGCCCGCCTGATGTCGCAGGCGCTGCGCAAGCTGGTTGGCGCCATCAAACGCTCCAACGCTGCCGTGATCTTCACCAACCAGTTGCGAATGAAGATCGGGGTCCTCTTCGGCAATCCGGAGACGACCAGCGGAGGGAAGGCTCTCAAGTTCTACGCTGCGGTGCGCCTCGACATTCGCCGCATGGAAGCGATCAAGCATCAGGGCGAGATCATTGGCAACCGCACCCGCGTACGGGTGAAGAAGAACAAGGTCGCACCACCGTTCCGGACGGCCGAATTCGACATCATCTACGATGAAGGGATATCCAAGAGCGGCGATGTTCTGGACATCGCCGTCGAGTATGGCTTGATTGAGAAGCGAGGCTCGTATTACTCGTATGGGGAGACCCGCTTGGGACAGGGGCGTGAAAACGCCAAGACCTTCCTGCGGGAGAATCCAGACATGCTTGCAGAAATCACTCAGCAAGTGCGCGCCACGATACTGGAGCCACTCCCGGCACGAGCAGAGACGGCAGAAGCCGAAGAAGAGGAAGCTGAGTTCGACGACGAAGAATAGGCCCCGCGCGACCGATCCGATTCGGCGAGTCCCTCAGAAGGGGCACTGACCATCCAGCAGTTGTAGTGGATTCTTGGGGGCCACAGCGATTCACAGCGCATGACCATTCTGGAGCGGGGCTCGGTTCCACCCTGTTGTCAGTTTGTTCTCTGAGGTTCTGACTGACCGATTGGCATCTGGCATCTGTGGCACGGTACATCGTCCGTTTGTCAGCAGATACAGGAGGTAGCGCGACACGTTGACAGCCAGCGCGACGGCACCAAGGATGACCGCATCGTTGCGTTGAGATGTACACTTTGCAGGAGCCGATCCAGTCCGAATAGTCAGGACACCTAGGGTAAAACCGGACCGCGCGCCGCGGCTGAGCCAAGCCCTCAGCCGTTCGAGTGAGCGCGCCGCCTGAGAGAGCTGTGGTCTTTCGGCCACGGCTCTTGCTGCATCAGGGCCCAGGTCGAGAGGTCGGACGGCGTGAGCCTGCGGTTGGCATCGCACGAGACATGCTACAGAAGATCACAGCGCTAAAGGCGCAGAAGAGAAACCGCCGCCGCATCAGCGTGTTCCTGGACGGCGAGTATGCATTTGGGCTTCAACACTCTGTGGCTGCCGGGCTCAGCGTGGGGCAGACCCTTTCTGTCGAAGAGATCGAGGAGCTGCAGGAGCAGGACGAGATTGAGCTGGCCCGCGACCGAGTGCTCAACTTCCTGAGCTACCGGCCGCGCAGCTGCGCCGAGACGGAGCGTTATCTGCAACGGCGAGGTGTCTCGCCGGCCACGTCGGCAGCGGTCGTCGAACGGCTGCTGCAGGCAGGATTGCTGGACGACGAAGCTTTTGCCCAGTACTGGGTCGAGAACCGCGAACAGTTCCGGCCCCGTGGCGCACG
>Ga0180438_10003408_pt1 | contig 24102 bp, 30 predicted proteins | sample SS_ome_12_FD_132455 | JGI IMG/M metagenome (GOLD analysis project Ga0180438, IMG submission 132455) | Hypersaline lake sediment archaeal communities from the Salton Sea, California, USA - SS_3_D_2 metaG | ecosystem: Environmental > Aquatic > Non-marine Saline and Alkaline > Hypersaline >... | reverse complement strand
CAAACCCAGCCGGGCATTGTAGGCCCCCGGCGGGCCGTATCTCGGTTTTCCTCCCGGCTCCCAGCGGTACAACTCCCGCCAGCGGGCCTCCAGCGTCGGGTCGAACCGCCGGGCCGCCTCCAGCGTCCGCTCGGCCTGGACGCCATCCATAGTCAGCCCGCCGCCTAGCACACACGATCCCCCATGGTCCTTGGTGGCGCGCACCATGTCCTCCAGGTGACGCTCATCGTCGCCCACGAAGGGGATGATGGGCATCATCGAAGTGCCGACCAGGATGCCGGCGCCCGCCAACCTGGCCATGGCCTGCAGGCGGCGCTTCACCCCGGGGCTGCGCGGCTCAAAGGCTCGCTTCAGGACCGGGTCCACGTTGCTGATGCTAAAGAGCACCCCCACCCAGGCCCCCCGGTTGATCTCGGCCAGCAGGTCCAGGTCGCGGGCCAGCAGCGGCGAACGCTCGGTGATGAACAGGGGAAAGCCCAGGTCGCGCACCACATCCAACATGCCGCGCGACAACTGGTAGCGGTCCTCGGCTGGCTGCTGCCAATCCCCGACAGAGATCACCTCGTGCTCCAGACGGGGGAGTTCCTTCCGCAATAGTTCCACGGCGTTGATCTTGACCTGGATCAGGGTATCGAACGTGTCGGGGTCACGCCGCCCCAGGTAGCGGCTGCCCCGCGAATAGCAGAACTCGCAACCGCTGCGGCAGCCCACGTAAGGGTGCGCCGTATATTTGCCCCAGAACCAGGGGCCGTCCACGTGCTTGTGGACGTTGACGATTTTGCGGACACGGTATTCCTGGAATTCCAATGCACTATAGACAGACATCTTTTACCCTCACCGCCCGTATTGTACTCGATAAGGTGCAATCGTGCAAAGAGGGGACAGCGTGACACAACAAGCATTGACCACCAGGCAGGGCCAAACGCTGAGCACAGCCGAACTGACCGCCGGGGACGTGTCCGACTCGAAATTGCGCCATGAAAAGCCGTTGCGCACGCATCGCTACCAACTTGACAATATCCCTGATATGTGAGATAATATGAGGCGTAGGACGAATTAAGTTCATGAACCGGTCTCTCTGTTCCTGTCGCCTGGGCTTATATCGAGCCCAGGCGATTTCGCTTGTATCGGCCAGTGAAACTTTCCGGCCTATAATCTTATAGAAAGGAGTATCTGACCGTGAACGAACGAGTGACCGGAACTGTAAAATGGTTCAACGGCTCCAAAGGTTACGGCTTTATCTCGCGCGAGGGTGGCGACGATGTTTTTGTTCATCACAGCGCCATCCAGTCCGAGGGCTTTCGTAACCTCGAAGAGGGCCAGCGCGTCGAATTCACCATCGAGAGTGATCCCAAAGGCTTGCGGGCAGCTCAGGTAGTTGCCCTCTAAGTCCCCTTAATCAGTTTACCAACCAAATCAGCCCCCGGCGGGCCCTGTGGTCCACCGGGAGCTGACTCATCTCTTGACAAAGGAGGCCAATCATGGCCAAAAAGTTGTACGTTGGCAATATGAGCTACGACACGACCGAGGATGCCCTGCACAACCTGTTCGCTGGTGTTGGCGGCGTCGAATCGGTCAACATCATCACCGACCGCATGAGTGGTCGGCCCAAAGGGTTCGGCTTTGTGGAGATGGCGACGGAAGAGGATGCTCAGGCAGCCATCAACCAGCTCAACGGCACCACCCTCGATGACCGCCAGCTCAACGTCGCTGAAGCCCGTCCTCAGCGACCCCGCTCTGATCGGGGAGATCGGGGAGGCGGCGGTCGCCGGGGCGGACGAAGGTCCTGGGACTACTAAGCACAATGTAAGTCTTCAGGCTAACATTGTATTGCCATACAAGAATGGAGGGCCAATCTCAGATTGGCCCTTTTCTTTGGTATCATCATCTATCATAATATCTGCTACCGGACACTTTGGAGAAACCAGGTTTTTCCTTAACCCAAAAACCTGGTTTCTGATCCCTACACCCACAGATCGTTCGTCCAACGGCCGTTGCCTCCAGCCATTGTTTTTTGATTTGAGGTGTGGTATACTACAACGTGCAAAGCATTCGTCAGCCTTTTATATTTCACCATCGTCGGGCTTTATGGCCTGGCGGTGCGACATTACAGCGCGAAAGGGGAAATCCTGTCTGAAATCAAGAACGATTAGCCATGTTACCCTGATATTTGATCCGGGCGAACAGGATACCGCAGATTTGATTGGCGGCGCCTGTGCGAAGGCAATCCGACTCATTCAAGACATCTGGGGATTAAAAACGCCTGAGGACTGCCGTATCTACGTGATGACCTCTTGGTTGGGGTTCGTGTTTCAGTCGGCTCCCTGGCACTGGCGAGTATTGCTGGGGGCGACGATGCCGCTCTGGTGTTTCCGCGCCCGGAGGACGTGGCCGTATAGCGCCGCTTGGACCCAGCGGTATGGAAGGAGAGTGGCCATTGGGGTGAAGCCACCGCACCTGTTGGGGCAAAGTGACAGGAGCATGGGTGTTCGCATGTTTGTGGAAGAGAAGGATATGAAGGTGAACGTGCAGCATGTAACGTGCCACGAGTTGACGCACGCCTGTTCGGTACATCTCAAGTTGCCAGCGTGGCTCAACGAAGGGATAGCGACGGTGACGGTAGATCGCTTCTTGGAAAGGCGGACGATCCGAGAGGAGACGCTGGAGCTTGTGAGGGGCTTTGTGCCGAAGGGGGCGCCGCCGACGTATCGAGAGCTATCGCGTATGAGTGGGGAGACTTTCGCATATCATGCGGTGCGCGGGTACTGGCTTGTGCGGTACTTGGAGGAGAAGCGCCCCGGTTTCTTGAGGCATATGTTTTCGCTACGTCGGGATTCGAGGGCGATTGAGCGTGAGATAGCTATAGAGTTGGGAATGGAGCCCGGTAGCTTCTGGAGTGAGATAGATGATATAGTAGTTGATCATTTTGGGACGAAAATGGTGTAAATGAAAGGAATACATCGAGTGCTCTCCAAAAAGGTAGTCATCGTGAGTGTGGTGATCCCGATTGCGCTGCTCCATTTCGTCACGGGTAGCAATTACAGAGGTCCATACCCGGGATTTGTCAACGGCTATTTGCTCGACATCCTTGTTCCTTTCGCTTTCTACTTCTTGTTGTGTCTTGACGAGTTCTCTCTTCTATTGAGATCCTGGATTGTCAAGAGCACCTTAGTGTTCGGGGTTGGCGCTTCCGTGGAGATCGCGCAATTTTTGGGTGTTCCAATATTCGGCCGAACCTTTGATCCTCTGGATTTTACCATGTATGGAATAGGGGTCCTATCAGCAGCTATTCTTGATACCACAGTGCTTCCCCGAATCTTGGAGTTTTGGACGCCCCAAGCCAAAGGATCCGCCTAGCGGTCGGGCTTCATGGGGGGCACTGGGTGGCCTGGGACTATAGAAGAGCAAGAGCGCAAATTGCGAATTTTGCGAACTATTGTCAACCGAATTCTGGCTCTCGTGATGATCTCTTTATTCAGTGTTTTGGGCATAGCGCTTTTGTGCCTGTAACCAGTGTCCTTCCTCCGAAGTGAACCCCTGAGATTGGACACTTTTTGTAGTGTTTCCTAACATCTTGAACAGTTGCACTGGCGACTCTGAGCCTGTACACAGCGGGGTGAGGGAGCCTGGACAGGGAATGATGACTTTCTGAGCTTCGTTTGTTAACGGTTACTGAGATAGCCTCAAACATGGGAGGAAATATGCCTACCGGCAAATTGTTGACCGGCCACCACCGGTTCAGGGAAAAGTTTGAAGCCAACTGGGAGATGTTCGTCAGGCTGGCCGAAAGGGGCCAGAAACCCAAGGTGCTCTGGATCGGCTGCTCCGATTCGCGGGTCATCCCCGAGCAGATCACGGGCGCCGAACCAGGCGATCTGTTCGTCGTGCGGGACATCGCCAACGTGGTGCCTCCCTTTGGCACGGGCGACACTGCCGTGGGCGCAGCGATCGAATATGCCGTCCTGCACCTGCGCGTCCCCCATGCGGTCATCTGCGGGCACACCCAGTGCGGCGGCATCAAGGCCCTGGAGGGCCCTCTTGACCTGGCCCGCGAGCCCCACATCGCCCGCTGGATAGAGTTGGCCCGGCCAGCCCGCACCCAGGTGGAAGCGTCCGGCCTACCGGAGGAGGCGCACTACCTGGAAACCGTCAAGGCCAACGTGCTGCTGCAACGGGAGAACCTCCGCACCTACGATTGCGTCCGCGAAGCGATGGGGGCCGGTCAACTGACGCTCCACGCCTGGTTGTACGACCTTTACAGCGGCGACCTGCTGGCCTATGACGACGAATCGGGCCAATGGGGCGCGCTGACCTTGCCAGCGGATGATCGAGATGAACAATGAAAGGATGAAAGTGACGTATGCCCATCACATACACCAATCGCAAAGGGAAAACCTACTATCTATGCCAGGGCGTCACCAAAACCGGCAAGCCGCGCTACTACTTTGCCCGCGAGCCGAAAGGCGAACCGGTGGAACAGATACCGGAAGGGTTCAAGATCAGCGAAAGCGTCAACGGTATCGTCTCCCTGGTCAGGGACCACCCTGCATTAATCCGGCCGGAGGAGGTGGCAGCGGTCGAGGCGGCGGTGGGACGGCATCCCAAATCGCACAAATACCGCGTCAACGTCAAGCACAACCGGATCGAGGTCTACGAGCAGGTTGGACTGGATGCGGAGGAACTGGCCGCTGCTTTGGTACAGGAAGGATTTGGTATGGCCGGACTGGCCGACCGGCTACGGCCTACCATGGAGCGCCGCGCCCAGTTCACGCCGGTGCTGCGTTTCATCCTGGCCGACTTGGAGCGGCGCACCTTCCGCACCGAGCGATGGTGCTACCTGGGCAGCATTGACGACTGGATTGACGTTGGCCCCATGGGGCTGGTGGATCGGCTGGCCTGTCATTGGATTCCAAGATTGGGCACCGACCAGTTTTTCGAGTTGTTTTGAGGTGTTTGATATGAAACGGTCAACTCCCTGGCGCCGAGGTTCGACCCCCGGATCGGAATCGCCTTTCGAAGAAACCCCTATTGACATCACGATACCGCGTGAGTGTATCTACCAACGATTTAAAGGCGAGCCTGACCCCTGCCCACACTGTGGCGGACCCTTGCAGCAGAGTACCCAGACCTACATGATTGCCACCCGTCATGGCAAAAGGGTCGCCGACAGCTTTGTAGTTGCCGGCGATATGGGCTGGTTTTGCACCCGCTGTCCCACCGTGGTCATGAACATGGAGACGTTGAGCGACATGCTCCAGTATAGTTTGCCTCACTGGGACATCGGTAACGAGTTGGCCGTACTGGGTATTGTTGACCTGGACGCTGTCCCGGAAGAGAAACAGCATTTGCCGCTTGGGGATGACGACAACCCAATCCCATTGGTGCGGTTCACCAACATCTCTCGCCAAAAAACGCCCGGCCAACCTGACCGGCGATGCAAGGCTGCCCCACATAAGCGCACTGCCCCGGCGCGTAAGAAGCGCAAGAAGAGGAAGTAGAAACCCAGCCGATGTCAATCGGTGGCTGTCTAAGAGGTGTCCGGTAGTGAGCGTTCCTCATAGGAGGCGAACCCATGCCCATTGACTTTACCCGGATTGACACCGAGGAATTCGAATTGCTCTGCGAAGACCTGTTGCAGGCTATGGGCTTCTCCATCGAGGCCAAGGTCGCCCGCGGTCCCGACCTGGGCAAGGACATCATCGCTGCCCAGACGGTGGCCGACCAGGCCGGTTTCGCGGAGACGCACCGCTACCTGGTCGAGTGCAAGCACTATGCCAAGAGTGAAAAGTCCGTGCAGGAAGCGGACATCGGCAGCCCCGTGGCGCGCATGGGCACCCATCGTTGCGACCGCTACATCCTGGTCACCAGCACCGTCCCCAGCGAAAAGGTGCGCGCTCAACGACCTTCAGTGTTTCAGTGATCCAGGAGGCGAGCGTGACGGAGCCGTACGAAGTACTGGCCACACTGTACGATGTCGCCGGGTGGGGGGATTTCGCCGGGCGGATGGCCGACCGGGTACTGGCGCTGGCCGCCGAGCACGGCCTGAGCGAGATCCACCACATCGCGGATGTGGCCTGCGGCACCGGCATCGCTGCGGCCAGGTTCGCCCGGTCCGGCTGCCGCGTCACGGGCGTGGATCGCTCGCCGCAGATGCTGGCCCAGGCCCGCCGGCGCGTCGCCGAAGCAGGGCTGCCGGGGATCGCGTTCATCCAGGCCGACATGCGCCATTTCGCCCTCGACCAGCCGGCTGACCTTGTCACCTGCATGTACGACAGCCTCAACTACCTGCTGGCGGAGGCTGACCTGGCAGCCGCGTTCCGCTGTGCTGCAGCCGCGCTGCGCGGTGGCGGCCTCTACATTTTCGATATGAACACCCTCTTTGGCCTGGCGGAGAGGTGGGGCAGCCGCGATTCCATCCAGTGCGATACGGGCGACTGGTTCATCGTCAGCCGCACCCGCTGGGATCACGAGACCTCGACCAACATGCTGGTCTTCCACGGTTTCATCCGCCGCGGGGAACTGTGGGAGCGGTTCGCGGAGACCCACGTCGAGCGGGGTTATCCCGTGGCCGAGATACGCGCCTTGTTGGAGCAGGCTGGCCTGACGGTGCTGGCCATCTACGACGTCCACGCCGAAGGCGCGGCCGAGCCGGGACCCAAGACGGGCCGCGTGCTGGTGGTGGCGCGGCGGGAAGGAGTCGCACCATGAAACGAGCCGTCAGCGTCAGCCTGGGAAGTTCCGCCCGCGACAAGCAGGTCGTCGTCCATCTCAAGGGTGAGCCGATCAGCGTCGAGCGCATCGGCACCGACGGTGATGTGGAAAAAACCCGCCGCCTGTTCGCCGAGCTGGATGGCAAGGTAGATGCCTTCGGTGTGGGCGGCGTTGACCTGTACCTGCGCCTGGGTGAGCGCGAATACCCCCTGCACGCCGCGCTAAAGCTGGTCCAGGACGTCCACCGGACGCCGGTGGTGGATGGTCGCGGGCTGAAGCACACGCTGGAGCGGCGCGTCTTCGAGCTGGCAGCGCCAGCCCTGGCCGGCCCCATTTCCGCCGCGCTTTTGTCCCGGTGGCTGTGGACCGCATCGGCCTGGCCGAGGCCGTGACCGACGTGTCCGATGAAGTGATCATCGGCGACCTGATGATCGCCCTGGGCATCCCCATCGCCGTCCGCGGCCTGGCCGATTACCGCCGGCTGGCCCGCTTGCTGTTCCCCATCGTCAGCTATTTTCCTATGTCCATGCTCTTCTACGGCAGCGGGGGCGCAGAAGCCGAGCCCAAGTACCAGCGCTACTGGCAGGAGGCCGACCTGATCGCCGGCGACTTTTTGTTCATGCGCAAGTATTTGCCCGAGGACCTGGCAGGCAAAACCATCATCACCAACACCACCACCGACGAGAACATCGAGTTGCTGCGGGCGCGGGGCGTGCGCACGGTGATCACCACCACGCCCCGCTACGAAGGCCGCTCTTTCGGCACCAACACGATGGAAGCCGCCCTGACCGCCTATGCCGGCCAGGGCCGTCCCCTCAGCGACGCCGAGCTGAACGCCCTGATTGATGAACTCGACCTGCGGCCCAGCGTGCAACAGTTGAACGAGAGGTAAGAATGCGACAACAGGCAGTTATGATCACAATCAAAGACGCCCCTGGCCGTCCTACCAGCGGGGGCGGTTACCTGACCTTCTTCGCCCGACAAGAGGGAGGCTTCCACTGCGGCACTTTTACCCTGCCGCCGGGCGTACGTCTGGGCAAGCAGGCTATGGCCCATTCCGGTCCCGAGGTGTACTTTGTGCTCCAGGGGACTTGCTGGTGTGAGCTGCCGGAAAGCGGGCAGACCTTTGAGATACCCACTGGCCAGGCCTTCTACATCCCAGCGGGCACCCTTCACACCCCCCACAATGAACCCGGCCACGAGGAAGCCATCGTTTTCTGGACCTGCGCCGCGTGGCCCTGAAAGCCAACCCTTTTCATGGATCCGCTCACCCACGCCCTCATCACCTGCGTGCTCGTCGGCAAGGACAAAGGGTCTCTGGCTGCTGGCGTAGGGCCTGACCTGCCCTTCTGGGCCGTCTATTATCCACAGGTCTTTCGCCAAGGCGGCATGCGCCACGTCCTGATCACAGGCGACTGGCCCCAGCCCCCGCCGGGCCTCAAGACCGCCTACGACGCTACCCACAGCCTGGCGCTGGTTGGCGTCGCCGCCATCCTGGCTCGGCTGCTGACGGGACGCGTCCCCCGGCCCTTGCTGGCCTGGGCCCTGCACATCCTGGTGGACATCCCCACCCATGGCCGGGCCTGGTCGCCGAGAATTTTCTGGCCGCTGAGCGACTATGCTTTCACTGGCCTGTCCTGGGTCGAAGTGGCCGCACCCACGCTGGCCAAACTGCTGCGTCGGAGGGGATGGTGATGAAGAGAAACAAAGGAGCGTGAATCGTGGTGGAAAAGACCAACGCCATGCGGATGCTGGAGGCCCGCAAAATACCCTTCGAGACCTACACTTTCGACCCTGACATCCACTCGGCCGACGGGGTGGCCGAGGTGCTGGGCCTGCCCGCTCACCAGGCCTACAAGACCCTGGTGGTGATGCGCCAGAAGGGCAAGCCTTTGCTGGTGATGGTGGCTGGCGACCGGGAGTTGGACCTCAAGCGGCTGGCCAGTGCGGTCGGGGAGAAGAAACTGAGCATGGCTTCCCACAAAGAAGCCGAAGCCCTGACCGGCTTGCAGGTAGGGGGCATCTCGGCGCTGGCGCTGCTCAACCGTGGCTTTGAGGTGTACATAGACCGACCGGCCACGGAACTCTTCCACGTCCTGGTCAGCGCCGGATGCCGGGGCATTGACCTGATGGTGAGCGTAGAGGACCTGATTCGGGTCACCAGGGCCAGAGTGATCGAGGCCACAGCCGAGATAGGTGAACAGGACTTGGATCGCAAATTGGGTCTGTAGTAGCGACTTTAGTCGCGTATGGGCTACGACGACTAAAGTCGCCACTACGAAACCGCGATGTCACTATTGTTACTTGCCCGCTGCAGCCACAGCGAAAGGCCTGACAAAATCCCTGGACGCTCGCTGGGCTGGCCCGTAGCGCTCCTTCAGGCGGTAGTTGCGGGCCAGCTTGCGCCCCAACGTAGACGCCCAACGTTCCTCGTACTCGGCCAGCTTGCTTGCTGAAGGGTCACCGGCCTCTACAGCCTGGGCCGCCACCTCGGCGGCGTACTGTCCGGCCGTCATGGCGTTGGTGATGCCCCCTCCGGTCAGGGGGTCTACCTGGCGGGCGGCGTCGCCTACCAACAGGCAACCACCGGTCACCAACCGCTCCGGGGGCAGGGCCACCGGCACACCTCCCACCACCAGGGTCACCGGACTGCCCTGGGCCAGATGGGGCTGCCCCTCGATGAAGCGCACCAGGTAATCCAGGGCCGGCCTGGCAGCCCTGTCCGCTTGGACCCCCAGCCCCACGTTGGCTTTGCCCTCGCCCTTGGGAAAGACCCAGGCATAGCCGCCAGGGGCGATCTCCTGAGAGATGTAATAGTAGAGACAGGTGGGGTCCACGTCAATGCCCGCCAGCAGGAACTGGGCGCAGGCCATGGTGTCTTCCGGCGGCAGGGTCGTATGGAGGCCCACCCACAGCCCTACCCGCGATTCCACCCCGTCCGCGCCAATGACCACGGCCGCCTCGATTTCCCCGTCACCTCCTCCCTCAACGACGACGCCCCGCACCACGCCATCTTCCATCAGGAGGCCCCTGGCCGCCGTCTTGACCGCCAGTTGGGCTCCGGCCTCGATGGCCTTCTCGGCCAGGACGCGGTCAAAGACCCGCCGCTCCAGGATGTAACCTCTCCCACCCTTGGCACGCCTCGTCTCAGCCCTGTCCCCGGCCATGGTGGTGAATTGGGCCTTGTCCACCGTGGCCGAGATCCAACGCTCATCGGGCTCGATGAAGGGAATCAGCAGTTCGTGGCCCACGCCCTCGGCACAACGCACGGGAGAGCCGATCTCCTGGCGCTTCTCCAGGAGAAGCACTGAGAGGCCCAGTTCCGCCGCCTGGCGCGCCGCCGTGGAGCCGGCCGGTCCCGCCCCCACCACGACCACGTCGTAGCGCCGCTGCAAAACCAATCCCCGGCGGCCTGGTTCCACCTCCTGCCCTTCCAGGCTCAGCGCTCCTACCGGACACGCACCCAGACACAGCCCGCAGTCCATACAAGTCCGATCAATCACCAACCTCGTCTCGGCCAATTCGATAGCTCCCACCGGACAGAGGCTGACACAGCCACCGCAATAGCCGCACCGCTGGCGGTCAACGGTCACCATAGAAACTCCCTCCATTTGCAGCCGCCCAAAAGACACAGGATACCAACTGGTATCCTGTATCGGTAGCTATACTTGAATGATGAATGACGTTGTCTGTTGAGATTACCCCCCGAGGTGTTTCACCAGGTAATCTACCGCCTGGCCGACCGTGGTGATCTCCTGGGCCTCCTCGTCAGAGATTTCGCCGCCAAACTCCTCCTCGAAGGCCATGATCAACTCCACCAGGTCCAGGGAGTCAGCCTCCAGATCCTCCCGGAAGTTGGCTTCGAGCGTGACTTTGTCTTCGTCAACCCCCAATTGCTCAACGATGAGCACTTTCACCTTTGCAAATACCTCTTGCTTGTCCAACTTGTTCACCTCCTTTTCTTAGCTTTTTGTGAGGAAAGGTCATTGCCCATATTCTACCAGCCAATGCCAATATAGTCAAAACCTCCTATCCTGAAAATCTGGTTCTCCCGGCTTGACAATAGCTCCCACCACTGGTAATATTCTGTCAAAGATTTCAACACCGCCGCAGGCCAAAAGTTGCGCCTGGGCTGCAATAACTACTACGACCACATTGAGAATGACAGTTCATCAAAATGAGTGCGGCGGAATCCTACGCTCAGCAAGATAAAACTATGAGGAGTGAACGCCCGGTGCACACTCAACGGAAATCAGACCATCTGCGCATTTCTCTGGAAAATGATGTGAGCTTTCGGCTGACCACGGGCCTGGAGAGATACCGCTTCATCCACCAGGCTCTGCCAGAGATCAACCGTGGGGAAATCACTCTCTCGACGGTCTTGTTGGGCCGAGAGCTCAAAGCCCCCCTGATCATTTCGTCCATGACCGGGGGCACCGAGGCCGCCGAGCAGATCAACCTGAACCTGGCCCGTGCCGCCCAGGCCTATGGTGTGGGGATGGGCGTGGGCTCACAAAGGGCGGCCATCGAAGATGCCCACTGGGCCTATACCTACCAGGTGCGACGCGTGGCCCCTGACATCTTGCTTCTGGCCAACCTGGGAGCGGTGCAGCTCAACCACGGCTACGGCCTCGACGAATGTCGTCGAGCGGTGGAGATGATCGAAGCCGATGGCCTGATCCTGCACTTGAACCCCCTGCAGGAGGCGCTCCAGGAGGGCGGCGACGTCAACTTTGCCGGCCTGCTGGCCAGGATCGAGGAGGTGTGCCGCTATCTGCCTGTGCCCGTCGTTGTCAAGGAGGTCGGCTGGGGCATTTCGGAGGAAGTGGCCCGCCAATTGGCTGGTGCGGGGGTGGCCGCCGTTGACGTGGCCGGCGCGGGCGGGACGTCCTGGAGTGAAGTGGAGATGCATCGCACCAGCGATGAACAGACCCGTCAGATTGCAGCCGATTTCGCCGACTGGGGCATCCCCACGGCTGAATCCTTATGCCTGGCCCGACGTGGCGCACCGCAGACCCCCCTCATCGCCAGCGGCGGCATTTACACGGGCATCGAGGTGGCTAAAGCCCTGGCCCTCGGCGCTGACGTCGCAGCCCTGGCTAGCCCCTTCTTGCGACCGGCTACCGTCTCTGCCGAAGCCGTAGGCCAAAAGATCCGCGAGATCGTCGAGGAGTTACGCACGGCTATGTTCTGCATCAGGGCGGCAGACCTGGACGCCTTGAAAGACACGCCTTTCTTGAAACCCATTCAGTAGGGCAAGATGCCATCTTGCCCTACAATACCTGTTTCATAAGGAGCCGATGTGAGCTTGCAAGACATCTTTGACCGATACCTGCCAGTCATCGAGGAGGAACTCAGACAGGTCCTGTCCATTCCTGATCAAAGGTTGGGCCCCTTCTACGGTATGATGCACTATCACCTGGGTTGGACCGACGAGCGCTTTCAGGCCACCCATTCCCAGGCTGGTGGCAAGCGTCTGCGGCCTGTCTTATGCCTGCTGGCCTGTCATGCAGTCGGGGGAGAGCCCCAACAGGTTTTGCCCGCTGCCGCAGCCGTCGAACTGATCCACAATTTTTCCCTGCTTCACGATGACATCGAAGACAACAGCCCCACCCGCCGTCACCGCACCACGGTGTGGAAGATCTGGGGCGAGCCTCAGGCGATCAACGCTGGCGATGGGATGTTTGCCCTGGCTCACCTGGCCCTGCATCGCCTGTCAGAGAAGGGCCTGCCCGCCGACCGTGTGCTGGCTGCTGGCCGGGTCTTTGACCAGACCTGTCTGGCCCTCACAGAAGGCCAGTACTTGGACATAAGCTTCGAAGACCGCTTGGACGTGGATGTGGACCAATATCTGGACATGATCCGCCGCAAAACGGCCGCCCTCCTGTCCTGTTCCACCCGGCTTGGAGCCCTGCTGGGCCGCGGTGATGCCAACCTGACCATTTGTTACGCCCGCTTTGGCGAAAACCTGGGTATGGCCTTTCAGATTGAGGACGACATCCTGGGCATTTGGGGGGAAGAAAAAGCAACGGGCAAACCTCCGGCCGGTGATATCCGCCAGCACAAGAAATCACTGCCCATCGTCTACGCACTGCAACAGGAAGCCCCCCTCCCTGTTCCCGAGCAGCGGGTGCGTCAAGTCTACCAGCGAAAAGTCATGGACGAGGACGCCATCAAGGTAGTCCTGGACAGCCTCCAGACGCTGGGAGCCCGCCAATACGCTCAGCAGATGGCCCTGGATTACCACAGACGAGCCCTGGCCGAACTGGAGGCTACAGGGATAGAGAACGAAGGACAGGACAGCCTGCGGGAACTGGCAACGCTGCTTGTGAACAGGAAATTCTGAACTGCAGTCAAGACCAGATGAGGCTGGAGTCGAGCCCTTCGACAGGCTCAGGGCAAGCTCTTTAGGCGGTCAGAATCCGGCTGAAGCCTCGACTCCAGCACACCAACTGAACCGTATTGCATTTAAGACAAGTCTGTCAGACTTTGGAAGTCTGTCGCTGTGCGATTATTTTCGAAAGATGTGCGAAATGGAACCACGACAACCTGAGGGCTCTCAGGCCAGGGCACTTTCCAGGAAGAGCTTTCCCTTCGAGCTTGGCCCATGGCGCAGATGGGTACTCCTGCTGATCCTGGGGAGCCTTTCCGAACTTGTCTATGTATCCTTCTTCCTCCGCCCCTACCCCCTGTTGAAATATTACGCCACCCCGTTCTTGGACCTGGGCAAAATCGCCGACCGCAGTCGGCTCAGCGCAGCGGCCTTTGCCGCCGCCTTTCTCCTCCTTTTCGTTTTGTACTACGCCGGATACCGCCTTTGTCTCGCTCAGGATGCCTCTCATTGGCCCTGGGCCGTGCTTGTCTTGGCCACCGTTTTCAGCCTGACCCTCTTGTTCGTCTACCCCGTCGGCGCGGTGGATATCTTTGACTATATCATCAACGGTCGCATCCTGGCCCATTACGGGCTCAATCCCTTTGCTCACGTAGCCAGCGAGTTCCCTGGTGACCCTCTGGCACCCTATGCTGCCTGGCAGAACATCCCTTCGGCCTATGGCCCCTTTTGGGCTTTTCTGGCCGCAGGGATCAACCTTCTGGCCGGCTCGGCCGACCTGCTGGCCAACGTCTGGGCCTTCAAGGGCCTGGCCATCCTCTTCTACGTTTTGGACATCGGCCTGATCTATGGCATCCTGGCCGAGATCAAGCCAGCTTATGCGCTGCCCGGTGCCTTCCTCTTCGCCTGGAATCCTTTGCTTCTCTTCGAAACGGCAGCCAATGGCCACAACGACTCGGTGATGATGTTCTTCGTTTTGCTGGCCATCTATCTTCTTTTGCAGAACAGAGCCGGCCTGTCCATCATCGCCCTGACCTGCTCCGTCATGATCAAGTTTATCACCATCATCTTGTTGCCTTTTTTCCTGCTCTCGCTCTTGGGGCAACAGGAGGAGAGGGCGCGGGACTCCTGGCAGGGCGGAGATGGCGGCCCCTGGGAACGCGCCGGGCTGTCCGGACAGGCAGAGCTTTCCACAGCAGGGCTGAGGCTGTCTGGCCAGCAGATCACCTCGCTCATCGCTTACGGTTTGCTGTCTTTCGGGGTGATGGCTCTCCTTTACGCCCCCTTCTGGAGAGGCCTCGGCACCGTCCGGTTGGGACAGCGGCTGAGCATGTTCACCGACTCTCTCCCCACTCTGCTCATGCTGCTGCTCAGACTCTGGCTGGATGTGAAGCAGGCCAAATTGCTGGTGGGGCGACTGGCTCTGGCCGCCCTGGGCTTCTTTTGCCTGACGAGGCTGGCCAGGCTGGCCAGTCCTGAGCAGAGTCGAAGGGCCTGCCCTGAGCCTTGTCCTGAGCGAAGTCGAAGGAGTAGCCGAAGGGATAGTCGAAGGGCATGTCCTGAGCGAAGTCGAAGGGCCAGGCGTCCTTATGCTCTCATTGCTGTCAGCTTGGAAGTGATCCTGTTTTATCTGCTTTTCACCTGCACCTGGCTGCAACCGTGGTATCTGGTCTGGCTGGTAGCCCTGGCGGCCCTGCTGCCCGACCTTGACACCGCCCACCAGGCGATTTTGTTCACCTACACCATGACCTGGGCTTACATCGTTTACCACTTTGTGTGGTTCTGGTACATCCCGGCTATGAATTGGATGAATCGTCTGGGCGTTCACAGCTTAGCCGTAGGCGCGACCCTCTTGCTGCCCTGGGCTTTCTCAGCCTACTTGCTTTGGAAGCGTCGCGGTCGTGCAATTTATGAGTCAAAATGCTAGCGCATTTCTCTCTCTAGTGGTATAATATAAGATGAGCAGTTCAGTTGCTTTCCGGGACGACCGGATTCTACATCGGTTTTTCAGTTGTAATGCAACAGTGGTTAGAGGGAGGTGTCTATGTCAGGACATTCCAAGTGGTCAACGATCAAGCGCAAGAAGGGCGCTGAGGATGCCAGAAGAGGGAAGATTTTTACCAAGTTGGGTCGCGAACTGCAGATCGCTGCCCGAGAGGGGCCCGACCCCGACGTCAACTTTAAGCTACGGCTGATCATCGAGAAGGCCAGACAGGCCAACATGCCCAAGGAGAACATCGAACGGGCCATCAGGCGAGGGGCTGGCCTGGAGAAGGGGGAGGAGGCTTTAGCAGAGCTCACTTTTGAGGGCTACGGTCCCCATGGGGTGGCCATGCTGGTGCAAGTCACCACCGACAACCGCAACCGGGCGGTGGCCGAGGTGCGCAGCACTTTCAGCCGGCACGGTGGCAACCTGGGTGAGTCCGGTTGTGTGGCCTGGCTTTTCGAGCCCAAAGGTTATATCACCGTTGACGTGAACGACAGCGATCCCGAAGAGTTGGCCATGATCGCCATAGAGGTTGGGGCTGACGATGTGACTGTCGCCGACGATTTGGTAGAAGTCTTTACCAGGCCCGAGGACTTTCAGGCGGTGCGGGAATCTTTGCAGGAACAGGGCCTGGATATTGACTCAGCAGAACTGGCCATGATCCCCAAGAGCCTGGCCCAACTGGGCGAGAAAGAGACCTTCCAGGTTATGAACCTTGTGGAGAGGTTGGAAGAGATGGACGACGTACAGGAGGTCTACTCCAACCTGGACCTCAGCGACGAGCTCATGGCCAAATACGAGGCGGCGGCCTAGATGTTGGTCCTGGGGATAGACCCGGGTACGGCTATCACCGGCTATGGGTTGGTGGAGGGTGAAGGCGACACTTTGACTCTGGTAGCCTATGGGGCGATCACCACCCCCCCGGACTGGCCCCTGCCTGAGCGACTGCAACACATCTACCAGGAACTGGCGTCTTTGATCGAGGACGGGCAGCCCACGGCGGCGGCTGTGGAGGAGCTCTTTTTCAGCAAGAACGTGCGCACGGCCCTGAGCGTGGGCCAGGCACGAGGCGTGGTCCTCCTGGCCGCCGCCAACGCCGGGCTGCCCATCCACGAATACACCCCTCTCCAGGTCAAGCAGGCCATTGCTGGCTATGGACGAGCGACCAAAGATCAAGTCCAACAGATGGTCAGGATGCTCCTGGGTTTGGACAGCGTGCCCCAGCCGGACGATGCCGCCGACGCCATCGCCGTAGCCATCTGCCACATCCACTCGGCCAAATTGACAGCCATACTGCGCGAGGAGGCTTGAGCTATGACGATTTTGTTATGTATCCTGTAAAACCAGTGACAAGATAAAATTCAGAGGCACTACCATGGAGAATCAACAACGCAACGATCAAGAAAAGCAAAAAGAAGGTGCTCCAGACAAACTGGGCGTGCTGACTACCCCTCTCTCGCTGCGAGGCGTACCTGTTTGGGTGATCTATCTTCTTGCTGCCCTTGGAGTCGTCTACATTTTGAATCCAACGGCTGGGATCATTGAATTGTTACCGGATAACCTGCCCATAGTCGGCAACCTGGATGAGGGGGCTGCCTTCTTGACCATCTGGTACGCCCTGATAGAGTTCTTTGAAGGCAGAAAATACAGGTGAAAACCGGAGAACCTGGCACATCTCGGACCCCCAGTCTCTCCCTCACCCCGGCGTGGCTGTGATAATGGGCTGGGGCACGATCTTGGGCTGGAATTCCACCTCGGTGAAGCCCAGAGCATGCAGCATTAGCAGAAGGTAGGCTTTGGCGTTGGCCTCGGCCTGCGCCAGAATGCCATCTTCCACGGCCCGGCGCACCAGTTCCTCCTCCGCCCGCGTTCTCAACTCGCTCTCCAGTTGGACGTCGCGCCGGGTAAAAAGCCCCTTCTCGTACTCGTACACCCCCGTCCGCTCGTTGTCCAGCTTGCTGACCAGAACCTCGGCCGGCGGCAGATACAGGGTCACCCTTTGACCGTTGACCACCATGTCGTCTTCCTCCATCCGGCCCAAGTCCACACCGCCCACCACCTGTCCCCGTGCGATGAGCACCAGCTTCTCCTTACCGATGCCCAGAAAGCTCAGGAAGCCGCCAGGATCGCTGCCGCCTTCGATGATGGTCTCCATGGAATATTGGATAGTCTCCAGGCGGCTGAGGGCGCGGATGTGCAGGATGAGGGTGGCCGGAGTAGGTGTGGGCGTGGGGGTCAAGGTAGGGGTAGGCGTGTAGGTCGGCGTGGGCGTGGGCGTAGGGGTCAAAGTAGGCGTCACCGTCGGGGTGAGGGTAACGGTGGCCGTGGGCGTCCAGGCCGCGACCTGAACCGCCCGCAGTTGGTTGCGGATCAGGGTGGCCGCACCGAAACCGGCCAGCACAAAAAACACCACCACGCCAAAAAGCGCGGCGGCCAGTGTACCGTATTCCATCCACCTGGGGCGTTGGGGCCCTTCCAGTTGATTGGATTCAGGTTCCAATCCGTCCATTGAGCACCGCCTTTCGTTTGCTTTCTTTCCTGGCTATCGTATCACATAAGCATAGAGCTGTCAAGCCTCACTCAGAGCCGAGGCTCTCCCATTTTCAATGAAAGCGCCGGGAAAGAGCTGCTATTGGAGCCTGGCGGCTACGATTACCTCAGGCAGGACGCTGGGCAACCTCATCCACGAGCGAGCCATCGGACAAATACAGGACCCTGTCGGCAACATCCAGAATCCGATTATCGTGGGTCACGATGACGACACCGCTGCCTCGTTGGCAGGCCAACTTGGCCATCAGGTCTACGACGGTGCGTCCCGCTGTTGAATCCAGATTGCCCGTCGGCTCGTCTGCCAAGATCACCTGAGGGTTGTTGGCCAGGGCGCGGGCGATGGATACGCGCTGCTTCTCTCCCCCACTGAGCTTCTTGGAAAAAAAGTCCAGCCGGTGACCCAATCCGACCCGGCACAGTATCTCCGTAGCACGCTTTCTGGCCTGTCGGCCTCGAACGCCGGCCAGGTTCAGCGCTACCTCCACATTCTTCCGCGCCGTCAAAAAGTCCAGAAGGTTAAAGCTCTGAAACACGAACCCAATCTGCTCGCGGCGCAGTCGAGATAGCTCCCCATCGGAAAGCTGGTTTACGTTCTGTCCTCCCACGAGCACCTCTCCATGAGTCGGGTGCAGGAGGCACCCCATAATGGACAGCAGCGTCGTCTTGCCACTCCCGCTGGGCCCCAGGATCAGGATCACCTCTCCCGCCCGAACGTCGAGGCTGACGTGATTTACAGCCGTCACACTGGTCGCTCCGTTCCGATAGATTTTGCTAACATCGCAAACGCTGAGCAGTTCATCCATTGCTTTACCCTCGCTCGCCCTTGCGAAGGTTTGGAACCTTCGCAAGGGTTTGGTGATTCAGGCACGGAAAACCATCACCGGATCAACCCTGGTGGCCTTTCTGATGGAAAGCAGCGATCCCAAAATGGCGAGAAGGACCATTATCACAAAGCAGCCGGTGAGCACCGAGATTGGGAAGCGCCCTCGGATTCCCGACATAGTCTCCACAAAGTAATCCACGCCCAAGGTAGCCGCCAGACCCAGCCCAAAACTCACGGCTGTCTCGGTGATCGCTTGCTCCAAGACGATGCCCCATATTTTCCAGCGGGTAGCGCCCAGTGCTTTGAGAATGGCAAAGTCCCGCAACCGTTCCATCGTAGCTGTGTACATGGTGAGCGTAATGGTCAGCATGCCGACCAATATCCCTACAAAAACGATGACAAAGATCATCCCCACTCCTTGGGCTATGAGTGCCATGATCGTAGAGAGCCGAAACTCTTGTGCCCTGGAGACAGCGATATCGGAATTCGCCCTTGCCAACCGTCGGGTAATCTGGCCTTGATCGGCACCAGGTTTTAGCTGTACCGCAACAAAGGAATAGTGGTCGGGTGGGCCGATTACGCTCTCGAAGGTCTGCAGACTGATGTACACATAAGGGTACGAGAAAGATTTGTTGTCGTGGGTAATGGCCACGATGCGCATCTCACGACCGTCGAGTTCTACGACATCTCTCAACTGGGCGAGGTTGATGCCTCGCAGGGCCAAATCGTCTACGACAATCGTGTCTTTTCGCCATAGCTCTCCAATGTCCCCTTCCACAACCTGCCAGGGCTGGAAAAGGGGGCAAGCCGGATCAATACCTATCACCTCTACCTGGCGGGTATCGCCTATCTTCAGGTTGCCAATCGAATAATCTAGGGCGCACGCTTGGTGAACCCCGTCCAGTCTGCGCGCCTTTCCAAGAGCACTGTCCGGCACGAGTGATGGAGCGTTCAAGTGAGACTCGCCTTCCTCGGAGACCCAAAGCTCGGCGTGGGCACGGTCAATTAGATTCACACTATCGCCCGTCACTCCAAAGAACATCCCCACATCGTATACCATCATGACGATAGCGAACCCCAAGCTCACCACCGTGATGCCAAAGCGTAGCTTGTCGTGCAGCAAGATCTCGCGAGCGATGGATACCACCGTATCAGTTCCTCCTAGTTTGCCTGCTGCAAACGCTGGTCATAACGTGCGTTGACCTGCATGCAGCCGCGATAGTCCGCTTGGCTGGCAACGCACATCTTTTCCGGATCGCCCTTGCAGAACGTCTCGCAACCCCAACACATCCACGCAGTCCATCTATACCACTGGCCACGGTTCTCTTTCCGAATCTTCTCGCAGAGTCGCAAGGTCACGTCCCTCGGGATGGCGTCCACAGAATCCCTTTCCTTCATTTGCGTACCTCACACTGTACCGTCACCCGCGTCCCTTCGCCCGGCGCGCTCTCTACCGCCAGATGCCCCCCCAGCGCCTCCGCCCGCTCGGCCATCCCCACCAACCCGAAGCACCCGGCCTGCCCTCGGGTTGCTACCGGGTCGAAGCCGCGCCCGTCGTCGGCGACCGTCAATGTCACCTCGTTCCCGTCGTGGGAAAGCATCACCATGGCGCAAGAGGCCCCCGCGTGGCGAAAAGCGTTGGACAGTGCCTCCTGGCAGATGCGGTACAGACCAATGGCTATCCCATCCGGGAGCGACAAGTCCTCCAGGTGCACCTCCACCGGCAACCCTCGCACCGTCACTTCCCTCGCCAGCGCCCGCAGCGCCGCCGCCAGCCCCAACTGGTCCAAAACCGGCGGACGAAGGTCACTGCACAGCCGTCGCAGTTCGTCAATCAACTGTCCCACCTGGGCGTGCATCTCCCCCACCTGCTCGAGCCCACTCTCATCTTGGAGCGCCTCCAGCCGGTAGCGCAGGCCGACCAGATCTTGGATCACGCCGTCGTGCAGCTCCCGCGCTAGGTCGGCCCGCTCTTCCTCACGGGCGGTCAGCAGCCGACGGTGCATCTCCTCCACCTCGGCCACCTTGGCCCGCAGTGCGGCGATCAGCCGCACGTTCTGCGCTGCCAGCGCTGCCTGCTGGCCTAGCGCCGCCAGAATGCGCTTGTCCTCTGGTCCCCACTCCTCACCCGGTCGCCCGCCCACCACCCATGCCCCCAGCGTCCGGCCCTCCACGACCAGGGGCACCTCGACGCGATCCTCTGTCATTCTCACACCCTCTCGTCCGACCGCTTCGCCCTCTTGTGACACCGCCAGCGCCTCCGTTGCCTCCGCCCCCGATGCGCCGACAATCTCCATCCGTCCCCTCCGCTCCAACCAGAGCGCCGCAGCAGACAGGTGCATCGCTTTCGGCACCCGCCGCACTAACACATCAGTGAGCGTCTCCTGATCCAGCGTGCGGGCCAGCGCGCCACCGACCTCCTCCACCAGCCCCCGGTAGTCGTACCAGCCGCCGTAGAAGAGCCGGTCCACCAGTCGTTGAACCCAGTCTCGCAGCGGCCGGAACGTGACGGCCGCAAGCAGTGCTACCGCCGCCCCCAACGCCGCCTGTCCTGTCGTCTCTACGTGCAGCAAGGCGTGGAACAGAGTCAGCGCGGCAAAGTACGTGCTAAAGAGGAGGATGCTCACCGTCAGATAAACCAGCCCCCGGTTGAGCACCCGGTCAAAGCCCATCAGGTTGTAACGCCAGAGAGCCACCGCGTAGGCGACCGGGACGACAATCATCAGGGGGATGGTGAACATCCCAGACACCCACTCTAGCACGATGGTGAACAGTCCGAAGGGGGCGAAACCCAGCACTGTGCCCAAGACAACCAGCCGGATGCGCCGGCGAGCGTAGGGAGAAGCGGTGGTCACATAGGCGGCGACCATCAACCCGATGGCGGCGGCGAAGCCCAGGCCCAACCACAGGACGGTCACGGACCAGGCAGTTCCTATGGATGGATACGAGAACGGGGAGGGTATCCAGCGCAGCGCCACTATAAGCCCTGTACCGTAGAGCACTCCCATCAGCCAGCGCCGCTCAGCGAGCCAACGCCGCTCCGGGAAGACAGCGTAAAAGTGGATCATCACCGGTGCCAGCAGGCCAGACAGCACACCCAACGCCTCCCACATTCCAGGCATCCCAGCAGTCATAAGGATGCCCGCTGCCAGCGCCGCCGCCCAGGTCTGAGCCATCAAATAGAATAACTGTGCTTCGAGGGTATCCGTCCCGCTCAGCAGCACCACCAACGAAAGCAGGCAGAAGGACAAAGCCACCAGCAGGGCCAGCGGTGACGCTAATCGGTAATTTACCGGGAACAGATCGGCCATCAGAAGGATGGTGTGTGTACGGTCCTCCCGCTGGATTGTGATGGAAACCCCGTCGCCAGCCCGGAAGGCGCGACGCACGCGGTCAGCCCACCTCGCCGGAGGATGGTCATTCACCGACAGCATCACGTCGCCGGGCCGCAGGCCAGCCTCATCGGTCGGGCTGCCCGGCTCCACCCCGATAACCCGGCCGGTCGAGTCCCACACGGCTCCGATGTAGGGGACACCCCAAGTGAAAACGGTCGTCCCGACGATCAGTGCCAACACAGCCAGGGCTGGCAGCGGCCAAAGGCGTTTCGCCAGTCTCACACTCCCCTTCATACTTCTACCCACCCTCTCCGGAGCGCCTCCACCACCGCCGCCGTGCGGGAAGTGACACCCAGCTTGGCATAGATGTTGCCCACGTGGAACTTGACCGTGCGTTCCGTGATGACCAACTCGGCGGCGATCTCGGCGTTCTCTTTGCCTTGGGCCATCAGCCGCAGCACTTCTTGCTCCCGGTCGGTGAGGGGGTTGCCCTCGGCTTTCACCTCATCGCCCACTGCCCGCCGGGCAACCTTGGCCGCCACCCGCGGACTGAGCCAAGTCTCGCCCCGGCTCACGGCCCGCACCGCCGCCACGATGGTGGAGAGCCGCTCGTCTTTTAGGGCGTAGCCCGTTGCTCCCGCCGCCAACATGCCAAAGACGTACTCGTCGTCGTCAAAGGCGGAGAGCACCAGCACCCTGACGGACGGGACGGCCTGGCGCAGCGCCTCCATGACCGGCACCGGGCCTGGCCCCGGCATGGCCACGTCCAGCAGCACCACGTCCGGGCGCGTCCGGCGCACTTGGCGAATGGTCTCCTCGCCGTTGGCTGCCTCACCGACCACGGCCAAGTCCGCCTCGCGGTCCAACCGGTTGCGGATCCCGTCGCGCACTACAGGGTGATCGTCGGCTAGCAAAATACGGATGACGTCCATATTTTCTCCCTCATTGTTAGTTTACCACATAGGGCGGCGGTTTTCAACGTCCCGTGGTACAGTCTGCCCTGTACTGAGGTACAGGTCTGCGGATGAAAGACCCGGACAGGCGTTCAGGTGCCAGGCACTTACATGGCTGCTTTTTGACCTGACGGTTGTCTTCCAAATGGTTTGCACTTCTCTTTGGGCGATTTGCCAGAAGTGCCTGGCACCTTGCCGCTTGGGATATATGACCACAAAATCAACCGATTGTCAAGTCCCAGTTGAGCGATGGAGCACCCGTGCCGCAGCAGTGGCAAAAGCAAAACCGCCCTGTGGGTCGGGGCGGCTAGCGCGGTCGGCTACGGTGAGACGTTAGTCTGCCTATCTACATCACAGAACATCTTGCGGGAGAGGCTCTACGTCCGCGACTTGAGCCATTGCTTGCTCAAACTTGTCTCGACTGCCCCGCGAGGCTCGCTCGGCGAGATAGTCCTCCGTCACAAGGGCTGAGATTTTCTCTGCCAGCGCAAGGGTGATGAATTGATTGATGGAAACGTTTTCCTGTTTGGCCAACTCACGGACCTTGTTGTGTAAAGAACTGGGTAATCTAAGGCTAATTGTACTCATGGCAACTCACCTATCTCTTCAAGAAACTCTTTGGGTGTAACCACACGCAGACCGAAGCGCTCTGCTCCTCGGAAGTCTTTCTCGTTGTACGTGACGATAAAATCACAGTTTGCTGTAACAGCTAACTCCAATACCATATCGTCTTTGGGGTCCTTGAGGAAAGGTCTCCAGAGATAAAAGATTTGCTGATGTTGAGCAACTGCACACAGGTAATCAAGAATATCATCAATGTCTTGCTCGGTTAGAGGGATGTCTTCGAGTAACCTTTTGGCAGCATCCTCGTATTCTAGCACCAGTGGAACTGAGATGTGGGTGCTGAATTTCCCACTGTCAATGAGCATAAGCAGCTTGTATGAAGCTCCCCGCTTGGACTGGAGGGCTGCGACTAAGACGTTTGTGTCAATGACGATTTGGTATTGCTCCACACCGGTATTATATATGATACCGTTATCCTTGTCAAAAAGGAAGGGCTGAAGGGGGGCATTTCGCGTTGGGGGCGAATCATGTCATTGCGAGGGCGCTAGCCCGAAGCAATCTCATCGTGGCTCATCTGGGAGATTGCTTCGCCCCTGTGGGGCTCGCAATGACAGGAGCAAACTCGCCCCGAAGCTGAAATGCACCCATCTGCGATTCAAGGAAAAAGGGCAGCTTTGCCTATCGCATCGCTGCCCTCTTTGAGTGCCCTAGTCTGAAAGTCTAGGCTTCACCGCACAGCCTGAGGAGCTTCTCCCACCTTCGGTCCACCTCGGCCTGGAGTTCATCAATGACGTGTCTGTTTTCCGGCCGGAAGAGGTGGCGGAAGCGTCCTTGCGGTTTGATCCACT
>Ga0180438_10003406_pt1 | contig 24111 bp, 13 predicted proteins | sample SS_ome_12_FD_132455 | JGI IMG/M metagenome (GOLD analysis project Ga0180438, IMG submission 132455) | Hypersaline lake sediment archaeal communities from the Salton Sea, California, USA - SS_3_D_2 metaG | ecosystem: Environmental > Aquatic > Non-marine Saline and Alkaline > Hypersaline >... | reverse complement strand
CTATCCCGGAGCCCCATGCCCCGGGCGTTTGTGGTTGGACATTCGGAGGTTACACCATTTCTATTTTTACAGGAAGATTAGGACATCACCTCACCGAAGCAGAAACGTCTCCCGTGAGCAGCCGGTAAGCTGACAACGCTGACTACGTCGCCAACGAGCTCTCACAGATCGCCACAGAACCCGTCGAACCGCAAGAGAAGCTCGGCACAGGAACTTGAGGCTGAAGACCACCCCGGCCAAGGTCGATATTCAGCCATAGATCCTCTGCCATAGACCCGCGCAAGAAAGCGGCTGATGGGAAGGAGTCGGCATGTGCCGGTCAGGACGCGCCTCTCAGGAGTACCTTCGTAGCGCGCGCAAGGCATCCGATTCTGCCGAGCAGCGGACCTCAATCGGATACTTCGCTCATCCGGTGCCCTGGCCACATGTGCACGTCGGTGCGTGGAGCAGACTCGTTAGCCTGCTGAAGAGGTTCCAGCTAGCCCGAGAGCATGACCACGATGATAGACACGACTGACAGGATGATTGCCCCTATTGCGAGGAGGGTCGTCGTCTTGTGCAGCCAAGGGACATAGCGGGTCATGAATCTGATGCTGAAGTAGCCCTGCTCGGTGTTCTGTGGCAGAACCGGAACCTGCAGATCGCCGGTGGCCCATTCATAGTAAGCATTGTGACCTTGTCGCTTCACGTAGTTGGGTTGGGCTCCTACAGTCCTGACGGCACCCTCACTCTGCATGACAACGAAGCTCTCCATTGGGTGTTTGAAGAACCGAGTTCTCCAGTCAGAAATCTGCACGGCAGTGCTTGGGTGAGTGGCGCCGTTCTGAATCAGGTCGGTATATAGACTGTCCAGATCGGCGAGAACCTCGCCAGCCTTGGGATCCGAGTTCCTGCCAACAACCAGTCCGTGCCGCATGACCCGCAAGTTCTTGTCGATATCGTATCTCACTTTGGTTGGGCCAGACACGTGAAAACTCATTCCTAAGTCATTCAGAAGCCAGGCCTTCGCCAGCGCAAACCCAGCTCTGTTCTCCTGGGGTCCCGTCAGACATCGCAAGTGCAACCGCAACCAGCGTGATTCATCCGGTTGGATCGGGGCAACAAGTCTGATGCGAAACGCAGCGAACATCCGCTGATTCATTATGACCTTGTGCTCAGGCGAGTCCGAAAACGAGTGTACCAAGTTGTTGCCATGGTACGTCCCATCGTATGTGATGTCCCTGGTCGGGTCAGTCGGATCAGGTAAGGTCAAGCGAAGGCGCAAGGGAGTGCCGTCTATGACTTCATAAATCTCACCACCAGAGAATGGCGAACTCGGGTTGATGAGGTCCGCGGTGATGTCCTCGTAGACTGTCCGCCTGTCGTTCGTGCCGTCCTCATGGAACATCTGCTGCGGCACAACGCAGATCAGATCCTCTATGGGCTTCGTGTCTTCGTTCTGGACAAGCACATCCGCGACTATCTCTGGCACCCCCGAAGGAGCGAGAAGCCAGACTGACTCAGACCCATAGACAATTCGGATTGGTTGGCAAGGAGCGAAAAGGGAAATGCACATATTCGCCCACACCTGGTCCGGTGGTCACGCTCACAGAAGCACAGAGATTAGGGTTTGCCCCTCCGAAGAACGCGCGCAAGTCTCTCCACTAGTGGGGGGGTGGGAGGCTTGCCTGGAACTGGAATCAGCTTCCGCCCGTTTGTCTGTTGGCGAGCATCGGCAAGCAGAGAGTATTCGCGAACCGTTCTGATGTAGGAAGAACCAGCTGCCCGCGTCTCACTTGCCTTGACCGCCAGCCCAGCCATCTTGTCCTGCATTGAGCCTCCCCGGTTCGAGCAACGCGGCAGATTGTCAGTTTCGCCGCTGGCTGGCCCGTTGTCAACCAGTTTTCATCAGGTCGTACCGCCTGCAATGTCGGTGCTTTCCGGATCAGGTCAGGAACTCCACCTCGATCTCCGGGCTGCTATCTTGATGTGGAGTAGCTACGATAGCATCTGACCGCCCCCCCTTCTGAGGGCTTGGTTGTCCGGCTACCCTGCAACTACCAGTTCGATCTCACCCCCCTCCCTGGCAGGGGACGTTGCCAAGTTATGCAAGTTATCCGATCCGCACCGCGGCTTCGCAGCATCCCACGCTCGCCCGAGACTGCTGAGGTCGAGTTCGCGTCCGTCCCGGATTGTCTTGGACGCATGCCACCCGTGAGCAGCCGATAAGCTGACAAAGCTGATTACGTCCCCTAAGCCTCTCTTCGCATCGCATCAACAAGGCGCTCGTATTTCTTCTCAAGCAGACGGTTTCCTATCGCAGCCCACCGACCTAGGATCTCAGCACTAGCATGGTCGGACACAGCTTCTTCAACGAAGCCTATCCACGTGGCAAGGAAACCGGGTCCTATGATCTCGAGAGGATAGTACTCGCCGGTTTCCCGTGTAATCCGTAGCGCGCCCTGCAGGTAATCGGACGCATGTTTGTCTGCTGTCATTCGCCACGGATTGAGTGGTACATAGTGGCGATAGCGAACGTGATCGACGGACCGAACCTCTTCATCTGGGATACCCTGGTAGATGAACAGTGACCCATCGAATACGATCAGACTGAGAAATAGCATTGGCTTTTCGGTGAATTCGCGCCCCACCATCCGACCCAGCAGGGCTTTGACACTCTGAAACGACGCCTTGCGAAACAGCATATCGTTCTTGGAGGTAGCTTCTCGCTTCTTGGATCCAGTCTTGCGTTGTTCTTCCTTCCGGTTCGATCCTACTCCGAATGCGTCCATGTTCAGTGCTAGAGGCTCGGGCATATCATAGAGAGGCAGGTCCGCTATCAATGACTGCAACATTGTGTAGCCATCGTCTAGTGTGCCCACAAGTGGAAGATGACGAGGGATCGGGTTCTCCACGCCAGGACCGTAAGGGAAGAACACCCACTGGCTTTGTGGCGAGTGCTTGCACTCGACCAGAATCTCGACCTGCAAGGAGCGTCCACCGGCAACCTGGAACTCCTTCCGGGCCAGCAGATCGATCTCACGATGCACGAACTCGTCCAAGTCAAAGTAGTCAAAGCAAGGAATCACTTCCCATTCGGCCGTGCGAAAGGTATTGACTACCTGGATCTCGAGCGGATAGCCAGACCTTCGTATCGCCCCGAGGAGTTCCTTCTCTGTCTGCGACTCACTTGTGGGCATTGACTGTTCCTCTCCAATTCTCAATCGACCGGCAGCGGGATTTGCCGATCATTCTCACCGGTGATCCAACATGACCGTGCTTTCCCACGCCAACCGCGCCCCCGGGCAGTGAAATGCGATCCAATAGGGAAGCTGTCCCGAATCCTAGTCATCGTATGCTCGCCGGTAACGATGGGCTTCCGCTCAGCCGATCCTCCTGCGTATACAGATCGATGTCGTAGCGACGCCTCAGTATCGTTTCCTTTATGCCTTCTGCTGTAAAGTAAAGAACTCCGCTGACATACAGAAAGGGTGCCGGGTGATCAACCCGCTGCTGATTCCATGATCCTATTCTGGTCCGTTTGAGACGCTCTGGCTGCATCTCATGCACTAGGCCTATGAAACCGGCAACTAGTTCAGCAAAAGCCGACATGTGCTTCGCCTCTCCAAATGAAATCAGCTGCTCATTGGGGGCGGCCGTGTCTGTAGAGTAGCTGCTAACATCAGTGGGGCGAATAACCGCTACATCGAGACACACGTTTGCCTTGTTCTTCTGCTTGTCTCTGTGGTGACGGGTGGCAACGCGAAGCTGATGACGGACATGAACCACGACCGAGCCATTTGAACACGTCGCGTGGGAGTAGTCCGCGGGCCGACCACGTGTGCTGAATTTCAGCTTGAATACCGGTTTGCCCGTAACCTCGTTCAGTGGGTTACTAATCACGACATCCCAGCCGCACTCTCGGTACCAGCCGATAACCGAGGCGAACACAAACGCCTCGAACGTCTGATTAACCGTGCTCCCAAACGTCGTGATCGGCTGCCTCTGCTCGTCGAAGAAATCAGCCAGAGTCTTCTTCAGTGTCCGCAAGTCAATCCACGGCGCTGCCATCTCTCACCCGCCCCATGAGCCGCAGTACGAGCTCCCGCACCGAGTACCTCTCCTTCAGAAGATCATCCAGTCCCAGACCAGAGCATAGTTCCTTCAGTTGTCCTGAGAGTCTGTCCCCAAGCATCACGTTCTCGTTTCTACCGGCGAAACGGGTCCTGCCAATCACAAGCTCAGGAATGCCGTGCAACGCTAGCTCATCCACAGCTTCGCGTGCTGTACGAGCACCCTCAAGGAAGATCCGGTTGAGCATATAGATCAACACCACGTAGCGAATTGCCTGCAGTTCTTCTCGCCGGAGGCGATCCTTCTTAGGGATACCCGTCTCCTGCTCATCCACGATGATCTTCACATATGTGCCGAGAGACGACAGGCGGTTCTGCAGACTCCGCGGAATGACAATCTGGACGTTCTCTTCTCTGTCATCTTCCATTCATCACCGCATCAGAGTGGTGTGGCCGACTCACCCTTCGCCACGTCTCACAAGGGCTAGCTGCCCAGAACCCCGCCCGCTTGATTCGCTAGGATCCTGCCTACTAGTGCTTCGGCGACGCGATACCGATTCCGATCCCAGCCCGCGGCCCCCTAGCTTCCAAGGGCTATTCGTGTGATCCCAACGCCCGTGCCTCGAGCCTCCTCCGCAGGCTGGTCGCCGTTTGATCGGCACTTATCACGAAAGTGCCTTGTTCGTATCCTGTCCCAGGAGTCCCTCCCCTAAGCCTCCTGTCCCTAAGAACCCAGATTCAGAAGCGCACCTGAATGTTCTGCTGGTCTTGGCCCTCGGCCTCAAGGATGGAGCTGAGCCTGTCCTGTATCTCTATCGTCGTCGTGGTCCCTGGCTCCTTGGGGCGACATCCTGAGGTAAGAACCAGGCCATCCTCCGGCTTCAACAGCTGTTCGCCTTTCAGCAATTCGGCCGCGAGCCTGAACATCTCTCCCGGTCTAGCTCTGGTATCTACGTCGCCCAGCACTGTCGCAGACACTCCATAGCTGAGTACCAACCTGCATGCAGCGTACTCATCATGTGTTACTCCAATAACCCTCACATTAGGTCTGAACCGAGATATCATTCTCGCTGTTCGCCCAGTCGTCGTCACAGGCACAATTGCCTTGATTGCATCATTCTCGCTGTTGATGCAGGCAGAATCGGAAATCGTGTCTGTGGTCCGCTGCTTCTGCCAGTTGGACAGCTCTCTCGAATAGAACTTGCTGCTCCACTCCAGTTCCCGCAATCGTTCCTGGTCGTCAGCAGCCCCGGCAGCCTTTCGAACGATGTTAAGAATTGCCGACTCAATTCTTCCTTTGGCGTCATCGATGACAGTGTCCGCGTTCGCCAGAAAAGTCTCCATACGCTGCAAGGTCAGTTTCCGTCTCTCCTCTTTGCCTACATCCAACCTCTCGAAGAAATGCTCGGCTTCCCCTGCAATATATGCCATCTTTCTAGCAGCGTGGAAGGGATAGCAGCCAGTGGAAGTCTCTTCCGACAGCATGACCGCGTCTGTCCCATCCACGATCGAGTTAAAGACATCCATCACCTCAGCCCGGGTAGGCTCGAGACTGTCGACCATTGACCTGAGCATCTGCGTTGCAGTGATGACAGGCTTCCCCCTCTCGTTGCATAGCTGAATCAGCGTTTTTTGGATCGTCCCGATCTCCTCGACGTCCATTTGAACACCCAAGTCGCCACGAGCAACCATGATTCCGTCTACGACATCCAGGATGCTCTCTCTGTTCTCATAGCCTTTGCGCGTCTCGATCTTCGCAATCAAGGCTGGAGCATGCCACCATCTGTATTCCAGCTGCTGGGCCTCAAGGTGTGCCTGTGTCCTTGCTTCAAGATAGCGCTTGGCTCGTAACGCATCGTCAGGTTCCTGCGCGAAGGAGAGACCAACAAATGCCCATACACCGTCGCTGGTAAAGGCCCCGCAGTTGAACAACATATCTATCTTCTGTTGATCTTCCTGCGTGAAACTGGGTATCGTAAAGTCAATGTTCTTCACGGTGAATCGGTCTCTTCCTATGTAGCCCTTCTTGATCACCTTGCAGTCCAGATAAGCATCTCGGCGCTGCCGATCAAAGTCCTTTGGGTCAATTTCCAGGATTACATTGCCATCGCCGACAGCAACCCGCACTTCGAGGTGCCGCCTGACCCGCCGATCTATCTCGTCCATCATGTCTTGATACGCGACTCCGCCGTCGTATTGTTTCAACAGCGTCCTGTTTATGTAGACTGAGGCTCCCTTGCCGTTAGGTTCCACTGTCTGGTCAAAGTAGATCCTGAAATCCTGATCTCTCTCGACCTCAATTCCAGAGGCAGGGACATCCTCAAAACGTATTCTCGGGCCCGGCAAGTCCACCAAGATCGCAAATCTAGGGATATCCTCGCGAGCTCCAAGGGAAAACTCCCTGACAGCATCGAGGAACTCTTTGGCAGCAGCTCTGTCAACGTAGGCCATGTTAAGCCGAATGACGTTGACCCCGTTCCTGACGAGGTTCTCTACGAGGTATCTGTACGTTATGGGAGCAGCAGCCGGCCTCAGGTCCAGATCCAGAATTCCATCCCTGTAAGCAGTCGGTCCACCAATGGTAGCCACAATCTTGGTCTTCAGCGGTTGTTTGTCCCACGTCCTCAGTCCCTGCCCGTTCTCACTAATAGTGACCTTTGACATGTTGTGCCTCCCGCGTCTCGATCTCTTCACAGCCAACAGATTACGGAATTCCAGGAATCCGCGCGCACCAAGACGATGGACAAGATCCTCGGCAGCCCGCCGTGCCCTCGCATCTGTGCTACCAAGTGCCGTGGCAAGCACCACCCGGGCATCTTCTATGGACCTCTCTATCTGCCAGTGCTCCCTCTCACCTTTCGCGATGAGATCCAGGCACTCCACCGCTTCCAATGGCAGTTTGCCTGCAACGCCCCCAAGGCGTTTCACAACATGTGAAGATCCCTCGACTCGGCCTGCCAACCTCAACGCTTCCGACACATGGTCTATTGCCCAACTGTCATCAAACCTGCCAGAGGCGAACCACCAACCAAATGCCGCCAGCTCCTCGGTGAAGGAAGACGAATCTTGCGCGTTCCGCGCGGCCTCGAGGCGATGCTCCCATAGTCGCCGCATCCGCGCAAGGCCTTCGGTATCCGCAGCGGCTTTCTGGTCACTCAGCCAACGGCCGAGGAATTCGATGGCGTGCACCCGCAGCTTGACCGAGGCTTTCTGGTAGAACTGCTCCAGCAGTCCGCCCGGTTCATCGATCCCCAGCCTGCCTCGCCAATAGAAGGCCATGAGGTGATCTGCCAGACGTTCATCTGGATCCAATACATGAGCAGCCTCCTCGGGCCTCTTTCCGATTCGACCGACGGCCGCGGAATATTCGTCTTCGAGCAGATCAAGGAGTTGGCTGTATGGGTTGCAGAAGATAACGTACGTTTCCCAGGCGGCGACACGCAGATGGGCATACTGCTCTTCTGTAGGGAAGATCCTCGCAACGTTTTGAGAGACCCATCGTGGAGAGATTGACATAAGCTGAGGGAGGTACTGGCCATACACGGATCGGATAGCTGGAGACAGCTCACGCTTAGGGTCGAGGTGCCAATTCAAGACCGCCTTGACCTCTTTCATGATGGCAAAGCCTCGCGGCTTGCGTTGCTCAGGCGGTATGGCTTCTTCACTGCAGCGTCTGACCCAAAGAGCATGCCGGATCACAGCGTGCATTGCCTTTCCTCGAACGGTGTTGATGGAAAGCGTGGCAGGATCCATGTTCGAGCCGACGTAGCGTCTCTCATTTTCAGGCGTGGGTTTGGGGTCACTCGTCAGGGCTAGCAGTATCTTCCAAGCTGGCTTCCGCAGTCCGAAGGGTATCCTCCCTGGGTCATCGTCGAAGCCATCCGAGAGCAAGTCGGCCACGGCGCTACGAACTGCCCGCGGGTCGCCGATCTCGTTGTTGCCTGTAGCAGTATCCATATCCGCCCGATGTCCTGCTTTCAGAGTCCTGACTACCCACGAACAGAGATCCAGGACGTCATCCCACGATGAGATCTGGCGACCCTTCTTCATACCTTCCCGCAATCCGATGAGAAGCGCCGTGATGTAGATTGGATAGAGCTTCCTGAACCGGTCAGACTGCCTCGCGAACCTTTCAGGGTCTTCAGCAATGACCGCCTGCAGCTGCTGCGCCAGTCCCTCCCGGGAAGGGCTCATCCACTCACGAGAAGGCCCCCACGACGCCAGATACCCAAATAGATCGTCGTCCGACGTCGAGCGTAGATCACTCTCATCGCGTGGGCTCGTTGGCCCTGCCCAACTCGGCCCCATGTAGAAGCCGAAGTCCGGATGATCTGGATCCCCAAACTCTTTCCTGAGTTCTTCGAATTCGTTGAGCCATTTGCCCTCAAGACAGTCACGTATCGGCCAGAGCTTCGCAAACCGCCAGTGCCGCAGGTGGCCATCGATTCGTTTCTCAGCCAATTCCTCCCCGATGTGCTGACGCAGTGTCTGAAGTCGCTCGGCCCTGTCGAGGCCCTTATCTGTCAATCTGAGATATGACTGCTGCACCGCGTCCGGCAGTTGGTTGAAGCACTCGTGCAACAGATGGTACATTTCGTGGTGGAGATGCACGTCGTCGAAGGTGCTGGGATCGCCGACCAGTCGCGCAGTACCTTCTGGGTCTGCTTGGGGCCACTTCCGGCGTAGGTAGAGTCCAATGCGCTGGAAGATCTTGAATCGTCGCTGCTCAACAATCTGAAGGACAGCCGGATGGTGTAACTTCATCAAATAATCCGCCGAGTCTCGCACCGCTGTGACCAAGGAGTTCTTTGCGTCCCCCGGCCTATTCTGCTCGTGGTCTTCGACAGCGGGCCGCCACATGTGGGAATCGTCCCTTCCCTCATGGGATTCTGTACTGAGCAGCGACGAGTCTACTGCTCTCTGGAGGAGATCAACGACAAGCACTAGTGCCCGTTCACCAGCCGCAAGAACGAGGTCTGGAACACAACTCTTGACAACATGGTCATACTGCCAAATGTCAAAGTGAGCTTCGGCCCGGGGACCCTCAAGCGCAAGAAGTGCTGCTGCGAGGTCCAAGGCTTCATCGGTCTGACCGCCTCGGGCAAGACGCGAAGTGAGCTTCCCAAGCTTCTCGGGTAGAAGCGAACCACGAGATTCTCCTACCCAGGATTTTGCAGCTGGAACGATTCTGCACGCAGTCTGCGGCGGAATTCCGAGGGAGGCGTCACACAGGTCTTCCCGCACGCGGATGTTTCTGGTCGCACCAAGTTCCACAATGAGATTAGCAACCTGCTCCAGTGCATCGCCTCTTGCGTCGCCAGCAATCCGCGCAAGGAAGCGCGACTGGGGCCATACATCACCGGGAGCCATCTGGATAGCCCCAGGCACCTCAGTCCCGGGCACATTTCGAAACATGCCGGATTGTACCAGGGCAAAGATCCAGCGGGGGTCCCGCAGATTCTCGAAGAAGTAGGAAACCGCTGCGTGCTCAAGGAGCAACGGCTTGATCTCCATTCTAATATTGCAGTCTGTCGGGCCTTTCTGCACGGCACTGTCGATCGCTGCCAGTCTCTCGAAGAAGGCCTGTTCCATTAGGGAGCCTCCCTGGGAATGTTCTCTTCGCTCATTGTCAGACGTGCGCGTTTTACGGCATCCTGAAGGAGCTCAAGGAACTGCTCGACTTCCCAGTGGCGAGTGGCATCGGCAGGCTGATACCTCGTGACATCGATCCCCATTTCCTGAAACCGCTTGTCCTCCTTCACCTCCGCCTCATTATCTCGCTCCCTTCGCGTGGGAGTCGGCCCAGATCCAAGTGGAACCTCCAGTTCCCTGACGGGAGCCAACATTTGCCGTCGGGGCATTACCGGATTGCCCCTGGATTCCTTGATTTGCAGCTGTATGCGGTGCACCCGTCGAAAGACTTCTTTCATGATTGGCTCGCTCAGACGACAGCCGAGAAAAATGACATCACAGTAGGCGAGAAACTGAAGGAGGAAGCTCCCCACGATGCCGTCGTAGGCTCTCTCAAACTCACCCCGCGCCAGGACCAACTGTGTTCCGCATGCTTCGCCGTCTCTTCTCGCCAATCCATGTATGTAGAACACTGAAGGTGTGGACCCGCCAAGCGCCATCACGGGGAGATCTGGGTAGCAATGTAGGCTGTGTCCATTGGCATCTCCACACGCGATGCTGAGCAAGGGATCGAAATTCGTCGTCACATAGGCCTTGAACGGAATCTTCATCAGAAGGCGGAAGGCAATGCGATCTTCCACAGGTGGGTGTCCAAACAGGTTCGCTAGCGTCCTTTCGTAGGCCAGCGAGTCTTTCTGGAAACATTGCTCGGCGGTGTCAATCAGGCGGTCAGCGTCTTCCGCAGCTTCCCTGAAAAGCCGCGGGACATTGCAGGCATCGCAGAGATGATCTAGAGTCTTGTCCCACTCTGGGTACTTGGCCACCCTCGACAGTCCAGAGCCAATCCAGGCAACGCAATTCCCCTTCAGTACGAGGGGAGCCACTTCGTTGGCAAGGTTCCGAAGCTCCATCTCTGACAACTTGGCCACTTCCTTCGCAGAGGGAGAACTGGGACTTCGCCTTGATTCGGCCAGCTGTATTCTGGGTTCCAAGTGCACTTCTCGCGCATCGCAAGTGTGAATACAGACCTTCCGCGTGGTCTACGTACCATCCGGCAACTGGTCGTGGCACTCCACGAGTTGCCAGGAGCTGGGGAGGTTCGGATTCCGTCTCACGTCGAACTCGGCGGGGCCGAGGAATTCGAAGGTCTCGTTGTCGGGACGCGCGTAGTCGATGATGAGGTGCGCGTCGCAGGTGAGTTGCCACATGTCGCTGCCGCCGGCGTCCGGGCCGAGGGGCTCGGACGTCACGTTCTCGAGCGCGAGTTGGATGTTCTCCATCGGTATGGGCATTCCGGGGGCGCGATACCAGTTTCAGAGCTCAACCCCACCGGCTCCGCCTACCCGCCAGATTTCGGTGTCAGAAGTACGCAACACTACCCGTGCCTGCGATGCTCGCCTATTACCTAAACAACCCCTTAACCCTCCCCCACGTGTCATCCCCCACGTCCGTCGGGCCGATGGCGGCGAGGGCGAGGATTCGGGCCTCGCTCAGTGCGTAGTCGTAGACCCGGACCTCGTCGAGGAACCCGTCGAGGTAATGGGTGCTCTCGGCGATGTCGGCGCCGAGGCCGACGTCGCTGTCGTCGTAGTGGATCGGGTAGGTGGCCTGCGGGTAGGGGACGACGTCGTCCTGGAGCACGCCGTCGACGTACAGCTTCATCTCCACCCCGTCGTAGGTCCCTGCGATGTGGTACCACCGGTCGAGCTCCAGCGGGGCGTTCGAGTACGCGTGGCCGTCCGCCGGGTTGCTGGACCCGCGGTTGAGCGAGAAGACCGCCTTGCCGGTGTTTTCCTGCGACAGCAGCTCGTAGCTGGCGTCGTGCGCCCCGTACTGCTTTCGGATGTAGTCGTCCGAGTTGGACGCGCCGCCCATGCTCCTCAGGTACACGCACACCGCCAGCGTCAGATGCTGGGGTCTTAAGAGCGGCGTGCCGCCCACACGGATGGAGTCGTTCTCCCCGTCGAAGACGCAGTACCCGCAGGTATCCAGGTCCGTGAAGGTCGCGCCGCTGACCACTCCGTGGTGCAGGCTCCCGCTCGCATCATCCGCATCGCCCTCGAGCGGATAGTAGGCGACGAGCTGCTGGGCTCCGACGGCGACGGGGACGACCATCACGAGCGATGCAAGGATGATCCACGTTCCGGCGCGGATAGGATCCTCCCTTCGGTCGATTCGCCGTGTTCCCCATGCGGGCAGGGACTCAGGGGACGTGACGCGGGGACGTGGCTGCTGCCGTGGGTCGCGCCATTCTTGAGCGTAGAGCTCAGATGGAAATAAGTCAACCCCCTAAGAATTCTGGCCGAGTCAGCCTCTGAGGGGGTTGGCAGGCTGGAATCCTCGCCCAATGTCGTCTCAGCCCTTCTGGTCGCCCCGCGTGTCCGTTCGCCCTTCGATACAACGCATTGCAGGACCGTAGGTCCGGCCTGCGTCACTCAGGATGAACGGATGGACATGGCCACGGCTCGCAAGACCCGCGGGTCCGTTCGCCCTTCGATACTCTTCGATACGCCCGGCGAGACGCCGGGCTACTCAGGACAAGCCCTTCGACACGGGCAGCCGGCCCCCTGGCTCGACCCTGCTCAGGACGGGCGCGGGCCCGTGTTCCGGCAGGCGGGACGGCCCAACCTCCTAACCCGCCGAAGGGCCGTTTTTTTCAGAGACTTTTTGTCCCCGGGTGTAGATTTCCGCGGCCGCCGGCAAGTGCAGGGAGGAGGGGCCGAGCCCGAAAGTCGTTCAAAAAGATGAGTATTGTATAATATAGAACGTTATGTCTGGGAATGCCCGCTATCGTCGATTTTTCTTGACTTTGATAGATTGATACCATAGAATGTTTGTCACAGAACTTCACGCGTTTGCGATGCGTGTGAATACGCCTTGGAAGGGGGCTGCCTATGAAGAAGGACTAACACAGAAGAAACACCAACACGAAGATCAAGAACATCCAACGGATTCGGCCAAGAGATTGCGGAAGAAGCGAAGGAGGGTTCCCATGAAGGTATCCCATCGGACTCCGGGAACGCCGGTCATCGCATCCCTTGCCCTCATCTTCGGTGCCGCAGCCCTGCTTCTCTTCCCGACACCGGCTTCCGCAGAAATCACAAACGGCGACTACGAAAACGGCTGGTACACCGACGGCGACGACTACGTCCCGTGTTGGTGGACCAAGTACGAGACCTTCTCCGGCGGTTACCCGGAGACCTCCATCATCACCTCGAGCAACGACAACGGCCCCTCCCTCCCGGGCACCCTGTCGGTCCACTGGTCGCGGACCGGCGGCGGCTCGAGCGGGGACTGGACCGTCATCGAGCAGGAGCTCGCGCTCGACATTCCACCCTGCGGCGAGCTCTGGTTCTGCATCGACATCATGGCGATCTACCACGACCTCGGCGGCAGCGGCTGGACGCCCGAGAACTGGGAGTTCCCCGTGACGCTCATGGTCTTTTTCACCGACGTGGGCGGGGTCGCTCGCTTCTGGCAGTTCGGCTGGTACATCTGGATCGACGACGCCACCGGCCCGGCGCCCAACGGGTACGTCATCCCCTCCGGGTTGGGGATCGTCTACTCCAAGCAGGTCCTGGCGGGCGTGTGGTACGCCGAAGGCTTCGACCTCCTGGCCCAGCTCCGGACGCTGGCCGAGCCCCAGACGATCACCAAGATCCGCGTCGGAGGCTCCGGCTGGGACTTCGAGGGCAAGGCGGACAACCTCCGCTGCTCGACGGTCGGACCCACGCGGGTCGAGTCGGCCAGCTGGGGGTCGATCAAGGCCCTCTACAGGTAGCGGGACGCGAACAGCCCGTGCAGACGCCGCCTGGGCGGCGCGTCTCCACATCCCGCAAGCATGAGAAGTTCGAGGTTCGAGGCGGGTGGGGCCGGCGGCTCCGCCCGCCTTGCCGCGCCCGGCCAGGGTCGCGCCTGCGGAGCCGGGGGCCGCCGCTCGCGCCCGCAGGTGATTTCCTCGCGCCGGGCCCATCCCGGGGCCGCCGGCGGCCCGCGCCAAGCATCGCCAAACCTGCCAAGAAACGCCCAGTACCCGAAATCAACGCTGGAAAACGCGCGCAAGGCATGGTAAAATGAGGGGTCAATCCGGAACTTGTTGCACCGGGAGTCGATGTGCGGCGAGGTCTGGTCGCCGGACCCTGTACAAAGAGGAGGTTGGCAATGAGAGTGGCTCTGGCAGTCTTGGCGATTTCGCTGGGCTTCGCCGTTCCATGCGCCGCCGAAACCATCGTGTTCCCGGAGAACCTGGGCCGCGAGGGGTTGGCCGTCGAGTCCATCTCCGAGTCCTGGGTGGACGTCTCCTTCCGACTCGAACGCGTGACGATCGAGGACGTCGATCTCGGGGACGCCGTGATGCAGCAGATCCTGATCTCGGGCGTGTTCCTGCCCAACAACGAGGGCGCGCCCAACCTGCCGGGCGTGGGGCGGTTCATCGCACTGCCCGTGGGCGCGACGGCCGAGCTCGAGATCCTCTCGACGACCACCCAGACCGTGCACGACCTAGATGTGCTCCCCGCGCCGGACATTCCGAAGGAGGGGGACGACTCGCCCGTCATCTACCGCAAGGACCCGCTCATCTACTCGGCCGACGAATTCTACCCGCAGAATCCCGTCGGCATCTCCGAGGAAAAAAAGATGCGCGGCGTGGACGTGGTGGCCCTCGGGATCACGCCCTTCCAGTATAACCCGGTCACGCGGGACCTCGTGGTCTACAGCGAAGTCACCGTGCGCGTCCGGTTCGTGGGCGGATCGGGCCAGTTCGGCGACAGCCGGCTCCGGAGCCGCTACTGGGAGCCCATTCTCGAGTCCAACCTTCTCAACTACACGTCCCTGCCCGAGGTGGTCTTCGACCGCCCGCCGACGCGGGACAACGAGTACGAGTACGTGATCATCGTGCCCGACGATGCGACCTACATCGCCTGGGCCGACTCGATCCGCCACTGGCGGACGCTCCAGGGGATCGACGCCGGCGTGGTCACCCTCACCGAGACCGGCGCCACGACCACGGCCATCGAGACCTGGATCAACAACGCCTACAACACGTGGGCCGAACCGCCGGCCGCCATCCTGCTCCTGGCCGACTACGTGGCCAGCGGCGGGACGACCGGGATCACGTCCCCGTTCTACAACAGCTACTGCGTCTCGGATAACATCTACGGCGACGTCGACAGCGACCACCTCCCCGACATCGTGATGGCCCGGATGACGGCCACCCCCTCCACGATCGAGGAGCTGGTGACCAAGGCCCTCAACTACGAGCGGACGCCGCCGACCGACCCGGACTTCTACCAGAACCCGATCGTGGCCTGCGGCTGGCAGACCGAACGCTGGTTCACGATCTGCACCGAGATCGTGTACGGGTTCCTGGCCAATGTCCACGGTAAGACGCCGGTCCGCGAGTACGCCATCTACTCCGGGACCCCGGGTTCGGTCTGGTCTACCAACCCGAACACCTACATGCTGGTGGACTACTTCGGGCCGGACGGCCTGGGCTACATCCCGGCCACGCCCGAGCACCTGACCGACTGGGGCGGGAACGCCACGCGCCTCAACGCGGACATCAACTCCGGCGCCTTCATCCTCCAGCACCGGGACCACGGGGGCGAGTACGGCTGGGGGGAGCCCGACTACGACATCTACGACCTGCCGAACCTCTACAACGAAGATCTGACCTTCGTCTTCTCCATCAACTGCCTCACGGGCAAGTACAACCTGACCGGCGAGTGCTTCACCGAGGTCTTCCACCGGATGCACTACGGCGCGCTGGGCCTGATTGCGGCGTCCGAGACCTCCTACTCGTTCGTCAACGACACCTTCATCTTCGGTCTGTACGACTGCATGTGGCCCGAGTTCGACCCCGGCTACCCGACCAAGGCCCGGGCCACGGGCCCCGAGAACCTGAGGCCCGCCTTCGGCAACGCCTCCGGCAAGTACTACCTCGAGGCCTCCAACTGGCCGTACAACCCCGACGACAAGGAGGTCACCTACCACCTGTTCCACTCCCATTCGGACGCCTTCACGACCCTCTACTCGGAGGTGCCCCAGAACCTGACGGTCGCCCATGACGGCGCGATGCCCATCGGCGCCACCACCTTCACGGTCACGGCGGACGACGGTTCGGTGATCGCGCTCACGATCGACGGCGAGATCATCGGCGTGGCCGACGGGACCGGCGCGCCGGTGGCCGTGTCCGTGACCCCGCCCACCGAGCCCGGCCTGATGACGGTCACGGTGACCAAGGTCAACTACTACCGCTACTCGGCCGAGGTCCCGGTGATCTACCCGGTGACCTACGACATCGACCCGCCGACCGTACCGATCAACACCACGACCCCGGTGACCGTGACCGTGTGGGACAGCGAGGGGTACCCGAAGCCCGACGTCGTGCTGACGATCGACGGCTGGGGGATCGACGCCGTCCTCGACACCACCGACGTCGCCGGCCAGGCCACCCTGGCGGTCACCCCGCCCTACGGTGAGGAACTGACGGTGGTGGGGCGCGCGATCGGCGAGACCTACAACTGCCTCAACGACGTGCTTCCGGTCACGGGCGGAACCGACTTCGCCTTTGCCGACGTCGAGGCGAGCGTCCCGTCGATCGGGCTCTACGGAAGCCTCGCCCCGTACTACGAGGGGACGATCGAGGGGACGGCCACCGAGACCGGCTTTACGCTCTACGCCGTCGGCTGCGGGGTCGACACCAGCACGACCTCCCGGGCGGACTCGAGCACGGTGGTGCTCCTGGCCACGCCGACCTCCACCGGTACGATCGAGACCGCCGTCGCCAAGGGCGGCTTCAACCTCTACCTCGAGGACGTGACGGTCCAGGTGGTCTACGGACAGCTGGCCGGCGAGGTCTACGAGGACGGCGGCGGGCCCATCGCCGAGGCCCACATCCTGGGCTTCACGGCCGGCGCCGACACGTCGGTGGCCTCTCCCGTGTTCGATGTGACGAGCGGCCCGACCGGCGACTACACGGTCGAGGGGGATCTCGAGATCGGGTACTACGACGTCTACGTCTCGAAGTTCGGCTACCTGCCGTACGCCGAGACGATCTTCGTCCAGTACGGCGCCAACGACGTGGATTACTCCCTCACCCCGGCCCCGTCCGGGACCGTGAGCGGGACGGTCACCGAAGTCTCGACCGGCCATCCGCTGACGGCGTCGGTCCGGGTCTACCGGGCCGACACGATGGAGCTCTACACCGAGACCGAATCGGACTCGCTCGCCGCCGGCCAGTACAGCACGGTCCTCCCGTACTTCAACTACGTGTTCAAGGTCCGGGCCCGGCACTACATGCCCGTCACGCAGGCCGTGACCGTGGACGAGCCCACCGAGACGGTCGACTTCGTGCTCGAGCCGACCCTGGCCAACATCCTCGTCGTGAGCGACGGCGGCACGAAGCAGGAGGACGTCAAGATCGACAAGACCGGCGCCGTGATCGACGTCAACACCTCGGAGGGCACCGGGGACGCGGCCGCCGACGAGTTCGCCGAGGACTTGATCGAGATCGGGTACGACGTCACCGAGGAAACCGCCTCGACGACCGACCCGCTGACGTGGCCGGACTACGACGTGGTGATCTGGTCCAGCGGCAACAACACCAGCCCGGTGAGCCAGTCGACCTGGCGCACGGCCATGGAGGACTACGTGGCCGCGCACCACAAGCTCCTGATCGAGGGCGGGGAGACGGCCTACGACGCGGCCAGCTACCCGGGATACCCGAGCTTCGCCACCAACGTGCTCCACGTGATCGACTGGGAGCACGACTCGTCCGGGAGCCTCACGCTGAACCTCCCGGCCCATCCGATCGCCACCACACCCAACACGCTGCCCGCCACCCTGCCGATGACGTACGCCGGCTACGGCGATCAGGACGCCTGCATTCCGGACGGCGACACCGAGATCGTCTACGACTGGAGTTCGTACAGCGGTCAGGGCGGGATCCTGGTCTACGACGACAACCCGGATCCGGGGTCGTCCCAGATCGTGTTCTTCTCGTTCAACTACGCGGCCGTCACCGACACGGTCGGCCGGCGGGAGCTGCTCGAGAACGCGATCACACACTTCATGACGCCGGAAACCGAGCCCAAGGGCATGATCCTCGGGCAGGTGACGCTCTACGGCGAGAGCAACTTCGAGGGCGTCATCGTCCAGACGCACCCGATGGGATTGAAGGACACGACCGACGTGGCCGGAAACTACGTGATCCCGGGCCTCTACGACGGGACCTACCAGGTCACGGCGAACAAGATCAGCTGGAGCGACTCGACCCGCGTCGTAGAGATCGCGGGCGGCGCCACGGTCAAGAACGTCGACTTCACGCTCTTCCCCATCCTCGAGTACATGGCCAACCCGGAGATGCCGATCCCGGACAACACGCCGGCCGGAATCCGGGTCACCCTCGACGTTCCCGACAGCCTGTTGGTGGAGGAGGTCGACTGCTACGTGAACCTCTCCCACACCTACATCGGGGACCTGATCGTCGAGCTGACCTCCCCGAAGGGCACCACCGTGCGGCTCCACAACCGGACCGGGGGGGCGATCGACGACATCGTCACCTGGTACGACCTGGAGACGGAGCCCGACGGACCGGGCACGATGGACGACTTCGCCGGCGACGGCGCCCAGGGAACCTGGGAGCTCTTCGTGAGCGACAACGCGGGTTACGACACCGGGACGCTCCACTCCTGGGGTCTCAGGATCGTCACGCCGCCGGTGACGCCGGTTGCGGACGAGATCGTGACCGACGTGCCGAGGACGCACTTCCTGGCGCAGAACTTCCCCAACCCGTTCAACCCGGTGACCCACGTCCGGTTCGGCCTGCCCAGGCCGTCGCAGGTGGACGTGTCGGTCTACAACGTCGCCGGGCAGCGGGTGGCGGTCCTGGCTTCGGGTCCGTACGAGGCCGGCGTTCACGCCGTGTCCTGGGACGGCACCGACGGCAAGGGCCACTCGGTCGCCAGCGGCATCTACTTCTGCCGCATGAAGGCCGAGGACTTCACGGCCACCCAGAGGATGGTGCTGATGAAGTAGGCCGACGTCCCAGCTGAGGTTTGATTCCAGCGGCAGCCCCGGGCGGTTGAGAGTCCCGGGGCTGCCGCGGTCCGGCCCCGCATGCCTGATACCCTGATACGCTGAGCACGTCCATGACCCTCCCGAGCGCCTCGACGCCTTCCGAGATGCAACCTTCCGGGCCCGTGATCTGTCGAAACCTACGGGGGCCGCCCGACGTATTCTTAAGGCAGGGAACCACAGGGCCATCCGGCGTGCGCTCGTCCGCCCCCGCCAGGGGCGTGTGGTGGATGGGGTGGAACGCGGTAGACCTCCGTTTTACCCGAACCTTCCAACCGTGAGGAGGAGAGGCATGATCCCCAGGACCGTCGTTGCCGGACTCTCGCTGGCCGTAGTGTTTCTCGCGGCCATCGCCCCCGCCTTCGCCGTGGAGCCCCACGCGGGCATGCTGCGCTACCCCGACGTGAGCGCCACGCGCATCGTCTTCATCTACGCCAACGACGTGTGGCTCGTGCCCAAGGAGGGCGGGGCCGCCACGCCCCTGGCCAGCCCGACGGGTCCGGAGCGCTACCCCAGGTTCAGCCCCGACGGCAAGACGATCGCGTTCGTGGGCAACTACGACGCCGATTCGGACCTCTACACGATGCCGGTCTCGGGCGGGGTGCCCTTCCGCGTGACCCATCACCCGGCGGCGGAGGTCCCGAGCGACTGGACGCCGGACGGCCGCATCATCTTCTCGGCCTGGGGCATGGGCACCTATCCGCGGACCCGCGAGATGTTCACGGTGTCCCCCACCGGCGGACTCGCCGAGAAGATGCCGGTCCCCTACGGCGCCAACGGGACCGTGAGCCCCGACGGCAAGTGGCTGGCCTACACCCCGCACACCCGCGACCACCGCAGCTGGAAGCGCTACCGCGGCGGGATGGCCACCGACCTCTGGCTCTTCCACCTGGACAAGTACACGTCGAAGAAGATCACGGACTGGGAGGGCACGGACACCCTTCCCATGTGGCACGGCGACAAGATCTACTACCTGTCCGACGCGGGGCCCGAACACCGTTTGAACCTCTGGGTCTACAACGTGGACTCCGGGAAGCGCCGTCAGGTGACGCGCTTCGAGGACTACGACGTCAAGTGGCCGGCCATCGGCCCCGACGACATCGTCTTCCAGCTCGGATCCGAGATCTACCTGCTGGACCTGGCCACCGAGAAGGCCGCCAGCGTCCGGATCACGATCCCGGGCGACCGGCCCAAGGTCCGGCCCCAGTCGGTCGACGCGGGTGGCGTGATCTTTAACCGCGAGATCTCGTCGACGGGCAAGCGGGCCGCGGTCGGCGCCCGCGGGGACATCTGGACGCTTCCGGCCAAGAACGGATCGCCCGTGCGTCTGACCCGGACCGACGGGGTGGCCGAGCGCGACCCCCGGTGGAGTCCCGACGGGCAGTGGATCGCCTACTTCTCCGACGAGACGGGCGCCTACGACCTCTACGTGACCCAGTCGGACGGGCGCGGCGAGACCCGGAGACAGACCGATCTGGAGGCCGGATTCCTGTACGACCCCACCTGGTCGCCCGACTCGAAGTGGATCGCCTTCTGGGACCAGACCGGCGCGCTCTACCTCAACGACGTGGAGAAGAAGAAGACCAGGAAGGTGGACCGGTCGGTCAGCGGCGGCCGCGCGCGCGTCAGCTGGTCGAGTGATTCGAGATGGATCGCCTACGCCCTCGAGGAGCGCCTCCGGAAGCCCGACGGCATCCGGCTGTACGACGTGGAGAAGGACGAGAAGCACGTGGTCACGAGCGGCATGTTCCACGACACCTGGCCCACCTTCGACCGCGAGGGCAAGTACCTCTACTTCGCCTCCCTCCGCGAGTTCTCGTCCCCCATCTACGAGGACTACGGAACGACCTGGGTCTACTCGCAGACCGACCGGCTCTACCTGATCCCCCTGGCCGAAGACACCCCCTCGCCCTTCGCCCCGAAGAGCGACGAGGAGACCTGGGGGGAGGACGACGAGGCCGAGAAGGAGGACGAGGACGAGGAGGACGAGGACGACGGCGAAGCGGAGCCCGAGCCTGTGGAGATCGACCTGGAGGGGTTTGAAGCGCGCGCGGTGGCCCTCCCCGTCGACAGGGGCGACTTCACGTACCTGGCCGTGACCGATGAGGGCAAGCTCGTGTACGTCCGGAATCCGATCCGGGACCGGGGCGAGCCCTCCATCCACATCTTCGACCCCAACGAGGAGAAGGAGGACGAGCGGGAGAAGACCGTGCTCGAGGGGGCCCGAGGGTTCGCCCTCTCGGCAGACGGCAAGAAGCTCCTCGTGGTGACCAAAGAGGGCACGATGGCCATCGTGGACGCCCAGCCCGACCAGAAGATGGACGCCCCCGTGAGCACGGCGGGGATGGCCAAGGAGGTCGACCCCCGGGCCGAGTGGCGCCAGATCTTCCACGAAGCCTGGCGGATCCAGCGGGACTTCTTCTACGATCCCCACATGCACGGGGTGGACTGGGAGGCCGTCCGGAAGCGGTACGAGCCGATGCTCGAGGACTGCACGTCCAGGGAGGACGTGAGCTACGTGATCCGGGAGATGATCGCCGAGCTCAACGTCGGCCACGCCTACTACTGGGGCGGCGATCTGGAGGAGCCGCCGAAGACGTCGGTGGGCATGCTGGGCTGCGACTTCGAGCGGTCGAAGGGCGCGTACCGGGTGTCCAGGATCTACGAGGGCGGCCCGTGGGACATCGACGCCCGCGGTCCGCTGAGCGGGCCTGCGGTCGACGTCGACGAGGGCGACTACCTCATCGCCGTCAACGGCGTCCCCCTCGACCCGTCCAAGGACCCCTGGGCGGCCTTTGAGGGCCTGGCCGGCAAGACCGTAACGCTCACCGTGAGCGACAAACCCAAGATGGACGACGACGCCCGCCAGGTCGTGGTCGAGACCCTGGATCTCGGGGGTGAGATGGAGCTGCGCTACCGCGCCTGGGTCGAGCGGAACCGCGCGTACGTGGCGGGGAAGACCGACGGCCGGGTGGGGTACATCTACGTCCCCAACACGAGCATCTACGGTCAGAACGAGCTGGTGCGCCAGTTCGTGGGCCAGACCGGCTCGGAGGCCCTCATCATCGACGAGCGGTGGAACGGCGGGGGGCAGATCCCGACGCGCTTCGTCGAGCTGCTGAACCGGCCGATCGCCAACTACTGGGCCACCCGGCACGCCGAGGAGGACTACCCGTGGCCGGCCGACGCGCACTTCGGCCCGAAGTGCATGCTCGTCAACGGGCTGGCCGGCTCCGGGGGCGACTACTTCCCCTTCTGGTTCCGGGCCGCGGGGGTCGGCAAACTCATCGGCACCCGGACCTGGGGCGGCCTGGTCGGCCTCAGCGGCAACCCGCCGCTCATCGACGGCGGCTACACGAGCGCGCCGACCTTTGCCTTCTTCGAGACCGACGGGACCTGGGGCATCGAGGGTCACGGGGTGGATCCGGACATCGAGGTCGTCGACGACCCCGCGCTCATGGTGGGCGGCAAGGACCCCCAGCTGGACGCGGCCATCGAACACATGCTGGACGAGCTCAGGCGCAGCCCGTACCGCCCGCCGGCCCGGCCGGCGTACCCGGACCGCAGCGGGATGGGGATCAAACCCGAAGATCTGTAGCCCGGCGGGTCCGGGAACTCCCCGCCGCGACGCCGGCGGGGGTTCTCACCACCGAAGAGAGAAGCACAGGCCCGCGGGTTTCCGGCGGCGGAACCCGCGGGCACTTCTATGGTATACTCGGGTGACGATCCTCCGGCCCCATCGGTCCGTTTCCACGAAGAGGGAACGCCCATGCCACGCGCTCTGGCCGTCGTCCTCGCCGCTCTCGTTCTCTCGGCCGCCGGTCCCGGCTCCGGACAGCAGATGACCATGAAGGACCTCATCCGGATCTTCGATCAGGACACCACGCTCACCCTCGGCCGGAGCGGCGTCACGCTCTCGACGGCCGACTACCTCCACGAGGGACGCCGTGTGGAGGCCATCACGTTCCGGCCGGCGGGCGAAGGTCCCTTTCCGGCGGTCCTGCTCATTCCCGGATACATGAAGACGGCGAGGGACTACATCCCCACGGGGCTGACGCTGGCCCGGGCGGGCTTCGCCTCCATGGCGGTCAGCCAGCCCGGGTTCGGCCGTTCCGAGGGCGAGCCGGACTGGGTCGGTCCGAGGACCCTGGCGACCATCGAGGCGGGCTACGAGCGCCTCGAGCGGGAACCGTACGTGGACGCCGCACGGGTCGGCGTGTTCGGCTACTCGCGCGGCGCCGTCGCGTCCGCGCTCCTGGCGGTCCGGCGGGACGATGTCCGGGCCGCCGTCGCCGCCGCGGGCATCTACGATCTGAAGAGAGCGTACGAGACGTGCCGGATCGAGGGGATCCGCAAGAACATCGAGATCGAGACCGGTCTCGGCGAGGAGGCCCTCCGAGAGCGGTCCCCCCTGTTCATGATGGAGCGCCTCCGCTGCCCCGTCCTGATCCTCCACGGCGAGAAGGACGTCAACGCCCCCGTCGAGCAGGCGATCCTCCTCCGCGACCGGCTGACCGCGCTCGGCAAGGCGTTCGAGATCCGGCTCTATGCCGACCGGGAACACGACATCGGTCGAGACAACCTCTACGAGGGTACGATCGACTTCTTCGACCGGTACCTCGCGCCCGAAGCGCCCGACACAACCTCCTCGGACCGCGCGCCCCTCGGCGCGAGCCCCCGGGAGCCGTCCGGGGATTGAACCCGCCTCTCCCATGAGGGGTTGACGCCCCACCGCCCGCGGGGTACTCTGCGGGGGAGTCCTTGTCGACCGCGGGGCTCACTCGGAAACGAGTCGTACCGGGAATCCCAGACCGGAGCTCCCAAGGGCCGGGCTCTCGGCCGGCCCTGGATACCCGAGATCGCCGGCCCGGGTCCGCCCGTCCAGCGTCCGGTGGCCCGTGGGGCCGGTCGTACACCGAAGACCTTCTGACGAAGGGATCCCTGTCATGAAACACGTTCCCGCGATCACCGCGATCCTCCTTCTTTCCCTGGCGCTTCTCTCCTGCGGTTCGGACCAGGCCCGGGCGTCCAAGAAGGATCTCAAGACCTTTGAAGAGAAGTCCAGCTACGCGCTCGGGATGGATTTCGGCGAGAACCTCAAGCGCAGCGACGTGGAAGTCGACGTGGCGTCGATCCTCCAGGGACTCGAGGATGTCCTCAGGGATCGAGACCTGCTGCTCTCGGCCGACGACTCGCGCCAGATCCTGACCGACCTCAGGGGCCGGATGCAGGAACAGGCCACCGCCAAGCGGGAGGTCCAGGGGGCCCAGAACCTTCAGGACGGCGAGGCCTTTCTCCTCAAGAACAGGGGCGAAGAGGGCGTGGCCACCACCGAGAGCGGTCTGCAGTACCT
>Ga0180438_10003405_pt1 | contig 24123 bp, 25 predicted proteins | sample SS_ome_12_FD_132455 | JGI IMG/M metagenome (GOLD analysis project Ga0180438, IMG submission 132455) | Hypersaline lake sediment archaeal communities from the Salton Sea, California, USA - SS_3_D_2 metaG | ecosystem: Environmental > Aquatic > Non-marine Saline and Alkaline > Hypersaline >... | reverse complement strand
GGGTGGTAACAGATATGAGTGTGCCTAGGCGGTATCAATAAAGGTTATTTTCATAAGTGACTACCTGCCGAATGAGATTTGATGGGAGCGAGGCAGTACATGGCCCAACCCATATATTGGCGCTGGAACTGTAAATAATCATCCTGGTCAGTACGAAAATGCTTGAATACCTGTTCATGGTCAGGGTGGGTGGGATTTTCTTCAAGCCAACGTATCAGTCCATACCAACCATCCGAAATGTATCTATCCCAGTCGTCGTGGCTGGCACGGATGATGTATTCGAGTTCAAAGCCTTCGTCCCGGGTAAATTGAGTTAGTTCCGGTTCTGTGTGCGTAGTTGTCTGTTTTTGGGCGTATTCCGGATGTACCTGATTGCTAAGCCAGTGGGTTTCGCCAATACCAAGGCGTCCATTCTGATGAACAGCCTGCTTCATTGCCTGGATCGTCTGCTGGTAACCGCCAAAAATAAACGTTGACCCAATACATGTTGCGGCATCGAAAGCCCCCTCTTCGAATACGTAGTCAGCCGCAGGGGAGCAAACGATTTCGATTTGGTCCGACAACCCTCTCTCGACCAGCTTTTTCCTGGCCCGGTCGCAGAAATCCTCGGATATATCTATGCCAATACCAGTAATACTGAATTCCTCAGCCCAGAGAGTGATGGGCTCGGCACAACCACAACCGAAGTCGATGACCCGGTTCCCCTTTTTCAATTTGAGTAGTTTGCCAAGTTTGATAATTTTTTCAGACGTGGAAGGGTTTAGTATCTCCATATAGCGGTGTGAGATACTCATAAGGTCAAAAAATTCCATAATTCAAGCCTCCTTCATCAAGGTATGCCTGTCATTGTAATCCTAATGCTGGCAGTTGCAGAAGAATTGCTTGCTTAGCTGCTAGTCACCTCATTGTCAGAAATACTGGTATCAGCAATAGAAATCACAGCATCACCTACACCGAATAAGACTATCCCTGCCAGTAGAATTGCAAGGATGGCTAAGACTGGCCTCTTCATTTCCACCTCGTCTCAATAGAATTATACCCTTAGCCAACCGCAAACGGAAGACACGGTAAGCTCAAGTATTAGCTGTGTCTGAGACTTGAGCAACATCTGAGCACTTAGTTGCTTTCGAAGTAGCAACACTAAGTCTCTAGTCACTGCACCTACGGTAGGAGAGAATGAATACAACATCACACTGTTGATTATTACTTTTTACTTTGCAATTCATTGATTTCCTTTTTTAGCCATTCTCCCTTTTCTTTGTTTCCACCCCATTCTAATTTAAATGTGATATGTCGCCTTGCGGGCGTCATACCTGGTAGATATATAAAAAAGTCACTAGCCCACTTAGGTAACTCAAGGCTCATTGGAAATGATGGCCTACCACTTGGCCACATGAAAGCAATAATAATAGATATGGCAATACCAAGTATCAAGACTCCCCAAGGTACGAAAGCTAACCATACACGATTCCAAGAGCCTGTTAACCAATAATAAACGAATGCATTTAATACTACTATAGCAGCAATAGAGATTATCTCCTTCCACACGCTAATATCACCGTCAGTTTCTTCTATGTTTCTAATTCCTTCTGGCATACCAATAATATCACCAGATAGTGATATTTTGCCTCTGTCATCAACAGTCAAAATTCTTACTAGTCCGCCATCTTGATAGTCAAGATAATCAAACTGCACTTCTGCTTCTGCTTCTGTGTCTTTCGCTACTTGATTTACTATGTGCACTTTGTTGACTTCTCTTGTTTTTCCCACCACTTGAATATCAAGAGTACGAGTACCTTCAACTTTAACTTTTATAGGATTAGCAGTTGCTATGTCGCTACCACGTATTGGCTCCTTTCCAAGATTGGCAAATTTCAAGAAGGTAGTGTAAACGCTCTCGATTCTCTCTTAACTCGAACCCTCCCTTTGTAATAAAACTGATAGTCTGTATTCGTCCTCGGGCGAAAATGTTTTCGCCAGCGTTATTGGAAGAGAATTTTCGTACACAAGAAGCTTTTTCCTTTGGCTTTTGCGGCCATAATATATGGTATATACAAGTGCAACTATAGTGATAAGCCCCACTACTGACCCAACTATCTCGGGAATGTCCATCCTTCTATTCTATATACCTATATACCCAAGTCATCCATCTCATTATCGGTGCTCACAATAAAGCTATATACGTTTGTGCAATTTGTCAAGTATTTGCTAAGGCTGCAATGTTTATGTTTACCAACAATAAGGTTACCTATATTGAAATCATCAATAGCTGACTATTATTTTGCTTCGTAATCCGGGCATGAACTTTCGCTTTTTGTTACCTATTTGCGTTTTTTCACAATACTTTCGCAAGCACAAAGTGTCAGATGTTGTCTTGGCTTCTACTTATGGACAGAGGCAGGCTTCCGATAATGAAACCCGTTTACCCTAGTCATCGATAGTATACGGACCGGTCTAAATTCGATTATTGACTCTGCATCTGCCTTAGTCTTCCCAACATCTTTCTTGCAACATTCAACAATCTCAGTCTTATGAGTATGGGAAAAATATTTGTCCTTTTACCCACCCACGCCAACAGGCTCCCTCTTCCGTGATAATTTTCATATCTTTCGAGTGCTTCATCACTAAATCTACATTGCAGTCCAGCTTTTATTGCGTTCCGACAGGTGATACACGTGCCACAAGGTTCTCCATTAATTGGACGACAACAGAACCAGGTCTTGTCAATGACATGACCGTATCCATATTCTTCATATAATTCCACTAATTGTTTTTTTGTCGTATCGAATAAAGGTATCGGGAATCGAAAACTGCCAAGAACCAGGGATAAATCTCGTGGCGATTCAGCACTGTCTACTGTGTAATATGAAATGCTGCCTTCATTAATTGCGGTGACCTTGCCACAAGCATTTATGCACTGCCCTAAGGTGCCACGTTCTCCTTTCTCCATTCCCAACTCCACTCCAGATATGTTCTCGGCTTCACAAAAGCTTGCGAACCAATAATATTGCCTGGCAAGACCAAAGTTCTTTGCCAGTCTTGTGTATGCTTCTAATATTTGTTTATCATGAGGTATATCTTCGACACGTTTCTTGATAAGAGGTAGTATCGTACAATTTGTTTCTGGATTATTTTCTATATCTTCTGTTATAGATGCTATTGCATGTAATTCTCTTGGTTTTCTTCTCCCAAGGTCATTACATATATAATAGGGTTGTATAGTAACGTTCTGCTTAGAAAGCTGAACCATTCTGAAACTAGAATCAAACCCACCTGACCAAAAAATTCTCACGATTGGTAGACTCTCGCTCATTTCTAATCTCCTCCAAATTTGACAAAACCATTTTATCGACTCAAATCAAAAAGGGCACCGGCAACCGCCATCAAGAAGCAGTTCCAGTGCCATGTATTAATCCTTTCCCCTACCTCTCCCAAAACCTTCACGGGCGACCTCCTGCTATTTAGTGTATCACACCCGTCAACGCGTTCATATGACTCATAGTCAAACGCTGGAAATAGCTTCGCAGGTCGCTCATGGAAGATGTCCTCTAAACCACGAAATGGTCCCTTACGGTTATCCCGGTTCTAGTTTTATGTCAACTTAGCCTTGAGTACCCAGAGGCGGTGGTATTTGCTGACGAAAGTCTTCCATTTGAGGGTGGCTAAAGATATAATTATTGGTTAGACAATACGTCGGTCAAATCGAGGGATTAGGATGAGACTCTGGGATTGCATTGTTACGGCTGTACGGGCTCTGACCGGCAACAAGCTGAGGTCAATTTTAACCATGCTGGGCATCCTGATCGGCGTGGCTGCAGTTGTCTCTGTGCTGTCTCTGGGAAGGGCACAGACGGCCAGGATAGAAGAGGCCTTTACCTCTATGGGGCCTAACGTAGTCATCGTTATTCCCGGTGCTCCCAGCGCAGGTGGCATGGGAGGGACGGTAGGCAGCGCTGCGACACTGACCCTGCAGGACGCTGAGGCAATTGATCGTGACGCTCCTTCCGTGGCTGCGGTATCTCCAGTAGGGCGGTCGACCGCCCAAATCGTAGCGGGGAGAGAGAACGTTGCTACCATAGTCACGGGGATAAAGCCCGAAGCCGAGTGGGTGGGCGGTGACTTCGAGCTGGGACAAGGAAGCTTCGTTAACGAATCCCATTATAAGGCGAAGTCAAGAGTGGCTATCCTGGGAGGCGAGATAGCTGAGAGTCTTTTCGGCCAGATGGACCCTGTAGGACAGCACGTAAGGATTGACGGGCGCAAATTCGAGATCATCGGAGTATTGCTAATCGAGGGCACTGGATTCGGAACTCAAGACCTGGCGGTGTATATGCCTTTATCCACCTTCTTTGCCACAATGGGAGGACAGGCGGGCAGCCAGAGAAATAGCATTCAGATTATCAGCGCCCAGGCCAGGAGCAAAGACGAGATAGAATCTGCTAAGCAGGAGATGACCGCTATCTTGCGAGACCGCCACCATATCAGGGAAGGAGAAGAAGACGACTTCAGGATTATGAGTATGGACTCCCTGGCAGCCCAATACGGGCAAATAATGAGAGTTATGCAGCTTATCTTTGCTGCCATTGCCGCTATATCCTTGCTTGTGGGCAGCATCGGTATTATGAATATCATGCTGGTTTCGGTAACCGAGCGCATCAGGGAAATTGGCTTGCGCAAGGCGGTAGGCGCTAAGCGTCGACATATCCTGATTCAATTTCTAACTGAAGCTGCTGCCCTGGGCATCTGCAGTGGTGCCATAGGGGTGGCCCTGGGATGGGTTGTAGTCACCATTACCTCTCTTATCCTGGAAAATGCCGGTGTTCCGATAGGTGGTACACTTTCCGTCGATATTGTTGTCCTGGCGGTTTTTGTGGCGTTTATGGTCAGCGTTGTTTCCGGGTTGTACCCTGCAATTCGGGCGGCGCGACTTGACCCCATCGAGTCCTTGCATTACGAATAGATTATTGCCCTCGAATGAAGGGTAACAAGAAGGATGAAGATGGGTAGAGTCTTCCATTTGAAGTAGGTCGAGCGTATAATCAAGTCTAAGAGGCGGTAGCAGTGAAGAGGCTGGCTATTTTAATCACTCTGGCAGTCCTGATCGTAGGGTTACTTCTATTCGTACTAAGCGATACTGTGATTTCTATCAGTGAATTTGCCGAGGGCACCGTTTGAACGAGGACAGGGAAGTGATAACACCGGGACGGAGAGTAAACCTGACCTACTACGAGGGAGCAGACCTGACGGAGAGCTACGGGTGGGTAGTCCTGGAATATGAAGATGGTCTCTTGAAGGCTTACAACCCGGGAGGAAAGTTCAGCTCCGTCTCCAGGAGACTGGACGGGGCGATAATTCAGAGGGAAGAGGAATGCCAGGAATCGGGGCCTGTGATATTCAACCTGAGAAGCTCTGCCTTCCTGAAGGTAGAATTACTCGACTAGCCGAGCGAAGACTGTGATGGAACGTTACTCTACGGTGGCAAGCGCATGCCAAAGTGGCCCAGCCAGCGGATTTTGGGGCTAAGAAGATAGGAGGGCATTATGATTTCACGAACTGGCGATCCGATGAAGTTCATAAAGGCAGTTCAGGACAAGGAACACGCAGAGATTATTCGCATGGCGGAGGAAGAAGCAATGGCGGCGGAGCGTATTACACATGGGCCTAAGCCAAAAGTGAAAGACAGACCAATGGAAGCAATAACATGGGAGAATAGGAAGTGGGCTATGCAGGAATACGGGAAATTCTTGGGGGCATTCCTTTTCTTCATGCGAAATCCGGTTATCAAGCCCTCTATGACCGAAGATTGGCAGTTTCACCTTTTCCGCCCCGTGTGTGAAAACCTTGTCCAAAAGAAACAGTTCCCTCCCGAAGTCATGGACTTCTTCAAACAAGAATGAGTGGCTGACACGCGGGAGCACATCCTTCTATTACTGCAACCAGGTTCTGGCCGTCCTCAAATAGAAGACATATATGACGCTAACAGCTGCTTTACACAAAGACGGTCAAACCGTTACTCAAAATAGCTATGGCCTGTAGCCATAAAGCTACCACAACTCAAATGGCTATTGTCTTCCCCCTCCCCACCCCCAACCAATCAAAATGTTACGGCACCTGATTGCCCTCAAGTTCCTAGCAAAGTTGGCGTTAAAGCTATATAATAGCAGGGTTAAGCTGTAAGCAATTCATTCTATTCACAAGGAGGCTTGATTTATGAGCAAGGAGCCTGACAAGAGTCCGGACAAGCTGGAAGAACTGAAGAAAAGACGCGAGCACATCCTGCAGATGGGAGGCCCGAAGGCGATTGAAGAGCGCCATAAGAAGGGTCAGATGACGGCCCGGGAAAGGATAGACTACTTCTTCGACGCCGGCACTTTCACTGAGATAGGAATGCATGTCAAGCATAGGGGAACTGCTTTCGGTATGGATAAGAAAGAAGTGCCTGCTGAAGGAGTTGTCACCGGTTTCGGCAAGGTGAACGGCAGATGCGTTGTCACTGCCAGTGAAGACTATACTTCTATGGCGGGGAGTTTTGGCGAGTATCACGGCATAAAATTTGCCCATGCTGTTGAGGTCGCCAGAGATAATGGATGGCCATTTGTGAGCATGAACGACTCTGGAGGACTCCGAATGCAGGAAGGAATGGATGCACTGGAGGCTTACGGCTGGCTATTCCGGGCCCAAGATCAAGCTTCGGGCATAATTCCTCAGATAGCTTTGATTATGGGACCTTGCCTGGGGGGGCAGGCATATCATCCCGTGATGCTGGATTTTGTCATCCAAACCAGACATACAGGCTTTATGGGAATAGCCGGCCCCGCCTTCGTCACAACACAAACCGGGGAAGAAATCTCCCTGGAAGAATTATCCGGATACAAAGCTCATGCCGTAAAATCAGGGCAGACGCATATAGTAGCCGAGGACGACAAAGACGCCCTGGATAAAGCAAAGGAGCTCTTGTCTTTTTGCCCTTCCAATAACAGGGAGAAACCACCCCAAATAGAGACAGAGGATGATCCGGAAAGGCTGATTCCCGGGTTGAACATTTTGCTGCCTGAGAAATCAAATATGCCCTATCAGATGAGAGAGGTGATTGAAAGGGTAGTAGACAATCATCACTTCTTCGAGATAATGAAGGATTACGCCAGAAATATGATGATAGGCTTTGCCCGTTTCAACGGACGCCCCGTCGGTATAGTGGCTAACCAGCCGATGTGGATGGGGGGATGCATAGATATCGACGCCGCAGATAAAGGGGCAAGGTTCATAAGATTCTGTGATTTGTTCAATATTCCACTTATTACTTTCGTGGATTGTCCCGCCTATCTAATAGGTTCTGAGCAGGACTGGAGAGGTATCCTGCGGCACGGTGCTAAGCTGCTTTTTGCCTGGGCCAATGCCACTGTGCCATTGGTTTCAATGATGGTGAGGAGATCAATGGCCGGAGCTCATTATGGAATGCTGGATAAGTCTATTGGAGCTGATTTTGTTTTTGCCTGGCCAACGGCCATCGTCTCCGCTTTAGACGCCAAAACTGTAGCCAGCGTTATCTTTGCCAAGGAGATAAGGGAGGCAGAAAACCCGGAGGAAATAAGTGCCAAGAGAATGAAAGAGTATGATGAAATCTATTCCAACCCGTATCATGCGGCAGCACGAGGTTTCGTTGATGACGTGATAATGCCTGAGGATACCAGGAGGATGATAAATAGAGCGCTTGACGCCCTGGAAAATAAATGGCAAACAGCTTTCAAGGCACAGCCCTGGAGGAAGTATTCCAATATTAATCTCTAAATATCCCTGGAACTGGATGCGTAGTCATCCCGCTAAAAAGGAGGGATAATGTATTTTGAAGAACTTCTCTTAGGCGATAGATTCGTGAGCCGTCCTAGGCTAATTACTGCGACAGATATAGACAATTTCGCCATCTCAACCGGGGCAGTAAATCCATTATTCTTAGATGATAGGTCTGCCAGGGATATGGGTTTTGAGGCGAGAATTGCCCCTGGTTTGTTGACCTTATCCCTGGCTATCGGGCTGGTGTATTCACTCGGAATTCTTGACCAATTAACTGCCCTCGTCAATGTTGGGGTTAAATTCCTTGCCCCCATGAATGCGGGGGACAAGCTCAGATGTAGTATAGAAATAGTGGAAAAAAGGGAAACCAAAAGGAAAGATAGAGGGCTAATTGCTCTTAAGTTGAATTGTCATAATCAGGAGGATAAGGAAGTGATGGAGGTGTCACCATTTGTTTATCTGGTACAAAGGAAAAACTAAGTTGGGAGTAAACAAGATGAAGAGGCACAATAACGTTCATTCCTTTTGATTTGCAGCAAGGAGGGTAGCAATGGACTTTAGCTTCACTGAGGAACAGGAGAAATTCAGAGAGGAGGTCCGCCAGTTCCTAGAAGAGGAGATAAGGCAGGGACTCTGGGAACCAACTTGTGATTCCTGGATACAGGCTTACAATCCTGAATTCACCAGGAGGGTAGCGCAAAAGGGTTGGATTGGTCTAATCTGGCCCACAGAGTATGGGGGACAGGGGCGCAGCCCCCTGTACCGTCTTATCCTCACCGAGGAAATGCTGCGCTATGGGGCGCCGGCAGGTTGCCACTGGTTTGCGGACCGCCAGGTAGGCGGTGCCATCCTCTCCTTCGGCACGGAAGAGCTAAAGAGGGAATTTCTGCCCAAGATTGCCAAGGGGGAGGCCTATTTTGGCGTATCCATGAGCGAGCCGGGAGCTGGTTCGGACCTGGCTGCACTGCAAACCAGGGCAGTCGAAGATGGTGATTATTATGTAATCAATGGTCAAAAAACGTGGACCAGCTGTTCTTTGCTTGCTCATTACTTTTACATGGTAGCCAGAACAGACCCCGATGCGGCAAAGCACAGGGGCATTAGCGAGTTTATCGTAGATGCCAAGGCGCCAGGGCTGAGTCGCATCCCCATGATTGATATTACAGGCACCGAGGCCTGGAGCGACCTCTTCTTTGATAATGTACGCGTGCACAAGAAATATTTGATAGGGGAGAAAAACCGCGGCTTTTATCAAATACTCCATCAGCTTGATTTCGAAAGAAGTGGCATGGAACGCATCATGGGCAACTATGCCCTTTTCGAAGCCATTTTGAAGTTCAGCAAGGAAAACAAATTGTCTCAGGATACTTTAATTCGTAATAAGCTGGCGCAGCTCCAGATTGAATTTGAGATTGGGCGTCTGCTTGGTTACAGGGTAGCCTCTGTCATGGAAGAAGGGCGGGCCCCTAACTGGGAATCCGCCATGTCCAAGGCCTATTCCACTGAGTTTGAGAAGCGCTTGGCCAGCGTTGCTATGGAGATCCTGGGCCCCTATGGACAGTTGATGCCGGGTTCCAAGCTGGTCCCTATTCGGGGCCTGGCCTCACATTCATACTTAGGCTCTAAGGGTTACAGCCTCCAGGGGGGCACGACTGAAATCTTAAAGAACATCCTGGCTGCCCGGGGATTGGGACTACCAAGCTCGTAAGGCGTCACCCTGAGCAAAAGCGAAGGGTCTCAAAGACTGAAAGATTCTTCGCCTGCGGCTCAGAATGGCGTTTGAAATGTTTGCTACAGGAGGATAGCGATGAGATTAGCTCTCACTGAAGAACAAGAAATGCTAAGAAAGACAGCCCGCGACTTTTTGGCTGAAAAGTGCCCTATGAAATTCGTTAAACAGATGGAAGAGAGTGACACAGGTTATTCAACAGACCTGTGGCAGGAGATGGCAGAGCTGGGCTGGATGGGTCTGGCATTCCCGGAGAAGTATGGCGGCGGAGACATGAGTTTCCTCGACCTGGCCGTGCTATTAGAGGAAATGGGACGTGCCTGCTTGCCCGGCCCCTTTTTCTCCACAGTGGTCCTTGGGGGCTTACCCATCCTGGATATCGGTAGCGAGGAGCAAAAGCAAGAATACCTGCCCGGGCTAATCCGCGGTGAGAAAATCCTAACATTAGCCCTGAGCGAACCCGGCTACCATAATTACGATGCCTATTCAGTTAAGCTCGAGGCTACCCCCGATGATGACAACTATATTATCAAGGGCACAAAGCTGTTTGTCCCCGATGCTCATATTGCTGACTACCTGCTATGGGTAGCCAGAACCAAGCCTGAAAAAGGCATCACCATATTTTTAACAGACGCCAAGATTCCGAAGATAAAATACACCATTTTAAAGAGCATCGCCGGTGACAAGCTATGCGAGGTGGTTTTTGACCAAATGCCAGTGCTTAAAGCTAACATTCTGGGACAGCTGGGCCAGGCAGAGAGCGCAGTGCGGAAGATAATTGATCGGGCAGCAGTGGGAAAATGCTGCGAGATGGTCGGTAATATTCAGCGAGTTTTGGAGATGACCATAGATTATGCTAAGGAAAGAAAGCAATTTGACCGTCCCATTGGTAGCTTCCAGGTCATACAGCACTATTGCGCCGACATGGCGACCGATGTTGACGGCGTCAGGTTGAGCACCTACCAGGCAGCCTGGATGCTAAGCGAAGGACTCCCCTGTAGCAAAGAAGTGGCCATAGCCAAAGCCTGGGCGGGCGAAGCCTCTCAGCGCGTCATTGCCCTGGCACATCAAATTCACGGGGCAATAGGCGTTACCATGGAACACGATCTGCATTTTTACACCAGGCGAGCCAAAGCTGGAGAGCTTGCCTTTGGTGATGCCAATTTCTACCGAGAAATAGTAGCCAGAGAGATGGGATTGTGACCGTTCACTGCTCGAGGTGACATGGGCGCTAGCAACTACAGGGGACTAGCCGAGGTCATTAAGCTTCGTTTCCAGGTTCTTTTGCCTTAAGGCTACTGTTAAATCTCCCCGGGTTCTCTCTATAATGCCTCGCATGGCATCTGTAGTTCGCCTCAAGCCATGAGCGAGCAATTCCGGGAAGTCCATGGTTATCATGATTCCGTAGATTTCATCCATTATGCCCAGTAGCTCTTCGCAGCGGGAGAAGTCCCCCCGCCTTAGGCTATCCAGTATATGCCTCCTCAGCTCACCCACGGATTCGCCCAATCCGTCGAGGTAGGCAGCATTGCTTACGCCCACTGCTCCCGGTCTCGGCAAGTCCTCTCCAGAAATCAAAGCCAGGGTTATACATCCCTCGGCAAACTCCTTTTGAGCGTCATGAACGAAACCCGAATGAAGCAACCTTCCATGCTTGGCCAAGTCATGGTCCAGCTCTCGAAGCAATTCACGAGCTGAGTCAAGGCGTTGATTTGCCTTATCCTCTTCTTGGCGATGCACGGCGCGTATGGCCTCAGCGCTGTAGCGAATTACCTGACGGCAACTACGCAAGGCTTTCTCCCGCGCCCCATCCTCAGCCACGAAGCAGGGACGAAGCTCAGCAGCGATAGCCTCTAAATCCTCTATTGGTTTTGACATTCTTCCTTCGCCAGGTTCATATTCTCGACCAGCCCCTTCACAGCTCCCTTAACATCCTCTTCATGCAGGACAGCGCTAATCACTGCTATAGAATCGGCGCCGGCAGCCACCACTTCACCGATATTATCTCGGTTTATGCCTCCAATAGCTACCACAGGGATGGACACTGTACGCTTGAGCTCTTTTAGTGTATCAACTCCAACTACAGTGGTTCCCTTTTTCGTCGTCGTGGGAAATATAGAGCCCACAGCAATATAATCTGCTCCTTCAGCCTGGGCTTTTGCTGCCTGAGATACTGTGGCGACGGAGCAGCCAATTATTTTATCTATGGGCAGCTCCCTGCGGATTACGGGCAGGGGTAGGTCTTCATGTCCAATATGAAGGCCATCGGCATCGACAGCCATAGCCAGGTCAAGGTAATCATTTATTATGAATAGAACATCCGATTTACTACAGAACTCCTTGAGCTTTTGCGCTACAGGCAGTAATTCCCCCATTTTGCTTTGCTTGTCGCGAAGCTGGATTACCCGGGCGCCTCCATCAATAATATGGCTGGCAATGTCCAACTCATCCCGGCCGGCCAGAAATTGCCTGTCCAGAATAACGTAAAGCCCAAGCATCCTCTCTATTTTACCCCGACGTGATATCTTGGAAACTAAATCCCGCTCCAGGGTATAAACGGCAAACCTCGCCTGCTCAAATCTGGTTGAATTCACCATCGAACTTATCTCCGGCAATTTAGCCAACTCCTCCATTACACGAAGAGATTCTTCCACCCTTTTGGCATTGGCTGTAACTAGATCGGACAAGCCCTGCAGCGAGGCCGTTTCCATAGTCAACTTTTGCCCCCCTGAAAAGGAAGGAGTGGAGTTAAGGTGACCGACATCGTGTTCGGAATTCCTTTGAGACAAGAGCCCTATGCCCAGTGATTTAGTCTCCTGGGCCAAATCATGGCGCAGAGCCCTTAACTGATGGCTCAACTCAGCATCATTGAGAAGAAAGCGAGCGACATCTTCCAAAACCCGCAATCCTTCGCTGGAGCGGTTCAGGTTGGCATCAATCATACGCAGCGGTTGGCGAGGCACTTTCAAGGTCCCTCAGCGGCTCAGGCAACACACCTTCCCTGGCTGCTTGTATCTGTTCCTGGACTTGAGACGGTAGCTCTTGTCCCATGTAATTGAACCTCTTTTCCACCCAGCGACCGATATTGCGGGGGTCTTTATAATAATCAGGGGCGGGGTTCGCCGTCGGCTCACCACTTTCCTCCCAAACGGTCTGCAATGATTTATGGTAAGCGAAGCTCGACACAGCGCGGGATAAATCGGTGCCGCCACAAAACGAACATTTACGGGCAACGGGAGCGGATGCATCCCGTATGAGGAAACTCGATTTTCTACGGCAACTCTGGCAGATAAACTCGTAGATAGGCATGTTCCACCTCAATCACTTGTTTCGGGTTTGCTTGGCTCTTCGCCGAAAAATTCCTTCCTTTTATCCCCCAGCTGCTTTAGAGGCCATTCCCCCCTCTCCATCCTGTCGGTTATCTCCTCATATTCAGGGTGGGATTTTTCTCCGCCAGTCATCCGTTTATTCCACTCAGCCATTGCCCTGGGTTCATTTCTCATCATGCCTTGAGTCAACTCCCGGTCAGAAAGTATGTCTTCATATACATCTTTGGTAGTCTTATGCATGGCAAAGGTGGAAAATACTCGCTTCAGGTTGTTATTTCCACAACGAGGACAACTAGCAGTAGAAGAGAAGTCCTTTTTATACACGCTAATCTTCCGCTGGCAAGAGCCGCACCAATATTCATAAATAGGCATCTTTGCTTCTTCGGGCCCTATTTTGTCTGAATTACACCCTGATTTTAGCACACTCACTCGTCTTAATGAAAATCAGCTTCCCTGGCACCCACTCCTATATCAAAGCTCCTCTCCATCAAGACTCCCTTCCATTTAAGGTCATAAGGTTTGACTATGACGGGTTCCCTTTCTTATACTACGATATTTAGGGAGGGGTGACCGAGTGGCTTATGGTGGCGGTCTTGAAAACCGTTTTCGTCTTTTTGGCGAACGTGGGTTCGAATCCCACCCCCTCCGCCAGTTGGGAAAAGCGAGGGCTGGCTGACTCGCCAGCCGATTTTGGGTGAAAATGGAAGATATATTCTTTGAAATATTTGAATCGTTGCCGCGACAGGGGCCCGGTGACGAAGGATCAACGAAGAGAGCTTTTCAAATGCTTGACGGATTGTCCGAATGTCCTGAAATACTTGATGTAGGATGCGGAACCGGCGCCCAAGCCCTGGTTTTGGCGGAACTTATTTCCGGAAAAATTACTGCTTTGGACAATCACGCTCCATTTATTGATATTCTCAAACGCAAAGTCCGCCAGGAAAGGCTTGAGGAAAGAATCCATTGTGTCGTCGGAGATATGGCCGCAATGAATTTCCGCGCGGAAAGCTATGACGTGATCTGGTCGGAAGGGGCAGCAAACATTATGGGATTTTCGAATGCTCTCAAGTCATGGAAAGCGTTACTTAAACCCAAGGGATATCTGGTTGTAAGTGAGCTTGTATGGTTCAAGAAAGAAACGCCACAGGAAATTAAAGATTATTTTGCAGGGGCATATCCTGACATGAAATACTATCAGGATATTCATACCATTATAAGATCGGCTGGGTATGAAATGATTGACTATTTCCCATTGCCTAGTAAATCCTGGTGGACGGATTACTATACGCCGGCAGAGAAAAAACTTTCTGAAATGAGACGTGAATACCAGTCTAAGAAGGATGCACAGTCAATATTTGATTCATTTCAGTTGGAAATCGACATGTACAGGAAATATTCTGAATACTACGGTTACGGTTTTTATATTATGAGAAAGATAGCTAAACCGGAAACATAACAGAACATATAGAATGCATCAGGGATTATAAATATAGATAGAAAGGAGATGACGTGAAGATCCACGAGTATCAGGCCAAGGCACTTCTAGCTCAATATGGTATTCCCGTTCCCAGGGGCAAGGTAGCTTCTAGCCCAGCCGGGGCTAGAGAGATAGCCGCTGAGATTGGCGGTAAGACGGTAATTAAAGCCCAGGTCTATGCTGGAGGAAGGGGCAAGGCAGGTGGCATAAAAACTATTAATAGCCCTGAAGAAGCAGAGAAGGCTGCGAGCCAACTGATTGGAACCAGACTGGTGACCCATCAAACTGGACCGGAAGGGGCACAGGTGAGTGAGGTGCTGGTGGAAGAAGCAAGCGACGTGGCACGCGAGCTATATCTCAGCATCCTCGTCGATGGGACCATCCGCTTACCCGTGATGATGGCAAGCGAGGCTGGAGGGATGGAAATCGAAGAGGTGGCCCAATCGACTCCAGATAAAATATTTCGGAGTAACATTGACCCTGCTATTGGCTTTCAGTCATTCCATGGCCGTAAACTAGCTTATGGGATGAATCTGAATGGAGAGCAAATAGGCGAAGCCACGCAATTGATGACAAAGCTCTATAAGCTATTTATGGACAAGGATTGTTCTCTGGCTGAGATCAATCCCTTGGTTATTACCGCTGAGGGAAAGCTGCTGGCTCTAGACGCTAAACTCAATTTCGACGATAACGCCCTCTACCGACAAAAAGATGTTCAAGAACTCGAGGATAAGGAGCAGGAGGAACCTCTGGAAGTCCAGGCTCGTGACTGGGGAATCAATAATTATGTCAAGATGGATGGGGATATCGGTTGTATGGTCAATGGCGCCGGATTGGCCATGGCAGTCAATGACCTTATTCAATATTGCGGTGGTAGGGCAGCAAATTTCCTGGACATCGGCACGCTTAATAATCCTGAGAGGGTGGTAAACTCATTCAAGATGTTTATTGCCGACCCCGGGGTTAAGGCCGTTTTGGTAAATATATTTGGGGGTATGGCCAGGGTGGACGTCATCGCTCAGGGGATAGTTGCAGCCTACCAGCAAATGGACATCCGCTTCCCTGTAGTTGTCAGGCTGGCAGGGACAAACCTAGAAGAGGGCCAGCGCATCCTGGCTGAGTCAGGGATAAGTTTCATTCAGGCCGAAGATTTCTATGACGGCGCTTATAAAGCAGTCCAAGAAGCTAAGAATTCGGAATCAAAAGGAGTAATTAAGTGAGCATTCTCGTTGACGAAAACACCAGGCTTTTAGTTCAAGGAATCACCGGCAGTGAAGGAAGCTTTCATACCCAACGCTGTATAGAATATGGCACCAAAGTAGTGGCCGGGGTTACACCTGGCAGGGGAGGTGGTCAACATTTAGGAGTGCCTGTTTTCAACTCCGTGGAGAAAGCTATGGCTGAGACCGGAGCTAATGCTAGTCTTATGTTTGTGCCCCCAGCCTTCGCCGCAGATGCCATCCTGGAGGCGATTGATGCTGGCATACCGTTGATTGTGTGTATAACTGAAGGCATACCGGTTTTAGACATGGTAAAGGTACATAGCTATCTTAGAGGTAAATCAACGAGACTCATCGGCCCTAACTGCCCGGGAGTCATGTCCCCCGGGAAATGCAAGGCCGGAATTATGGTGGGGGAAATTCATCTTCCCGGCAACGTGGGGGTAGTCTCTCGCAGTGGCACCCTGACTTACGACATTGTATCTCAGCTCACTAACTTGGGAATTGGGCAATCTACCTGTGTTGGAATTGGCGGCGATGCCCTGCCCGGCAGCACATTTGTCGATATCCTGGAATTATTCCAGGCAGACCAAGATAGCGGAGCCGTGATCCTTATCGGTGAGATTGGTGGCACTATGGAGCAAGAGGCTGCTGAATTTATCAACCACAAGATGAGTAAACCAGTGGTTGCCTTTGTCGCGGGGAGCACTGCTCCGCCCGGAAAAAGAATGGGACATGCCGGAGCCATCATCACGGGCAGTGCCGGCAAGGCTTCGGAGAAGATAAAGGCTTTGTCACAAGCCGGGGCCACCATAGCTCCCAACCCCGCTGAAGTCGGCCTCACCACCAAGAAAATGTTAGAAAAAATGTAAAGAAGCGGTCAATATTAAGTTGATAGCTGAAAACTAAAATGAATCGCTATCCTCTGGTCGAAGAAGTCTTTCCCCCCCTAACTGCCCCGGAGCTTTTTGAGCTAATCCAGGGCAATCCTTATAGCTTCTTTCTGGACAGCGGCATGGATCCTCAGAAGCTGGGGCGATACTCCTTTTTGGGCAGCAATCCCTTTCTCACGATGAGCAGCCGAGGTATGGAAATCACCTTAATTCGCGGAGGTGAACATGAGGTCCAGTTCGGAAATCCCTTCGACGTTTTGGATAGATTGCTGGAGCTATATAAATTAGACCATTGCCCAGCGCCTGTACCCTTCCTTGGTGGAGCAGTTGGCTATTTTGGCTATGACCTCTGCCACTTCATCGAACGTCTGCCATCCACAGCTGTGGACGACCTGAAACTCCCTGAGAGTTACTTTGCCTTCTACGATGCTATCTTTGCCTTTGATCACCTGGAAGAGAAGGCTTATCTTATTACCACAGGCTTTCCAGAGCTGGAGGAGGAGCAAAGGCTAAGGCGAGCCAGAACAAAACTTGAGGAACTGAAGAACTGGCTCTATGCCACCTCTCCTATTCAAGAAACCTCTCTCCCTCAAAGTAAAAACTTAGCTGAAGGTGAATTTCAATCCACCCCTGAGAATAAGAAAATTTTGCTTAAGTCTAATTTCACCCACGATGAATATATCAAAGCTGTAGAAAGAGTACGGGAGTATATCGCCGCTGGCGATGTTTTTCAAGTCAATCTTTCCCAGAGATTTGAGTCTGATTTGTCCTATCCACCCTATGAGCTTTATAAGCGGCTGAGGAAAGTTAATCCCGCTCCCTTTGCCAGCTATCTCAATTTCCAAGGAGTGACCATTGTCAGCGCCTCTCCCGAAAGGTTCCTTAAAGTCCAAGGGGACTTGGTAGAGACGCGACCTGTAAAGGGGACGAGACCACGAGGCAGAGACCATGTTGAAGACCAGAACCTGGCTCAGGAGTTGACACAAAGCGCCAAAGACCGTGCAGAAAACGTGATGATTGTCGATTTAGAGAGGAATGATTTGGGGCGTGTTTGCCACTATGGCACGGTGAATGTTACTGAGTTAGCTATACTGGAGACTTTCCCCACCGTATTTCATCTCACCTCTACTATCTTGGGCAAGCTACGTCGGGGCAAGAGCAACATTGACCTGCTTAAGGCCACCTTCCCCGGTGGTTCTATCACCGGCGCTCCTAAGGTGAGAGCTATGGAAATTATCGATGAAATAGAGCCAACTAAGAGGAGCGTCTATACCGGCTCCATAGGTTACCTGAGCTTCAACGAGGACCTGGATATCAACATTGTTATTCGCACTTTTTTGATCAAAGAAGGCAAAGCTTACTTTCAGGTAGGCGGTGGCATTATTTATGACTCTGATTCGGAAGCCGAATATGTGGAAACGATGGACAAAGCCAAGGCTCTGATTCAAGCTTTGCAGTTAGCACCAGAAGTGGTTGTAGCTTCAAAATAAGAGGGCCTAAAGAAGTCTACGATTTCTTGGGGTAAAAAATGATACTAATAATAGACAATTATGATTCCTTTGTTTACAATCTTGCCCAATACCTGGGGGAACTGGGCCGGCAGCCAGTGGTCTATCGCAATGACCAGATAACTCTGGCTCAAATCGAAGAGCTAGCCCCTACTCATATCGTCATCTCTCCAGGACCTTGCACCCCCTTAGAAGCAGGCATCTCCAATGAGGTAGTACAGCACTTTGGTGGTAAAATCCCCATTCTGGGGGTCTGTTTAGGGCATCAATGCATTGGCCATGTCTATGGGGGCAGAATTGGTCGAGCCTCGCCGGTTCATGGCAAGACATCCATCATTCACCACGATGGTAAAACTATCTATCAAGGTTTGATTAATCCCTTTCCAGCGACACGCTACCATTCCTTAATTGTCGAACCTGAGGGCCTGCCATCCTGTCTCAAAGTAACTGCGAAGACTCCTGAAGACATAATAATGGGGGTAAGACACCAAAATTATGTCGTAGAAGGGGTTCAGTTTCACCCTGAATCTATCCTCACCGAACTAGGACACGATATTTTGACCAACTTCCTCGGTTTTACACGGCCCATTTGGAACGAAAGGAGCGTTTAACGACCGCGAAGCGATGTCCCGCGAGCTTGATGCCCTCTCCCCTGCAGGGAGAGGGCTATAGTGAGGGTGAAATCATGGCGGAAATTGTTTATCTCAACGGCCAACTTGTCCCCCGCTCCAAGGCGAAGCTATCTCCGTTTGACCACGGCTTCCTCTACGGATATGGGCTATTTGAGACCATGCGAGCCTACAATGGGCATATCTTTCGCCTCGACCGTCACCTGGCCCGCCTTCGCCGTTCTGCCCAGACTCTTGGTCTGGCAACCAAGGTTGCCACCTTTGACCTTGAAACCGCCTGCATCCAGACTCTGGAGGCTAATAAGCTCAAGGACGCTCGCCTGAGGCTTACCATTTCAGCCGGAGAAGGCAGCATGACGCCTGATCCCAGCACCTGCTCCAGCACCACTGTTCTAGTCACCACTCAAAATCTCGTTCCACTACCACACGAAAAATATGAATCAGGCTTCAAAGCGGCGCTATCCTCCCTGCGCCTCGATAGCCAGTCACCTTTGTCTCGACTAAAGTCTACATGCTACATGGAAAATATTTTCGCGCTAATGGAAGCCAGAGCTGCTGGATGCGATGAAGCCATCCTGCTCAATGAACGGGGTTACCTAGCCGAAGGCAGCACCGCTAATATTTTCCTGGTGAGTAAAGGTGAGCTAATCACCCCCTCCTTAGAAAGTGGCGTCCTGCCCGGAATTACCAGAGAGGCGGTTCTGGAAATAGCCCGTGCTTTAAACATCAAGACTGCAGAAAGAGAGGTAAAGCTAAAGGAGCTAACTACAGCCGAGGAGGCCTTTATCACCAATTCCATACTGGAGCTTATGCCCCTGACCTGCTTCGACGGCAAGCCCATCGGCTCAGGCAAAGCCAGCCAGCTAACCAAAAATATGATGGGTGCGTACAAGGAACTCGCAGAATAAGGGTGCTTGTACAGATGTTGCCCGGAAAGGGCCGACCCTACAAGGTTTTAACCTGGTATTTGGCTTTGCCTTCTTCGTAAAGGTCGCCACCGTGGATGTCGTTTACCACCGTAACAGGGAAGGCTTCCACTTCCAGACGGCGAAGGGCTTCAGCGCCGAGTTCTTCGTAGGCTATCACCTCTGCGCTCTTGATGCTCTTGGAAATTATGGCCCCAGCACCCCCTATTGCCCCCAGATAGACCGCTTTGTACTTTACCATAGCGTCCTTAACCGGTTTGGACCGTGAGCCCTTGCCAATCATTCCCTTCAGCCCTTCAGCTATCAGGCGGGGAGCATAAGCATCCATCCTGCTACTAGTAGTTGGGCCGGCAGAGCCAATTGCTCTCCCGGGCCTGGCCGGGCTAGGCCCCATGTAGTATATCGTTGTCCCCCTGATATCAAAAGGCAGAGGCTTTCCTTGATCCAGGGCTTCGACCATCCTCTTATGGGCGGCATCCCGGGCAACGTAGATGACGCCGGTGAGCAAAAGATTGTCCCCTGCTTTAAGGTCTTTCAAGATCTCGTCAGTTAAAGGGAGTGTAACCTGCTTATTCTGGGCCATGATTAGCCTCCCTGTGGCAGGAAATAAGTCCTGCGCTACATATTCTCAACATCATCTTGAAATCTCCCACCCCTACTTTCCCTTAAATACCGGCTCTCTCTTTTCCAGGAAAGCTTTTACTGCTTCTTTAAAATCTCCCGTATGCGTGCACATCCTATTAAGAGCGATTTCGTAATCCAGATGCGAGGCTAAATCCACTTCAACTAGTCCCTTATATATGGCTCGCTTGGCATATTTAAGGGCAACGGGTGGACGTTTAAGTAATTTATTTGCCAATTCCTCAGTTGTTTCCATTAATTCTTCGTGAGGAACTACTTTGTTAACTAATCCTATCCGCTCTGCTTCATGGGCATCAATCGTATCCCCAGTGAAGATTAATTCACAAGCCTTAGCACTGCCAACAAGCTTAGGAAGGAAGAAGGTTCCTCCAGTATCAGGCATAAGACCTCTCAGGATAAATGCCATAGAAAACTGCGCCTTTTCCGAAGCTATCCTCAAATCACAAGCTAAGGCAATCGCAAAGCCAGCCCCAGCAGCCATCCCATTTATAGCACCAATAACAGGCTTATCCATTATTCGGAGTTTAAGTCCGATAGTTACAACACTGGGTTTGCCCTGCATTATTCGCTCAAAAATTGTCTCTTCAGCTCCCTCGACTATCGCTGTTAGCTCCTTCCTTACATCAACCCCGGAGGAGAATCCTCTCCCCGCACCGGTGACAATGAGTACCCTTATATTTTCGTCTCTTTCTACTTCGTTAATAGCATCCGTTGCCTCCCTCGCCATCTCATCATTCCAGGCATTCAATGTCTCCGGGCGCTTAAGGGTCAAAGTAGCCATCCCCCCCCTTTTTTCCAGAATGATAGCTTCATACTGCATTTCCTGGCCTCCTAATCATACTTTCAACCACTTTGCTATGCCTCAGGCAATGACATTATCTTATCTCAAGGTTCCCAAATAGCTTACAGTAAGTTGTTTTTGCTTTACTTCAGGCCTTGTATAATCTGGAAGAAGCATCGGTGCCACTCTATCAGTTACTATCCCTGCCTCTTCAAGCTCTTCTTGATATTTTTTCACGTGCTCCAGGGTCAACTTTCCATTTTTTGCTTTCTCCCTGGCAAAATTAGCAGCATTCCTTCCCGCAATCCTGCCAAAGACCACGAGGTCCATGAGAGAATTGCCCATAAGTCTGTTCTCTCCGTGAAGCCCCCCAGTCACCTCTCCAGCAACATAAAGCCCGGGCACAGCAGTTTCGCATTCGGCATTATCCTTAAGCCCTCCATTCTGATAGTGGAGTGTGGGATAGACCAGCATAGGTGCCTTGGAAATATCAATTCCCAAGCGGTCGTATACCTTCCATTTTCCCACAAAGGCTGTTCGTACTCTCCCTTTACCATACAGGATATCGATCACAGGAGAGTCAAGCCACACTCCTACCTTACCAGTAGGAGTAGGAACGCCCTTGCCATCCAGACATTCTTTAATGAACCTTGCTGATTCAACATCTCTGGGCTCGCGCTCATTGACAAATTTCTCCCCGTGAACATTCAGAATGTCCGCCCCCTCTGACCTAAATCTCTCAGTAATGAGCCATCCCTCTATTTGCTCGGGGAAAACGACGCCTGTGGGGTGATACTGGACGGTATGCATAAAAGCCAAAGGCACACCCGCCCTATAGCCTATAATTACGCCATCGGCGGTGGCACCGTAATGATTAGTGGTTATAAAACCCTGAACGTGGAGCCTCCCAGCACCACCTGTAGCTAAAATTACCGCCTTGGCTTTGGCTACAAAGTACTCCTCGGTTTCCATGTTATAAAGCAATGCCCCAGCGCACTGCCCATGTTCATTGAGGATAAGCTCCACCGCCGGAGAGAATTCCAGAACTTCGATATTTGGCCTGTTACGAGCTTCATCACGTACAGTGCGCATGATTTCCATTCCGCTGAGGTCGGCGCAATAGTGCATCCTTTTTCTGCAAGTTCCCCCACCATGCATGGCCTCCAGCCTTCCATCGGGAAATTTGGAAAACATAACTCCAAGGTTTTCCAGCCACCGGAGGGCATCGGGAGCCTGCTTAACAAAATTAGCTACAATATCTGGGTCATTTTTGAAATGTCCTCCCCCCATCACATCCAGGTAGTGATAATAAGGAGAATCCTTCTCACATTTTGTAGCAGCCTGAATTCCCCCTTCAGCCATCATAGTATTAGCATCGCCATGCCGAAGCTTTGTGGCCATAAGAACCTTGGCACCATTTTCCTCAGCAATAAGGGCAGCTATAGTGGCAGCCCCCCCACCACCAATAACCAAGACATCAGTTTCATAATCCGCTCCCTTTAAGTCCACCTTATCAGGATTAACCCTGCTCTTAGCCTCCAACAGATCTACAAACTCATGAGCTATTCTATAACCCTTATTGGGGCCAACTTTTATCTCCCTTTTTCCTTCTTCTTTATAGTCAGGGTGGTATTTCAACATCTCCTGTCTTTCTTCCAGAGACATGAATGGAAATTCCTCTCCCCCCCTCCTTTTCTCTAACCGGGCAGGCCTGGTCTCTTCCACCTTCTTGATATAGGGCTTGAAAAAATCAGGGTATCCTAAGTACATCTCGCCTCCTAGTTTACAGATAAGTCGTATCTTTTGGTACCCAGTCCTCACCAGCCGTCATAGGTTCTGTTTCCCTTTCCTGATATAACCTCTTTAGTTCTTGTTCACTGGCCTTCTTCAATTCCTCTAGGAATTTGTCATATTTCCCCTCATCAATTGACTCCACCATCCTGGCTAGATGATTTGCCCTCGGAGCTATTTTAGCTCCATAAATTCTTCGTGCCAGTTGAAACATATGATATTGAGCCAATTCCCCAAAGCAGCGGCTGGTGCATAACCCGCATTGAATACAATCAAAACTAAGTCTGGCAACTTCAGCGATATTTCCCTGTTTCAAAGCTGAAATAGCATCCATGACCTCTATACCTTGAGGGCAGGCTTTGGTGCAGGCATTGCAAGCTACACAGCGGAATAGTTCAGGATACAGCTTGAAAATTTCTTCAGGGGCCGAGGTTAACTCTGCGAATTCATATTGGGCGCGGTTGGCAGGGAAAAAGGGTATTTGGGCTATATACATATCAGGCTCGACTGCCTTCTGACAGGCGAGTGAGACTTGTATCTTATAATCTCTGGGCTCACGGTAGACAGTCCCACAGGCACCGCAAGTCCCCCCCCGACACCCACAACCTCGAATGAGCTTATAGCCGGCATACTCCATGGCTTTCATAATAGTAAGCCCCTCGGGAACATCGTAGCGTTTCCCCATGATATATACAGGAATCAGCTTAACTTTTGATATTTCTCCCTCTTCTTCAACAATTGTTTCTGCTGGATTTTTATTTTGTTTTTTAGCAGTCATCCTTAACCTCCAATCGGTTGAAAGCTTCCTCCTCAAGGAAGCAAGTTCTTTTCCCGCAGGAGTGATTCAGGTTCACCATAATTTAGTTCAAATCGACACAGCGCAGGATCAAGTCCTAAAGCAAGAGCTAAAAGTTGAGTAAAATAAAATAACGGCATCCCTTTAAATCCGTTATGTTTCTTCGCCAATTCCTTTTGCCCCTGGCCTAAATTATAATCACATAAAGGACAGGTAAGAACCATAGCTTCCGCCCCATAACGCACTGCCGAGCTTAAGATATCCCAGGCATACCTAGAAATATCATCTGGATTGCTTACTATTTGATAAGACCCGCAGCACGTAGTAGCATGGGGGAAATCTACTGGAATAGCTCCTAGCGCTTTAAGGAACTCACGTAATATGTCGGGGTTCTCTACGTTGTCTATAGCCACTTCTCTGGGGCGAAGCAGTGTACATCCATAATAAGGGGCCACCTTTAGTTTCTGGAGGGGAAGTTTTACCATCTGAGCAAGAGCTTCCCATCCTATTTCATCCCTTAATACTTCTAAAAGATGGGCTACTTTTACCTCCCCACTATAATCTACCTCTTCATCCATAAAGCTGTTAATAGTATTTCTTTTTTCGGCATC
>Ga0180438_10003402_pt1 | contig 24128 bp, 9 predicted proteins | sample SS_ome_12_FD_132455 | JGI IMG/M metagenome (GOLD analysis project Ga0180438, IMG submission 132455) | Hypersaline lake sediment archaeal communities from the Salton Sea, California, USA - SS_3_D_2 metaG | ecosystem: Environmental > Aquatic > Non-marine Saline and Alkaline > Hypersaline >... | reverse complement strand
GGTTGGGGCACCAGCCGGCGGTGATCCTGCCGGGCTACCGCAAGGCACGCTACTGCGGCCAGCAGATCGACTCGCTGGGGATCGACTTCATCGTTCCGATCGGCGGCCGCACGGTCATCGGCCATCTCTCCGAGAGCCGGCTGCCCGGAACCGACGTGCCGGTCTACCTCGTCGAGCAGGACCAGTACTTCGACCGGGACGATCTCTACGGCGCCGACGGCAAAGACTACATCGACAACTGCGAACGGTTCGTCTTCTTCAGCCGGGCGGTGCTCGAGGCCATCCGGCTGTTGCAGCTCGACGTGGACGTGATCCACTGCAACGACTGGCAGACGGGCCTGGTGCCGGCCTGCCTGAGCGTCGAGTACCGGCACGCCCCCCGCTACGAGCAGACCGCCACCTTGATGACCATCCACAACATGGCCTTCCAGGGCCAGTTCTGGCACTGGGACATGCTGTTGACGGGGCTCGACTGGAAGTACTTCGACTGGCGGCAGATGGAGTTCCACGGGAAGCTCAACCTGTTGAAGACCGGCTTGGTCTTCGCCGACGCGATCAGCACCGTGAGCCCTCGCTACGCCGAGGAGATTCAGAGCGCCCCGCTCGGCTGCGGGCTGGAGGGCGTGCTACAGCACCGCCGCGGCGTGCTCTCGGGGATCCTCAACGGGATCGACCCCGACGAATGGAACCCGGCGACCGACCGCCACCTGGCAGCGAACTTCCACGCGGCAGACTACAGCGAGGGGAAAGCGGCCTGCAAGCGGGCGCTTCAGCAGGAGGTCGGGCTGCCGGCCGAGCCGAACGTGCCGCTTCTGGGCTTCGTGGGCCGGTTGACCGACCAGAAGGGAATCGACCTGGTGGGCGAGGTGATCCAGCGCTGGGTCGAGTCGGAAAACGTCCAGTGGGTGATCCTGGGCACCGGGGAGCCGAAGTACCACCGCCTGCTCGGCAGCGTGGCCGAGCGCTTCCCGAACAAGGTGGCCCTCCGCCTGGAGTTCTCCAACCCCCTGGCCCACCGGATCGAGGCGGGGGCGGACATCTTTCTGATGCCCAGTCGGTTCGAGCCGTGCGGGCTGAACCAACTGTACAGCCTCCGCTACGGCACGGTGCCGGTGATCCGGGCAACCGGAGGGCTGGCCGATACGATCGTCGATCCGGGCCGGCCGCGGACCGACGGGCCCGAGCCCAACGGCTTCTCGTTCGAGGAGTACAGCCCCCGGGCCCTGGCCGAGACGCTCCACCGGGCCCGCGACGCCTACGGCCGGCCCGACGCCTGGGGGCGGCTTGTCACTACGGGGATGCGCCAGGATTGGAGCTGGGCCCGAAGCGCCCGGCAGTACGAGGCGCTGTACGAGGCCACGACCCGGCGGGCGCGGCGGGCGGTCGCTGTCACGTGAGGCCTGTCGAATGTAGAACCGTTGTCTCAACTGTTCCTGAGCAACAACTGTTCCCGAACAATTGGGACAATTGTTCTACACTGTGTCGATAGCGAAGGACTGCTATGCACGACGTTGCGTTAGCCTTTTTCTGGCACCAGCACCAACCCTACTATCCCGACGACTTGACGGGCACGAACCCCATGCCCTGGGTCCGGCTGCACGGGACCAAGGACTACTGGGGCATGGCCGCGCTGTTGGCCGAAGTGCCCGAGCTGCACGCCACGATCAACCTGGTGCCCAGTCTCGTGGCGCAGATTCAGGCATACACCGACTCGGGTCACGAGGACGAGCACCTGCGCATCTCCCGTCTGCCGGCCGACGGGCTCACGGAAGAGGACATGCGGTACCTGCTGGACAACTTCTTCATGGTCCACGCGGACCGGATGATCCGCCCCTACCGCCGCTACTGGGAGCTGTACAAGAAGCGGGGACTCTCGGTCGACTCGGCCGACCAGGCCCGCAAGCGGTTCAACCGCCGCGACGTGATCGACTTGCAGTGCTGGTCGAACCTGGTCTGGATGCACCCCTTGGCCTTCGAGCGCGACACCGAGCTGGCCGGGCTGCGGAAGAAGAGCCGCCACTTCACCGAGAAGGAGAAGCAGTGGCTCCTGGAGAGGCAAATGGAGCTGTTGGCGGAGGTGGTCCCCCTGCACCAGAAGCTCCAGAAGCAGGGCCAGGTCGAGCTGACCACCACGCCCTTCTACCATCCCATCCTGCCGCTGTTGTGGGACAAGCGCCAGTCGCGGCGGGCCATGCCCAACGTGATGCTCCCGAAGCACCTCGAAGGGTATCCCGAGGACATCGAGGCCCACGTCGATCGGGCCGTCGAGTTCCACGAGAAGGTCTTCGGGCAGAAGCCCCGCGGGATGTGGCCCTCCGAGGGCTCGGTCTGCCAGGGGATCATCCCGGCCATCGCGGACGCCGGCATCCACTGGATCGCCACCGACGAGGAGATCCTCTCCTGCTCGACCGACGGCTGGGTCTCGCGCGACGGCAACGGCTTCCTGCGCAACCCCGAAATGCTCTATCGCCCTTGGCGCGTCGAGGAGCAGGGCCGCCAGCTCCAGATCGTCTTCCGCGACCACGCCATGAGCGATCAGATCGGTTTCCACTACCAGCGCTACGAGGCCGACCACGCCGCCGACGACCTGTTCGGCAAGATTGAGGCCATCGGGCGCGCGACCACCGGCAACGCCGGGCACCGGCCCACGCTGGTGAGCATCATCCTCGATGGCGAGAACTGCTGGGAGTATTACCCCAACGGCGGCGTGGACTTCCTCCGCCGCGTCTACCGCCGCGTGGTCGAGCACCCCCGGGTCAAGCCGGTGCGGATCTGCGACTACTTGGAGCAGTACCCGGCCACGGATAAGCTCGGGTACCTCTTTCCGGGAAGCTGGATCCAGCACAACTTCGGGATATGGATCGGCCATCCGTAGTGCAGCCGGGCCTGGGACGCCCTGCACGAAACCCGGCACCACCTGGCCGAGGCCACACGGCGCAAGACCAAGCCGCCTGAGCAGATCGCCGAGGCATGGGAGGAGCTGTACATCGCCGAGGGGAGCGACTGGTTCTGGTGGTTCGGCGACGACCACTCCAGCGCCCAGGACAACCTCTTCGACCGGCTCTTCCGGGGGCACCTGCAGAACGTCTACCGGGCCCTGGGCGAGGATCCGCCGGCGGAGCTTTCCAAGCCCATCCGCCGGGGGGAGCGCCATCCGCAACTCTACTCCGAGCCGAGCGGGCTGTTGCGCGTCAAGGTCGACGGGCGCCGGACCTACTTCGAGTGGATCAACGCCGGCCACTACGTCAACCGCGGCGCGCGGGGCGCCATGGCCATGACCGCCGAGCGGCGGATCTCCGACCTCTACTTCGGCTTCGATCCGGAGCACCTGTTCCTGCGGCTGGACGCCCATGGCGGGCCGTTCCGCGAGCAGTTGGTCGAGGCCGACACGCTGAGGATTGCCTTTCTCCGGCCCGAGGGGTTCGAGCTCGTGGTCTCGGCGCCGACGTCCCGGGAGCCGAGCGTGCAGCTCTATCACGACGACGTGCCCGTGGCCGAGCCGGAGATCGAGGCCGCGGCCGATTCGCTGTTCGAGCTGGCGATCCCCTTCCGCAGCCTGGCCGTGGCGACCGACGAGCCGGTACACTTCTTCGTCGAACTGTTGCAGGACGAACGATCGCTCGAGCGAATCCCCCAAGAAGGCGTGATCGAAACCACGGTCCCCTCACCGGATTATGAGCTGATTATGTGGCAGGCGTGACGGAAGGATGAGTGATGAATGATGAAGTATGAATGCACCGGCAACCACCTTGCGCCGCTTGTGGTAGTTCCCTTTGCCCAACAGCGTTTCACCCGAATTCATACTCCATCATTCAGCGTTCATCCTTGCCCACTCCCCACTGCTCACTGACTGCTGCCCTCTGCCTACTGACTTCTGACTGCTGAGAAGCAATGCCCGACCTACGAAAAGACCCGATCGTCGGACGCTGGGTGATCATCGCCACGGCCCGGGCCAAGCGGCCGCACGACTTCGACTCCACCCCGCAGCGGCACCGGGGCCGGTTCTGCCCGTTCTGCGAGGGCAATGAAAACGCCACGCCCGACGAGATCATCGCCTACCGCAGTCCCGGCTCGAAACCGAACGGGCCGGGCTGGCGGGTCCGCGTGTTTGCCAACAAGTTCCCCGCCCTGGAGATCGAGGGGGAGCTGAACAAGCGGGGGGAAGGCATCTACGACATGATGCAGGGCGTGGGGGCCCACGAGGTGATCGTCGAGTCGGCGCGGCACCTGATCAGCACCTCCGAACTCAGCGATGAGGAGCTTCGCGAGGTCCTCTGGGCCTATCGCGATCGGCTGGTGGACCTGAAGAAGGACCCCCGGCTGGTGTACGGGATGATCTTCAAGAACGTGGGTGCCGCGGCGGGGGCCTCGCTCGAGCACACTCACAGCCAGCTCATCGTGACCCCCATCGTGCCGATCAACGTCTGGGAGGAGATGACCGGTTCGTTGGAGTTTTACAATTATCGGGGTCGGTGCGTCTATTGCGACATGATCCAGCAGGAGCTGGCCACCGAGAAACGGATCGTGATCGACACGCCCGGCTTCCTGGCCTTCTGTCCGTTCGCCAGCCGTTTTCCTTTCGAGACCTGGGTGCTGCCGAAGGCCCATTCGAGCCACTACGAGAACATCCAGAAGAACGGGGTGGACGAGCTCTCGGGGGTGCTGCGCCAGGTGGTCGCCAAGGTCGAGTCGGCCCTGGACCAGCCCGCCTACAACTACATCATCCACACGGCCCCCTTCGATGCCCAGGAGCTGACTCACTACCATTGGCACGTGGAGATTATTCCGAGTTTGACGAAGACGGCGGGGTTCGAGTGGGGCACGGGGTTCTACATCAACCCGGTGCCGCCTGAGCAGGCCGCCGCGTTTCTGCGCGAAGTTGAGGTGGAAACCCAAGAGCCACAAGATATTCCGGCCAGCGAAGCTGGATAAGTTAGGGCATCACTGCCGATTAGAAAGGAAAAGGGGTCGGGAGTCTTTTTCGGCCAACCCGCCTGCCATACGGAGAATCTCCTGCCCGAAAAAGACTCCCGACCCCTTTTTCCCTCATACACCCCCGATGACCATGCCCAATCGCATCCGCTTCATCCTCGCGCTGCACAACCACCAGCCGGTCGGGAACTTCGACCACGTCATTCGCCGGGCATTCGAGGACAGCTACGACCCGTTCCTCGACCTGTTCGCCGGATACGACTCGCTTAGGATCGCCCTGCACACCAGCGGCTCGCTCGCCGAATGGCTCGACGAGAATCGGCCCGACTACCTCGATCGGCTGGCCGAACTCGTGGCCCAGGGCCGCGTGGAGATCATCGGCGGGGCCTTTTACGAGCCGATCCTGGCCATGATCCCCCGCCGCGACCGCGTCGGCCAAATCCGCCGCTACACCCGCTGGCTCGAAAACCGCCTGGGGGCCACGGTGCGCGGAATGTGGATGCCCGAGCGAGTCTGGGAGCAGTCGTTCACCGCCGACCTGGCCGAGGCCGGCATCGAGTACACCGTCCTCGACGACTTCCATTTCAAGAACGCGGGACTCACCGACGAGCAGCTCAGCGGCTACCTGCTCACCGAGGACGAGGGCCGCGTGCTGTCGGTCTTTCCCGGCAGCGAGCGCCTGCGGTATCTGATTCCCTTCGGCGACCCCGAGCAGACGATCGAGCACCTGGCCGAGATCGCCGAACGCCACCCGGACGCCGTGGTCGTCTTCGGCGACGACGGCGAGAAGTTCGGCACTTGGCCCGAGACGCACAAGCACGTCTACACCGACGGCTGGCTGCGGCGGTTCTTCGACGCCCTGGCGGCCAACCAGGACTGGGTCCAGGTGACCACCCCCTCCGAGGCGCTCGACGACGTACCCCCGGTGGGCAAGGTCTACCTGCCCGAGGCCAGCTACCGCGAGATGACCGAATGGGCCCTGCCGACCGAGCAGCTCGTCGAGTACGAGCGGCTGGTGCACGAGACGTCCGACGACCCCCGATTTGCGGCGCTGCGCCGGTTCGTTCGCGGCGGCTTCTGGCGGAACTTCCGCGTGAAGTACCCCGAGGCCGACGAAATGTACGCCCGGATGATGATGCTCAGCCGCCGTTTGCAGGAAACCGTCGAGTCGCTTTCGCCCGTGGGCACGGCCAACGGCGAGCTGGTCGATCGGGCGCGGACCCACCTCTATCGGGCACAGTGCAACTGCGGCTACTGGCACGGGGCGTTCGGCGGCATCTACCTGCCGCATCTGCGCAACGCCGTTTACCGGAACTTGATCGCCGCCGACAACCTGCTCGACCGCGCCCAAGGGCGCCCCGAATCGTGGATCGAAGCCACGGCCGACGACTACAACTTCGACGCCCGGCAGGAGGTCGTGCTGGCCAACGACAAGCTCTCGGCCATGTTCACGCCCGGGCGCGGCGGACGCATGATCGAGCTCGACGTCCGCTCGATCGAGCACAACCTGCTGGCCACGCTGAGCCGCCGGCCCGAGGCGTACCACCGCAAGGTCCTCTCCGGCAACCAGAACGGCAACGGCGAGTGTGCCAGCATCCACGACCGCGTGGTCTTCAAACAGGCCGACCTCGACCAGCGCATCCAGTACGACACGCACCAGCGCAAGAGCCTCTTAGACCTGTTCTACGACGCGGACGTGGGGCTCGAGGCGGTGGCCTCGGGCGAGGCGGCCGTGTTCGGCGACTTCCTCGAGCGACCGTACGAAGCCCGCGTGCGCCGCAATCCCGAGCGAATCCAGGTCCAGTTCGCCCGTTGCGGTGAGGTGGACGGCCTGGCAGTGAAACTGACCAAGGGGATCACGCTCGACGCGGGCAGCTCGACCCTGGTGATCGCTTACGTGCTCGATGGGCTGCCGCAGGACCGGCCGCTCTGTTTTGCCGTGGAGATGAACTTCGCGGGAATGCCGGCCGGGGCCGACGACCGCTACTTCCACGCTCCCGGCGGCGGGCGCCTCGGCCAGCTCGGCGAGCGCCTCGACCTGAGCGGCGTGCAGGGCTTGTCACTCACCGACGAGTGGCTGGGGATCGACGTGGCCCTGCAGACCTCGCGCCCCACCGGCTTCTGGACCTTCCCGATCGAGGCAGTCAGCCAGTCGGAGGGGGGCTTCGAGCTGGTTCACCAGTCCGTGGCCGTGGTGCCCCATTGGCACGTCACCGGCGACGAACAAGGCCGCTGGGGCGTAACCATGCACCTGGCCGTCGACACTTCGCTGGCCGCAAGCCGCCGCGAAGACCAGCTAGCCGCCGTCGTCTCCTGACCGTGCCGACAGGCGGCTCTTCGTTGGTCGATCGGGCATCATTCCACGTTCGCGATCGAGGCGGCTTTCAGTCCCTTCTGCATTGCCTGGTATTCCTCCCAGGCCACCCGCTCCAAGTACTTGACGCCGTGAAACCGGTTCCCGCCCGGCGCCACGTCCCGGCCAGCGTGGTCGTCACGGGGCCTTTCGCCGGATGGTCAAATCGCGTCAGCAGCAGCACGAGTCGAGGCTTCTCGGTCTGTGGCTCTGTGCGCCCGATCTGACTGAACCGAAGACGAGACACGCCAACAGGATAGTTGTCGCAAGGGGGTACCGCGAAAGCATGTCTCGGTCCTTTGCTCCTGGCGGGTGTGCAGTCGGAGTCCCCCCCAAACGATGTCCTTCGGCCGTTTGATAGCGAGTATGAAGCGGCCGGATACTGGCGTCAAGTTCCACGGCCCGAGCGCTTGCCACGGGCGTGCCCGTCGCATAAGCTGGTTGCGGAAGATGTCCGACAGCGAAAAAGGGACCTGGCTTGTTTTGCCGGGACGGCCCGAAGGGTGCTTCGCACAAAGCAAACCAGGTCCCTCTTTCGTCCCGACACGTTTCTCACAACTTGGGAGGATCGCTCATGCCCCCGAATCTGACGCGACGCCGGTTCCTCAAAGGTGCCGCGGCCTCGGTCGCCGTGCCCTATCTGATCAGCGGCTCGGTGCTCCGTGCCGATACCGCGCCCAGCAACCGCATCGGCCTGGGTGCGATCGGCCTGGGCGCGCGCAACTCGAGCGGCCGGCTGGCCGTGGGCGGCAACGCCCAGGTCACCGCCGTCTGCGACGTGGTCAAGGCCAAGCGCGAAGCCACGCAGCAGCGCATCGGCAACGGCTGCAAGGCCTACAACGACTTCCGCGACCTGATCGCTGATCCCAACGTCGACGCCATCACGGTCGCCACCCCGGAACACTGGCACGTGATTCCCGCGGTCACCGCCGCCAAGGCGGGTAAGGACGCGTACGTCGAGAAACCGCTCAGCCTGACCATCCGAGAGGGCCGCGTGCTCACCGAAACGTTCCGCCGCCTGGGTCGCGTGTTCCAGCACGGCACGCAGCTCCGCCGCAGCGGGGCCAACCGTCATGCGGTCGAGCTGATGCTCAATGGACGCATCGGCAAGATCCATACGGTCGAGGTCGGCTCGCGTCCCGGATCGCGCTGCGGCTGCGAGAAGCCCGAGCCGGTCCCCGAGGGACTCGACTACGATCTGTTCCTCGGCCAGGCCCCTTGGGCGCCGTACTGCCCGAGCCGGGTGGGCGTGAAGGGCGGGCGCCCCTGGACGTTCATCCGCGACTACGCGGGCGGGTTCGTCACCGCGGCCGGAATCCACTATATCGATCTGGCCCAGCTCGGTTTGGGCACCGACGACACCGGCCCGGTCGAGGCCGAGGGCGAGGCCGTCTTCCCCGAGGACGGGCTGTTCGACACGCCGCTGACCTGGCACGTGGAGTACCGCTACGCCAACGGGGTGAAGCTGATCTACACCGACAACCGCAAATGTGCCGAAGGCACCAAGTTCATCGGCGCCGAGGGCTGGATTCACCTGGGCACGGGCTCGCCCAAGGCCGAGCCGGCCTCGGTGCTGGGCTCGCAGCTCGGCGCGAACGAGACTCGCCTGCCGCCCGCCGCCGGCCACGGCTTCATCGACTGCATCCGCAGCCGCGAGCAGACGAGCTGTCCGCCCGAGACCGCGCACCGCTCGACCACCGTATGCCACCTGGCCAACATCTGCATGTTGCTGGGGCGCAAGGTCCGCTGGGACCCCGAGAAGGAAGTGTTCCTCGACGACGCGGAAGCGAACCGGATGATCGCGCGGACCATGCGCAGCCCTTGGCACCTGTAAACCACCTTGCCGGAGAACCGAACCATGAACCCAACCAACGCAAACCTGGTTTTGGCGGCGGCCGACGCGCCCCCGCCCGAAGCGGAAAAGCCCGATCCGGTCGAGCAGGCGTTTCAGGACGTCCTCGAATACGAGCTGGGCGGCACGCGCAAGGCATTGTACGTGCTGGAGGACCACATCAACCGGACCTACGGCGACGCGGCGGCCCGCCGGGAGATCGTCGGGCGCCTGCTCGCAATGCTCGAAAACCCCGAGGCCACGCAAGGTTGCAAGGACTTTGCCTGCAAGAAGCTGACGCTGTTGGGCGGGGCCGAGTCGGTCCCGGCCCTGGCCAAGCTGATCGGCGACGACGAGAGCCTGGCCGTGCTGGGCCGCTACGCCTTGGAGCAGATGCCCCAGCCGGAAGCGGCCGCGGCGCTCCGAGATGCCCTGGGCCGGACCAAGGGCCGCGTCCTGATCGGCGTGATCAACTCGCTGGGCGCGCGCAAGGACGAACAGGCCGTCGCCGCGCTAATCCGATTGCTGGCCGACAACGACGCAGCGGTCGCCGCCGCCGCGGCCGCGGCCCTGGGCAAGATCGGCGGCAGCCAGGCCGCCGCCGCGCTCCGGGCCGCCCGGTCCAAAGCGGCCCCCGAGGTTCGAGCCGAAATCCGCCCCGCCCTGCTGGCCTGTGCCGAATGCCTGGTCGCCTCGGGCAACAAAGACGAGGCGCAAGCCATCTACCGCGAGCTGTCCGGCGAAGACGAGCCGGAGTGGATTCGCGCCGCTGTGGAGAAGGAGTAGTGGAGTGATGGAATCCCGGGGGAACGCGGCCGCCGACACTCCTGCCAGGCCGAGTCGGTGTTGTCGGTTTTAGGGCCTTTGGGGCTGGTTTGAGCCAGCAGGCTCCAAATCAGGACGGCGGCCCGGAGCGCGTTTCGATTGTGTGTGTTCATCGCGCGATCTCCGAAGGATGGTCGTCGTGTGACGGGAGAAGGTCAGCCCGGGAGCCGACCGCCTCGCCGTGGCGAACCGACGTGCGGGGACACGAGCTACGCCCCCTCGATCTTCGTTGGGGTGAAGCTCACCCGGTCACCTTCCCGGAGGACCTGGTCTGCCGGCACCGGCTGGCGGTTCACGCGGATGGGGTAGTTCGCCGGATCGGCAGAATGGATCTGCTGCTCGAACAGCTCGTGGACTGTGGTGCCTTCGGTGACACCTCCGCAGCCGCCCGGCGAGAAAAGGGCTGCTGGACGGGCTTCTTAAGGTCAACGACCGATTGAAGGGTGGTTTCGACGCCGAGAGCTTGTCCTAGCCCGGCGTTTGTGGGGCCAGCGGGCTTGCAAGCCTCTTGGCAACTCGGCAATAATCGGCTTGTACTACGCGGACAGAGGTCTTGGACGTTTCTGCGAACGACTGGGGGGACCGCGATGAAGCATTGGTGCTTGGTGCTGCTGTGCGCCGGCGTGTTGGCCGGCTGTCGTCGAACTACCCAGGAGAAGCCGCCTCCGCCACAGTCGCGCACCGCGGAGGCGGAATCGTCGGCAGCGGACCGGACGGAGACCTCTCCGCCGAAACCGATCGTCGCGGCGTCGGAATCGTCGGCGGCCGACGAGGAAGGCATTTCTCCGGGAAGATCGACCGATGCGGCGTTGGAGTCGTCAGCAGTCGATTTGGAGCCGGCAGGCGCGGAGCCGCCTTCGATCGAGCCTGGGGCGGCCGACGTGCCCACGCGACGGGCCGAGTCAGGCGAGGTGGTGCTTTTGGTCGAGGAGGACCACGTCGAGCCAGTGGTGGCGACTCGCCGCAATGGCGATGCGACGGCTGCCGGCTGGGTGCCGTTGTTCTTCTCTCCTGCCGGCATTCCGGCGCCGAAGGTCGAGGGGCTGACGATTACGGAAAGCCCCGACGGCATTTCGATCCGCAGCGACGGCAAACACGGTCCCCGATACGTGGCCTGCTCGACGCCTTTGCGAGGCGACTTTGACGTGAGTCTGGAGTTGGAAACGCCGGCGGTTACACCGACGTTCTTGGGTTTGTATCATCCGGACCATCACCCGAGCGTTGAGCATTTTCCCCTGCAAGTTAGACGGGATCGGCCAATCACTTGGCGCATAAGCATCAAGCGCACGGGCTACGTGGCAACTGTGGACGACGGTTGGCGCCCCCCCGCCAGCGCGCGACACCAAGGGGGCGTAAAGACTTTCTGGGCGCCCGACTCAGCGCCCCGGCTGTTTGTCTGCATTGACGGCCCGGGAACGATGAAGGTGAAAGAGTTCCGAGCCACCAGCTACGAGGAGGCCGGTCGACGAAACGAAGGAGTGAAACAACCCGCCGTCCGAATGCGACTTCGCTCCGACGAGACTGTAGTTCGACTGCCGGCTTCCGTCACCGATTTGGACGTTGGTGGCGCTGGACGCTTCTTGGCGATGTACTTCAGGGAGTTGAGGAAGGTCGGCGTGTTCGATGTCGTCCAAGGAAGATTCCTGCATGCCATTCCGGCAGAAGATCCGGCGGTGCGAATTGCTGCAGGCAGAACGCAATTGGTCATCGCTGGAGTCATTGGTCGGAAGCTTCAGTGCTGGGATCTAGCCACTGGCCGACCGGGGATCGTCCGATCTCTCGAGGCCGGGCAAGTCGTACATAACGTGGCGCTCGGTGCCGGCAGCGATTCGCCGATCATGGTTTGGATGAGTCCCGGGACGTTCGCCGCGGCCGACCGTGAGAGGATTCGGTTCTGGGCCACCCAGAGCGGAAAGGAGCAAGCCCCATTCAAGCCGAACGACCGGGATATCACGACGGCCTGCGCATCCCCGGACGGATCGCTATTGGCCGTGTTCGGCACCCACGGAGCGTACAGCCGATTGGCCGGATTCTCCTGTCCGCAACGGAAGACCGTGTTCAGCCTAAGCAACGAGAGCCGCATCGACGACATCGCCGTCTCGCCCGACGGGAAGTTCCTGGCCACGGGCGGGCAAAGCTCCCAGGGAATCAGGCTGCGGCAGGCGGATACGGGCGCCGTGATACGGACCTTCCCCGGATCTCGTCGCAGCAGGGGCGGGCTCGCCTTCTCCTCCGATGGCAGGCTGCTGGTAATCGCCTCAGCAGACTACGACCGCCAACGCCAACGGTGGCCGGTGCTTGTTGTCAACGTGCCCAACGGCGAATCCGCAACCGTACTGGGAGATCACAAATCGCTGGTCAACTCGGTGGCCATCTCCACCGATTCGCGCCTCCTGGTTACCGCCGACTCCGTGGGGCAGATCCGTGTGTTCCAACGTGAATCGGGTGAACTCGTTCGCGAGTTTACGTTGGAGCCGGTAGTTGCTCGGCCCGAGGTGCGGCGGCCGTGATCGTGCCACCCGTCAACATCCGGAGGAAACTGAGATGAATCGCAACTCCAACTGGTTCGTGCCGCGGATGACGGTCGCCGTCGCGTGGGCCGGTGTCGTCCTGTCGGCCGTGGTTGCTGCGGCGCAGGCGGAAGATGAATTCCGCATCTGGACAGACAACACGGGCCAGCACCGTGTCGAGGCGGCTTTGGTGGTCGTCAGGAATGGCCAGGTCTATCTGGAGAAGCGAGATGGCAAGGTCATCAACCTGCCGCTCGGCCGACTCAGCCGGGCCGATCAAGAATTCCTCAAGGCCGGGAGTGCAGCATCCAAGGAGTCGCCCATCGACCAAGTTCGGTCTGCGGTGGTGGCTCTGCAACTGAGTTCCGACGGGCAGCAGTGGCACTCCCACCCGGGCGTGCTCATTTATCGCGATAGCAAGGTAGCGTATGTCGCCGGTTCGGCGTCCATCATCGCCACTCCGAAAAGGTATGGCCGACCTCAGCCGGAGTTGAAGTACCGCGTGGCCCTCTTCCCCGGGAGCGACCGGCAGGTGATCGTCGACGCCCGGGTGCTCGGGGCGCATCGGCAGTATGGTATTGGCTTCTGGCAAGTCCCGTCGGCCGGGGTTCCGGCGCCAGTCCGCATTGCCGACCGCCCCCGCCTGACCGACGGTATGCCGGTGACGGTGTTCGGTCTGCAGACGGGTCGGGGGGCCAACAACGAACCGACGATATCGCTTGGTGCCCGAAAAGGAATCCTGGCCACGATCTTTCGCGACGAGGCCGGAACGATCACGGACCTCGAACTGCGCGGCGACGACATTGCCGGCCTGCCCCACGGGGTTGCCGTCGACGATCAGTTCCGGGTGATCGGCCTGACCGGGAAGCCGCCCCGTCCTGCGGGGCACACGCGCGGACCGGTGCCCGTTGAAACGGGTTCGGTTCGGGCCGTTCCCTGTGTGAAGATCGCCGAAATGTGGACACCGGCGCTCGGCAAGGTCGAGATGAACGCCATCCGCTGGGGCCGCAATGGAGTCTTCTACGAGTTCTCGGCAACCACGGTTGATGCCTTCGGCCGAGCGAAGGACATGGCCCTGCTGGTCAAGCGTCTTGATGGGGAACTCCCGCAGCCGCAACGGGTTCCCGGCGGCTGGGCCCCTGCGGCCGCGGATTCGGCGACGGTGCCCTTGACCATCGCAACGCCCGACGCGGCGCAGGCGGCCCCGCAAACCGGTCGATTCCCCGCTTTTCGGCCCCCGGCAGACGGCGAGCCGAGCGGAACCTGGGAAGACCCCGAGTCGTTCGAGCGGGGGGAAACGCTGCGCTACTTGATCCAACTGAAGACCACCGACCGTGAGGGCAACACGTGCTTCTCAGCACCCAAGGAAATCCTCCCGAAGTTCTACCTCGACCATTTTGGACGGGGGCAGCAATCGGTGAGCATCGAGTCGATATTTCGCGCGAAGGGGCAGCCGCATCCGGATGGTGGACTGCTGATGACGTGGGAACCGCTCTACGCCGAAATCCCGGTTGAAGCATTGGCCACGCGCCCTCCCGAAGCGCCGCGCCCGGAAACCGATACCGGGCCCTCCCTGATTCAGCCCTACCGCAACGTCGGAGGTTCCTCCTCTTCTCCCGTCACCGAGCCCACGGGGGCTTGGTCGCAAGACGGAGCGTGGTTCTATCAATTCACGCCGGAGACGAGCGTGGTCCGCCGCCTGTCCGTGCCCGAGTTGAAGCCGAGCGTGAAGATCGATTTCGGCAGCAAGGTTTTAGCCATTGGTGTTTCGAAGGAAGGCGTGGTGGTACTGACCGACGGGGCGTCGACCCGTCAGCGGCTCTGGGTGCTGCGTGAGGAGACGCTCGAAGTGCTGCGACATTGCGAAGTTCGGGGTGCCATGTTGGCGTGCAGCCGCGCCCTTTCAACCGCCTACCTCAGCGGACGCGGGAGCTTCAGCGTCGTTGATCTCGCGAAAGGCGCCGTCGTCCATCAAATCGAGCCGCGGTCGTCGGACCCGCCGCTTGGCGACGTCCTCGTAACGGCTGACGGCCGTTACCTGTTCGGGCGATATCGCTTCTCCCGCGACGTGATTTGCCGCTTCCGTCTGGAGGGTACGGATATCGTTCTCGATCAGGCTACCGCGGGGATCGATGCCAAGGAGCGTTCGCTTCAACTTTCCGGCGACGGAAAGTTCCTGGTCGTGGCAGTCGATACGAGCCGGCTCGAAGTGCCGGATCATCCGCAATTGAGTAGGGGAGTCTACGTCTACTCCACCTCCGACCTAAGCGCCCCGAAGATCGGGTTTCAATCCGAGCAGCACGGCTTCCGAAACCTTATGGTCACGCCGGGAGCCCGGTTGGTTCTCGTTCTTGGAAGCAGCTACCGGAAGAGCGTCGTCAATGTGTATGGCGCCGACGGCGCCCTCCTCGACCGCCCACCCCTTCCGTTGCCGGCCGACCGTTTCTTCCTCCATCCCGATGGCCGGCGGGTGCTGTTGCGACTGGGGAAACATTTTGCCTGGTTCGATATTCCGTCCGCCGGCGGATCGGGGGGCGTTGCTGCCGCCACGAGTGACGATTCAGCGGAGTCCCAGCGTCGACTGATGAACATCCTGGAGTGGGAGGTCGAGGAGGTCAATCGGAAGCTCGCAGTCGAATGGAACGAAATTCCCGGTACTGGCCGGGCGGCCATCGCCCGAGTTCACGCCGACCCCAACGATATTCGCGATGCCCTGGAAGCGAAGACGCGAAACACGCCGAGACCGAGCACGCCGGATCAATTTCGTGCCTTCGCAAACAAGATGCAGGCATCGGTGGGCGACGGCCTGCCGGCCGTCGGGGCTACGGCCGACTGGTGTTGGTCGGCCGACGGCCGGTATTTGTACGTCCTCGCCGAACTCATGCCTTCGCTCGTTCGACTTGACACGAAGGACTTCACCGTAACCCACCGGTTGAACGCTGAAAGAGCTACGCCCATGGGTGGCCTGCAGCGGAAGAAGCTCGGAATCTGTCGTGAAGGGCTGCTTCTGGTCTGCGGCCGTCGGCTGGTGCTCGCCGATGCCGACACGCTGCGCCCGACACGCGTGATTTGCGAAGACCTGCCCTCGGGAGCGGATTTCGAAGCCGCCCGAGAGCGATCCCAAGTGATCCTGAAATCACACCGTGACGCGGACTTGAGCGTCGTGGACGTCGCCACGGGCGAGGTGCTCAGCCGGTGGTCGCGGCCGTCCGGCGCAGCAGGTCCCCAACGCATCCGGCTCGCGGAGACCGCCTTGACCCCCGATGGGCGCCACCTCTTCATCGGCGGGGCGCCGGTAATCCACTGCAAGATCGACGCCGCAGGTCGAATTCAGCGCCAGACCATCCCCGAGTCTATGACGTCGCTCGACCTTCGCCCGGTGGCGACCAACACCAGCGACACGATGTCATTCATTAGCCGGGATCGCAGCGTTCCTCCGTTTCTCTGCGAAATTGAGAATCTCGGCAAGCCGATCGTGAACTGCCAAACGACTCCGGCGACGTTCTACAAGGACGCGGCAACCGGCACCTACTTCGCTGTGGGCCGACTCGGGTTCCTGATCAGTTGCGACCGTACCGGCAAGGAGCACTATCGGCTGGAGCGAGACGGTCTTGAGAAACTGGGGATCATTGACCTGTTCGAGCATACGACCATGCCGCCCGGGGGCGGTTCGCTCTTGGTGCGAGGCCCCGGGCAGGGAGATCTCAATTGGATTCAGTTGCCCGGCCGCGAAGACTAGGCGGTGCCGGACTGAAGGGCAGCCTGACTGCGGCAGGCCCTCGCAATCGCGAAGCCGCGAGTGCCGCCGGACTTCCCCGAAGCGACGTTAATCGGGGACCTCGACCAGGTAGAGACCGTTGCGGGCGCCGCGCATCAGAAGTCGTCCCTGCTTCGGGTCGACCGTCATTCCCGTGTTCCGATCCACGGAGCTGGATAGTTCGTATTCCGCCCGCTTCTTGCCGTGGTAGTCGTACACCCTGAGAATGCCTTCGCAGGTCGTGTAGATCCTCTGTTTCTTGGGGTCCATTGCCAGCGAGCTGTACTGCCCGCGGGGAACCACTGCCGAGGGCTCTGAAAGATCATCGATTGCGTAGATGCGGTAGTGGTCCTGCTTCTCGACAGCAGAGGCGTCGCTCTTGTACAGTTGGCGGCCGAACAGGCATACGTACTGAGGATCACCGGTGGCGCGGGGGACGCCGTCGGCAGCGCCATCCGCCGATACACCGTTGAGATACCATTTACCGTCGTAGGTTCCCAGCCGACAGAAGCCTGCGTTTCCACCGAGCAGGATTGTCTTGCCGTCGGCAGCGAAGAAGATGTTCTCAAGATCGAGATACTGCACTCGAACTCGGCCGCCCCCCGTGGGCATCAGGCGGGTGGTCGCGTTGGCGACTTCGGTGTCGGTGACGCGGGAAACCGGCTTGCCGGTAGCCAGGTCGATCGCCAGAAGCCAATCTCCACGTTCGTCCCACGCGAGACACCAGGGTGATCCGGGCGAGGCGGTGTGGTCCCAAAGCTTCTCGATGAAGAATGCCCGCTTGATCTGCAGCGAGTCCGCGTCGACCAGCAGCAGGTTCGGAACGACCGCGTCGCGATCGGTGCGATGCGGTCGGCCCATCTTGACGACCAGTCCGGCTTCTGAGAACGCGGGGATGCCTCTGGTGATGGAGCCGGGGACCTGAATTTGGACGACGTCTCGGAACCCGTCCGCGTCGATCTTCTGGATCATGTCGTGGCTCGTCCGCGCCGTGAAGATGTGTGCTCCATCGGCGGACCAGGCGGCCCAACGTATTCGGTCGGAAAATACAAGGTTCGTCAGCGTCAGGCCGTCGGAGGTAGTGGTCTCGCCGAGAAGCAGTTCTTTGCTCGTTGTGGGCGAGGGCGCCTCGTCTTCGACCCAGTGCGGCAACTCTCGCACGAACTGGGCCATTTCTTCCTCAGGAACCGAAGGGCTCGCTTCGGCGAGCGACTCGATCGCCACTTGCGGCACTTGCGGGCCGGCCCAGGGCAACCTGATATAGACGAAGCTCGTGCGCACACGTGCCAGCAACGCTCCACCGAGGGGATGGTAACGAAAGGCAGCGGGGGACCACTCGAAACCGGAAAACGGAAAGCGTTCCAGCTCCTCCAACTCCGGCGAGAATATGCCGACGATTGGCGACTGCCCGGATCCGGGCTTCCACTGAATACACAGGTTGTCCGATACCGGGTCAACGGCCAGCGGCTCGGCGTCCTCCGGCAGTTCGAGAGCACGCTTCGGCGCGCTCAGGTTTGCCAGCTCATACACGTAGATGCCGTGGCTGAGCCCGGGATGTGTGGGATCGCCGCTCCCCTGCGTGAATACCTGAGCGAACACGCGCTTGGAGTCCCCACTGATGAAGACGAGACCGGCTCTCGCGTTGATCAGTTTGCTGGCCTGTTCGAAGACCAGATCGTGACACTCGATTGCAAGACGCAGCAGATACTTGTTGTACACCGCAAGCAGACAACTTCCGTCCGGTGAAGCAATCAGTTCAGCTTGCACGGACTCCCGGAAACTCCCGTGGGGGCCGGCCGGACGGCGCGAATCACGAACGATTTTCCCTGCGGCGAGGTCGACCACTTGCAGACCGTCGCCGATGAGGTAGGCCGTTGACAGGCTCGGGGCCGTTGTCAAAGAAATCGAAGGCACGGAAACACGATGTTTGACGTGTAGATCCTTCTCGTCGATGATCCACAGGTCGTGCGGCGCCCGCGAATTGAGGAGGTTGACCACCAGCCCCTCACGCGAGAGCGCCATCTGGATGGTCCATCGAGGCGGCATGGAACGCCTCTCCTCGACCGGCAGCGTCAGTCGTCGTACCTCGCGAAGCTCCGGCACAGCGATCTTGCGGAGCAGTCCGCTGCCGTGCAAGATGTAAACGTGCTTGCCTTCGCGCGACCAGACGGCGGCGGCCGGGCCCTGCCAACCTCCTGCAGGGTCTCCAAGCCCGGATAGGGCCACCGCAGTACTCTTCCCCACAGCATGGGGCGGGCCAGCCACCGAAACATCGACTTCTTCGGGCAGCGGAAACCCTGCCAGCCGGCCGTCGGCGGGCTGTTCCACTGCTGCCGCCGGGAGAGGGGCATTTGCGGTAAGCAGCAATCCACCTTTCGGATGAGGGCGCGCCCTCGATGCCATCTGCAGAAACGACCCAATCTGGTACGGTAACTCTTCCCCGTACCGGGCGGGCACCGCGATCGCGGGCGAAACCAGTTCCTTGCCGTCGGCGTCGACGGTTTTCAGCGCCGCGACGTACTGCGGATCTTCAGAACCACTAACTGGAAACTGCTCACGCCAACTGCCCTCCGCCAATGGCGGGTGCGAACCGCTTCGGGTCACACCGGTCGGCGGAGGCACGTCGAGCCGGACGGCTGCCGCGCCCGTCGGGTCAATCGCAGTCGGCGCCTGTTCGCCTTGCCGTCGCTTCAGCAGCAGAAAGGCCTGCTCCGCCCGGCCGAACGGATCGTCGATCTTGGCAGATACTTGATAGGTGATTCCCTCGGCGTTCCAGGACTGCCCGCTGAGTGACGCTTGCACAACACGGGGTGTTCGCAACGACGCCAGGTAGGAAAGCGGAATCAGGCTGACGCTGGACGTGCTGGTCGCGGGTCTACCGGTATGCCTTCGGGATTGGGAATCCGTTGCACCCGCAGCGATACCCAACACACGGCCCTTGCTGTCCACCGCAACGCCCATCGGCAGATCGGCGACACCGTCGCCGCTGACCCGGATGTCCGTGATCCGGCCGACCCTGTCGCGCAAGACGGAGGAGACCGTCCCACGACGGGTACTCCGCCCGAAGCTCGGCTTGTTGTCCACGCCCCGCGAGACCTGGCAGCCAAAGACGGTGACCTGTGTCGCTTGCTCCACGGTGAGATCTGCGGTCAAGGGGATCGGCTCCGGGGCCTTCTCGCCGGGGATTCGCCACACGGCCAAGTGGCGCTGGGAATCGAATCCGGCGAGTTCGGCATCGACCTGTACCTGTTCTGCCGTACCTGCCCCCAACGTCACGCGATAGCGAAGCGTTGGGTCCTGGCTGTTCGAGGAAGCGCGGTGATACGCGGCACTCGAACTGGCCAGCACGTATGCGCCACGATCGTCGCGAAACACTACGACAGCCGGCTCGGCGGCAACATACGGCGTGTAGGAGCCCCCGGCGTCGGCCTCTCGCTGAATTACGACGGCCGCAGCGCGATATCGGCCGATCGGCGCGCCCAGAGCCCCGATCGACACCAAATACTGGCGGTCTCCCTGGCTGAGGCGTTCGACCGGAACGCCGACGACCTTTCCGTCCTTCTTCTTCAGATAGGCAGTGCCGTCCTTGAAAACCAGCAGTTCCGCCTCTGTTTGGAACCGGCCGGACGCGTCGCTCCAGAGCCGATACCCGGGAGCACTCGCTTGGGCAAACGCATAGCTGGCCAGCAGAAACAGTCCGAGCGAGATCAAGGATGCCGGTTTGAGGTGAGACATGGAACGGGTCATGGAATGCCTCCCGTGGGGTTGTCCTACTTCTTGGATACGGCGCCGCGACAGCGGCGTTTGCCCACGAACAGATACTCTAATTGCTCTCGATGGCGATCAGCCTGGAAACGTCGCGGTATCCGGAGACCACCACGTGGTCGCCGGCAGGCGAGACCCACCACGAATGAATGTTCTCGTCTCCGGGCAGAACGTACTCGCGTATTAGCCGTCCCTCGTAGTTGTGTACTGCAAATCGGCTGCTATTCGGTTTCCGGGAGAAGAAGCGATTGCCTGCCGGGGCGAATTCTACATAGCATGCCTCATGGTCGACCGGAACGGTGGCGACCGGCTGCGAGAGATCGTCGACCGCATACAGGGACAACTCCACCTTCGCTTGACCCGAGCCGGGATTGCGTACCGGCTGGCTGACGGCAATGTATCGCGATTCGTTGCCGACCCACAACGTGCCGTCCCCAAACGACTTGCTTGCTCCGTCAAAGCTCAGGTATTCCCCGTCGAATACGAAGCGCGCGATGGGGCCGACGCTGCTTTGCCGCGCGAACAGATAGCGCCCGTCCGGCGTCATTCGCAGCCGGTCCATACCGATGGAGTCTGCGCGAACACCGAGTGAGGCTTCGAGAAACAGCCGCCTGGCAAGGTCCGGTTCGACGTCGTGCCTCAGCAGCTTTCCGGCGGCCATATCGATCGTGGCCAATTGCTCTCCGCGAATATTGACAACGAAACAGACGGACGACTTCTCGCTGGCGGTCAGTCCGTCACCAAGTCGAACGAAGAACGCCCGTTTGATTCGAAGCGAACGCTCGTCGACCAGAAAGAGCGTCGGCGCGGACCTGTCGGGGGACGCACGATGCATGCTGCTGGGCCACAGCCGCAGTACAAGCCCTTCCTTGCAGCGAGTCATGGCCCCGGCTTTCGCTGCGGCACCAGGACCGTACCCAGGTAAGCGGAGTGCGGCGGTCTGCTTCCAATCCTCGACCGATACCTTATACAGTGTGCACTCCTTGTCCAGCAAATGCACCCAATCGCCGTCAGCCGACCAAACCGCGCTGACGATCGGCTCCTTCGCCTCAAAGCGTGAGATCTTCATTCCTTCGGCGTCTTGCCACGGCCCCACGAATGAACGCGGCTCGGCAACCGGCTGGGGTGCGTTCTCCATCCAGTCGGGTGTCTCTCGAAACACCGAAAAGTCCGCTGGGGGAGCATCATCTGCTCCTGGCTGTACGGCCATCCCCGACTTCGGATCGCAGCGCACCACTGCCTCGGGCAACGTCTGCAGGTCGTCGGGCGCGTTGTCCGTCATCAACCACGCCAGGCAGATCGGTGTCTGGACGAGCAGGGCTCCGCCACGCGGATGGCAGGCTACCGCCGGCAAGTTCCGAGGATCGATGAAGCCGCCGTAGAGGCCTCCGACGCGCCCCGTCCGTTCACCCGAGGCCGAATACCGTTCCACAGAGAACCATTCCGTTGAGAAGCGCCCGCCGGTGTCCTCCGATTGCGTGGTAATCACCTCCTTCGAAACCGGATCGACCGCCAACCCCACGGGAGATTCCTTCAGCGGGAAAGCCGACATGGGAGCGGAAAGATCGTCGGCGCGGTACACGCAAATCCCCTCCTCGAAACTCGGGTGCCCGTCTGCCTTGCAGTCCTTCGGCATGCAGGCGGCGATGACAAGCTGCGAGTCCGCCGTGAGGCATAGCATTCCCGGACGCGGATTGATCTTCTCGCTCGCACCACTGTAAACAACATGTTCCCCGATTAGGGAAAACCGGACAATCCGCCCCATGCACGTCCCGAACAACCATTTCCCGTTGCCGGTGCAACGAAGGGCTTCGAGGCGCGGGGCGGAATAGGAACGGCTCGACGTGTCCGTAGCCGTCCCCAGACGGTGCAATACACGGCCCTGGGCGAGGTCCACGACCGCCAATCCGGGTTCCGCGCAGTAGGCTACCGAGAGCGCTGGGGACGTGGCCACGCACCGGCAGGTCGTTGGGACGCGGCGTTTGACCCGAAGCGTGTCGGCGTCGACGATCCACAGCCCGGAGTTCGCGCCCGTGTTGCCGGCGGCGACGAATCCTTCGCTGGATAGGGCCAGGGAGGCCATGGTCTCCCCCAATTCCACACGCGCCACCTCACGAAACTCCGGGACCTTGATCTTGCGGAGCGTTCCTTTCGGACCAAGCGTGTAAAGCCAACGCCCATCTGCCGACCAGGCGGTACAGACACCTCCCTTTTCCGTCAACGACTTGATGCCCGGCAGCATGCACACGCGGGCACCTCGGACATGAAACGGACGGGCAGCCACGGCCAGTCCCGATTCCAAGGTCCGAGGGATCTCCACGGACGGTGTCGCGCCGACCACACTCTGGGGCACAACTTTCGTCTCCTCGGACGTCAGCGACAGCCCGCCGCGCGGATCGGGGCTGGGCTGTACGCGCCAGCGAAGAAGCAGCGACCTGATTTCGCTGAGCTTCGCGTGCTCCGTGAATTCCGGCCGGACGACCTCAGCCCGCGAACGACAGATGTCACCGTTGGCTGCCACAGATACGAATTGCACAAGATAGCCGGGGCGATGGCCTGTCACCGGAGGATCCGGATCGTGCCAGTCGGCCGCGGCTTGATCGGAGTCGCGTTCCAGTTCAAGCGCCGACATGCCCGCGACGGCCGGCTGATAGCCCGCCTTCCCGGCGGGTACGGGGTCGGGTAGGGGGCCCTGCCAGCGCTTCAGCGACAATCCGCATCGGGCAACCCGACGAAACGGGTCGGAGAAGCGGGCGGTCACCCGGTAGCGCAGTCCGTTTGGCCCCCAGTCCTTGGGGTCGAAGTCGACGCCAAGCAATCTAGGAGTGCGCAGAGCAACCACGCGCGAAAAAGGCAGTACAACCGACGATGCCCGAGAGACGGGCCGAGCTTGTCCCGGCAGGGAAATCCCCATTGGCCTGCCGCTCGAGTCAAGCACGATTCCGAAGTCCACGCTGCCGACGTCATCGCCCCGAACTTCAAATCGCTCGACCCGCCCACTCTCCGCGTACTGGATCGTGGCCAGGAAGCCCCGTCGCAGCACCGGTTGGGCCGTCGGCTCTTCACCCGAAGTTGCTGCGACTTCGTAGCCTACAATCGAGATTTCCTCCGACTCTGCGAAGCGCCGTCCCTGACCAACCGGAATCGGAGCTGGTGGTTCTCCCGGCGGGACCCGCAGCACGGAAAAACCAACTTCTTGATCGCTGCCCAGCAGTTCCGCTCCGTGAGCACGACGCCGCCCGTTCGCACCGGTGAGAGACACGCGAATCACCGGCTTCCCGTCCGGCTCTTGTGACCGATAGCTGCGGGCAAGTCGAGAGGAGGCAACCACGTATCCGCCAGCCGAGTCAACGTGAATCAGGACACCCGGACCAACTCGTTTGCGCCCGTCCGGGCTCTGGACCGTCACCAGGACGGTCGCCCTGCGAGCGGCGTCAATTGCCTCCGTGTCGCTCGAGGGCGCTACATCCCCAACGTGCTCGCGGTCGGCCCGGCTCAATCGCTCCAGCGGCACCGCAACCACGGCGCCGTCGGGCTTCCTCAAGTAGACCTTCCCTCGCTTGACGACCAACAACTCGGCTTCCGTCTGGAACTGACCGGTCACGTCGGTCCACGTTCGCATAGGAGTGGCATCCGATTCCTTCGGGTCGCCAAACGCACTTGATGAGACTATCAGAGCGAGAAGGACGCCGCACGGCCACGCTGCGAAGTGCCGCTTCCAGACGGGGTGATCTACCGAGCGACAATGGAGCATGCCTCTTTTCCGGTACGCCTGCCCGCTGTCACCGTCGAACTGCGACGTCAATTCCCATTTGTGACGCTGTTTCGTAGCCACCATCTCAGACCTCCCGGGTGGTCGAGCCAACAAATGAGAATCTTCCCTGCCATCGTGCGGCCGTAGGTCGTCAGGTGGATGCACTTGTGCAGGCAAGCCGCTTTGCGGCAGGTGCTTACCGCGGCCATTGTAATCGATTGGTGGGGTGGCGTGCCACCCGGTCCGACCGCGCGAAGTCCTCTTGGCTTGCGCACGGAGTGATTCGATGAAAGAGGTGACGTAGACGAGAAAATCGGTTCTCCTGGTGTTGAAACCACGGCGTAGCCGTGTTGGCTCGCCAACCTTAACCCCAGGAGAACCTAACGATGTTGTACCTTGCC
>Ga0180438_10003401_pt1 | contig 24129 bp, 23 predicted proteins | sample SS_ome_12_FD_132455 | JGI IMG/M metagenome (GOLD analysis project Ga0180438, IMG submission 132455) | Hypersaline lake sediment archaeal communities from the Salton Sea, California, USA - SS_3_D_2 metaG | ecosystem: Environmental > Aquatic > Non-marine Saline and Alkaline > Hypersaline >... | reverse complement strand
CTCCCGCGTCGGGATGCGTATCGTCATGCCCGCGAACAGCTCAAGGAACTTCGACAGCACCTCGCGACCGAAGACGTCGTACAGCTCGGGGAGGTGCGTATCATCCGCCCGGTCGAGGAGGAGCACCGTCACGATGTCGAGGTACTTCTTGTGGTAGAGCCCGACCGCCTTCATTCTGGCGCCTCGTAGACCGCAAGCATGCGTAGGTCGTCGCCCCGCCCGAACACCTCGATGGTCCCCCTCATGTTGTACAACAGCGTCCGGAGCCGCAGCGTGACGTGTTCGACGAAGAACTGCGGGTTCGTGACGCCGTAACCCCGAAGCACGTACAACTCAGGCTCGTCACCATCCCACAGACATTCAATGACGTAGCGGTACGCCTCCGGAGCTTCCGCAAGACGCGATCCTTCTACCACCTGCCTGTGAAGGACCGTCGGCAGCTCGTGGAGGAACGCGACCGTCTCTGCAGGAGCGGGGATGGTCGCGGTCGTCCCCCGCCAGCCCTTCGCGTCGAGGTAGTGCGACGCGGGATGAAGGTTGCGATCGTTCAGCGTGTTGATGACGCTCGACCGGCACACCTTGATGATGTACTTCGCGTAGTGGGATGGGTTCTCGGTTGACAGACGCCCCCGCGCCGCAACGGTCCAGAGGCTCACGAGCGCCCGCTGCACGGCATCGTCGCGTTGCTCGGACGTCAGCGACGCGTACTGCAGCTGAAGCCACTTCGCCAAGCCGCGCCGCACGTAGCTCAGGTAGAGGTCAGCGCCCGCGAGCCCGGCGAGGTAGAAGCGATACAGATGAAACGAGACGTGGTTGCAATAGGAGATGACGCCGTCAACGTCTACCGCGTCAAGCAGTTCTCCGCCAGGGGAGCGACTCGATGAGGGCGGCTCTGTCTTCTCGTGCAATCCACATCTTCCCCGTGTCCGGATCCTCGCAGTATTCGCCCGCGCCGGGCGGGAGCCATGACGGCTCAACCATGACGTGCTTGAGGATGTAGTCAACGTCATCCTGCACCCCGCGCAGCGTCGTCCCCTTGAACTCTAGCGCCAGCAGTTCGTCATACGTACGCGCGCCAACGAGGAGAGCGGAGTAGACGAACCATTCGAGCGTGTTCTTCTGGTACGTGTACACTGCCGCCGTCGCCCAGTTGATGACGCCGGTCGTCCAATCCAACATGTCGAGCGGATACACGCCGCCGCTCGACATGCTCTCCTTCTCGAACCGTATCATGTAGCTCGCGCGGTCCTCGGATGCCCGCTTCATGCGAGAGAACGGCAGGAGCCCGCGCGCACGACGCCTCTTGCTCTTCGGCGGCGTCGGCGGCTTGGAAGGCTCCACAGACGCCTCCGTCTTCCGCATCGCGAGAAGCACCTCCTGCGCGAAGCCTTCGCGAAACAGCCCCTTCGTGTACATCGCTGAGCAGTAGGCTGCCACGACGAGACTGTTGTCGTCGTCAAGCGCGACAAGCCCGTCGTCGAAGATCGTCACCGCCTCGTCGCTCACGGCATACTTCCGCGCGACAGCCAGCACGTGTTCGCGCATCGGGTCCGGCATCTCGGACGCCTTGTGCACGAGCTTCGGTATACGCAGGTCGGTAGCTTCCATCACTTCCTCTTCTCCGCGCGGGCTGCCTTCGCATGCTCCTCGATCGCAGTGATGTCGAGAGCGAGAGCGAAGGGATCGAGCCACACACGACCGCTGGGATGCTTCGACCTCGCAGACACCGGAGGCTCCGCGTACTCTTCAACGCGCCAGAACCCCATCCTCCTGCGCCGGTTCGCGGGATCAGCCACCACCTCGTGCGTGAACAGATCGACCCGACAGAACGGCGGCCAATCCACCTTCTCGATCTTCCGGCGTCGCGCGGTACGCCCGCCCTGCGTCGTCACCTGGATGAACCAGAACCCGGGACTCTGCTTGTTCCTCGTGCACCGCTTGAACATCGTCTTCGGGCGATCGAACGGCGCGAAGCTCGCGGGTACGATGCTCTGGAAGTCGATCGACTTGAACAGGTCATGCGAGAACGAGAAGTTCGGTCCAGCTGACGCGCGCCGGTACCGATGCACCCACTCAAGCCCAAGGAAGGCGAGCCACTTCTCACAGAGAAGCTCAGCCTCCTTATCCTTCTTCCCTCGCGGCTTCTTCGCCTTCGCCACAGACCGGCGTCCTCCCGTCCGCTCGATACAGGTACCGCTGATGAACGACGAGCGTCCGCCCGTCTTCATCCTCGACCTCGACGAGCCCCGACCCTGTCGTGCGTCGATACCGGACGTTGCGCCGATCTGTCCGGCACGACTCGATCATCCGAAAGCGTAGACGCTCACCAGCTCGGAACATCGCGCAGCCCCGCCACCCCCTCACTCTTCTCGACGAACAGTACGGAGTCGAAGCCCACCGCGTTGCGCACGGACAAGTCATGCGTCGTCACGTAGACGCACATGCCGTTGTCGGCGCGCCGCCGCAGCAGCTCCAAGAATTGACGGCTCCCGAGCGGGCTGAGCCCGTCCGTGATCTCGTCACACACCATCAAGTTGCACGTCAGCCCACTGAGAGACTGTAGCAGGTCCGCGAGCGCGAGGTACACCGCGATGTCGATGCGGCGCTTCTCGCCGCCGGACGACATCTCGTAAGACCCGCTATCCGTGCGAAGCGCCGCGCGAAGCCGCGAGCCCTTCCCGCGCTTCTCCTGGTACAGCTCGACGCCGATCGCCCCGCCGGACAGCTCATCCATGTACTCCGCGATGCGCGCGTTCGTGTAGTCGATGAGCCCCGACACTGCCGAAGCGCGTAGGCGCGGGACAGACGTGCGCCAGAACTCGTAGTAGCGTAGCGCGTCCTCTGCAGTCGCAAGTGCTTCCTCCGCACCCGGAATGGTCTTCTCCTGCAGCTCCGCGATGAGAGCGTCGTTCGCCTCCATCGTCGCGCGAAGAGCCACCTGCTGCTGACCCCGCTGCTGATCCGCTCTCTGTAAGGCTTCGCGCTTGCTGCGCAACGCGTGCGCGCACGCCTCGGAGTTGTTGGAGATCGTGCGCAGCTCAGTATCGTACTGCGCCGCGCACATCGACTTCTCAGCGATGGTCGTCCGCACGAGGTCGAACGCCGCGGTGTGGTCGCGCTGCAGCTTCCGAAGACCCGCACGCTTGTCCTCGACGCGCTTGTACGCCTTCGCGTGCTTGCCCTCCAGCTTGCAGATGATGCCGACGACCTCCTTACGCGCGTCCGCGTGCGTCGCCTCCTGCTGCTGCAGGTTATGTATCTTCTCCGCGTGCTCGGACGCCGCACCGAACTTCTCGTCTTCGATGACGGCGACGCAGTTGTCAACGTGCGCCTCCGTGATCTCTTGCAGGCATGTCGGGCACGTCCCCTTCTGCAAGCGGATGAGAGACGACACGCGTTCGTTGAGCTTCGCCTGCAAAGCCTCGTGCTGCGCGTCTTCCGAGCGGATCAACGCACCGAGAGTTGCGATACGCACGTCCATCTTGCTCAGCTTCGCGCGTGCGTTCTCGACGACCTTACTCGCCGCGTTGCTCGCCTCGGTCAGCTCTTCAACCACGGCTGATGAACGTGATAGCGCGTCGTTCGCGTCATCGAGCATCTTCTGGTAGCGCTGCTCATCGACGTCGTGCTTCGCGACCTCCGCGTCGCGCTGCGCCTTGACGCTGTTGTAGCGCTGAAGCCCTTCCGACTCGACCCGACTAATCTCGTTGTCGAGGTTCGCGATCTGCCCGACAAGGTCTTCCTTGTCTTCCGCGAGTAGACGGTCAAGGCTCTCCTGCACCTGCCGACGCTGCGACAGCAACGTCTCCAGGTGCGCTCGCAGCTGACCTACCGTCGCACGCTTGTCGATCGTCTCGCTCTCAACGTCACGATACCGCTGACGCGCGCGATCGAGCGCGAGGTCGTAGAGATCGACACCGGAGACGTGGCACAGCATCTCCTGCTTCTGCTTCTCCGGGAGGGAGAGAAAGCGATGCGGCATGCCCTGCCCAACCATCACTGCATGCCGCAACGCCGACTCACCCACCGGCAGCAGCCGGTCTATCAGCGCCTGCGCTTCCTTCGCCGTGTGCGGCGTGAGCGCTTCGCCGTTCGCGTCTACTTCGACGCGGTTGCCTTTCTGCCCGTGCCCGCGGTACCGCGTGATGGTGATCGGTCCCGCGCCGTTTTGAAGCTCCACGCTGACGTAGCAGTCTGCTCCGGCAGTGCGGTTGATGACGTCGTCCGCAAGCCCGCGCGCTGAGCCGAACAGCGCCCACAGCACTGCGTCGAAGATCGCCGTCTTCCCGACACCGTTCGCGTCGCCGTTCATGTCGAGGTTGCGCCCCGTCACGAGGTGCAGCCCCGGTGCGAAATCGATGTCGACCGCGCCGATGCTCAGGAAGTTGCGGATGCTCACGCGCGAGAAGTTCATTCGACGATGTCCTCACTCCAGAGCCAGCGACCATGCAGCTCCGTATCCCAGAGGTGCCGCGCTTTCTCCTCAAGCTCCAGCAGTGTGCCGCCGTTCTCGATGTCGTAGTCCCAGGCGTAGCCCGAAAGGTGCACGTCCGACTTGTGCACCGGCTGGCGCGGGCGCGTCACGCGTATGAGCACGCCACCGTGCGCCCTCACCGAGTTCGCCTCGTTCGGGAACCGCACGTCCGGGATGATTAGTAGCTCCGCCTTGTACTGATGCGCCATCGCATAGACAGCGTCTACCCATGTCAGCGGGTAGATTTCACGGACCTTGTTGCCGAGCGCGATCCAGAGATCGACCGGCGAGAGGTTGATGGTCTCCAGCTCCTTCGCGCGCACCTCCTCCAACATCCCACCGCGCTCGTACGCGGCGCCCGGTGCGAGCCCGTAGTGCTGGAAGATCGAGTGAGCCGCCTCCTTCAGGAGCCACGCGAGCGAGATGGTCTGCGCCTCGATCTTCGCCTGCCGCGCGCAGAGCGCCAGCTCCCTCGCAACGCTATCCTTCCCGACACGTGAGGAGTGACCGATGCCAATGACCTTCAGCGTCACGCCGCGCCCTCCGGTATCCTCGCGACGACGTCGGGATCATCCTTCCGGTGCGGGGGCGCGTCCGGGTCACCGTTACCATGCTCGGTCCGCCAGACGTCGAACTCCACCGCCAGCATGCAGATGTCGTTGACGTATTCCTTGTCATACCCGCGCGCTTCCGCCTCAACCGCGTACGCACGAAGCGCAGCGGGCGCCGCCGGGTCAGCTCCCCCGAGCACGATGTGCGGCCACTCGGGGACCGTACCGTCACGACGCTGGACGAGGTACTTGCCAGTGCGCTCCCCCGGTCGGTTACGCCAGAGTCCGCCCGTCTTCCCGCTCATAGTGCCCCCTCGTATTTCTCCCGCATGCGCTCGATGACGTCGCGCTGTGCGAGCGTGAACGGAGCGCAGCGCGTCAGGTTGCTCTCGATGAACTCGGCTTCCCAGTCACTCACGTCGAGGTCGACCGCCGCGTCGTCAAGCTCCTGAAGGAAGTCGAGTAGTTCGCGATCGTAGCTGCCCATATCGCGGTGCAGCTCCGGCATCCCCTGCTTCCCGAGCGCATTGATGTCGACCACGCCCTACTCCCAGCTGAAGTCCGCGGGCGGCTCGTACAACGGCACCCGCGGGAGATCCTCTTCCTTGTAGTCCAGCACGACGTGTATGTTGACGGCGCGAACGGTCGGCTCCGCCAGCGTCACCGTCATCGGCTGTACGTCGCAGATGAGCGCAGCTGACATCTCCGGATAGGCGACGTTCACGCGCAGGTACCTGAAGAAGCGAAGCGGGAACGTAACCGGCCACAGCAGCGTCCCGATGACGAGTAGCGCGACGATCAGACAGATGCCGAAGAGAAGCGTCATCGGAGTGTGATCGTCTTCCGCGGGTCGTCGTAGACCCCATCATCCAGACGCTTGCAGATCGTCTTCGCCGTCTTGTGCAGGTGCTTGAGAAGCGCAGGCGACGCCTTGATGCGCACGATGCACTTGCTGGGCATCAGATGCCCCGCCTTCGCCTTCCGCCACTTGAACACGCGGACGGAGACCGTCTCAGGCGGGAAGCGCTTCTCCGCCCACTTCAAGCACGAGCCGTCGTAGTCGTGCCGCCCCTCCTTCGGCGTCGACCCCCGCAGACCGACGCACGGTGTCTCTTCTCCCGTCATAGCCCGAATACCTCCTGTCCTACCGCGCGCAGGCGTTCCATCTCGAACCCCTGCACGTCCCGTATCGCCTCGTCGATCGCCTCTTGCGCGCTCGACGTCAGCTTGATGTCCATCGACTCCATGCGGCGCGCGACGAGCGTATCTGACGGGCTCACGCGACACCACAGGAGCTTCTCCCGGTACTCCTCGACCACGGGGATGAGATGACGCGGGCACGCGACGCGCACCTTCGTCTCCTTCCCGAGCTTCTCCAGCTTGGTACGTAGCTCGCTCTCGCTGTCAGTCTCGATGCGGGCGAGGCGGAACGTGTGCGGGTTCGGTATCTGCGCGAGCTTGCCGTCCTCCCAGAGCGCGAAGCCGCGCGCGATCTCGGAGTTCGCATCGCTGAAGTCCATGAACAACGGTGCGCCCACGCAGTAGATCGGCGGGCGGTACTGCGGCGTGTGGTAGTGCCCGTTCATCACGATGACGCCGGGGTAGAGCTTCTCCCACTCCGACGGGTCGAGCCCGCTCTCCGACGAGCACGTCGGCGTCAAGCGCGGTCCGATCCAGTCCACGTGCCCGAACGCGATGTCGAGGGGACCGAGACCGGGGAGAGCTGCGCGGACGTTCTCGATGTCCTTGTCGTACGGGAGCAGACCGATGCGCGTCCCGTCGATCACGACCCGCTGCGGGCGCATCACGACGTGCGTCACCGTCGACTCGAACACCTCGATGGCCGACACCCCCGGTCCGCCAACGTCGTGGTTCCCGAGCAGGACGATGTGCGTACCGTTCGGTCCCATTGCCGACTCGACCCGCGTCATCCACTCCTTCGCGAAGACCAGCTCTCGCGCGCCGATGACGCCGAACGTGTCGAACGTGTCCCCGAGGTTGACGACGATGCTGGGGCGCCGGTTCCGGATCTCCGTGCATAGCGCAGAGAGCGTCTGCGCGAGGTAGTTCATGTAGTCCGAGCGATGGAAGTTGATCTGCAGGTCGCCGTACGCGAGAAGTCTCATGTCAGGTTCCGTAGCGGTTCGAGGATTGAGCCCCAATGCTCCACCATGTTGCGCGCCTCCATCACGTGGAAGTGCTGCAGCATCTTCATGAAGTCCTTCTGAGGCTCCGTCACGATCGCCGTGCCTCTTGCTGCCTCCGATGTATAGTCGGCGAGTATCCCCCTCTCCCGCAGAGAAAATTCCTCGCGCCGCAAGTCGATCAATTCGACGTTGCGATGGATGTCCCCGCCTTCTGTCGTGGCGCTCGCCAAACGCTCGTAGAAGCGGCGGTTGCGCTTGTCGAAGCGTCCGAGCAGTTCACACACCTGCACCATCTGACCGAGGAGCCCGCCCCACTCGCAGTCATCCTTCGGGAGGTCCATCGTGTCGATCCCGTCTGCCCGGAACCACGCGTCGAGGATGGACGTCACGCGGTGAACCGTCCGCTCGCCTGCGACGCCGGGGATGCGGTCGATCGCGTCCCCCGCCGCGACGAGGCGAAGGAGCTGCATAGCCCGCCCCACACCGATCACTGAGCGGAAGTTGTCGTACGCGACGACGTCCCCCTTGATCGGACGGGCGACCGATACGGTAGGCGTCACAAGCTGCAGCATGTCCTTGTCGTCGCTGACGACGGTGACGTCGTGCCCGGTGAGGTGATAGACCATGAACGCGATGACGTCGTCTGCCTCGCGGTTCGCAAGCCGCATCTGCCACGCGCCCATGAGCGGTAGCAGACGCCATACCCACTTCTCCTGCTGAGCGAACAGGTCGCGATGCGCTTCGTAGAGCGACCGCTGCTTCGGGCTCTTCCCGCCGTCGCGCACCTTGTACATCGGGAGCAGCTTCTTCCGCCGGACGCTGTGCGCCCCATCCCACACGACGATGACGCGGTCGAAGGAATACCGCATGACCGCGTGCCGGACGGTCATGAAGCTGCCGAGCACGCCGCCCGTGCAGACGCCCTCAGACGTCTGCATCTCCTGGTACGCCTTCGTGTGGAGCGCCCGGTGCAGCATGTAGTTGCCGTCCACGAGCGCGAGCTTCAGACGAGTCATCGCCCCTCCCGGTGCGCACGAAGGAAGGGTCTGACCTCCGACACGTCGCGCGTGCGCCGGCACGGCGGGAGCGACCGCATGATGAGCCCGCCATACGACTTGTCGAAGAGGCGCCGGTCGAGAACGACGACCACGCCGTAGTCCCGCCGCGAGCGGATGAGCCGCCCGAACCCCTGCTTGAAGATCATCGTCGCCCGCGGGATGAAGTCCGAGATGAAGCTGTTGGAGCGGATCTCCTTCAACGCGTCCATGACGGGATCGGACGGCGACGGGAACGGGAGCTTGTCGATGACGAGCGCGGTGAGGCTCTCTCCCTGCACGTCCACGCCCGTCCACATCGACATCGTACCGAGCAGGCTCGTGCTCAGCTCTTCGCGGAACTGATTGACGAGGCGCGTGCGCGGTCCGTCGCCCTGAAAGAGAATGCTCTTGCCGTTGCTCTCGATCTTACCCCGCATCGCGTTGAGGTTGCGGTAGCTGGTGAAGAGACCGAGCGTGCGCCCCTCCGCGACGTCGATGACACCGTTGACGTGGAACGCTACCTCGTTCGGGAAGTCGCGCGCGTTCGGCTGGTTGTACATCTCCGGACAGACGAAGAGCGCCTGCTGCGTGAAGTCGAACGGTGACGGCAGCTCCATCGCCCCGCCGCCCTCGTAGCCCAGCTCCCGCGAGATGAAGTCGAAGTTGCCGCCCGTGCTCAGCGTCGCGCTCGTCACGATGACGCTGATCGGCGTCGGCAGCGTGCCCTTCTCCAGCTCTTCCTGCGGCACGTCACGGAACAGGAAATGGTTGAGGTGCGGCGCGACGTCGACCGGCTTCGCGCAGAGGACCGTACCCCCGCGACGCCCGCGGTTCTCCTCCAGCCAGTAGACGAAGTGCGGGTCTCCCGCGAGATGGTACGCGTCAGCGAGGCGGTTCGATAGGTTCGTGATCGCCGTCGCGATGCGCGTGAACATCGCCTTCGTCTTCGGTCCCTCCGCCTCCGCCTCCAACCGCACGACCTGCGGATGCGCCGCCAACAGCGACTCCAGCAGAGCACCCGGGTCGAACAGCCCGGGGCGCCTGAGCCGGCAGCCGTCGTAGTGGAGCTTCTCCGGGTCAGTGCGGAGGTCGTCCAGCCGCGTGAAGACCTTCCGCGCCTCACTGTCGATGGTGCTCCCCAGCTGAAGCAGGAACTTGCCGCGATCCTCCGTGTCTTCGTCCCCGACGAGCCGGTCGCCCTCGCGCTCCAGCATGTTGACGATGAGCCGGACGCCGAAGTCGGTCACGCGCCACCCGAGGAACGACCGCGCGATGTCGGGTAGCTCGTGCCCCTCGTCGCAGATCAGGAAGGGAAGGTCGGGGAAGATGCAGTGCCGACCCGCAGTCGCCAGCAGGGAGATGTGCGAGAACAGGAGGTGGTAGTTCGTCACGACGACGTCCGCCTCCCACGCACGCGTTCGCGCATGCGAGAAGAAGCAGTCTTCCCCGCAGACGTCGCCGACGCACTCCTCCGTGTCGCCGCAGACGCCCCTCCACACGTCGTCATCCGGATGGAAGGCCAGCTCGGACTTGTCGCCCGTGTCCGTCTCCTCCGCCCACCGCTCGATATCGGAGAGCTGCTTGCGCTTCCACGGGTTGAGGTTCACGCGCCCGCTCTCGACCTTCGCGATGAACTCGGCGAGGCGCCGCTTGCAGAGGTAGTTGCCCTTCCCCTTCAGCAGCGCGTAGGTAAAGGGGCAGTCGTCCGCGAGCAGATCCTGCAGGAACGGGAGGTCTTTCGACGCCAGCTGCTCCTGAAGAGCGATGTTCGCCGTCGCGACTATCACCTGCCGCCTCGACTCGCGCGCCTTCCGCACCGCTGGCGCGAGGTACGCGAAGCTCTTTCCCACCCCACAAGGCGCCTCGACGATGAGGTTCTCCTGCGCGTCAAAAGCGCGCTCGATCGCCTTCGCCATGTCGACCTGCATGGGGCGCGGCTCGTAGCCGTCGAAACGCTCCGCGAGAAGCCCACCCGCGCCGAAGATCCTGTCAAGGTAGTCGCTCATGTCACTCTCCCTTGACTGCATACCGGGCCAATGCCAGTATACCTACATGAAGAAAGACACGTGCACCTGTGGTCGCTCCAAGGATGCCCGCGCCAAGCAATGTCGAGCCTGCTACCTCGCCCCGTCCGGAAAGGAGCGGCGATGCACCGGCTGTAAGCAACGTCTGCCTATAGCAGCCTTCCGAATACGCACCAGAGCCAACCCGCGACCTCGCCCTCAATGCAAGAAGTGCGAGTCCAACTCCCAGAAGAAGCGGTACTACGCAAAGGCTCCAGAGGACCGCAAGAAAGCCACACGACGGTGGGAGAAATGCAACCCCGATAAGCTCCGAGCGCAGACCCAGCGCAGACGGTGTCGCCGAGCTGGTGTGCAGGAAGACGAGATGGAACGCGTCATCACGCTGATCGAAACGCAAACAACGTGCGACGTCTGCGGTAGAAGACCCTCTGACATAGAGGGTATTCAAGACACGCTCCATGTGGATCACTGTCATCGAACCAACAGGTTCCGCGGTCTTCTCTGCCAGAAATGCAATCTCGCTCTCGGTCACTTCAACGACTCCATAGACCGCCTGAAAAGTGCTGTCCGATACCTAAGAACCAGCACACGTCGGACCTAACCCACGAGTTACCGACTCGGGGACGGTCAGCGTGCGCCCGCAGCGACCGCACCGCCCCTCGTGGTACAGCGTCGCCTGACGCTCCCACCCGCCACACGCGACGCGATCCCAGAACCACCGGAACCCGCGCACGCTCTGCGCGTCATCCTTCACGTTCTCGCGCGCCTTCTTCGTGCGCACGAACTTCGGCGCCTTGCCCCCATTCGGGAACAGACAACCAATGAACGCGTAGTCCGACGTGTTCCTCGGTCCTACCAGCACGCTGACGAACCACGGGCGCCCGTCTTCCTTCCCCTTCGCGCGCTTGACGCGGTAGGTGAAGTGGTTGCCCGTCGTCTTCGACTTGAGGCTGAAGACCGCTCGTCCTGCGAGCACGAACGCTCGTGCGTCGTCCGTACTCTCGATCGGATGTGCTTCCATGTGTCCTCCGCTCGTTCCACCTACAGTATACGATGCGGAGGATACGTTTTCAAGCGCATCCTTAGTTGAGGTTGAGGATGATGTCGCGCGCCGCCCCGAACAGGTCGATCTGCCGGTCGGGGCGGTAGCACTTGCCGACCTCGGTGACGGCGTTGTAGAGCCCCCACCCGTTCCGCTCGTCCTTCCACTCCTCGTGACGCGGCTCGCGCCACTCCTGCAGGATCTCCCCGACGCGGCTCCACCCCGCCTCGCCCGACTCGCCGAGCCGAACGACGAACCGGTTGATAGCCGCCTCGTCGACCTCGACGCCGCGCAGCCGATGCGCCGTCTGCGCGATGCTATTCGAGCGGACCATCCACGTCTGCACCGCCTCGCGCGCCAGCGACTCAACGTTGACGCCGACCGTGTGCTTGCGCTTGAGCACGTGGTCGCCCGTGATGACGCCGTTGTCGCAGATGAACACGTTGCCGCCCGTGACGACCCGGATGCTCTTCCGGAGCCGGTTGCTGTGGACGGTCCCGAACGCGGGTCTGAGCCCACCCGGGATGTCCGAGAACGACGACGGCGGGCGAAGGAGGAAGACGCCGAAGAGGTCTTCCTTCCCATCCCCCATGACGCCGAAGCGCTCGCTCTCGATGGTCAACCCGACCGAGTCGAGCTGCCGCGTGAGCGCGTCGACCCACTCCCCGTGCTGCAGACCCTTCCACCTGTCGGACGCCTTGTCCGGGCGGATGACCTGGATCGAGCGCAGCTCCTCGCGGGTAGCCGGTTTCGCGCCTTTGTGAAGCATGAGCATGTTGCGTCCCTCCGTGCGTTTTTGCTCTACCAGGAGCTTACTACACACGTAAGAACCGTGCAACAACAAAATTCCCGAAATTCTACGTCGTTGTTTACTTCTTCTGTTTGCTCGCTTTACGCGGCTTGCGCGCAGCCTTCTTTGCGGGAGCAGTACGCTGCGCCCTCTTCGATGGTGCCCGCTTCTTCGCGGGAGGTGTAGGCTCCGGCTTGCGTTCCGGCGCGGGTGCGTGCTGACGGTACTTCTCCAGCGGGCGGACGAACCCGTCCGCGTCGAACATGCGGTCTGGCGGCAGAGCCCAATGGTGCGCTGCCATCGCCTGCCAGTACGACACGATCCCCGGGTTCTCGTGCGCGAGAGCGAGGAGCTTCTCCTGCCCGTGAGCCCGCACCGTGTCGATGACGAGGTTGCCGTCGTCCCCGACCTCACCCGTGGTCGCTGCCGTCGTGTACCACGACCCGTTCGCGGACAATGCAGGTGAGCCATTCAGGAAGCTGAACAGCGTCCCTACCTCGTCGTAGCCGTTCGCTCCGTGCAGTTCGAGCCCAATCTCTCTGTACGCAGGCGCGAGCTTGTTCTTCTCGCTCTTCACCTGGACGACGATGCCGACCTTCTCGTCGTCTTTCTCGATCCACGCGCGGCGGCGGAGCTGCAGCCGCAAGCTCGCGTGGAACTTGATGCCTCCGCCGCCCGGCGTCGTCTTTTGCGTCGCGCGACGGCTTGCCCCGGGCATGCTCGCCGCCTTGATGTCGACGAAGCTCTGGTTCACAAAGCAGACGTGCGCGCGATGACGGTGCAGCTCCAGCGTCAGGTCACGCATCGCCTCGCGGATGACGCGCGCCGCCTTGCTCATCCCGTCGCCGTACGAATCGCCGTCCTTCTCCGCCTCCGTCGGTGCCGACCCAACCGTGTCCCACACGATCAGCACGGGCGCCCCTTGAAGGTCGGAATCGCCCCCGATCGTCCTGAGCACCTCCCCGATGTAGGCGAAGCCCTGCTCCAGCGTCGGCGGTCCCCACAGGATGAGGTTGTCGAGGTCCACCCCGAGCCGCTCCGCGCGGTACTTGTCGAGCGCGCCTTCGCTCTCCAGCCACACGGCAACGCCCCCGAGCCGCTGAAGCGACGCGACGTAGTGCAGGAGGAGCGTCGTCTTCCCCTCGCTCTCGCGCAGAGAGTAAACCTCCGAGCACCTGCCGATGGGCAGCCCTCCGCCCGTCATGTAGTCGAGCACGGTGATCCCCGAAGGGATCCAACCCCACACGTCACCTACCCCATAATCAGAAGCGACCGTGGGGAGCCCTGCCCCCACGGTCTTGCGCTTCACGAGGTAGGATGCGGTGCGGGAAACGACGTCCCGTATCCCCACGTCCTACTCCTGTGCCATCTCGCACGGCGTCGAGTACGGGCACGAGTCGCACAGATGCGCGCTCGCTCCTCCCTGCATCGACCCGTAGATCATGTAGCACACGGGCTTCCCCGCCGCGGGGGAACCGTCCGCGTGACGAGGCGGCTCGCTCCCTCCCCACTGCTCGGTGAGCAGGGTCTGCCGCATCGTCTCGACCTGATCGACCGGGACGAGCGTAGGACCGCCGTCACCGGATGGGCCAGCTTCCGCCGGAGCCGCGCTCTTCGCCGACTTCTTCTTGCTGGTACGCTTCTTCCGACCCGACTTCTTCGCCGCAGCGGGCTTCTCCGCGGGCGCCGCAGCCGCCGGAGCGGGTGCGGGTGCCGGAGGCGGGGCAGCGACCGGCGGAGCGGGAGGGGGCGCCGCAGCCGGAGGCGCGGCGGGCGGCGGTGCCGGAGGCGCCGATGCGGGCGGGGGCGCGGGCGGCGCTGCGGGCACGGGCGGAGCCGCTACCGGCGGGAGCACGTTGCCGAAGTCCGGCGGCGCAGCCACGCTCGGGGGCGCGTTCGGCTCCACGGGCGGAGCGGGCGGCGGCGCGTTCGGGTTCGGGGCGGGCGCTGCCGCAGGCGGGGGCGCCGCCGGAACGGATGCCGCAGCCGGAGCCGGCGGCGCGGGAGGGGTAGCCGGAGGCGCCACCGCAGCGGGCGGCGTGTATGCGGGCGGAGCCCCACCACCGATCGCCATCGACGATGGCGGAGCCGACACGCCAGGGACGTACGCACCGGCGACCGGCATCGCTCCCGCACCAGCGTACGCCGCGCCGAACTCCGTCTGCACACGCGTCGCCGCAGCGACGTAGTCCTCCATCGTCGAGGGCATCGGGAACAGCTCGTCGAGGTCGTACATCGACTGGATGATCTCGACCCTGCGCGCCTCGTCGCTGGCGAAGACGTTGCGCTTGACGCGCCCACCGTCGCCTCCCGCCGTCACGTCGTTGACCGTGAGCCCGACGCTGTACTTCACGTCGAGACGCTCCCCGTGGTCCCGCTTGATCCACACGGGCGTCGCTGCGGTCATGTCGGTGATGCAGTTGTCCTCACCGAGACCGATGACCATCCCCAGAATCTCGTTGTAGAGCGAGACCGGGAAGTCCGCGACCTGCGCGAGATGCTGCTTCAGGTTCGTGTCGCTGTACGCCGTGTACTGCTGCGTCAGGTTGCCCGACTCGTCGAACTTCTCGTAGCCCATGAGCAGGATGTTCATGTGCGCACGCTTCGCGAGGCGCACGTGCTTACGAACATCCTTGCTGAGCTTCGCGACCGCATCGACCGCCGCCGAGATGGGGTCTTTGTCGTCCTGACCCCACGACTTGAGCGCGGTGAGCGACTTCAGCTTCCACGAGTTCGGGAACCACCACCGGTACACGATGCGCCCGAACGCCCCGCCCGTGTTGGCAGACCACGGGGGCAGCACGTAGAAGTACACGCGCGTGCCCTTCGGGATCTTGAAGTACCTCGTGTCCGGCAGGCTCTCCGCTTCGACTTGCGCCTTCGCTTGCCGGACGCCTTCGATCGTCTGTACGCCGATCGCATTGACGTCTACCATCTCACTTCTCCTCTTCTATCCGACGTTCCTGCCGGTAGTTGTTCGACAGCTGCTCCAGCATGCGGCAACGCGTCTCCATCATGGAGTACAGCTCGCCCAGCTGTGACGCGTAGTGCAGCAGCCTCTGGTACCAGCGCCGATGCTGGACGTACGGCTCATGCGTACGAACCCGCTCGTCGATGGTCCTGTCAGACGGGAGCTTGCCACCCGTCGCGGGCTGCTTGGCAGCTGTGTAGAACGAGGCGGCAGCCTCGTCCATCACGTCTTTCTGGTTGTTCGCACGGTGCCTGAAGAGACGAGCGTAGTAGGCTGCGATCGATGCATAACCGGGCGCGTGCCACATCGCCTCGCCGAGTCGATCGAGCGTGAACGGCTCCTCCATGAGGTCGACCACGACGTTCAGGTTCGTAACGCCCTCAACATCCAAGAGCGCATTCCCGGACCCGTCCGTCGTGTCAGCCAGCTCCGCGAAGAGCCGCCGCCAAATCTCCAGTTTCGGCTCAGCCACCAGTACCTCCCCCAAGGGTAACAACCGTCCCCGACATGAAAGCCGGAGCGTCTTCGACCATGTACGTCACGACGTTCGCCATCTCCTCCGGCTCGTCCAGACGACCGAAGGGCGAGCACGTCTCGCACGTGCGAGCGACTCCAAAGAGACGGACGCACGTGGTACCGCTATCTGACACTTCGTCAAGCGCGACCGTCTGCAGCATCGAGCGGAGAGCCGCCTTCGACGCGTTGAACGCGACCGCCTGAGGCGAGTTGCCAGCGATGAGCGCCAGGACCGCCGCCGCGTCCTCGACGTCGTGCAGCTCCGCGATGCGGTAGAAGTCCTTCAGCAGCATGAACGGCACGACGAAGTTGACGTTCATCGCCTGCGCGAGGTCCGTCGCGGAGTGCTGATGCATGCCCGCCGCGTAGTGCTTCGACGACAGGATGATGAGCGTGTCCGGCGGGGCGTCGAAGCGCGCCGTCGCGCGGGAGAACACCTGCTCCCCAACGTCATCGCCCGCGTGCGCGAAGTCGATCGCGTAGTCCGGTCCGTGCAACCCTACACCGAAGACGTCGTGCCCGCGCTGCTTCAGCACCTCCGCGACGTAGCCACCGCGCTTGCTCGCCGCGCCACACAGTACGATCCTTCTGCCCATCTTCTGCCTCCACCTATGTAGTCGGTACAGGTGCACCCAACCCGCAGAACAACATCAGATTTCGACCACTGTACCGTTCCCATCGACTAAGCGACGATCTTTGATCGTGCAGTAAACCCGATCACGCTTGACGCGCACCGTGCGCACGAACTTGTCTTCCTCCGTCGGATGCGCCTCTTCCGCCACCGTCTCGACACCGCGCCACTCGCTACAGAGGAGGTCGAGCTTCCGCTCCGAGCCGGTGAGGACGAGGTGCTCTTTGTCGAAGGTGTACGCGTCGCGATCTTCCCAGACGAAGGACGCTTCCACCATCGTGCCCCACGTGTCGCCCAGGTCGAACTCCGCCTCAGGGCGACAGTTGACCCAGCCCCACAGCTCGTAGGGTGCAAGAGCCATCTGGTAGTAGATCAGCTCGACGAGGTCGAAGACGTGGTCGCGCACGTCCCAATACTGCGCGTCGTGGATGGTGAGCCACGGGAGACAGCATGGAATGCCGAGCTTCTTCACCGTCTTCCAACAACGCCCGATCGACGTCAGCGTCATGTCGCTCGCTGCCGACTGGATGGGCGTGTTGACCGACCGGCGCATCGCCCCAGCGACCTCGCCCTTCTTCTCGCTCTGCGCCGTCGGGATGTAGCGCCGCCGGTTGAATAGGGTGTCGACGTAGCCGTTCTGCTTCGCTTCGGCGTGGTATGCGTCTATGAGCGCCTTGACCTCTGGAATCTGGTCATAGAACACTTTGATGAGCGCGACCGCCTCGTCTTTCGTGATCTGCAGCTTCGTCGCGAGCGCGGCAGCGCCTTGCCCGTAGAGAATACCGAACGTAATGCTCTTCGTCGGCGTGCGCTGTTCCTTCTTGACCTCCTCGTACGCGCAGCGGTATACCCTCGACGTCATGACCTTGTGGATGTCCAGACCCTTGTCGATCTGCGCCGCGATGTCGATCGCCTTCGCGAGCATGACCATCACGCGGACTTCGATCTGACTGTAGTCCGCACCGAGAAGAACACCGCCGCGCCCACGCCAGCGCGAGATGTAAATCTCGGTGACATCGCTTTCCTTGTCTGCCTTGCGCTTCGGCCAGTTCTGACCGTTCGGGTTCGCTGACGACAAGCGCCCGCTCACCGTCCCGTGCAGCTTCAGCTCGGGGTGCAGAGAGAACGCGAGCGGCTGGTCTGCGATGCCCCGATAGATCGGGAGCATTCGCTCGCGCGTCTTCTCTGGAGCTTTCTCCGGGAAGTCCGCTGTGAGCTTCGGCACGTTGCGCACGTACGTGCTATGCGTCTTCGCGACTGCGGCGAGCTTGTTCGTCGTCTCGAACAGATCAGCCGCAGCGCCGTACACGAGCACGTTGTGCTGCTGCATCGACGCTGCCGCAAGCTGATCGACTCTACCCGCGACCTTCGCCAACTCGGCTTCTGACATGCGCGTGAGACGTGCGAACGCGGATGCGAAGACCTTCCGGTTGTGCTCGGAACGCTTCGGCGTCTTCCCGTTCGAGCGCATCTCCAAGTCATGGAAGAAGTGCATGTTCTCCATGAGCTGCAGACCACCGAGCACAAGCTCGTCGTACGCCTTGTCGCTGTTCGGGTTCCACCAGTTCGGATGGGTGACCTCGCCCGTGTCCTTGTCGGTACTCGTCTCGTGGTACCACTCCGCCGCGTCGTAGACCTTCCGCGGCTTCCGACGCTTGTTCCCCGTCTGCGCAAGCTCGTAGTTGTACTCTTGCGCGCGGCGGTTGTGCTGATCGCGCCTGTGCTCGATCCACTTGACGACGTGATGGTTCGCGTTGAGCTTCGCCCGCAGCTCGTCGATGCGCTTCGGGAAGCGGTCGCGTAGCTTCGCCCACCGCTCCGGGTCGTACAGCATGCCGTGGTACATCATGTCCACGATTGCCTGCCACGACCCGTGGTAGCCGAAGTACAGGTGGTAGTATGACTCGAACTGACCCAGCGCTTGCAGCTGCTCGACCTGCTTCGCGTAGACCATGCGCGTGACGTCCGTGTCACCGCAGCCGTAGCGCATCGCAATGTCGAATGGCGCGTCCTCGAACGTCTGTCCCGGGTTCTCCACCCGCCACGCAGCCATCTCCGCCTTGTGGTTCGGGATGCCGAGGTAACGACGACCGAGAGCGGGAAGCGCGCGAGAGACGTCCTGCCCCATCGTCAGCCAGTGATCCGCGAGTAGCGTGTCACCGATGACGCGGTAGTCCTTGACGCCGAGCTTGCAGCGAAGGAACTTGTAGTCGAACTCGTAGTTGTGCCCGACGACCGGGATCGCATGCAGCAGCTCCGACAGGAGCGACGCGCATTGCCGGATCTCGAATGGGGTGTTGAACCCGCCGCTCTTGTGGTTCACGAGGATGAGCACGCCCTCGTGGTCCTCGCGCGACACCTGCACGGTGAAGATGCGCGTGCGCGGGTGGAACGGGCTCATCCAGATGAACTTCTCGCCCAGCTCCTCGGAGCCCTCAATGTCGACCGAGATGAACGCGCACGCCCCTAACCGATGCATGTCGATCGTCTCGTCAACGTAGCTCTCTAGGTCCGCTGCGTTATCGATGAGCCGGTAGTTCTTCTTCACGGTCGCCGCGCTCCCCGCCGTCGTCGCGGAGAGCAGGTCGGAGCTGAAGAGTGTGTGAGCCTTCGTCCCGCGACCTCCTTCGCGTAGGACGTAGGACGGATGGAACACGGGAACGATGACCGTCGGGTCGTCGATGAACGGGCGGTACCCCTCCTGCTGCGCCTCTCGCATCTGCAGGTGCGCGAGCGCAGCGTCAGCGCTCGTAAACCGGCGCTTCCAGAACCCCGACAGGTCATCCGACGCGTTCTTCTCCGCCCACGCGCAGTAGTCGGCGTAGCGAAGCGGGAAGGGAAGCCGTTTCGAGAAGTCACCGAGGCGGTAGACGCTACCGCGCTCCGCCGTGATGCGCTTCAAGCTGGTGAAGGCTTCCAACGCGGCGCCGCCTGCGAGCACGATGACCTCGGGGCGATAGTGCGCGATGATCGCCATCGTATGCGGAAGGCACGTCGCAGCTTCGTCGGCTGTCGGCTTGCGAAACTTCGTCGTGCTGCCGTCCTTGCATGGCATGCACCACGTCGTGTTCGAGAAGATGCACTCCGCGATGTCAACGCCGATCTCCGCGAGCGTACTGCGGAGCATGTTGCCCGCGTCGCCGACGAACGGCACGCCCTTCTGCACCTCCGTCGGACCGGGCGCCTCACCGATGACGATGTAGCGAGGCGTCATCCCCTCCGTGTGCATCTTCGGCTTGACGGGATTGAACCCGTGCTTCTCCCGAAGGGGGCACGTCTCACAGCGCGCGCTGATGTAGTTCATGCGCAGCCCCGCGCCCGCTCGGGAAGCCCGTAGCGCCGACGAGCGACCTTGCGCAGACGAAGGAGAGAGGTACGGGCTGCGCCGATGCTACTCCCGCCCCGCTGCGCAGCTTCCGTTGACGTGAGGAAGTGCCCGCTCAGAGCAGCCTCCTCCAGAAGCGCCTTGAAGTCCGGGTTGAGCCCAACGCGCTGCGACAGATACTCGATCTCGTCGTCACGCTCTGCAGCCGCCACCGGATCCCAGCGCTCACGAACCCGCTGGTGACAGCGCTTGGAGTGCTCGCTGCGCCGAGAGAGGTACTCGCCCTCATCGCGATGCGTCCACGCCCGCATGAGATCGATGCACCGACGGCGTATGATGAAGGCACTGATCCGCTTCCAAGACGTGCTCGCCGTCGGGATACCGCGCGTAGCCTTCTCGACAGGCATCAGCGACGTATAGAGTACGTCGTCCTCCTCGATGACGAGAGGACAGTTGAGTACGCGTCGCGCGTCGTTCACGAGTCCGCGCAGTTGTTCTGCGAGTATCGTCAGCCGTTCGTTGAGGTAGTCCACACGTCCCTCGTCATAGCCTCGCGAGGCGGAGACGCAGGAGGTCGGTGCTCGTCAAGCTCACCGCCGCGTCTACCAAGCGCCGCATTGTCTCTCGCCCAAGGTCGTCCGGGTCGTAGCCGTTCGCGATCTGGATGTACCCAACGTCGAGCCCAAGCCCGAGCGACCGCGATGCGACGTCTACGATTGTCCTCGTCGGTACGTCGCCGTCCAACGCCACTATTATACGATGGAAGCCTCGATTTCGTAGCCTCAAAAGCTGATGATTCGACACGTACTTTCCATATGTGCAAACAGCGTCCGGTCCCGTCGTTATCGCACTGAAGCCACCCTCCGTCAGCACTGCCGTCGTGCCGACCGAGCGTGCGATTTCGATGAACCCGACGTGGTAGCGTCGCTGCGACCCCGGCGGGTTGCGGTACTTCACCTTCGACGACACCCCATCCGCGCGCCGCGTCTGCCAGAACTCGCAGCGCCCGAACTCGTCGAAGGTCGGGATGATGAGGATGTGATCCTTCCCCGACACCACCGACCCCTGCCCGAGGCGGTAGCGCACGATGTCCTCGTCGCTGATCCCGCGCTCGTGCCGGAGGTAGCCGTAGACGCACCCGCCATAGCGAACAGGCTCGTAGAAGTCGGGTAGCTCGACCTCGGGATGGACTACGTCAGCGGGCGGCTCGTCAAGCGCCCGCAGCCGCTCGTGCAGCTCGTCCATCTCCGGAACGGGCAGCTCGTCTTCTTCATCGCCGTCGTACGTCAACCCAAGCAGCTGAAACAGCCGCTTCATGCCGCCGCGGAGGTCGCTCTTGTAGCAGATGAACTTCCCGCGTACGGGGTTGACGTAGAGGTGCCCGCCCGTGTCCTTCTTGGTAGGGTCGCGGAAGTGCCGATTGAAGGGGCTGTTGAAACGGTACTCGTCGCCGGGCGCGGGCAGGGGTGCACCGAGGTGCGGGCGTAGCCGTTGAACGATCTCCTCAGCTCTACCCACGACGCCATCCCCCGTTGCGCTGGTTCGGGCGCCGCACCTCGTCGGTCTGATGCTCCTTCATGAACTCCTGGTACTTCTCGACCTGCTCCTCATTCATCTCGTAGAAGTACGCGCACGCGCCGTTGTGCCCGCAGATGATCGTCTTGTTCGACTCGCCGCGCCGGTTCTTCGCGATGAAGAGCTTGACCGCGCAGAGTCGCTTGTCGAGGTGCGTCTGCGCCATCGGGATGAAGATGTCGCAGTTCGCACCCTTCAGGAACGAGTCGGCAGCACCCCGCAGGTCGACGATGCTCTCGTACGACCACTCGCGGTTCACCTGCGACGCGGTAGCGACCGGACAGCCGAACTTGTCGCCGATCTGGATGAGCTTCATGTAGACGTCCGCCGCGCCGCGGTACGTGTCGTCGCCCCGCCTACCGCCGATGTCCTTCAAGAGGTCCGCGTAGTCCACGATCAGGAGCCCGATGTCCACCATGTTCCGCATGCACAGGTTGCTGAGGAACCACTCCAGCTCCGTCGTCGTGATGGACCCTCCGGAGAAGTAGCACACGTAGAGCGGCGCCACCTGATCGAGCACCTGCTTGATACGTGGTCCGTACTCCTCCGACCCCACGATCAGCTCGTCGCGCGTCTTCCCCGACAAGAGCGCGGAGTACATGAGCGCGACGTCCGCTTCCTTCAGCTCCAGCGTCACGTGCACGACGACCCGCGGGCGGCGACCGTTCGCCTTCCCCGCGGGACCGAAGCGGAAGAGCGCCGACTTGCCAAGGTTCACGAGCAGCGTTGACTTGCCGAGCCCCGGGCGCCCAGCCACGACCGCAAGCTCACCCGCACCGATGCCGCCCTTTATCTCTTTGTCAAGCGTAGCCAGACCGAACGGCACCTTGCGCTCCGGGTCGTACATCCCAGACGCCCCGACGAACTCGGTGATGTTCTCCGCGACCTCGCTGTACTCCGTGCCAACGTCGCGCCGGGCGCCGACCTGCAGAGCCTTCTCGAACACGGGGCGGACACGCTCATACTCCTCTCGTTCTTCCCCTCCAAGATGCGGAGGCTCTCGTTGATCGCCGCCTTCAGCGCTTGCTCCTGCGCGAAAGCGACCATCCTGTCGCGGATGAAGTCGGCGTCCTCCAGCGGGATCGCGCAGAGGTGGTTCACGTGCGTTTCGAGCGACGCCGCCATCGATGCGGTTTCCTCGCCGCCATACTTGCGCGCGTAGTCGCTACACTTCGCAAACAAGGCATCGAGGTTCGGGGCGCGGCGGTACGTAATGAAGTGCTCGTGAATGAGGCTGGCGACGATGTGCAGGTGGTCAACGTCGAAGTACGAAGGGTTGAAGACGTCCCCATACACGCGTAGGAAGTCCGGGTCGCGCAGCGCCATCGCAACCGCGGAGAACTGGAACGGCTTCCCGTATTGGTAGTGTGGGGCGAGCGGGAGCACCTGCGTCACGCGGCTCCGGTCTGGTGCTCGTCGAACTGCTTCGCAGCGCTACCGACCCCGTTCGAGACGACCTGCGACATCCAGTAGGACTGCCGATGCGCCTCCTGAAACCACGTCTGCAACGCCCGCACGCCGAGCTTGCGAACCGCGTCGCCGCTGTCCTCGCCCTCGTCTAGTGACGCTTCCATCGCGACATGAGGATGAGCCGTCGCGCCGTTCGGCAGCGGCAAGCTCATCCCCACAGACACCTTCACGCTCGTCGGCGTCACGACCTGTCTCCTCAGGTAGAGCGGGAGCAGATCCCGCAGTAGGTGGAGGCACTCGACGGGGACACGCCCGTCATCAGCTACACGATGACCTTCCTCGCGCGCAACCGCCTCCCGCTGGTCCGAATGGCTCGCGAGGAACTTGTGGATCGTATCCTGCGGATCCCACACGCATACCGACCCCTTGCCCGGGTGCAGCCGCAGCACGCGCCCAATGCGCTGACGGATACGCTTCCCGCGCTTGTACCCCGCAGCGGTGATGAGGTCTGTCAAGAAGGGGAGGTTCTGCACCTCGTCGAAGATGCGCGAGCCGATCAGGACATCGATGACGCCCCGCTCGAACAGCTCACGTACCAGCACCTCCGCCTCCGGGTGCTTGTCCGCGTCGATGCGGACGAAGCGCGTCTCCTGGTGTCCGTAGACGTCGAGGTAGGGCACCCAGCGCTGCCCCTTCTGGATGCCGGGGATGACCGCCTTGACGGGACCGAACTCGTGCAGCAGCTCACGAGGGACGTAGAGCGCACCCGACCCGTACGCGCACACCGACAGCTTGTCGTTCGCGAGCAGGAGGTACTGCAGGGCGCGCCCGTGGTCGAGATGGTCGATGGTGACGAGCGTCTTCCGCCCCACGTCGGAGAGATTCGTCGCGAGCGTCGCAATGCGCTTGTTGCGCACCTTGTTGCGCACGATGCCCAGCTTGTAGACCGTCTGCCACTGCCAGCTACGGATACGGTGGAGGTCGCTCCCCGCCGGGAAGTTGACGAAGCGGCAGGGTGTCAGGTAGCCCATCTCCGTCAAGCGCGAGACGGACAGTCGCGCAAGCACGCGACCCGTGATGCCCATGACCGTCAAGTCTTCCGGGTCATCGTCACCCGCGCCGTTGTCGGAGCTACAAAGCCGCCCCGCAGGCTTATTGAACGGCGTCCCGCTGAGAGCAATGCGCCTATGCGCCGGGCACGAGAGGATGACCTCCCGCCACGAGTCGGCGGTCGCGTAGCGGTGCACCTCGTCGATGAAGAGCAGCTCGACGTCATCGAGGAGCTGGGCGATGTTGTCGCGCTTGCGCTTGAGCCCGTGCATGAGCCCCTGCACGGTCGCGATGACGATCTGGTGATCGAAGTCGAAGTACCCCTCGCCGTAGCGACCGACCCTCTCACGCCCGAAGACCCACGAGAAGCGCCGGTACATGTCGCGCATGGCGGCAGTGTCCGGGCAGAGGAACAGCGTGCGAGGAACGCAGAGCGCCTTCGTGATCGCCTTCGCGATGACCGTCTTGCCCGAGCCGGTCGCCAGCTCTACGACGCCCCTGCCGCCCTCAATGCAGGCGTTGACGGCTTCGATCTGGTAGGGGCGCAGGACGAGGTCGGAGCCGAGCAGGTCGGGCTTCCATCCAT
>Ga0180438_10003398_pt1 | contig 24134 bp, 18 predicted proteins | sample SS_ome_12_FD_132455 | JGI IMG/M metagenome (GOLD analysis project Ga0180438, IMG submission 132455) | Hypersaline lake sediment archaeal communities from the Salton Sea, California, USA - SS_3_D_2 metaG | ecosystem: Environmental > Aquatic > Non-marine Saline and Alkaline > Hypersaline >... | reverse complement strand
GCGGTAGACATCGGCTATGCGCTGGAAGCCGACACTACGACGGTCCGCTTTGTGATGGGCGACTACGACCCTGCCTACCCGCTGACCATCGACCCCACGTTGACCTACAGCACCTACCTGGGTGGGAGCGGCTTTGACTATGGCCGGCGCATTGCTGTGGATAACAATGGCTACGCCTACGTGGTGGGGCAAACCGGTTCGACCGACTTCCCAACGCGGAATCCGCTGCAACCGGACATTGGTGGTGGCCCCCTGGGCGACGCCTTCGTCGTCAAGCTGAATCGGGCCGGCTCGTCTCTGGTGTATGCTACTTATCTGGGCGGGGTTCACAATGATAGCGGTTACGGCATCGCCGTCGATGATGATGGGAATGCCTACGTCACCGGCGACACCCTGTCGGCCGATTTCCCAACTGTCAACGCCGCCCAGCCCGTGTCTGGCGGCGGCGGACCCTTCGAGGGCGACGCCTTCATCGCCAAGCTGGATGCCACCGGCTCCGCGTTGCTTTACTCCACCTATCTCGGCGGTGGCGGCGATGAACTCAGTTATGGTATCGCCCTGGATGCACAGGGGGACGCCTACGTGGCTGGCTACACCAGTTCCACCAACTTCCCGATTGTCAATGCCCCCCAGCCGGACCCGTCATTCGGGCAAGGGCTCAACGTCTACGGCGACGCCTTCTTGGCCAAATTGATCAGCGCCAGCGGTGTCTATACCTGGGGTCTTTCCACCTACCTGGGCGGAACCGACCTGGACGTGGCGCGGGACATCGCCCTGGATGATACCGGGGCTATCTACGTCACCGGCCACACTCGCTCGGACGATTTCCCGACGCTGCGATCCGCGCAACCAGATTATGGGGGAGGCAGCAGCTCCGGCCGCGGCGATGCCTTCGTGACCCAGGTGATCAGCACCACTGAGACATATACTTGGGGCTACTCCACCTACCTGGGCGGGAGCGGAAACGACGCCGGCAACGGCATCACCGTAGATGGCTCGGGCGATGTCTACGTTACGGGCGAGACCTTTTCTACCGACTTCCCCACCCAGAACCCACTCCAGAACACGTTCGACGGGGACCGGGACGCCTTTGTCACCAAAGTCGTCAACACTGATCCGGACACCACTTGGGGTTACTCGACCTACCTGGGTGGCGTCGACGCCGACATCGGCGCTGGCGTGGCTGTAGACGCCGGCGGGCGTGCCTACCTGACTGGATATTCCTTCTCCCCCAATTTCCCGACCAGCGGCGACGCCTACGACGGGACCTGTGGCACTGATGGCCTGTGCGATAGTGCGGGCGGAGACGTCTTCTTCACCGTGCTGGACCCTGCCGGGAATACCCTGGCTTACTCAACCTTCCTGGGTGGGAGCAGCACCGATTTCGGCCAGGGGATCGCCCTGGACAGCTCAGGCGACGTCTACCTGACGGGTTACACCTATTCGACCGATTTCCCCACCACGCCCGCCACCTACGACCAGACGTGTGGCGCCGACGGCACCTGCAACGGATTTATCACCGACGCCTTCATCGCCAAGTTTAGCATGGCCCCGGATCTTTCGCTGGCCAAAAGCGCCAATCCGCCGCCTAACGCGCCGCCTATCAGCCGGGGTGAGGCCATCACCTACACCCTGATGGCTTCCAACAGCGGGAGTAACGCGACCGGCGTCCTCATCGCCGATGCCATCCCTTCCGGCACCACTTACATTCCAGGCAGCCTGACCAGCACGCTGGGAACCCCCGCTTTCGACGGAACCCAGGTGACGGTGAGCCTGCCCAGCTTCGCACCCGATACGGCCTTGACGGCCACCTTCCAGGTGACGGTCACGACGGGTCTCACCACGCTTGTCACCAACCGGGCGACCTTGACGGCCGATGGGAACGTACCCGTGGAAAGCAACCTGGTAGAGCATTCGGTTCAGGGCACGGGTGAGCCGCACGTCGTCTACCTGCCTCTGGTGCTCAAAGGCGCAGGCGAGACGCCTCCACCGCCCGGCTGCGCGCCCTACCTGGTCGCCACCATCGGCGTGGGTGAGGCACCGCGCGGAGTCGCACTGGATACCACACGGGACCGGGTCTACGTGGCCAACTATGGGAGTGACAGCCTGTCGGTGATAGACACCAACGCGAACAGCGTTATTCAGACCATCACCGGCGTCGCCTCAGCCAACGGCGTGACTTATGATCCCGCTCATGACCTCATCTGGGTTACCAACTACGCAAGCGATCAGGTTACACCCATCGATGCCTCCAGTCTGGTCGCCTTGTCGCCGCTGGAGGTGGGCGATGGGCCGTGGGGCGTGGACTACGACCCGGTGCATAACACCATCTACGTGGTCAACAATTTAGGGGACTCGGTGACGGTGATCGATGCGGAGACGCAAGTAGTGACCGATACCTTGACCGGGAGTTTTGACCAACCCTTCCACGTGGCGGCCAACCCGGTCACCGGGAGAGCCTATGTGACCAACTTCGGGGATCACACTGTAGCGGTGCTGGATGGTGATTCGATAAGCAGCATCGTTGAGTTGAGCGGTGGCGATCCCACTACCCAGCCCTATGGCGTAGCCGTGGATGAGACGCGCGATTTGGTCTACGTGGCGGCAGTGGAAAGCCACCGAGTGGCCGTCATCGGGGCCGGCGATCAACTGTTAGGCTGGGCCACCTTTAAGCGAGGCTTCGGCGACCCGTCACGTCCTGTTCCGCTGCGCGCCATCGCCGTCAACCCCGATATCGGCCCACCTGGCGACGGCGGCCACCTGTGGGTCACCACCTCAAGCGTCGATGGGAGTGAGGCGGACCAGGCTCTACTCATACCCAAGGGCTGGGACGGTTTTTTCAGCTACCCGTCCTCATACGATGTGGGGGAAAATCCTTCAGACGGCATCACCGTTGATCGTGATACTGACCGGGTGTACGTGACCAGCGGAACCACGTTGGGCACTGTCATAGTATTGGGGGATGGCACACAATCATGCCTGGTCCCCTTTGCAGTCGATGATGCGTTTGAGTTTGAGGCATTGACTGTCGAGAACTGACCAGGGGAGTACCCTTCAAATAAGCAGTCGCGATATTCAATCGCGAGTGAGTGCGATTGAATATCGCGACTACCTTGACAATGTCACGTTCGCTCGAAGGGGATTGACAAACTCCCGTTGCAAGCGTAATACCGCCGCAAAATGCCAGGACCTGCCGATCCCTGACGAGCAAACAATAGGCTAACCGCGAAAAATCAAATTGTCGAACTACCAAAAATCTAAGCTAGACCGAGTTAACCGACCTGAACGCCAACACCGTATTGTGGCCTCCGAAGCCAAACGAGTTACTGAGTACCACCCGGACCTCCGCCTGGCGGGCTTGCATAGGCGTATAGTCCAGATCGCACTCAGGATCGGGCTCATCCAGGTTGATGGTCGGCGGAATTAACCCAGAACCAATTGTCAACACCGAGAAAGCAGCCTCAATGGCCCCGGCCGCCCCAATCAGGTGGCCTGTCATAGATTTGGTGGAGCTGACGGGGATTTGGTGAGCCCTCTCACCCAAAGCCTTTTTGATAGCCTTGGTCTCCATCGGATCGTTGAGCGAGGTCGAGGTGCCGTGGGCGTTGATATAATCCACATCCTCAGGGGTCAATCCTGACCGCGATAGAGCTATTTCCAGAGCCTGGGAGGTGCTCTCTGCAGTAGGAGACGGGGCGGTGACGTGGTAAGCGTCCGAAGTGCTACCATAGCCCACCAGCTCCGCGAGTGGTTCCACACCCCGCTTCAGCACATTGTCGTGGCTCTCCAGAACAAGCATAGCCGCGCCCTCGGCCATGACAAAGCCGTCACGCCCTGCGGAGAAAGGACGGCTCGCCCGTTGCGGGTCATCATTGCGTTTGGATAGGGCCCCGGTCGCATTAAAGCTGGCTATGCAGATTGGAGCAATGGGCGCCTCACTCCCCCCAGCAATCGCGATATCCACATGGCCCTGGCGGACCAATTCCCAGGACCGGGCGATGGCGTCGGCGCTGCTGGCACAGGCAGAAACCACTCCCATGTTAGGGCCTCTGGCACCCAGACGCATAGAAATCGTCGCTGAAGCGTTGTCGATAAGTGTGTTTACTATCAGTATGGGGCTGACCCGTTTAGGACCTTTCTCGTGAAGCAGATCATACTGTTGGGACAGGGAAATTATCCCGCCAATCCCACTTCCCAGAATGACGGCCGTTCGATAGGGATCGCTATCGGACACATCTAGCTGGGCCTGGGCCAGTGCCTCCTCAGTCGCGACGACGGCGAACTGGCAGAAACGGTCCATCCGTCGTGCCTCCTTCCGGCTCATATATTGAGCCGGATCAAAGCCCTTGACCTCAGCGGCGAACTGAGTATGGAACTCCTCGGCATCAAAGGCCGTGATGTAATCCACGCCGGAACGCCCAGTCGTCACGGCCTCCCAGGTCGATCTGGCATCCAGACCCAGCGGGCTGACGATGCCCAAACCGGTCACAAACACCCGTCTGTCCATAGATTTTCCTCCTGAAAAGATTCGAGAACCTGGCCGCACGCCAGATTTGTTACCCCATTACCCCAAGTGTGCGTAGAACTCCTTGGGGCTCAGCTCTGGGAAGTCTTGCCTGGAAACCAGATACTCTCTGAGGTCAAGGCAGAGGTCACACTTTGAAAGATACCCATCGTGGACCTCTTGGTAACCAAATTCCTTGGCAAAATCCAAAAGCCCTTGTATGTCTTCGGTCACAAAAAATCCCAGTAGTGGGTGTTCTTCCAGGTCTATACCTTCCTTGGTGAGTTCCTCCAAATTCCACCAGCTCCCCAAGGAGATGCCACCACAGTAACCAGGAATGAAGTTGCCATAATTGTCAAAATGGTTGTGCCAGTCCCTCAGGAAGGAAGGCCGGCAGGGCTGGCCGAAGAATGTTTGGGCCGGATAAGTGGGGTAAAACGTTCTTAATTGGCGGGCGGCCCGGCCTTGCAAGAACAATTCCACCTGCTCCGCCAGGTTCTCGCCCTGAGTTAAATCAATATAATCTTGTAGCGCAATCCTGTCCCGGATGCCGAGCGACTTGAAGCGATGGTAATATTGGTTCTGGTAGACCATCACATTGGGGCCAAATACCTCCTGGCTCATCCGGATACATCGCTCAGTTCGCTCGAAGGGGACGTATTCGGCGTAAAAGGGGTTCACCGAGATCAGAATTCCATTGAGTCCTGCTTCCTTGAGGCATGTTAGCTTCTCACGGGTCACCGCGTCATTCTTGCACCAGAAACAGTTGGTCTCCACGAAAGTCGAGGGGATGTCCAGTTTCTCGGCCATCTCCACCGCTGTCAGCAGAAGTGGGTAATTCAGGAAGGGCTCACCCCCGCTGAAATGCAGCCCGTGGTTCAAACTCATGGTCTCGGCTCCCCAGGGGCTGGGTTGTATGCTCCTGGCAAGCAGCGACAGCAGAAACTCCAGATCCTCCTCGGAAATCCAGTCAGCACTCCATTTCGGTGAGCAGGCGTACATACAATGCCGGCATTCGGCGGAGCACTTGTAGGACAGCATCAGCCCACCAGAGATCGGTGGTGGTATCTTTATGGACGCCATTGAGCCTCAGACCCAGCTTCCACTCTTGTCGCTTTGGATGATGGCCTCGATAACCTTCATGTTGGCCACGGCGTCCTCGATCGGTGTGGGTACCTCGGTGTCGTTGAGCACAGCCTTGGAGAAGAGATCGCCCTGGATCGTATACTGGTCGCAAATATCCAGAACGATTTCTTCGATCTCATCTCCACGTTGATACCACATCTTGCACGGCTGGTCGGGTGGAGCGTTGAAGGGAATCTCGATCTCGACCCGTCCTTCGGTTCCATAGATGTTCACCCGCTGGTAGGGCACCAACTGCGTAGCACAGGTGAAGGTTGACGTGCCACGGCCAAAATCCAGCATGCCGGAGGCCAGTCGATCTACCTTCATCACTGGGTCATACTCGACGATGCCGCACACCCGCTCCGGTTCAGCGTCGAAGATAAACCTCGAAAGCGAGATGCAATAGCAGCCGATGTCCATCAGCCCACCGCCGCCGATGTCAGCTATGTTGCGGATGTTATCCGGGTCGACCAGGTAGTACGAGAAAAAGGTCTGGATCGTGCGCAACTCGCCAATTTGCCCTTCCGTAGCCAGTTGCTTTGCGCGCTGCCACTGCGGGTGATGGCGATACATAAAAGCTTCCATCACCTTTAGCTCTGGATGGTTTCTGGCAGCGTCCACCAGTTCCTGTCCTTCATCCGACGTCAGACCGATGGGTTTCTCACACAGGACGTGCTTGCCCGCCTCTATGGCCTTGATCGACCAGGGCACGTGCAGGTGATTGGGCAAAGGGTTGTAGATGGCATCCACCTCGGGGTCAGCCAGCAGTTCCTCATAAGAGCCGTAAGTTTTAGGGATGCCCAATTCCTTCGCCGCCGCCTGTGCCTTGCCCAGATTGCGCGAGGCGATGGCTATGATCTCACAGGACTCCCCCTGCTGCATAGCCGGAATCACCTTTTCGACACCGATCTTGGCAGTGCTCAAGACCCCCCAACGAACTTTATTCATTGTCTGCCTCCTCCAATTAGGTTCAACTCTGCGAGCGGAGATAATGCGCCCAGTATACCACACTGTTGAGTCAAATACAATGAACTTGTGACATTGCGCTGCGCCCCAGATTTCTAGCGCGGCGGCGTCCCCATGCTTCCTCTGCACATAGGGATGCGCCAGCTATCTGGAATCTGGACCGACCTGTGGCATTAGCTGCGTTCAGATTAGGGGACTCTGAGGTCAGTGTCTTGAAACAGCACTGTGGTCATTCCATAATAGGCTCTCTTTGACCGTATAGGTTTCGGGCAAAGTACTGCATAGCCTTTACATTTTCATCAGAGATCACGTGAGGGGTTCCAATAAGCCTGGCCAGAATATACATATGGGCTGCTTTTTCTACGACGTGGCATACTCTTAAGACGTGCTTCAGGTTTTCACCAACGCACAGCGTGCCGTGGTTGGGCAGCAACACAGCATTTCGATCTCCCAGCGCCTCCACCCCGAATGCCGCCAGCTCCGGAGTGCCGGGCAAGGCATATTCGCAGCAGACGACCTTATCTCCGACGATCTGTGCGAAGTCCTCACTAATGGCCGGTAACTCCATCTTAACCACACCCAGCACACTGGAATGCAGAGGGTGGTCATGGATGACGGCATTGACATCCTTGCGCGCTTTGTAAATCGCCACATGCATTCTTTTTTCAATGGACGGTGTACACGTGCCATCCACAACCTCAAGATCTTCGTTGAGTACGACGATGTGTTCCTCTCGGATGTCTTCATACTCAATTCCACTTGGGCTGATATAGATCAGCCCGGTTTCACTGTCTCGAACACTGGCATTCCCCCAGGTTCCCACCGTGAGACCCTGTTCAATCATCGTCACGCCAGCACTAGCAACAACTCGCTTTAACTCATCCTTGATTATTTGCATTACCTTTCCTCTATCTATTGAATTCTTGGATGCAGCCATCCAACTAACCAACTATCCATCCGTCCAATCTCCCACTCCTATGCAGAACGCCTGAAGGTTCCTTTCAACTGATCGTAAAGTTCCAAGAAAATGGCGTACTGCTTCTCATAGACTTCCGTGCTCGCCTGGTACGCTACCCGCTTATCTGTGGTCACCATCTTAGATACGGCGTCTTCCAGCGAAGGATACATGCCCAGCGCCCTGCCGCACAGCAAGATGTTACCCAGATTGGCCGTATCCGGCACGCTCACAGTGAGGATGGGTTTCTTCAATATCTTCCCTAGCACGTCCAACCAGACTGGGCTCTTCAGCCCGCCGCCAACCGCCCTGACCTCATCGATGGTAATGCCCAACGACTCAACCGTCTCAATGTTGTTGCGCAGCGCAAACGAGACGCCTTCCATAATCGCTTTGATGAAGTGAGCTTTCTCAGTTGAGAGGTTTATTCCGTAATATAGACCCCTTGCAAAGGGATCCCAGTAAGGGGTTCGCTCACCGTTCAAGTAGGGTAGGAAAACCAGGCCGTCCGAACCATCAGGCACCTTCTCAACCGCCTGGTTATACTGCTCGAAAATATCGCCAGAATCGCCCCCATCCTCGTCCTTTTTTTCCTCGAAAGCATTCTTGAACCAGTGCAATGACTCTCCGGCTGTCTGGATAACACCCAGCGTGACCCATTTGTCTCGTAAGCAATAGTGCCAGCACAGCGTCCGGTTCTGCGCGTCTGCCAGGGGTTTGCTGGAGCAGACGGTGATCACACCCGCAGTCCCGATGATCAGCGTCACCTGTCCTGGTTTGATCATACCAGCGCCCAGCGCGGCTGCCGAACAGTCCGCGCTGCCGTTGGCCACCGGGGTGCCCATTTTTATGCCGGTCAGATCAGACGCCTCCGGTGTCACATATCCGATGATCTCGTCTGATGGAAGGATCTCAGGCAGCAAGGCGCCGGGAAAGCCAAAGAAATCGAACAGTCGATCAGACCAGACACGCTTTTCGACGTCAAACAGCAAGGTGCCACTGGCCTCAGAGTAGTCGGTCGCCATGTGACCGGTGAGCTTGAATTTGATGAAATCCTTGGCGCCCAGGACCCGCGCTAACTGGCCCCACACCTGGGGCTGATGCTCCTTGACCCACGCCACATGTGGGGCCGTGTATGTGGTTGTTGCAAAATTGCGGGTCTCTTGAAAGACCAGGGCCTTGGAGTCATCGTCTTGGTTAATTCGATCAACGATGTCGCTTGATCGCTGATCCATCCAGGTGATTGCTGGGCGCAGAATCCGATCCTTCGCATCCAGATAGACCTGGGTATGCATCTGTCCGCAGATGCCAATGCCGACAACTTGGTCAAAATCGGAGGGGCATTTACGCCTAAGGTTTCTGCACGCGGCGATGAATCCCGTCCACCAGGCCTCTGGATCTTGCTCCGCATATCCAGGTTGGGGTGACAGGATCGGGTATTCGCAGTATTCAGCATCCACCAATTGACCCGTCTCGTCAAACAGAGCCACCTTAAGGCCCGTCGTACCCAGATCGATTCCAAGAAGCTTGTTCATGCCACCTGCCTTCTCTCTCGGTAACGCTCACTCAGGTAGGTAACCGCAAAGACCAGGATAATGATCATACCCCAGATAGCAATGGTCAGGAAATTGCTGACACCCAGCAGATTGAGCCCACTGGAGACAAGTTGCAGGATGATCAGCGCAATCACCAGGCCGGAGACCTTTCCAAATCCGCCGTAGGGATTGGTTCCTCCCAATACTGAGGCCAACACTGTCATCAACAGATACGATTCACCGTAGTCAGCCTTGGCCGAGTTGAAGCGAGATATCATGATGATGGCAGCGATTCCCGAATACAGGCCCGAAATCAGGTAGGTCTTGAGCAGGATGCTGGTGTTGTTCACCCCCGAAAAGTAGGTAGCAGTCGGGTTGGAGCCGATCATGTAGATGTTCACCCCTAGCGGGGTACGGTTCAATATCAAGGCCATCACGGCAGCACATAGAGCGAAGATGATCACGGGCATGGGAATCCCCAGGATCAAGCCGTTGCCGACGAAGCGAACCGGCTTAGGAAGGCCGGAAATGACATACCCCTTGGTCAGCACAATGGCCAATCCGTTCAGCAGGATCATGGTGCCCAGGGTAGCTAGAATGGGGGAGACGTCCACTTTCGCAATCAAGAAGCCATTCAAGAAACCAATGATGGTCGCGGTCAACAGGCCGGCGCCGATTGCCAGTAGAATTATGCCCCACGAACCGGCCCCGGCCGTGTCGGGATTGATGTAAGTAGTCAGGATCGTAGCCGTGACAATGCCACACAGGTTAGCCGTAGCGATAATTGAGAGATTGATTCCACCGGTGAGCATGGTCACCATCATAGCCAAGGACAGAATACCCAATTCAGGCAATTGAAAAGCCATAGACTGGAAGTTCCCGACACGAAAGAATTGCTGGCCGGTCAGCATCAACATCAAGATAAGCACGACCACCATGACCAGGCCCAGGATGATCGACTCTGAATACTTACTTGTCACGGTTCTGCCTCCCGCCTCATTCGCCCTCTACCGTAATCATTCGCTTCTCTTTCCTCCGGTGCTGGAGGGCGCTGGCGCTCACGCTAATGATGATAATCAACCCGATAAAAACGTTGTACCAGAAAGAGGGGACATGCATCAAGGTCAGCCCGTTGCTCATGACTGCGACCAGGATCACGCCCAACATAGCGCCCAGCAACGTGCCGGTGCCACCGGCCAGGCTGGCACCACCCAGCACCACTGCAGCCAGGACGTCCAGTTCTTTGCCGACAATCGAATTAGGGGCAGCGGTTTGGACCAGTAGGATCTGAACTACGCCCGCGATGCCGGCCATCAGACCCATAAAGGAATAAACGAACATCGTCAGAAAGAAGATGTTGAAACCGGCCCGCTGCGCTGAGGGCATGCTGCCTCCCATGGCGTATAATCCCCGCCCCAGGGTGGTATAGCGCAGAATTACCCACGCCACGACGAGAACCACAGCCCATATCACGGTAATAATAGACAGTCCATATGCGATGCCCGCAGGGTTGGTCAGGGTGAGAACCCTGATACCGGAGAATTGCCGGAACCAGGTGGGCATGGCGTGCAGCCACTTCCCACCCGAGAGCACAGTGAGAATCCCATAGTAAATGTTCAAGGTGGCAATGGTGGTGATGATAGCGGGAATATTCAAGAAGTAAATGATGGCGGCATTGAGCAGCCCCAAGGCGATGCCTATCAGGCAGGCAATCAAAAAGGCGGTGACGATATTGCCGCCGTAGTTGATCATAATCACTGTGGTGACATACATGGCGACTGTCGCCACCGCGGTAAAGGAGATGTCGATACCCCCGGAGATCAAGACAAAGAGCACCCCGACTGCCAGAATCCCCACAAAGGCATAGCTCTTTAGCAGGTCAAGGAAATTCTCCAGGGTAAAGAAACTGGGATTTATGAGTGTGATAATCAAAGAGAAGATGACAATCGCCAAGAAGACGTACGTCTCGTGGCGGCTCAGTAGTTTCTTCATGTCCCCTTCCTCTAGCCAGCCATATTAATGCAACCCTGTATCTCGTCCTCTGTGGTCTGCGCCGCATCGAACTCGGCGATAAACCTTCCTTTGTGCATAACTATGATGCGGTTGCAGTTTTGATATACCTCGGATACTTCGTCTGAAATGACGATAGTGCCCAGCTCTTGTTGGGCCAGGTCTCTGATGATGCTGTGGATAGCCCCCTTGGCAGCCACGTCGATGCCTATCGTCGGCCCATCCAGTATCAAAATCTTTGGATCCGTGGCTATCCACTTGGCCAGTACCACTCGCTGTTGATTCCCCCCTGAAAGGGTCTGTGCCGGTGACTCTACCGAAGGAATTCTGATAGCTAGTTCATCGACCCATCTGTCGACAGTACCATTCATCTTGCCCGAATCAATCAGCCCTAGCCCACCGAGCAGCCGCCGGAGTACGGTAATGACGATGTTCTTGCCTACCGCCTGCTCCATAATCAGCCCTTGCTCCAATCTATTCTCGGGCACGTAGCCGATGCCAAGTCGAATGGCGTCTTGCACCGAGTTGATTTCCACCCGATCTCCCTCAACCAGGATCTCACCCGAGTCAGGTCGGCTGTCCCCAAAGAGGACCAGAGCCAACTCAGTACGACCCGACCCCAGTAGCCCGGTGATGCCCAGTATCTCCCCCGGATACAGTTTGAAGCTAATATCCTTGAAGTTGCCCTGCTTCGAGAGGTTTCTCACCTCAAGCAGCACGTCCGCATTTTGCACTTCTGGCGTATACTGGGTTTGCTCGACTTTCTTACCCGTCATAAGCAGCGTCAGCTTCTCGTCGTCCAATTTCTGGCTGGGAAAAGTGCCTACTTTCTTGCCATCACGCAGGATAGAAACTCGTTCCGCTATCCGGAGTACTTCGTCCAGTTTGTGGCTGACAAACAGGGTGGCGATACCCTTGGACTGCATATCCCTGACCACGGAGAAGAGCGAATCGACCTCCTTTCTGGTCAGGGAGGCAGTGGGCTCATCCATGATCAGCAACTTCACATCGCTGGTTAAGGCTCGGCAAATGGCCACCAGTTGCTGATCGGCAATCGAAATGTCAGCCACCAGCTCATCCAGCGGGATATGCACCCCGATACGTGCCATAGCGTTTTCGGCAATGCTATGCACCTCTCTCCAGTTGACAAAACGATCGCCTTTGGCAATGATCTGGCTGATCGCTATGTTCTCAGCCACGGCCAGGTTGGGAAAGAGGGAAAGATCCTGATAAATGACCTCAATCCCCTTGCGGATAGAGTCGATGGCACCGTAATCGTAGTAGTGCTCGCCATCAATCTCAACGTGGGCGCCATCGTCTGGCTGAACCGTCCCGGAGATGATTTTGATTAGGGTTGACTTGCCGGATCCATTTTCCCCGACCAAACAATGGATCTCTCCCTTGTCTATCTCAAAGTCAACAGAATCCAGCGCCTGCACCCCGGCATATCGCTTGCTGACGTTTTTCATCAAGAGAAATGATTCTGTCATGCTCGTACCAACATATTCGTAATCTGTAGGAAGACATAGCCTGGCGTCGCGAAGGGGTGTGATTCTTTGATCCGACGCAGAGTCGAAAGCAGTAGATCGAGATGGGCCTCGCCCTCAAAAATGGGTACTTGGTCTTGAACGACTCGTGTGATAAAGACTGTGGCGTTGGATGTACAGTATCGACCAAAGTTCATACAATTTGCGTCATGGACACGCAAGAGAAAATGTCACGCTCCAAGCGTGACTACGATCTGGGGCGTGACAATCCCAGGAATGGTGAGACTGCATCACGCTGCAAGCGTGACTCACCAGGTGGCAAATGTCTTCACAACTGGCGTCAGTCTGAGGTCGCATAGACGGAGTGGGGGGGACGTGCAAAATGGGGCCTCTCTGCTGGGCAAAGAGGCCCCCTTTGCTCTCAGACTGGACTAGAAGCCGAAGCTTTCGACGTTCTCCGGGGTGATGTCCTTCATGGCATCAAACTTGAGCACGTTGCCCTCAAGCTCAGCCGGCCCCAGGCCAGGGATCTCGAGACCGGATTCGACCTCATTCCCATCAAGCATGTGCTTGGCCACCCAAACCATACCGTATCCAGCATCCTTGGGATCCCAGAGAATCCCGTGCTTCATGCAGCCATTTTGCAGATAAGGTGCGGCGTGGCTGGGGATCACTGTACCCACCACAGCAATCTGATCGCACAGCCCTTTCTCCTCAAGCGCCTGAGCTGCTCCCGGGGGTCCCAAGCTCCCGAAACCAACCAGACCTTTCAGATCGGGGTAGGCCTTGATCAACTCAAGCATTTTCTGGCGTGAAAGCTCCTGATCTTCACCACACGGGATGCGCTCGGTAACCAATTCCAGGTTGGGGTACTTCTCAGCAGCATATTTCAGGCCTTCGTCGGCCCAGAAATTATGCAGGGGCACGGTCAACGAGCCAACGTAGATGGCAAATTGCCCCTCATCACCCATGTACTCGACCAGCTTATCCCAATGGTGCTGTCCGAATTTGACGTTGTCGATTACTTCAAGGTCGTAATCATTGCCCACTTGATCGGGGGACTCGTGCGTCAGGACGATGATCCCGGCTTCCTTAGCCTTTTCGAAGACGGGCTCCATGGCTTGGGCGTCGTTGGGGACCACGGCAATGGCATCCACGCCCTTGCTAATCAAGTCTTCCACCACCTTCACCTGCTGGGCGGGGTCCGCGTCCGCGGGACCAACCTGATAGGCATTCACGCCCAGTTCCTCAGCCGCTTGCACCACCCCCTCTTCAAGACGGTTGAACCAGGGGATGCCGGTGATCTTCACGACCACCGCAATCTCATACGCTTCTTCCGGTGCAGCGGCCTCTTCTTCTGGCGCGGCGGCCTCCGGCGCGACCGGGGGTGTGGGTACGACACAGCTTGTGGTCATTGCCGAGATCATAGCCACGACCAGGACAACTACAAACAGCAACGTCTTACGTGAACTCATCTTCGTTCCTCCTTCTTTGCCCTCCTTGGCAATGAGATTTTGCGCAGGCCCCGTGACCTGCATCGTCGAACCAAGAAAAATATACCACGAATCGCCCGATCTTGTCAAGAATTATTGTGTGTTATGTCACAATTTAGTCTATTACTCCTAACTTACTCGTAATCTACCCACCAGCAGCGCCAGCCCCAGCACAACCACGCCGACGAACAGAATCCAATCAGTCTCGCTGATCATCCCAATCGCGATGCATAAGGCTCCGGCCGCCAGGACAATCGGATGTTGTAAGATATTCTGCAGCCACTCTATCAGAGTCGGTGAACGGATTTCATATCCCAAGCTCTGCAGCTTGGCTTGAAGTTGACCCGCAGATGGCTCGGTCAGGGTACTTCCGTCGGGAAAGACGAGCGTCGGCACGCTCTCGTTGCCGAGGTTAATTTCACGCACCCGTTCTCGCGCTTCTGAAACGCTGTATATGTCGACATATTCATAAGGGGCACCAGCCCGTTCGAGAGTGTTTAGCACCGGTGGAACCATCACGCACGCTGGCCTGCCGTATAGAATGATCCTCTTTTCTTCCAAGTGATACCTTGCTCCTGTCAATTAAATGCCTTGGCGGGACGAAATCTTCAACCCATACTTGAAATCATACAACAACTCAGGTACAATGGGTATTAGTTATATCGGGTTCTTGGTGCGAAACCCAGACGGTGGCTGTGACCAGGTGTTGGAGACGTTGTCATTATAGAGGATAACACAAGCACCCGTCAAACGAAACTGGCTTTCTTGGGGAAGCCCCAATAAAGGTAACAGACCCTTGTGAGAAACGGGTTGCGTCCCAGGTTTCTGGCAGAGCAGCATCCCTATGCTGACGTTGAGGCATCGGGCCCGATGCCGACGTTGACACAGGGATGCGCCAGCTACCTGGAATGTGGGGCACACCCCGAGAGAGACCTTGATCTACTTGGAGCGTGAAGTCATAACGAGGTAGTATGGAAGGACAATTTCAAAACCTGCTGGACCGCCTGGGCGCTGCCCTCAGGGGTGGGCGCCAGGTGGAGCCTGAGATAGCCCTCCCCGAAGAGCAGCCCAGACCGCGCTGGAACTCAACCACCAAAGTGGTCGTGGCCATCATCCTGTTTGTTCTGTTTGCTGTGGCCCTTTTTGCCTTCCGGATCGTGTTGGTGCCACTCATCATCGGCATTATGATAGCCTACGTCCTCCAGCCGGTGGTGCGTCGTATGCAGCATTCCACACCCCTGTCGCGTGGGGTTGCAACTGGGGTGGTATACCTGGCTGTGCTGGCCCTGGTCGTTCCCATTGCGATCATCTTGGTACCGGTGGTGATTGATCAGATCATTTACTCGCAAAGCCAGTTGATAAGCTTCGCCCGCTATCTGAACGCTATGGGCGTGGATGCCACCATAGAAATCTCAGGGTTTACTTTTGAGGTTCAGGAATTGGTGCGTCAGATCACCTCGGCGCTTACAGACTTTGTCACCTCGGTGGCCACCACGTCGCTGAGTTTTGTCCTGGACGCAGCCAGAGTCTTCTTGATGGTCATCTTCACCTTCGTAATCGGCTTCTACCTGACGCGTGACACTGATTTGGTGGTCCAGTGGGTGTACGGACTGACCCCCCCCAGCTACCGATCCGATGTGGAAGCATTGATGACCGAGATCAATAGCATCTGGTCGGCTTTCTTCCGCGGTCAGTTGCTGCTCTCGCTGATTGTCACCCTAATCCTTACCACTCTCAGTGCCATCTTGGGCTTACCCAATCCCCTCCTGCTTGGTGTTTGGGGTGGCTTGCTGGAGTTCCTACCCAGTATCGGGAATATGATCTGGGGTCTCACCGCCGTCATCGTGGCCCTGGTAAACGGCTCGACTTGGCTGCCACTCCCCAACGCTCTCTTTGCACTGATCGTATTTGGCGCATATGTGGCTTTCGCCCAGTTGGATATGAACCTTCTGGTCCCCAACATTATTGGGCGGCACGTGCGTTTGCACCCGGTGGTAGTCATCTTGGGCGTTATCATCGGCGTCAGTGTGGCGGGCGTCATTGGCGTGGCCCTTGCCGCCCCAACGATTGCTTCGCTGCGCATCATTATGCGCTATATCTACGCCAACCTTTTTGATCTGGACCCCTTCCCCATGGTTGGGCCCCCCTCGCTACCCAGGCCAGAGCGCGAAGCTGAGATAGAGCGTCTAACCGCTGCAACACCAGCGGGTTACCCGTCTGAACCGGTCGAAGTGGAGTAAGGTAGTAATGTGATCGATTTACGGGTGCTCATCGTGGCCGACGACCCGCTGGCCCGGGCCGGCCTGGCCGCGCTGCTGGCCGACCAACCAGGCTGCACCATCGTCGGCCAGATGGCGGAGGACCCCGACCTGCTTTCCACCCTGGACGTGTATCGCCCTGATGTGGTGGCGTGGGACCTGGGCTGGGATGCCAGCTCCGCCTCGTCTTCAATGGACGCGGTCTTGGAACATCTGGCCGAGCTGGAAGATGCCGGTACCCCGGTTGTCGCCTTGATCCCCGACGACACCTACGCCCTTGAGGCCCAATCTGCAGGCGCCCGCGGCCTCCTGCTCCGCCAGTCCGATGCCGGGCGTCTGGTGGCAACCCTGATAGCCATCGCCCATGGGCTGGTGGTTCTTGATCCTGCTTTGGCCACCCCCATCCTGGCAGCCAGGGGATCCTCCTCGGCATCGCTCATCGAAGAGCTGACCCCCCGTGAACTGGAAGTGCTTGGCCTTCTGGCTGAGGGACTCCCCAACAAGGCCATCGCCCGTCGCCTCGGCATCAGCGACCATACCGTCAAATTCCACGTCAACGCCGTCCTGGGCAAGCTGGGCGCCCAGAGCCGCACCGAGGCCGTCGTCCGCGCCACCCGCCTGGGCCTGATCCTCCTGTGACCCCAACACCTTCCCGGAAGCTCTCAGCGCTCTAAGCGCCGCTTCCGGGAAGGTTGCCCGACTGACCTACCCATTTTTCCAGGTCCTCTCCCCACCAAATGGGCGATGTGCCGCACCTCCTACTGTGGTAAACTTAAACTCAGAGTCGTAGTATAGACGTAAAACGTGAAGCGTAAAACGTAACAGTCACATCTGACGCATCATGCTTCACGGATCACGGATTACGCAGTACGTTTTACGCGTTACGTTTTACTAACTGGAGGTTAAGCAATGACCCAAGTTCTAAAAAATCTATCCAATGCCCTGGCAGCCACAGTTGAAACAGCGGGCTCGGGCGTGGTGCGAGTCGAGGCGCGCCGTCGCCTGCCGGCCAGTGGTATCGTCTGGTCATCGGATGGCGTGGTCATCACCGCCCATCACGTCCTCGAGCACGACGAGAACATCACCGTAGGGACCCCGGGCGGTGTGACTGTTCCTGCGACGTTGGTTGGTCGCGACCCAACCACCGATCTGGCCGTGTTGCGCGTCGAGGGTGGCGACCTGACATCGCCCACTTGGGCCGAGCCTGAGAGTCTGAGCGTAGGCCATCTGGTCCTGGGGCTGGGACGCCCGGGGCAGACCGTCCAGGCCACGCTGGGCATCGTCAGCGCCTTGGGCGAAGGATGGCGCACACCGGCTGGCGGCCGCGTAGAGCCCTATCTGCAGACCGACCTGGTCATGTACCCCGGCTTCTCGGGGGGTCCTTTGGTGGACGTGAACGGAGCGGTGCTGGGGCTCAACACCTCGGCGCTGTTGCGGGGCATAAGTCTCACCGTGCCTACAACGACTGTGCGCCAGGTGGTAGAGACGTTGCTGGCCCACGGACGGGTACGGCGCGGTTACCTGGGCGTGGGCGCCCAGCCGGTACGCTTGCCGGGACCCTTGGCCGATCAACTGGGCCAAGAGACCGGTCTGCTGCTGGTCTCGGTCGAGCCCGAAGGCCCGGCCGATAATGCCGGCTTGACCCTGGGCGACACCATCGTCGCCTTGGATGGCCAGCCGGTGCGCCACATGGATGAGCTGTTGGCGCTTCTAGGCGGTGACCGTGTGGGGGCCTCGCTGCCGATCCGTATCGTGCGTGGCGGCCAAGTCCAAGAGCTGACCGTCACCATCGGCGAACGACCTTAGGAGAGCCGATCAGCGACGAAGGACGAGTGGATAAGTGATGAGTAATGAGTGACAAGTAACGAATAAGCGAGTAAGGTGTAGGATGTTCGTCACCCGCCTTTCGTCCTTCGTCTTCCGTCCTTCGTCATCAGTATTAAAGCGAGGTAGATGTGTCCAACTTGTTACAAGAACTCAACCACGATCTGTCAAAGCTTGCCGAAGAAGCGCAACGCAGCCTGGTGAGCATCAGCAACGGCCGGCGCGGCGCGGGCGCCGGAACCATCTGGCACCCCGACGGGCTGATCCTCACCAATGCCCACGTGGTCCAGCTTCGTTCGCCGGAAGTGACCTTACCCGACGGCCGGACGGCGCCGGCCCGGGTCCTGGCCCACGATAAGGTACTTGACCTGGCTGCCCTAAGCGTGGACGCCGCCGATCTGCCCACCATTGAGTTGGGCGACTCGCAGCGGCTCCAGCCGGGGGAGTGGGTGTTGGCGCTGGGCCATCCCTGGGGGGTGGATGGTGCCGCCACCGCCGGAACCGTCATTGGGGTGGGACCGCCGCCTGAAATGGCCACGCCCGGACGGGAGCTGATCCACGTCGGCCTGCACCTGCGCCCCGGCCATTCCGGCGGGCCGCTGCTGGACACCTATGGCCGCTTAGTGGGCATCAACACCATGATGGCCGGACCGGACGTCGGCCTGGCCGTCCCAGTGCATGTGGTCAAGGCGTTCCTGCGTCAGGCGATCACATAGACTGAGTGGAACACCTCAGCTCACCGCTCGCCAGGTGTCGCTTATTCCACTGACACCTCAACCCGCCCGTCGGGTGTCTCCATCGTCTGCGCGCTGGCGTCGGCGACGCTGCTGGCGACCAGTTTGCGCAGCGCCGGGCCATCCAACCCATCCAAATCGGCCGATAACCGCGCGTCGGCATCCAGCGCCGTGTTGACCAGCCCCAGGGGCAGGCGCAGGTCGGCTTTGATAGCCCCCGAGGCCAGATCGCTGACCCGCACCCGTACAAAGTCGCCCGGCCGCGCAGTGACTCGGCCCGGGTTGGATGGCGCCAGCGAGACCAGCCTGCCTCCCTCCACGGCATCCAGAAGACTGGCTGCTTCCTCGGCCGTAATCTCCCGCTCCTCAAGCTGCTGTAGGATGCTCAATCGCCGGTCAATGGCCGACCAGGTGAAGCGGCCCACCTGTCGCTCCAGCAGATAAAAGCCGGCGGCTGCCACCAGGCCAGCCAGCGCTGCCCCGTACCACACCCCACGCGGATCGGCGTTGTCCATCACCAACCCTGCCAGCAGGGGACCGACTGCAAATGAAAGCACCCAACTGAAGCCGTAGGCGGCCATGTAGCGCCCCCGCATGTCCTCCGGCGCCAGGTGCGATACAATCGCCTGGCTGGTCGGGACGACGAACATCTCGCCCAGCGTGATGATGACCATAGCTCCCAGGAAAAGCAAATAGGCCGTCACAAAGCCATACATCACAAACCCGGCCGCGCACAGCAACGTGCCCAGGGCCATCACCACCAGCGGGCGGTAGCGGTTCAGCCAGCGCGTGGTTGGAAACTGGAACACCACCACCATGGCCGCATTCAGGCTCAAGATGTAGGCATAGCCCTGCTCGGTGATGCCGTGGCTGTCGCGCAGAAAGACGGCCAGCGTGGTGTTCATCTGAATGTACATCACGGCCATCAGTGCCGAGGCGACCCAGAACCAGATGAAGGCCACGTCGCGCAACACCTCCAGGTAGCCCTGGAAAGTCTGGGCCATCGTCTCCTGGCTTTCTTCTTCCGCGGAGGTCGGGCGTGTCTCCTTCAAGGCCACGAAGACGATGGCGGCCATGATCAGGCTGGTGACCGCATCACTCACGAAGAGAAGCATGTAAGAGCGCGTCGCCAGCAGCCCGCCGATCATGGGACCGATTACGACCGCCAGGTTGAACGCCACCCGAACGATGCCGTACCCTGAGGCGCGCTTCTCCTCCGGCAGCAGATCGGCCACCATGGCCTGCTGGGCTGGTCCGCCCGCCTCGGCCAACAGCCCCACCAGGATGGCTGCCACAAAGAACAGACTGATGTCGCTGATCAGCCCCATTGCCAGGCTGGACAGCGCGCTCATCACCAGCCCAAACAACAGCATACTCTTGCGCCCCATGCGATCCGCCAGCGCACCGCCCAGCGTGCTGCCCACCACGCCCGCGATGGAGAAGATAGCAAAGATGATCCCCACTGTCGTCATCCCCACGCCGAACTTGCGCGTGATATACAGCGTGAAGAAAGGGAATAACAGTGCCCCGCCCAGGCGGTCGATAAACGTGCCCGCCACCAGTATCCAAAACTGACCGGGATACTCCTGGTAAGTGCCCCGCACCCGCTTTATCGGGTTCGTGAAACCCCGGCTAAAGGGAAGGCCCATCTACCCTTCTCCTGATTTGTCTCAGATGAAGCACGAAACCTGCCATCAGCCCCTTCCCTGCCCAACCGATTCTTCCCCCGTGGTTGACCATATCTCCCTGCTCGGATGACGATGGCCATACCGCATTCACAGCGTGGGGGCCTGACCGTATTGTAGCACGACCCTCCTAAAAAGAGACATGGACAGAGGGATTCATTGAAGTGGTAGCCTTGCGGGGTGGGTGGACGTTGCCAGCCTGTCTACGATTGAGCCAGTACATCTCAGCGTTAACAGGTCCACAGTCATCTGCTCGCCAGGGGATTGCCAAATCCCGGCCTCCTGTGCCCAAATCCGGGATTTGGCAATCCCCTTGGAGCAAAACCAACTGTAAGCTCATTTGTGCCTTGGTGTACCAAGGTGATTTGAAGGGTCTTCAGCCAGGGGAATGGGTTCTGGCATTTGGCTATCCCCGCGAAGCGGCGCGACGATAGCCAGCGTCGTCATCTGGGTGGGAACGCCATCCAAAGGGTACTGTGCAGCGCCAGCAGAGCGTAGCGCTTTGGACAGGCAAAAACCCAGAAGCGAGCCGCTGTTTTGCAGCTACACGCCCTGCTCGCGCGAGCTACCCTCCGCCCCCACCTGACGACCTGAGTATGCTCTTTGGATTAGTAGACGGCTGGACGGGCCAGGCCGGGATCATCACTGGGTCCAACGCCGTTCCGGACAGCAATCTTGTTGCTCCCATCCAGGTCCATTACAACCACATACCAGTCGGGGCGGAACGAGTCCGAACGATAATACAGTCTATCATATTTCCAGCCGGCCAGATACTGCAGCGCGACCACTGTCATGGCATTACACATCTGACCGAGGGTCACCACACTATGGCCCCCTCCACCAATCCCCCAGGACCGCCATCTCCCGACCGGGATTGCCTGAAGGCATGGATCCTTCCTCGGCTACTCATTTCCCCCGGACACACGGTCCTTTGGCTCGGCGCATGGTGGCAGCTTCAGAAATGCAAAATACAGCCATGCGTGGAAGGCAAAGAACACCACCCCAAACACGAGTAGTATCCCTAACAAAAGCGGGGGAACGAGTTTCGCATCAGGCATCCCCAACAACACGCCGCCCAAGACATAGGCCGCGCTGTTCAGCAGGCTGACCACCATAGCCGAATAGAAGAAGACGGTCCACGGCTTGTCCGGCCTCGGCAGCGTGTGAGCCTGCCAGCGAAAGGCGTCGCGCAACACCTCGCCGTTGAGATCCTGCGCGTGCTGAATATAGAACTCCTTGATGCAGTTCATGGCGCGCGCGCTGTCGTGCCACGCCTGGCGCAGGCGGATGATGGACAGAAAATGGAGCCACCCGACACTGCACAGCGCCCACAAGAGCAAGGTCGCCAAGGCGCCGGGAATACTCTGGCCCTGCGCCAACACGACCACCGCGCCCGACGCCATAACCCCCGCAGCCAGCAAGTAGAAATTGACCATAGTATGCCGCTGTTCCATCGACTCGCTGGCAGAGATGCGGGCGTACTCGAACTCACAACTGAGCACGACATTAGGGTCTAACCGGTCCCAGGCTGCGTCCTTTTTCTCTGGAGGGCGTGCCTGGTCGGACCTGGGGCCGGTGCGCCGGTTCATTGCCAGAACTACCAGTAAGATCAATACATTTAGGACAAGAAAGGCAAATGAGACACCAATTGCCAATAAACTGATGCGCACTCTTTTCCTCCTTTGTTCTATCTTCTCGATGGCCTGTTGCCGGGAATTGACCAACTGGTATAACGTAGGAATCGCCGTGCCGTTGGGGTTGACCTCACCCCAACTGGGCTTTGCCCTACGATGGATTTTGAAGGTATGTGGGAATCTTCTTTTCAGGTAGAACTAACCAGCACGAGCCGGGTGTCTAACCACTGGGGCGTTAATGCCAACTGAATCGTGAGTTCACTGGACATAGAAGGGATTGGGGGTAGCCAGTGAATAAGTTTCTAAAGGTTACTGGTGTCGTCAACACAGGGAAGCACCCTCGCCCAGGGCGTATTTCCTAACATCCAACAGTATACCATAGATTTGCGGTTATTTCAACCAATTTTTTGCTGAATCCAGCAATTCCAAACTTGAATGGGGCGAGAAAGTGCAACGCACTTGACCACATCAAATTCGGCAATCTATGGTGATTTCAGCCGCTTCATTGGCAGGAAGTGCGCTGCACCTGGGGATAGGAGTGTGGGTGAATGTGGCTGTGAAGGAAGGCGTCACAGCCGGATATTACGCCGAAGCCGTCTCCGACTCCAGGTCGGCTTGATCTTCATCAGTGGACGCAGGCCCTGTAGAGCCAGGACGCAAGTGCTGCGGCAGGTCGGACAGGGCGTCACTGATGCGGTCGCCCAACGTGCCCCGGTCGGGCCTTTTCTGGCCCAGGCCCACCAGTCGGTGTCGGAGATAGCTGGCGATGTCGACCGTGATCTTCTGCAACGCCTCCCGGGTTGGCCGCTCACCGTAGGCAAACCAGGCCACCGCCGCGTAGCCGATAGTTACCGTGGTAGCGGCCGCAATCGACGCACTCAGGATCCAACCCGGTACCCCGCCCAATTTAGACAACTGCTGAAAGGCGGTGCGGGCGATGAGTCCCACGCCAAAGGTGGCGATCAACTCCTTGGCCCGGCTCAAGGTGATCTTATATCCATAAATACGCGCTACGCTCAGCACCAGGCCCGACTGGATGCCCAGCAAGGGCACCAGGTCCACCAGGGGCAAGGGGATCAACCCCACCACCCCGGCAGCGCCCGCGGCCGGCACGATCCGGCCCCAGGCCAGCTTGGCGCGATAGTCAGGCACCGCCTCGGCGATGGCCGCCAGCAGCTCTGGCTCAAGCTTGGCGATGGCCAGGATCACCCGCCCCACGTTAGTACCTGCGGTGGCCACCGTATCGATCACCTGGGACGACTCCAGCCGCAGGTTGAGAGCAGCGGACTCGATCACTGCTTCTCGGTCGCGGCGGGGGACCAGGTCCATCTTGTTGAGCACCACGATGAACGGCTTGCCCAGGGCCAGCAGGTCGTCAAACAAGTCCTTCTCATAACGCTTGACGCCCCGCGTGGCCTCGAACATAATCACCAGGAAGTCGGCGCGCTGGGCCGCCTCAAAGGCAATCTGTCGTTCTCGTTGGCCCACCTCGCCGGCAGCATCGGCGCCGGGGGTGTCAATCAGTGTGAACAATCCCGTGTCCGCCGCCTGGCTCTCACGCGTGGTGCCGGGCACCGGGCTCACCTCCGCCTCATCCTCTTCCCGGGAGATGAGTTGGTTATACAGAGTCGATTTGCCCACGTTGGCCGGGCCGACGACGGCGATGCTGCGTTTCGTGCCGAAGACCGGCTTGTACTGGTCCAGCACCAGGTCCAGAATGTCCTTCAGCGGTCTGAGCGAGGTGGGAAGCTGGCCCAGCAACTCCTCGAACTCTGTGCGTTGCTGTGAGGACAGATTCTTCCACATGGGCCTGATGATCTCCTGCGTGGACGGGGGTAGTTCTTCTAGCATATTTTCGTCCGGCGTCATTTGGACCTCCACTGACCGTTTTACCGTCTAGAACATATCACACAAGACCAACATT
>Ga0180438_10003395_pt1 | contig 24140 bp, 20 predicted proteins | sample SS_ome_12_FD_132455 | JGI IMG/M metagenome (GOLD analysis project Ga0180438, IMG submission 132455) | Hypersaline lake sediment archaeal communities from the Salton Sea, California, USA - SS_3_D_2 metaG | ecosystem: Environmental > Aquatic > Non-marine Saline and Alkaline > Hypersaline >... | reverse complement strand
CGCCTCCGCCTCGATCGGCCAGGTGCACCGGGCACGACTTCCCTCGGGCCAGCCGGTGGTGGTCAAGGTGCAGCACGCCGACATCCAGAAGAAGATCGCCGTCGACATGGACATTTTGGCCGGGCTGGCCCAACTCGCCGAACGGATCCCCGAGTTCCAGAACTATCGGCCCGGGGCGATCGTGGCCGAGTTTCAGCGGGCGTTGAAGCGGGAACTCGATTTCTGGCGCGAAGAGCGCAACATGCAGCACTTTGCGAGGGATTTTCGCAGCGATCCGACCGTCCACATCCCCAAAACGTATCCCGAGCTGTGTACCGCCCGCGTGCTGACCATGGAGTTGATCGAGGGAATCCGGCTCTTGGAGACCGAAAAGCTGCTGGCCCACGGGTTCGATCTGGACGAAATCGCGCGGCGCGGGGCTAATCTGTACCTGGAGATGATCTTCATCAACGGCTTCTACCACGCCGATCCCCACCCGGGCAACGTGCTGATGATGGAAGGCCACGTGATCGGCCTGCTCGATTTCGGCATGGTGGGGCGGATCGACGAACAACTGCACGAGGACTTCTGCGACATGCTCGTGGCCATCGGCAATCGGGACGCCGAGCATCTGACCTCTCTGATCACGCGGGTCGGGGCGGTGCCGCCGGGGCTGGATCGGGCCGGGCTGAGCATCGACGTGACCGATTTCGTGGCCCACTACGGCAGCCAGCCGCTGGACCGCTTCGATCTGAGCGGCGCGCTGAACGAGATGACCGAGATCATTCGCCGCTACCACATCATGCTGCCCGCCCGGATCGCCATGCTGTTGAAAGTGCTGGTCACGCTGGAGGGGACTTCGCGTCTGGTCAGCCCCAGGTTCAGCCTGGTGGAGGTGATGAGGCCGTACCGTAAGAAGATGCTCTGGCGGCGGTTCTCGCCGAGCCGCCGGCTGAGGAAGATGCGGCGGATTTATTCGGAAATGGAGCACTTGATCTCGGTGCTGCCCCGAGGGGTCGTCGACATCTTCGAACAGGTCCAAAGCGGCAAGTTCGACGTCCATCTCGACCATCGGGGCCTGGAGCCGTCGGTCAATCGGCTCGTGCTGGGGATGCTGGCCAGCGCCCTGTTCCTGGGTTCGTCGCTGCTGCTGAGCCAAAAGGTCTCGCCCACCTTCGATCTGGCCCTGCTGGGGATGAAGGATATCTCCGTGCTGGGCGCCGCCGGCTGCGTCGTCAGCGCCGCGCTGGGATTGCGGCTATGGCGGGCGATCAACAAGTCGGGACACCTGGATCGGAGGAAGTGACGGGTGAGGGGGTGAATGGGTGTCGGGGCGAGTGGGATCGGGTCGGACCGTTATCATCCTGCTGGACCATAGTTTTGCTGTAACACGCTTGGGAACTGGGTAGCGATGCTTGCCGGCGCATGGGAGCTTCGCCGCATGGCGACGGCAGCCAACCCAAAATCAAAGAGTGACACAGCACAGGGCCCGTTTTTCGCACCCTGGGATGCGCTGCAAATTCGTCTGGCTTGGCCGGCACGCAAAGAGACCGAGTTGACATCAGGTCCACGTCGTGGCGCTAATATGAATACGGTAGATCCGCCTCAACAAGGAAAGACGAGTATTTGCAGGAAAACGAGGGTGCGGAATGTGGAACTTGGCCATGGGTAATACACTCGGGTAAGAGAATGGACAGACTAACCCTCTCACCCTCTCACCCTCTCACCCCCTCACCCCTCACCCTCTCACCCCCTGACCCCCTCACCCCCTCACGCGCCCTAGGGATCAACGATGGCTGATCGTCTCAACGAAACCTACCAATACGTCTGCCGGCACGCGGAACAGACCGCCTTGCTGGGGTCGATCGAAGAGGTCCTCGGCTGGGACGAACGGACCATGATGCCGGCCGCGGGGGCCGAATATCGGGCCGAACAGATCACGCTGCTGGCGGGCATGGTCCACGAGCGCTGGATCGACGCGGAATTCGGCCGGCAGTTGGCCGAACTGGCCGAGAGCCCTTTGACCGACCCGCCGCACGGCGAGACGGCCGCGAACATCCGCCGACTGAAACGCCGGCACGACAAGCAGACCCGGCTGCCGACCTCGCTGGTGGAAGAACTCGCCCGGACCGCGGTGCTCGGTCAGCAGGCGTGGGAGGCCGCCCGACGCGACGACGACTTCGCTTCCTTTCAGCCGTTGTTGAAGAAGATCGTCGAGTTGAAGCGGCAGGAGGCCGAGGCGCTGGGCTATCCCGAGTGTCCCTACGATGCATTACTGGACGACTACGAGCCGGAAGAGTTGACCGCCAACGTGGCCGGCGTGTTGACCGCCTTGCGCGAGCAGCTGGTGCCCCTGGTCGGCCAGATCCGCCAGAGCGGCCGCCGGCCGGACGTCTCGATCCTGAAACGCACGTTCCCGGTCGACGTGCAGGAGTCGTTCGGGCGGGAGGTGGCGGCGGCGATCGGATTCGATTTCGCGCGGGGACGGCTCGACGTGACGGCCCATCCCTTCTGCGCCGGACTCGGACCGCACGACTGCCGCATCACCACCCGATACGACGAAAACTATTTCAGCGGGGCCTTTTTCGGGATCATGCACGAGGCGGGCCACGGGATCTACGATCAGGGTCTGCCGAGCGGGCAATACGGTTTGCCGGCGGGCCAGGCCGTTTCGCTGGGGATTCACGAGTCGCAATCGCGGCTCTGGGAGAACCTGGTCGGACGCAGCCGCCCGTTCTGGGACCACTTTTTCGCCGAGGCCCAACATAGATTTCCTCGGGCGCTCGACGACGTGTCGCCGGAGGATTTCTATTTCGCCATCAACGACGTCCGCCCGTCGTTGATTCGCGTGGAGGCCGACGAGGCCACGTACAACCTGCACATCCTGATCCGTTTCGAGTTGGAGCAGGCCCTGTTGGGCGGCGATCTGCCGGTGGCCGATTTGCCGGGCGCGTGGAACGAGAAGTATCGGCAGTACCTGGGGATCGAGCCGCCCAACTTCGCCCAGGGGGTGTTGCAGGACGTGCACTGGAGCGCGGGCCTGATCGGCTATTTTCCCACGTACACGCTGGGCAATCTCTACGCCGCCCAGTTCTTTGCCGCCGCCGACGCCGAACTGGGGGGACTCGCCGAGCCGTTCGCCCGGGGCGAGTTTCAGCCGCTGCGCCGCTGGCTCGGCGAGAAGATCCATCGGCAGGGCCAGCGCTACTCGGCCGCCGAATTGGTCGAGCGAGTAACGGGCCGGCCGCTCTCGTGGCAGCCGCTGATCGAGCATCTCCGGACGAAGTTGGGCCCGCTGTACGGCATCGATTGAACGGGCGCGTCGGAGCGTCGAGCCGGGCGCGGCCGGTTAGTCGACGAAGGCGGCTGCCCCTTGGACCAGCGGGTTGTGGTCGGAAAGCTGTTTCTGCACGTCGACCAGTTCCTCGAAGCAGTTTCGGAAGGCGTCCACGACGACCGGATCGAAGCCCTTGCCGGACTCCCTCTCGATGATCTCGCGTGCGATCTGCGGGTGACAGGCCGCCCGGGGGTTTTGGGAGGAAGTCAGCACGTCGTATTCTTCGGCCAATGCCAGAATTCGCGCCGCCAGCGGAATCTCCTCGCCCTTCAATCCCATGGGATATCCCGTCCCATCAAAACGCTCGTGATGCCAGCGGGCAAGTTCTTTCGCCATCGCCAGAAAGTCGCCGCTGTGCAGATCGCACTCGGCCTGATCCAAGACCACGGCGCCGATGGTCGTGTGCTGCTTGACCAACTCCACTTCTTCGGGCGTGAGCGGCCCTTGTTTCAACAGGATGGAATCGTTGATGCCGACCTTGCCGATATCGTGCAACGGGACCGACCGGAACAGCTTCTTGAGGAACCGCACGTCGATTCGCCCGGCGTGGGGACCTGCCCGGCTGAGTTGCCCGGCCAGGATCGAGCAGTAGTAGCGCAGTCGAACCAGGCGTTCGCCCCCTTCCGGCTCACGAGATTCGGCCAGCATGCGCAGGGCCAAAAGCGACGTACCGTGGCTGGCGATGATCTCTCGCATCTGCTCCGCCACCAGCTGTTCCAGTCCGGAGTCGTACGACTCCACGTTCTTCCGGCCGGGTGTCAACCGGGAAAGGGCATCTCGCAACTGCAAATGCAGGCACACCTTCGACCGCAACTGATCCGGCTGCACCGGTTTGGTCACGTAATCATCGGCGCCGGCTTCCAGGGCCCGGATCTGCTCCGAGCCGGAAGATTGTGCGGATACCACAATGATCTGGACATGTCGGCCGGCGGGACTCGATTTCACGCGCCGGCAGACCTCGTAGCCGTCCACGCCGGGCATCGTCGCGTCGAGCAGCACTAGGTCGGGAGCCAGGACTTCGATCTCGCGCAGGCACGCTTCGCCGTCTTCCACGGCAACTACGTCGTAGTCTCTTCGCGAGAGATTCGTGAGAAGCTCGCGAAATGGCCGATCGTCGCCGATAATGAAGATCCGTCTGGGCATTTGACGCTTTCTCCAACCCGTCCCGGGAAACTGCGCGCCGGTCGAGGTCCTGTGGCCGCGAGGCCAGATCACCTACATCCGGCGCTTTTACCCCTGACGCCGCTTCCACGGAACGTTCCTGCGATGCGAGTCTGTGTTGCCTGAACCGAGAGTCCCCCTTCCTAAACTATACGTTAGCGCATGAGGTTTCGCGGCCGGAAGCAGCACCAGCGAGGGGTATCCGCCGGCCAGACGACGCTTGACCGGGCGGATCGGGCAATGGCCCTCGACCGATTCCCTGGATAGACTGAGTGTATCCTCAAACCCCGTAGGAGGCGACATGCCGATCATTTGCGAGTGTCCCAAGTGTCACCAGCCGGTCACCATTCCCGACGGAGTCAACTCCGACGTCGAGGTCCGCTGTCCGTTGTGCGAGGCGGAGTATCCGCTCCAGGAAGCCATGGCGGAGCTTCCGCCTGCCCTGGTTCCCGTCGAAACGGAAACCGAGACCGCGGCAACGGCCGATGCGGACGCCACGCTGAAGTCGGACCTGATCTCCGAGCCCTTCTACGTGGGCGAACCGGCAAAAACGGAGGCCGAAACGGCCGAATCGGAGGCCGCCGAGGGCGAGGAAGCCGAGGCGGCGTCCGAAACTGCCGGCGAGACGACCGAACAGCGACCGCCGACGATCGACACGGGCCAGACGCCCGTCGACACCGAGGCGTTTACCGGCTTTCGCGTGGAGGGCGACGACGAGGAGGACCAACCGGCCGAAGGCGCACCCACCGCGAAGCGGCCCAGGAAAAGGAAACAGAAAAGCGTGGCCAAGGAGATCGTGGGCGCGTTGCTCGGCGGCTTCCTGGGACTGGCCCTCGGCTATTACCTGTTGAACTACTTCGGCGGCGAACGATTCGATTTCATGGAGATTCCGCTGCCGGGCGTGCCGCATACGTATCAACACTGGGACGGGTGGGGTGGAGTGGATGCGGAGAAGCCGGACAAGAAGACGCCGCCTAAGGAATCGCGGCTCGATTCGCCCGGGCCGTCGCGTCCTCAGTATGGCTTGAGCCACGTCGCTTGTCGCTTGTTCAAGGCCGACGATCGACGTGTTATGGCGATAGAAAACGTGTCGCGAGGATGAGTCATGTCTGATCCTTCCCCATCACAATCGCCCGACCATGATCCTCAGCACACGGATCCCGGCTTCGCACCGGTCCTCGATTTCCTGCTCTACGGCCTGTCGCTTCCGGAGCGGACCTTGCGCAGTGCGTCGGGCGTGGTCGGCGGCGCGCTGCGCGAATCGGCCGAGTTGCTGGTGCCCCAGGCCTTTCGCAACTCGAAAACCTACAACGTGATGATCCAGCAAATGCTGGACTTCATGGCCGAGGACGTCGGCGGGGTGGCGCGGTCCGCCGATCCCGACGCGCCGCCGAAAATCGAGAATTACGTCGCCCGAAAGACGGTGGGCAACTTCATCGACATGGCCGGCTGGGCCACCTTCCACCTCTCGCCGCTGACGCTGCTGGCCGTGGTCAGCGATGTGGCCTACGGCTCGAAGGCCTACCTCCGGGAATTGGCCGACGATCTGAAGCGACAGGGCATCATCGACGAAGACTCCACGATCAACCACGTCGACGATCTGCTGGCGGCGGTCGCCGGCGCTTCGAAGACTACTGCCACCGCGTTCGACACGCCGCCGCTGTCGGTCGACGGCCTGAAACAGACCATCGACCAGACCCGCCGGGCCGTCCAATCGATGGACCCGACCAGTGTGCTCCCCCAGGCCGAAGTGCGGCGGCTCTGGAAGGAAATTCACGAAACGGCCATCAGCCAGGGCGTCAATCCGTTCGCCGTCTCCAGCGCGATGACGATCTACTCCCTGGACAAGATCGCCGACGTGGGCCGGGGGGCCCTCTCGACGGTCAAGGCGGTCGGCACCCTGTTCGACCGCCACGTGATCGATCACTATGTCGACGGGCTGAACGACATTCGTCAGAAGGGCATCTACGCCTCGCTTGCCGAAACCAGCAAACCGTACATCGACGCCGTCTGGACCAACTTTTCCTCGGCGAAGACGACGATTACCGAGGACGTTCTCTCGGGCAAACTGATCGGCAAGGCCTGGACGGCGACCCGACGCTGGCTGGGTGGCGGCGGTCAGTGATCGCGGCCTGCATTTTCGACAGGCCGGACCGGCAATTTCGTAACATTTCAGCCATGTGAAGTTGGATGCATTGGGGAGGGAAAAGAAGACAAGATCATGTTTCCCCTTTTCCCCCTTTGCCCTTTTTCCGACACCTGCCGCCATTTCTGCCAAACGACGTCCCCACTTTACATAGTTAGTATAGTTGCGCAATTTCTTTTTTGGATTCCATAGGATTCGCAAGTCATTTCTGTACAATCACTTACGGATCAAGATACGCGTTTCTTGGATGTTTTTCTGGGGAAGCGGGTTGATTCGGGCGAAGATGGACATTAGAATCATCGAGAGTGAGAATGAGTCTCATTTGTGACAGGCCGTCTTCTCCCCTATTTTGGGTGTGATCGTGATAGACAAGTCCATCCCCCTGAACGACTTGCCGACCGGCACCTCGGCCTTCGTCAGCCGAATCACCGGCCGCCCCGATCATGTCCACCGGCTGGAAGAGTTCGGATTGCGCGGCGGAACCCGCATCGAGATGTTTCGCCCCGGCAATCCCTGCATCATTCGCATGGCCGGCAACAAGGTCTGTTTCCGAGCGGACGATTTGCTGCGTGTCTTGGTGGAGCCGGACGCCGCGTCAGACTAGTTGGCCGGCCGTTGGGTTGAATGGCCGTTGCGTTGACCGGCCGTTGAGTTGACTGGCCCCATGCCGACTTCTACCGAAAACGCTTCGCTCTGTGTCGCCCTGATCGGCAACCCGAACACGGGCAAATCGACGCTTTTCGGCGCTTTGGTTGGGGTGCACCAACACGTGGGCAACTATCCGGGCGTGACCGTCGAGAAGCGGACCGGGCGGATGGACGACGCCGGTCGCCGCTACGAACTGGTCGACCTGCCGGGGCTTTACAGTCTGGCTCCCCGCAGCCGCGATGAAATGGTGGCCGTCGATCTCCTGCTGGGACGCCGCGACGACTGTCCGCCCGTCGATGCGGTCGTCTGTATCGTCCACGCCGGCAACCTGCAACGCAACCTCTACCTGCTCAGCCAGGTATTGGAGTTGGGTTTGCCGACGGTGGTGGCGGTCAATATGATCGACGTGGCGAAGAAGCAAGGGGTGAGCATCGACTCGGCCCGCCTTCAGCAGCAACTGGGGGTGCCGGTGGTGGCGATTCAGGCGAACCGGCGGATCGGCGTTTCGCAATTGAAGGCCGCATTGGCCCGGGCGGTCGCCGACGACCCAAGCCCGGGCGAGACGCCCTTTCCCGAACCGTTCGAGAACGAAGTCACGCGGCTGCAGTCGGTGCTGACCGACCGGCGTGCCGAGAGCGACGACCGCAAGCCCATGCCGCGTTGCCTGATCCGGCGGCTGCTGCTCGACACGGACGGCTATCTGGTCGATGCGCTGCTGGGCGACGCGGAAAGTGGGGCGGTCGGCGAGCTGGAAGCGGCCCGGACCCGACTGACCGAAGCCGACTGCCCGGTGCCGGCCATCGAAACCAAGGCCCGTTACGATTGGGCCCGACGCACGCTCGACGGCGTGGTGACCGAACCCGGCCGCTATCGGGCTACCGGCACCGACCGGCTCGACCGGCTGCTGACGCACCGACTCTGGGGAACGGTGATCTTCGGGGCGTTGATGGTGATCGTATTTCAGTCGGTGTTCCTCGGGGGCGAGCTGGCGGTGGGATGGATCGACGCCGGCAGCGAAGCGTTAGGCCGATGGCTGGAAACCCTTATGGCCGAAGGGGCGCTGCGGAGCCTGCTGGTCGAGGGCGTCATCGGCGGCGTGGGCGGCGTACTGAGCTTCCTGCCCCAGATCCTGATCCTCTTCCTCTTCATCGCCGTGCTGGAGGATTGCGGATATATGGCCCGGGCGGCTTACTTGATGGACAAGCTGATGGTCCGTGTGGGCTTAAGCGGAAAGTCGTTCATTCCCATGTTGTCCTGTTTCGCCTGCGCCATCCCGGGCATTATGGCCACCCGGGTGATCGAAAACGAGCGGGACCGGCTGACGACGATTCTAGTCGCCCCGTTGATGACCTGCTCGGCCCGGCTGCCGGTCTACGTGTTGCTGATCGCCGCGTTCATCCCCAACACGCTCTATCTCGGCGGCTTGCTCAGCCTGCAAGGACTGACGATGGTGGGTCTGTATCTGCTGGGTATCGTTACGGCGGTGGCGGCCGCGCTGGTGTTGAAGCGGACCGTTTTGCGGGGCAAAACGCCGCCGTTTCTGATGGAGCTGCCCAGCTACAAGTGGCCCTCGCCGCGGACGGCCCTTTACCGGGTCGCACAACGCGGGTGGTTGTTCCTACGGTGTGCCGGTACCCTGATCCTCAGCGTGTCGATCATCGTCTGGGCGGCGCTCTACTACCCGCACAACGCCGACGTGGTCGAAGCCCCCTTCCACGAACAACAGCGATCGCTCCAGTCGCAACTCGATTCGTTGCCCCCGGGCGATTTGCGGCGCGAAGACGTCCAGCGACAGCTGGCCCAACTGGACCACGAAATCGCCGGCGCCTATCAGCGTCAGAGCGTCTTGGGACGGGCGGGCCGCGTGATCGAACCGGTCGTGAAGCCGCTGGGCTGGGACTGGCGGATCGGCTGTGCCGTGATCGCCTCGTTCCCCGCCCGGGAAATCGTGGTCGCCACCCTGGGCGTGATCTACAACCTGGGTGAAGAGGCGGACGTCGAATCGGAGCAGGGTTTAACCCAACTCCAGGCCAAGTTGCACGCGGCGGTGTGGGACGACAGCGACCCGCCGCGGAAGGTGTTCAACGTCCCGGTCGCGCTGTCGATCCTGGTCTTCTTTGCGCTCTGCGCCCAATGCGCCGCCACGCTGGCCGTGATCCGCCGCGAAACCAACAGTTGGCGATGGCCGGCCTTCACCTTCGGCTATATGACCGCGCTGGCCTATCTGGGAGCCCTGGTCACGTATCAGGTTGGAATGTGGATCAGCGGATAGGTCGTTGGCAGCTTTGTCCCGTGTCATCACGGATAACCGTCATGAACTTCGATTGGCAGAACTTCGTTACCTTGGCCCTGGTCGCGGCGGCGGCGGTTTACGTGATCCGCCGTCTTCGACGGACGGTCAAAGGGAAGCAGACCGGCGCCTGTGACACGTGTTCCGATTGCCCGCAGCGCCCGGGACGCGAAGCCTTGATCTCGATCGACCGGCCGCCCAAACGGTGATCACCGCGCGGGAACGACCGCATAGGCCGCCAACTCGGGCGTCTTCTGGCCCAGATTGGTCCGGATCCGAATCATTTGGGCCACCTTGCCGGGATCATTGCCGGCGACAAACGTGACCGGGATCACGTGGACGACCTTGGCCTCCTGATTGTCGAAGTCGCCGAACTCGAAGGATTCGTCGTCGCAGATGATCGCCAGGACCCGAAATGGCCTCTTGCCTCGAATTACCAGCGGCTTGGTGACCTTGGTACCCGGTTCCACCACACCCATGAACAGTGAATCGGGACTGACCGTGATTCCCGAGAGCACGTGGCCTTCAACCAACAGGGGCACTTGCTTGCGGTAATCGTTGGTCAGCAACACCAGGTGATCCTTGACGTAGCCGGCCGGCGCGTCTTCGTCCAAGCGGACGCGCAGACGGTAGCCGACCTGACCGTAATCGCGCCGGGTCTCCAGGACCTCGGCCGAAAGGTGGGGATTGGCGCTCTTCACACCGAGGATTCTCCAATCGCTTTGGCCGGCGTGGCTGACCGAAACCAGCTTCTCGCCCGGGGTGCCCTCGTCCACGTCGCCCAATTGCACGCTGCCGGGCGTGAAGACGATGTCGCTGCGGATGTAAACGCGGACCTGCAGTTGGACTTCGGCGTAGAAGGGCTTGTCGATCGTGACGGTGAGCGTGGCCCCGCGTTGTCCCCGGAAGGCACTCGAATTGATCGAGGCGACAATCGCCCCCTTTTCATAGGTCTTCAGCCAGGGTTTTTTGACTCGCGGGCTCGTGCAGCCGCAGCTGGAGCGAACGCTGGCGATATGGACGTCTTCGAGATAGATGTTCTTCAGCGTGAACTCGAACTCGGCCTTGGCGCCCCGGGCGATCGAGCCGAAATCGTGGCTGGTTACCTCGAACATCTTTCTGGCCCACCCTTGCCCGAACGCGGGCAGGGCTCCCAGAAGCATCAGCGGAAAAATGAGGCCAATCTTACGAAGCATGGCAGCATCTCCCATCTATTCACAAGGTGCAACGCACTCAAAGTTCCCTGGGGAGCTTCAGAGCTAGGAATCGTGTTGGGGGAAACAGATTAGTGGTCACCCCCATTTCTGCCCGAATGGCAGCGACATCAACCAACCCTAGGTTGCTACTTGAAACGTGTCAAATCCGCCCCACGAAAGCTTTTCCGACAACCGGCGATGCCGGCGGATTGCACCGTTTCTATCGGTATCTGCGTACAGAACCGATACGACCCTCAAGAGATGCGGCCACGGGGCAACGACCGTACGGGTCGAGTTACAAGCAACGCGCGTCGCGACGTTCCACGTCGTACGAGCAATACCATTATTGATCGGTTTTTTTCAGGTTCGGCATCAACGTAAACGTTTGCGCTATCGTCGGTTCCGTTGCGTCACGCGAAGGCCTCGGCGGGCCACCCGTCGTCTGCAGGACCCTGCGGCCGCGGCCCAATTTGTAGTGCGTTACCCCCGGTGCGCAACAAACGTCAGGATCCCACGGTACAAAACGCCCCACCGCACGGCTCGGCGCACCGACTGCAGAGCGACCCTCGACCGGGCTGATTTACGGATTCAAGGCCGCGCTGATGGGTCGAACGAACCGCAGCCTGCATCACTCCAGAGATGGGGTCGGTGCAGCTCCGAAGAATGAAACGGAGGGAGGCGCTGCCGGGAAAGAGGTCAAGCGATCCAATTGTCCATACCTGAACAGCAACCGGTTTCGTCCGGCTAACGTGGTCACCTTGATCGGTTACGAATACCCGAATCCACCTCGTTTTCCGGCAGGTCCGAGTTGCGCCTCCCTCCTGTCAAACTTTATGGTAGCGGCCGGCATCGGGTCCAATCTTTCCCGGGCGCGGGGGCAATTCTATAATTCCGCTCCGGGCCGAGCTGCCGGCAGTCCGGTCGCCGCATTTTGCTGCAAGTCGTTGCTGTGCAATTTGTTAGGGAGACATTTCGCGGGCCGCGGCGTCTCCCTTTATCGGGAATGTCGTCCCCCTTCGCTCGTGTCCCTGGGCGGCCGTAGCAGCCGCGGGTGTCCTTGGACAATTGGTCATTGCCAAACTTGCCTGGTTTTCGTTAATATATGGGATTACGCGCTTCGCCGACCCAGCGGCATTGGCGCCCGCGTCTAGCTGAGCAGCCGGGGTCGGGCAACGTGCTGGTGGCGCCTGCTGCGGCGACTTTGACCAACGACGGACCATGTTCGAATCACTTTCAGGAAACCTGACTTCGGCGCTGAAGACCCTGCGGGGACGCGGGAAGCTAACCGAGGCGAACATGCGCGAGGGCCTCGGCCTGGTTCGCACCGCCCTGTTGGAGGCCGACGTCAGTTTTTCGGTCGTCAAAGACTTCATGGCCCGGGTCACCGAACAGGCCGTCGGCGAGCGGGTGCTCAAATCGCTCGATCCGTCGCAGCAACTGGTCTATATCGTCAACCAGGAGCTGATCAACCTGATGGGGCCGGTCGACCATTCGCTCCATCTCAAGAGCGATATGACCGTGCTGATGCTCTGTGGGCTGCAGGGTTCCGGCAAAACGACGACCTGCGGCAAGTTGGGCCGGATGATCAACCAGCGGGGTCGCAAGCCGATGCTGGTCGCCGCCGACTTGCAGCGCCCCGCCGCCATCCACCAGTTGCAGGTGCTCGGCGAGCAGCTCGGCCTGCCGGTCTACGCCGATCTGGAGGCCAAGGACCCGGTGAAGCTCTGCCACGCCGCGGTCAAGCAGGCCAAGGCCTCGGGCGCCGAGGTGCTGATTCTCGACACGGCCGGGCGGTTGCACGTCGACGAGGAGCTGATGGCCCAGCTCTCGCAGATCGACCGCCGCGTGCAGCCGGAGCAGGTCTACCTGGTGGTCGACGCGATGACCGGCCAGGACGCCGTCAACAGCGCCAAGGCCTTCAACGAGGCGCTGGAGCTGGACGGCGTGATCATGACCAAGCTCGACGGCGACGCCCGGGGTGGAGCGGCGCTGTCGGTCAAGGCGGTCACCGGGGTGCCGTTGAAGTTCGTCGGAACCGGCGAGCGCCTGGACGCCCTGGAAGAGTTCCACCCGGATCGCATGGCCGGCCGGATCCTCGGCATGGGCGACGTCCTCTCGCTGGTCGAAAAGGCGCAGCAGGAGTTCGACCAGGAGGAGATGCAGAAGCAGGAGGCCCGGCTGCGCAAGGGTGAGTTCACCCTCGACGATTTCAAGAAAATGCTCGGGCAGACCAAGAAGCTCGGCCCGCTGAACAAGGTGATGGGCATGATCCCGGGCATGGGCGGGATGTCCGACATGATCGGAGACCTCGACGCCGAGAAGGACATGCGGCGGCTGGTGGGCGTGATCGACTCGATGACGCCCGAGGAGCGACGCAACCCCTCCAGGATCATCGATCAGAGCCGGCGCCGCCGGATCGCCGCCGGAGCCGGCGTCGAGCCCCACGAAGTCAACGAGCTGGTCAAGCAGTTTGACGGCATCGCCGACGTGATGAAACGGCTCTCCAGCATGGGGATGCGCGACCGGATGCGGGCCATGAAGGAGATGAGCCAGGGCGGGATGCTCGACCCGGGAGGCCGTATCGCCCGGCAAAAGAAAGGAACCGGCAAGCGTCTGACCCCGAAGGAGCGGGTGAAGCAGAAAAAACTGCGCGAAAGGGAGCTTCGGCGGAAAAAACGCGAGGCCAGACAAAACAAGAAAAAGTAGCAGCTCCGGCCGGACAACCGCCGGACGATTTGCAGAACACGATACGAAAAATTAAATACGAGAAGTTTGGAGGAGAACAGCGTGTCAGTACGTATTCGGATGAAGAAACTGGGTCGGCGGCACCGCCCGTTCTATCGCATCTGTGCGATGGACACCCGAACGCCACGCGACGGTCGCGTGCTGGAGGAATTGGGCACCTACGACCCGATGGTTCCCGAGACGGACGCCCGGGCCGTGCTCGACGGCGAGCGGATCAACTATTGGCTCAGCGTGGGGGCGCAGCCCTCGGACAAGGTCAAGGTGTTGATCAAGAAGTACGGCGCCGAGGGGACGCACCTGGAGCAGCAGAAGGCCGCTCTGGACCGCCTGGCCCAGGTCCGCCGGCGGCCCGAGCCACCCCAGGTCGAGCCCCAGGCCGACGCCGCCGAAGCCGAGGAGGCCGCGGCCGAGGCTCCGCCCGAGGAGGCTCCCCAGGAAACGGCGGAACAACCCGCCCCGGAAGAAAATAGCGAATAATTCCCCATGCGCTTCGACGTCTTGACCCTGTTTCCCGATATCTTTCAGGGATACCTGGGCCAGAGCGTGTTGAAGCGGGCGATCGAGTCTTCCCTGGTGGAGGTGCGACTGCACGACATCCGCGACTGGGCCCACGACAAACACCACTCGGTCGACGACCGCCCCTTCGGCGGCGGACCCGGCATGGTGCTGAAAGTCGAGCCGGTGGTCGAGTGCGTGGAAGCGGTTCGAGGACAGCAGCCCGGGCACCTGGTGATGCTCACGCCGCAAGGACGCCGGCTCGATCAACGGGGCGTGGAACGATTGGCCGAACACGAGCGGATCCTCTTGTTGTGCGGTCGTTACGAAGGTTTTGACGAGAGGATCCGGGAGATACTGAAACCGGAGGAGATTTCGATCGGCGATTTCATTCTCAACGGGGGTGAAGTGGCCGCCATGGCAATTATCGACTCGGTGATTCGGCTGGTGCCGAGCGTATTGGGAGACGAAGACAGCAGCGCGGAGGATTCCTTTTCGGGCCACGGCCGACTCCTGGAGTTTGCCCAATATACGCGGCCCCGCGAGTACCGCGGCCTGGAGGTCCCGGACGTCCTGCTCAGCGGAAATCACCAGGAGATCGCCCGTTGGAGAGAGGAAAACTCGCAGCAGCGAACCCTCAAACGCCGCGCCGATCTGTTCGACAAGCTACAAGCGGAGAATTAACGAAAGGTATAAGAGATGAGTCAGCAGTTGATGGACCTGGTCGAGAAGGCCAGCATGAAAGAGGAAGTGCCCTATTTCGAGATCGGCGACACGGTCGACGTGCACTGCCGCATCCTGGAGGGCGAGAAGGAGCGGATCCAGGTGTTCACCGGCGTGGTGATTGCCCGCAGCGGCTCCGGCACCCGGGAGATGTTCACCGTCCGCCGGATCGTGCAGGGCGAAGGCGTGGAGCGGAAGTTTCCGCTGCACTCGCCGCGGGTGGCCAAGATCAAGGTCAAGCGGGCCGGCGTGGTCCGCCGGGCGAAGCTCTACTACCTCCGCGACCGGGTCGGCAAGGCGGTCCGCTTGAAGGAACGTCGCATCGACCCCAAGAAACGCAAGGCACTGGCCGCGAAGGCCAAGCGAAACTAATTAGTTGCCCATGGGCCTGCCCGCCGTCCTGCTGCGCTGGTTCCGTCGCGTCTTTCCCCGACAACCGCTGGGAAAGCGGGGCGAAGCGGCGGCGGCCCGATTCCTCAAACGCCGCGGCTACAAGATCGTCTCCCGAGGCCAGCAACTCCGCGGCGGCGAACTCGACCTGGTGGCCGTCGATCGCGACCGGACGATCGTCTTCGTCGAGGTCAAGACGCGCGAGACCGACGAGGCGGGGCATCCGGCCGAAGCGGTCGATGACGCCAAGCAGCGCCGGCTCAGCCGGCTGGCCGTCACCTTCCTGAAACGCCACGGCCTGCTGGAGTATCCTGCCCGTTTCGACGTGATCGCGATCACCTGGCCCTCGGGGAAACGGTCTCCCCAGATCACCCACTTCCAGAACGCGTTCGAGGCGAGGGGCCAAGGGGGACTGTATTCGTGAAAGGTACGACATAACGCGGCTGGCGGCCGCAACCGAAGGAGGGTTCAGGGTTCGGGGTTCAGGACTCTGGGGTAACGTTTCGAGCCGGAGTGCTGAACCCTGACCACTGAACCATAACGCGGCTGGTGGCCGCAACCGAAGGAGGGTTCAGGGTTCAGGGTTCAGGACTCTGGGGTAACGTTTGGAGCCGGAGTGCTGAACCCTGACCACTGAACCATAACGCGGCTGGTGGCCGCAACCGAAGGAGGGTTCAGGGTTCAGGGTTCAGGGTTCAGGACTCTGGGGTAACGTTTGGAGCCGGAGTGCTGAACCCTGAACACTGAACCCTGAACTTTTCTGGCAACAGGACCTGCAGACATACGTGCACCGTGCACAGAGGCCACGGTCAAAGCCCCTGAAGCGCGCAAAAAAGCCCGCCGGCACTGGAGGCGAAACCGGCGGGCCAAGGGGGGTGTTTCCCGCGAACCCTGACGATCAGGGTCCGATCAATACATGTCCTCCGCACCCGGCGGCGGGCCGGCTTTCTCTTCCTTGGGCTTCTCGGCCACCAGCGCATCGGAAGTCAGCAGCAGCGTGGCCACGCTGGCCGCGTTCTGCAGCGCCGTACGGGTGACCTTGGTCGGGTCGATCACGCCCGCTGCGGTCAGGTCCTCGTACTTGTTGATCGCCGCGTTGTAGCCGACGGCGCCCTTGGCCTCGGCCACCTTCTCGCAGACGATGCTGCCGTCCTGGCCGGCGTTGGCCGCGATCTGCGTCACCGGGGCCCGGCAGGCACGCAACACGATGTTGTAGCCGACCAGCTCGTCTTCGGTCAGCTCGTTGGGCTTGACCGCCATCGACGCCCGCAAGAGCGCTACGCCGCCGCCCGGCACGATGCCTTCCTCGACGGCCGCGCGGGTGGCGTGCAGGGCGTCCTCGACCAGGGCCTTCTTCTCCTTCATCTCGCTCTCGGTGGCGGCGCCGACGTTGACCTTGGCCACGCCGCCGGCCAGCTTGGCCAACCGCTCTTCCAGCTTCTCGCGATCGTAGTCGCTGGTGACGTTCTCGATCTCGCGACGGAGCTGCTCGATGCGGCCCTTGATCTCGCTGCTCTGGCCGCCGCCCTCGATGATCGTGGTGTTGTCCTTGTCGATGATGATCTTCTTGGCTCGGCCCAGGTCCGTCAAAGCGACGTTCTCGAGCTTGCGGCCGAGGCTTTCGAACAACGCCTGACCGCCGGTCAGGATGGCGATGTCTTCGAGCATCGCCTTACGGCGGTCACCGTAGCCGGGGGCCTTGACCGCACACACCTTGATCGTGCCCCGGAGCCGGTTGATCACCAGCGTGGCCAAGGCCTCGCCGTCGACGTCTTCGGCCACGATAAACAGGGGCTTGCCCGCGTTGACGACCGTCTCCAACAGCGGGACCAGCTCCTTGATGTTGGAGAGCTTCTTCTCGTGGATCAGGACGTAGGCGTCTTCCAGGACGCATTCCATCTTCTGCGGGTCGGTGACGAAGTAGGGGGAGAGGTAACCGCGATCGAACTGCATGCCTTCAACCCACTCGACCTCGGTGGCCAAGCTCTTGCCTTCGTCGACCGTGATCACGCCGTCCTTGCCCACCCGGTCCATGGCCTCGGCCAGCAGGTCTCCGATCTCCTGGTTATTGTTCGAGGCGACGGCGCCGACCTGCGCCATCTCGGTCTTGCTTTTCACTGCAATCGACGTCTTCTTGAGCTTCGCGGTGATGTCTTCGACCGCCTTTTCGATGCCCTGCTTCAAATGGACCGGGTTCACACCGGCCACCACGGCCCGCAGACCCTCGTTGAAGATCGCCTCGGCCAGAATCGTCGCGGTGGTGGTGCCGTCGCCGGCCACGTCGCTGGTCTTGGACGCGACTTCGCGGACCATCCGGGCGCCCATGTTCTCGTACACGTCCTCCAGGTCGATTTCCTTGGCCACGGTGACGCCGTCTTTGGTGACCGTCGGCGAGCCGAAGCTTTTCTGGAGGATCACGTTTCGTCCGCGGGGACCCAGAGTGACCTTGACGGCCTGGGCCAACTTGCCAACGCCTCGACGCAACGCGTCGCGGGCTTCCTGGTCAAACGCAATCATCTTGACCATCTGATATGTTCTCCTTGCTGAGTTGGGTTTGAGTTATTCGATCACCGCCAGGATGTCTTCCTCGCGCATCAACAACAGTTCCTGATCGCCCAGCTTGAACTGTTCACCGGCATAGGAGCTGAACAGGATGCGATCGCCCTTCTTCACTTGCAGCGGCTTTCGGGTGCCGTCGTCCAGCAGGCGGCCCTCGCCGACGCTGACGACCTTGCCGCGAGAGGGCTTATCCTTGGCCGAATCGGGCAGCACGATGCCGCCGGCAGTGACCTCCTCTGCGCCTTCCCGCTTGACCACCACTCGGTCGCCCAGCGGCTGAATCTTGATTTTGCCTCCACCCGATTTCTTCTTCTTCTTCGCCATGTTTGGATGCCTCCGAGACTCGATGGAAAAATTTACCCATTATCACCAGACGGCCCAAAATGCCCATTTGGGCCATCGGGGAAGTCGTCTGCCAAATCGGCGCGCACATCGCGCTGCGGCTGAACAGAAAGCAATTGGCGCGCCAAAGGGGGTGGATGTGTTAACTTATTGAAGACAAAAGGTTTATGAAACGTGGCTTCGGCGACGCGCGATGGGTACTCCGCCATCGCTGGCAATCTTCGGCCGCGGCAACTCCGGAATCCTGCCATTTTGACAGGTCGACCGCTGGACGTGTTCTCCGAGAAAACGCTATTCTGGGATCGGACGGTAGTCGCTTCGGCTCGCGAGGCAGACGCTATGAACCCGTGGCTTTTGGGAAATCCTCCGCCGGCGCAGTTCTACACGGGCCTGGTGGTTGGCATGGTCGTCGTGGGGGTTATCGCGATGCTCCTCGTGCCGCCAGCGAGCCGCGATCGGCGGAGAACCTTGTGGATTTGCACCGCAGCGGTTCTTGGTGGACCTGCCATGGGGGCCGCGCTGGCCGGTCTCACGCTGGTTTTCGGGCAGGTGGATCCGCTCGATAGAAGTCACCTCGTCGTGTCTTTCACGTTTGTCGGCACGGTCGCCGGCGTGGTAGCGAGCCTGACCATCGTGGCGGTCGCGTGCGTCAAGGGGCTCTGCTCACGAAACGGCTGCCGGAGATCATCTGATTCCGAGGCGGGTCAACAGTAGACTGGCGCCGTTCGTCCGTGTGGGATCGCGCCCCCGGCAGGAAATCCTCAGAGTTCGACGCCTTCTCGACCGGGCTGCCGAGATACCCTGCTGGGCAAAGGGCCCTCGAACGTGTACGCTTTACGGCCGGTAGGTGCCGGGCTCGGCGCGGGGTGCACTGTCGGCGCTTGCGGCAAGGGTATTGACGAAAACATCATATGATGTTATAGTTCATTTGGCCTACACGAGGTAGGAACGTGGCCGTCTGGAACGAGACCCGGAGTAACATCCGGTACAAGATCCACGATGTGGATCACGCGCCGCCGCATTGCCACGTGGCCTTCAAAGGCGGAGCGCTGAAAGTCTCTCTGGAGACGTTGGAGGTTCTCAGTCCGACGGGGGCGACGCTTCCGCCGGCGGCTCGAAAGTACCTGAGGGATAACCAGCTCGCGATGTTGGAGGCATGGGAGCGGGTTGTAGATCTAGACGCGCTGTAAACGAGCGAATGCGAGAATCGAATGCAACTGTTGCTCAGCGATGTCAGCAGTGTAACGGCCAGGAAGCGGTTGCTGGACTATTTCGCCGGCTATGGGCCGGTGGAGCCGGTGCAGTCGGCTGCCCGGCTGAGACGACAACCGGCGGTCGTGGTCGGTGACCTCCATCGCATCGCCGAACGGTTCTCTCCCGAATCCTCCGACCCGCTCCCACGGCTGGCCCGTCGCCAGCCGATGGTTGTTGCGGGACTGTTGCGAACCGAGAAAGACCGGCGGGCCATCTCTCGGGTCCACCAGGTGGCGCGATGCTTGGACGGCCGCCTGTTGATCAAGCCGTTTCCCGACCCGAGGAGTCCGGACGAGGACCGGGAATTCGTGGGCCGGGTGCTCAACTGCGTTTCTCCCCATTTTCTGACCTCGGCACGCTACATGCCCGACGGCACGCTTGTCGTGAAATTCGGCGACGGGTTGACGGGACAGATTGCCTTCTCGACGCTGCGTCTGGAACGATTGGGAAGAAGACTCTTGCCGGACACTGCCCGGGCATCCGGCGAGGGCGACTCGCTTCAAATCGACGACGAAACCGGGTATACCGTCGACGTCGACTGTGAAGTGCTTCGCAGCCGCCTGGATCAAGGACATGCCGATCAGATTCGACAACAGGCGGCAGAGGTTCGCAGCGAGGTGGGCAAGCGGATCGGCTCCGCCCGTCGAAGCCGGAAAATGACGCAACTCGCTCTTTCCCGGAAGTCCGGCATTGCCCAGGAGATGATCAGCCGGATCGAGAACGGAAGGCAATCGCCCAGGGCCGACACGCTGCTGAAGTTGGCCCGAGCCCTCGACATGCCACTGGATCGGCTGCTTGGCGACACCAACTCCGATTCGCTTGCTCCCCAGTCGGACTAACCTATACTTCCAGCATGACGCGTCGAAACCGACTTCTCATCGCTGGACACGTCCTTCTCGGGCTGCTGCTGGCGTTCTGGCTGGCCAGGGTGTACTTTCTGCACCCGCCGGGGCGGATCCACGTCAACGACGAGGGCTACTCCTATGCCGGCCGGCTGATCGAGTTTCGCGATCTGCTGGCCGCCGGATACGTCTCGCCGCAGTGGTGCACTCATTTCCGCGGCGGGCTGGGGGCGCCTTATTTCAGCTACTATCAGCCGGGATTCTTCTACGCGGCGAGTCTGGTGCCCTGGGCTGTGCCGCCGCTGGTGGCCTTGGGGCTGACCGTGGCCGGCTTCGCGATGCTGGGCTATCTCAGCATGGCCGGATTGGTCGGCCGCTGGTTCGGGCGGCTCTCGGGGGCGTTGGCCGGCGGCGGGCTGCTGCTGTCGGTCTATGCGGGCACGGAGATCTCGTTCCGCGGCGACCTGTCCGAGTTTGCCGCCATGATGACGCTCCCGGCCGTGCTCTGGGCGCTGGCCGGATGGTTCGAGCACGGGCGGCGGCGGCACGCCGTGTGTCTGACGGTCGCGTCCGCGGCGTTGATCACGTTGCATCCGGCCGTGGCCCTGATCGGGTTTGCCCTGTTCGCGCTGGCGCTGATTGCCTTTGTGGCGGCAACGCGTCAATTCCGTCGGGTGCTGGGCGCCGCGGCGGCACTGGGCGTCGGTGTCGGACTGGCGGCTTTCTATTGGCTGCCCGTCTTCTTCGAGTGGAACCTGGTCGGCTCCGAAGCGGCCTTTACGGGTTTCTACCACTACGCCGAACATTTTGTCGGTCCGCTGGCGATTCTCAACCCGTGGAACGACCATATGACGTTGCCCTTGACGCTCGGCCCGGTGCTGGTGGCGTTGATCGTGCTAAACACGTTCGTAATGCTGCTGCGGCGCGGGCAAGAGGCAACTTCGGCAGTTCCCCCCCGGCCTTCTGCCGGGGAAAAGGGGCTTGAAGACTACCGGCTGGTTTCCCAACCTGCTCCCCCCGGCACAGAATCGGAGGGGGGCGGGAAGTCCATTGGCCGGTCCGACCCTCGATGCGGCGAACTCGTGGTGTGGCAGCGGCGGCTATTGTTCTTCTGCCTGATCGCCGGCGTCCTGTGCACGCTGCTGATGACGCGGTGGTCCGCGCCGCTTTGGGACCGGATCGACCTGCTGCAGCGGCTGCAGTTCCCGTGGCGGATTGTCTCGCTGGTCACGGTGCTGGCCGCGGCGGCCGCGGGCTGCATGGTGCCTTGGCGGCGAGAGCCGGTTCGGGCGGTGGTGGTTGCGTTGTCGTTGCTGGCCATGTGGGGCTTCGCATTGCGGCCTACGTCGTACGAACTCGATCCCCGGACGACGGTCCCGGCCGACGTGGAGCAGCTGATGCGCCTCGATTTCCGGCCCGATATCCGGGACGAATGGCTGCCGAAGGGTGCGTCGCCGAACCTACCGGCCGAGTTCCGCGCGGGTCCGATGGCCGGGCCCGGGTGCGAGGTGGATCGTTTCGAGCGGACGCAGGGCCGGTTGCGTTGCCGCGTTCGTACGGGCGGCCCGTCGCACGTCGTGTTGCCCCACTATTTCTTCCCCGTGGGCTGGCAGGCGCGCCTCGACGGGCAACAAGTCGCGCTTTCGGCCGAGAGACATGGCCTGATGCGGATCGAGTTGCCGGACCGAGCCGCCGGCGAGTTGGAAGTGACCTTCTCGCACACGCCGATGCGCCGGCTGGGCCTGTGGATCTCCACCGCGTCACTGCTGATCGGCGGTCTCTGTTTGTGGCGCCCCGTTTGGCGGCGGATCGCGTCGCCGCGGGATTGACGCATTGTTCCCGTTTGGGCTGATAATGGCCCACATTCGAGACCGTACATAAGACCTTGCAGACGCGGAGCGGCTCGACGACCCTAGAGCTAACCGTGCTCCAACGGGTGCGACAAGTCGATAAGGTCCGGCATGTTGAGACCTTTCCTCCTGGGCGTTCAGACCGTGCTTCTTTCGGTATGCGTGTTTGGAAGGGGACCGTCCCATTTTCGCTCTGCGAGAATTGGGACAGTCCCCGGGTGGACCGGTCCGGCAACGTGGCTCAAATCGCCAGTCGATCCCGCGCATAGGCCAGGCTCTTGCGAACGTTCTCCTCCTCGCACTTGACCTGTTGATCGAGCGGCAAGTGGCTCACACGGGCCAGGCTCTCGGCGGCCTTGTCGCGGACGGTTCGCAGCGTGCGGGCCAGATCGCGGCCCGGCACCGCGGCGAACGTCGCCCAGAACTCCTCCGTCAGACACGGGACCTTGAGCGGATCGCGCGTGATCACCTCCAGGCTGAAGCGGATCTCCGGCTTCGCCTTGCGGAGGATCTCGACCATCTTGGGCAAATCGAGAAAACCGTCGCCCAGCGCCACGTCCGCCAGCAGGAAACCGTCCTCATAAGGGCGGACCGCCTGATCCTTCAAATGCACGGAAAAGGCCCAGGGGGCGTAGGTCTCGACGACCTGAACCGGGTCCTCCATCAGCGCGAAGCTGTTGCCCACGTCGACGCACGTGCCCACGTACTCGCTGCTGATTCGCCGCAACACGTCGAGCCGCTCATCGAGCCGCTGGTCCTTGTGGTTCTCGACGGCCAGAGGTATGCGATGGCGCTGGGCCACCGGCGCCGCCAGCTCGAGCGACTTGAGCCCGCGGGCCGCGAACTGGCGGAATTCCTCGGCGGATTCGAACCGCTCGTAGCGTCGTCCGGGAATGATCACCACCCGCAGCGTCGGTGCCCCGGCCCGTTTGGCGGTGCGGACGGTCGCGTCGAACCGCTCGACGCCCGCCCGATCGTTCGGCAGGCCGGCGATGGCCTCGATGAACATCCCGAGGGTCTCCGCCTTGTTGCGGAGCTGCGTGGCGTAGGCTTCGTCCCGGGTGCCCAGCGGCACTTGAATTCCGCCGGCGCCGAGTTGGTGGCAATACTCCAAGAACCCCAGCGGGTCGGCCAGGGGGCTGGTCCGCCCGGCGGCGCCTTGAGAGCGCCGCAACAGGTTCAGGCAATAGGTTACGATCCCCAACCCGGTTCGCTTGGGCGGTTCCTCGCCGAACAGTGGACTGGGCATCGCCAGCAGCGACGCCGAGACGCCCCCGGCGAGCGAGCCGAGCATTTCTCTGCGGTTCATGGCTCCTATGACTCCCTGATGCGAATGGTTTGCCGGCGATCGGCCCATCGGTCGGTCGTCACGGTTTCGTGATGGCCGCCACCCAGCCGCCCGGTGAGGGCGCGGCGATCTGGACCGTGGCGCCGCCGGCGATCTTCGTCGTTTGCCCCCAGTTTCCGGTGGCGATGCTGATCCAGCAGAGTTGGTACGATCCGCGCTGCAGCTTCAGTCCCACCTTTCCTCCGTCGGTGAAATAGAGGGCGTAGGCCTTGCCCGGGTCGGCCGCCAGATAGGCCTCGTTGTCCTCGCGGTCGCTGAGCAGATGGTTTGCCGCCTTGACGTCCCAGGGCTTGACGAGCGATTCGAGTCGCCGGGCGGCCTTGAGGCTGGCGACGGACAACTCCGAGAGACCCAGCCCGCTGTCGGGGCGATGGAACCGGGCCGAGGCCGCCCCGCCGATTACGTGGCGCCACCAACGCTCCACGCCGTCGCGGTTGTCGCCGAAACGCCCGCCGTCGGCGCCGTAGGTTTTCACCGTGTTCAGCGGCCTGGGCCGATCGGCCACGTGGCGGCGGACCCACTGGAAGTTGTCCCAGTGTTCCTGGCCCATCTTCTGATTGTTCTGCGAGACGTCGGCGAAATCGTAACGCTCGGGATGGTCGAGCGTGCGGCGGTGTCGCTCGGCCTTCAGGTCCCAGTCGTCCCACATCTCGGTAACGCAAACCCGCTTGCCGGCCTCGGTCGCCCGGCGGCGGATCCACTCGGCCCAATAGGTCGGCCAGGCCTCTTCGGCCTGAGTCTCGTTGTCGATGCAGTAGAGCACGTGGTCGTACTTTAGCGCGGACTGGAGCAACCGGTCGACGAACCGCTGCTGGTACTTCAACACGACCGTGTT
>Ga0180438_10003394_pt1 | contig 24149 bp, 18 predicted proteins | sample SS_ome_12_FD_132455 | JGI IMG/M metagenome (GOLD analysis project Ga0180438, IMG submission 132455) | Hypersaline lake sediment archaeal communities from the Salton Sea, California, USA - SS_3_D_2 metaG | ecosystem: Environmental > Aquatic > Non-marine Saline and Alkaline > Hypersaline >... | reverse complement strand
GGTCCCCGTCCAAACTGTATCCCCCGCCGAATCTGTCTTGATCACAAACATGTCCGCCCCATCGGGAACAGGGGGCGAGTGTTCTCCCACGATGATATACCCTCCGTCTGTGGTCTGCCGGGCGTCGTACCCGCCATCGCCGCCGCTGTCGCCGTAAGTCCTCTCAAATGTGATCTGGGCAAATGCTGAACAGAAGAATCCTGAAATGGCGAGCATCGGCAAGGCCAAGAGTGGCCTGGAACACCACTTGATCCTCACGGATCGCTCCTCGTCTGTGGTTGACATGTGAGACATGCGTGACTGCCTTTGCTAACAATCTGACACGCCCCTCAAGTCTCGTCAAGCGCAAAAGCATGCCAGCACCATCTTCTTTGTTTCTAAGAAGCTGCCAGCTTGTGAGGAGAGACCGTCCTTAGTCTATTCTTGCGTTTCCTCGCCCGGGCCTCGAAAGCCTACTGCCTGTTGCTACCGAAGTCTGACCACCTTGTGAGAGATTCGACCTCTCTTGTCATCAGCCACAAGGAAATAGATCCCGGGAGGCATTCTCTCTCCGTACCAGATGATAGCACTCGGTGAAACGATCCTTCCGAAATCCATCACCCTCCTTCCTGCAACATCACATATCCAGGCAGATATCTCGCACCCGCTCTCGCCGATGACCGAGAAGACTGTGTGACCAAGAAAGGGGTTCGGGTGGGCCTCGAGGCTAAGGCCCACCTTTTCTTTCATGATCATTCCCCCTTGAAGAATACCGGTCACACTGTTCTTCCCCCCGGGCGTTCCCATAGAATCCCGGCAGGGCGCCCAGTTGTCTTCTCTGTCGGGCGCGCGGAGATCTATCCTTTCTATAGAGATGCCGTCGCCTGCGTCAAAGGGGATGGTGTCTGTGGTATCGGCGGGGGTTCCGTAGGTATCCAGAAATGTGGTGTCAGGCGTGCCGAGACTAACAGCGTTTGAGCCGGAAAGCCCATCGCCGATCGTTGTGTTCCCCACTGTTAGCACGATCGCCCCGGGTGGGAAGTCGTACGGCTGCACGTATGTCGTATCCCCCACATCCGTGTATTCCGGATCGAGAATCACGGCATAGCGCCCTACCCCTATGATGGTTGTTCCAATCGCAACATCTGAATCGGCGATGGCCGAGTCGTTCCAAGCCTCGATGAGATCGTACGCATCACCGTCCCACAGTACCCATCTTTCGACGTCAATATCCACTGAGTCTCCATTGTAGAGCTCCACATACTCATTCCGATCGCCGGGCGATCCGGCGCCGGATTCTCTCCCTTTCGGGTTGGCCATCACCTCACTTATGACGACCTGTGCATTTGCCGTGACTGCGGCGAGCAGCGCGAACGGAACAAAACCCAGTCTTGACCACTTCATCTTTTCCTCCTTTTTGCTGGTTGTTAGTGAAGAGAACAGAGAACTAGGGCAAGGAGACCTGATCCTCACAGGACTGTAGTTATGTTTTCCAGACGCCTGTCGCAATAAGGTGAGTCACCTAACCTTCTATCACACAGTGTCATGCCACCATGGGCCCCTGCCGCGCCTCAGAGAGCCTGAGCCCGCCCCCGGCTCCGGATCAGCAGGACAATCGCTGTGATCGTAAGTCTTGAACTTGCCGGAGCTTATCAAGAAGAATCCGGACTCACTTTCTGGCACGCTATTTGCTAACATTACAAGCCCAGATGGAGGCACACAGGCCAATATGCTGAGAACACTTTCCATACGTCCAGAGAAGCTGATCAGCCTCGTAAGAGCCATTTTTCTCCTTGCCGTGCTCGGGATAATCAAGCTGAACGAGAGCAGCTTCATCCCGCTATACCAGGTGAACATCGATATCCTCGCGATGGCTGGGGTCGCCTACATATTCCTGACCGCGTTCCTTCAGCAAGGCCAGGACTCCTCTCTCAGAACCAGAGTATTCGTGGCGCTGGACTTTCTGTTCGTCACCCTCATCGTTGTGAGGACAGGCGGCTTCCGCTCCAATTTCATTCTCCTGTACCTGCTTCCTATAGTGCAGAGTTCAGTCAGGAATCGAATGAAGGACGCGGCGGTGACTGCAAGCGCGACTTGTGTTATCCAGTTGCTCCTGGCATTCACCCAGGGCCTTAACACGCAGATCGTCGCCCCAATGTACTGGAGAGCGTCCCTGTACATAGGTCTCTCAGCGTTCCTGTGGATCTTTCTCGTGCAGATAGCGCGCGAATCAAGGTCGCACCAGCGAAGGGTGATCGAACTGGCGTCACTGGTCAGACTCAACTCCGAACTCGCCTCCTCACTCGACATTGACGAAATGGCGGATAAAGCGCTTGAAGTAATCCTTCCACTTTTCGAGGCGAACATTGGGGCGGTTTCGCTAGTGCGCGATGACACCAATCTCATCACCAGGGTGAGCCGCGGTCTGGACGAGGCTAATTGGGCTTCCATCAGGAGACTAAGCAAGCAGATAATCGACTCGTGCGCCACCGATGTGACCCACAGAAAGATCACGATTGAAGGCGGTAGAACACCGGAAGGTTCTCAGGCAATCTCATTGCTCTTCGCACCGCTCCCTGTCAGAGATAAAGTTATAGGAATCCTCGTCCTCGGACGCGAGAGTTCGGCTCCCTGGGCTTTTCCAGAGATGGCTCTCTACAGAACAATTGCGGACAGAATCGCCACCCATGTCGATACTGCCTCGCTCTACAATGAAACGAAAAGGCTCGCTATCACGGACGAACTGACAGGCACCTACAATCACAGGTTCTTCCACACGAGGATGGAGGAGGAGATAAGGAGGGCCGACCGCTACAACCGGCCTATCTCCGTCGTCATGGTCGATGTGGACCATTTCAAGAAGTACAACGACACCCACGGGCATCTCATGGGGGACGAAGTCCTCAGAGGTGTGGCCAACACGCTCAAGAGGTGGACTAGGGTCATTGACGTGGTCTCCAGGTACGGCGGGGACGAGTTCACGCTCCTTCTTCCCGAGACCGATGAGGAGGGTGCGTTCGTGGTAGCCAAGAGGCTGAAGACGGAAATCGAGGAGACCTATTTCCCCCTTGAGAGCTATCAACCAGCGGGTGCCATAACCGTCAGCATGGGTATCGCAAGCTTCCCCGAGAATGGGATTTCGTCCAAGGAACTCATTAAGAGCGCGGATGACGCGATGTATAGAGCCAAAGAAACAAGGAACACTATATGCTGTGCAACCACACAAGTTGGGAACATATCTGAGATCATGAAGCAGTTAGCCGCAAAATGGCATGATTCATAGTCGTGGGCCGCTCTGTTGCACTGAAGCTCTGCCTTCTGGCAGGGCTTCAGTCATTTTTGCCCTGCGCCGAAAAAAAGGGAGTCCTGGAAGACTCCCTTTCCTATTTGCCTTTCATTTTGACTATATCAGACCGGCCTCAACATGTCAACAGCTTTTTCGAAACGCCTGGAAGTGGGGACGGCTGTTGCAGCCTTCTCCGAGCGCAGGCCGGGTTCACCTCAGCTTGATCATCTTCACTGAACCGGCGAAGTCAGGCGCGCTCATTCTGCAGAAGTAGACTCCGGAAGGAACCATCCTGCCAGTCCCGTCGCGTCCATCCCATGTCAAGCTGATCCCCCCCCGGTTCTTCTCCGACAGATCAAAGATCTTCACAGCGCGGCCGCTCACATCGTAGATGGTCAGTCGTCCTTCACCAGCGGGCACTTCACCAGGCAGAAACAGTGATATGGCCGTCGTGGCGGAGAACGGGTTAGGGGCATTCTGGAAGAGCCTGGGCATCCCGGATGATCTCGGATCTGCTGAGTTACATTCCTCATCACAGCCGACAGTCACGCCGAACCAGAGCAGTATCCTCTTGAGTATTATCGGTCTGTGGTCGTAGTCCTTGAGGAAATCATTTACACCCTCCAGACCGAAAGAGAAGTAAACCGTCTTGAAATTTCCGGAATCGTATTTAACACCTGCCACTCCGTCATCATAACAGATAACGACTTCTGCAGGCGGGATGGGGTCGATGATGTCCTGTGAGGTCTGATTGCTTCCGCCTCCGCTGCCCGCGGTGATGACGGTCAGACCGTCACCTATGAAGTCACCGCTTCGACCTTCCAGGATGTGATCGTCAGAAATCGGGCCGACATAGGTGGCTTTGAGGTAGTCCGAGTAGAAAGGTTGCGTTCCTATCTCCTCGCCTATGTTCTGCCCGGTAAGAAACAGCCTCCCTCCAGCATCCAGATACTCGGTAAGAAGCGATATCTCCGAATCGTCAAGCGTCCCGTTGCGCGCATCCCCTGTGAACCATATCACTGCGGGAAACAGTCTGAGAACGTCCACCGTGGGCAAGGAGCTTATGCTGACATCCCAGTTGAACGGCTTGATGCCTATACTGTCAAGAGAAGATTCGAAGAACATCTCATAAGGAGCGCCCTCGTCGTCGTCTACCAGAACGACCTCCGGATGACCGACTCTAACCTTGAAATCAAGAGAAGTAGTATGGAACATGTCTGTGGTGAGAAGTTGCACAGAGAACAGGACATCGACCACACTGGTCAGAGTATCCGACACCACGAAGGAGATAGGATCACCGGAGTTATCCCCCGTCCCGGTCATCGGAACAACCCCGAAGTAAGAGTTGGTACTGAGCAGCGTGACCGTGGGATCGTTGCAGCTGACAAGCCCGACGACGTTCTCAGCGTCGAAGCCGATCGCCTGAAGCATGCGCACCCATGTCACCGTGTGGACCGTATCGCCGGGATCCAGGAACATGTCCGGCACAGACGAGGCATCCACAGCTTCAACGCTATCAAGGACTATGGACGGTCCGATGCCGTGTCTGCCGAATGCCTGAGCTATCTCATAATCGTGTGGAGTCCCGTTTACGAGGTTCGCGTCATCGTCGTCCACGACGTATACTTCGATCAGGTAGTCGAGAAAGTTCTGTGGATTCGGTTGGCTCGGGCTCCCTGGATAGCCATACCTTGCGAAATGAAAAAGGGTTTCCGCGTAAGGGAAGTCGTTCAGGTTCTCCCTCATGTGCCAGAGAGCTCCCCCAATTATCATTCCATCATGATGGGACTCGCCGTTCAGATTCTCGGGAGATCTCATGTCGTTGTCAAGATTCCGGGAGCCCATCACCCCCTCGCCGATCCTGGAATCGTCGGTTATAGTAGCCGCGTAGAAATCCGAAAAGCCTTCATGCATAGCTCCGGATGGGCGCCTCGGCCTGTACTGGAAATCCGTCACCCCGTGCCCATACTCGTGGTAGATCACATCCGCATGCTGGCCGAAGTCATTTCCCCCGGCGCCATAGTGCATGCCGTAGCCGTCCCAGTAAGCGTTGGAAAGGCCCGGTATGTTCATCTCGCAGGGCATCGGATAGTCCAGAAGCACGAAGCCCGGATCAATGCCCTTTATGTATGTGTGGGCCACGTTAGTATGGAAATAGCCGTCCCGCTCACTTGGGATCGCAGCGACGTCATCCCACACCAGCTCCCCATCAACACCAGGAACGAGGCTGTCTTGAGTCACACCCTCGGGGCCTGCTGCGTTCGTGACGTTCACAAAGTTGCCTCGAAGGTCAGCCCTTACCAGCCTTTCCCCGGACCCCACAACCTCGATCTCGAAGTGACCAGCTTCGTCCGTAATGCCCCAACCCCCTCCTACTCCCATAGCCTCGACCCACTCGTAAGGGAAGGGAACCTCTATGTACGGATCCCCCCGATGTTCCGGATGAACCAGTCCCCACACGTCACCCACAATTGTTTCGTATCTTATGTCATCGTAAAGCAGGAGCACTTCGCCTGTCCTGGCATCAACAAGGCCTTCATAGTGCGCCAGAGGGCGCTCGGTCCACACCACCACGTACCACACCAGAGAGAAGTCTTCTCCGTGATCAACGCCCCTGGGAAATATGACAAGCTCATGGCTCTTCAGCTCGGATCCGGCGTGCTTAAGTCCTACGGCTCTCAAGAGCGCGGCTGCAGCATCATTGGCGGCAAGCAGGGCGACTGTAGATACGTCGATTCCTGGGTAGGTGTCGGCTCCGATAAGAAACACCTCCCCGTTCTGCGTGATCCTCAAGTCCACCCGAGCATCCCAGACCCGCACTCCTCTGTAGTACCGGTCAAAGATGACGAACCATTTGCCGAACCTGCTCGTGGCCCTCAGCAGTTTCAAGTCCCCATCGGATACCTGGAACACTCCCGGCATATCACGGATGAACGCTCTCGAGATAGTCTCGACATTGGCCTCTGTTATTGTGGTGCCATCTGACAGAGGAATCGAGGGACCCAGCGCCCTGTGTACGGTGCCGCTCAGCCCATTATAGATCCCGCCCCAGCCCGGCAGCGGAGCAACGGGGCCGACCGATCTGTGTTCAAGGCTCCTGTCGCCGGCAACCCGGGACTCCCCGCCACCGGCTCCTCCGGTCCTCGGCTGGAACCCTTCCGACCAGCTCCAGAAGAAGATGATCAGTCCAAGAAGCAAAAACAGACTCAATGCGAGCCGCCAGGTCATACTACCTCCTCAACTACCGCAGTACGCGAACTCAGTTTCCTTTGTCTCAAGCCAAGTTACCAGATGTCGGACCTCTTGTCAACCTCTACACCGCCGCAAAATACAGCGTTTTTGCCACTTGACTTTGGCGCTTGTGGTGCTATTCTCATTCGGCCCTAGTGCACATATTATCAGGAAACAGAAAGGTGGTGAGAAGAATGGCTGGAGAAACCCTTATTGTCGTTTCCAAAGCGAAGAAGTATGCAAAGGACACCTTCGGCAAGAGACTGTCGGCTGAGTTCATCGAGGCTCTGAGTGACAAGGTGAAGGCGCTTCTGACTGACGCGAACAATAACTGCGAGTCCGGTAGGACTACCCTCAAGGCAAGAGATCTTGAATAGGGCTAGGTAAATCAGGTAAAATTGGCTGGGGAGCCCAATGGGCTCCCCAGCAATCACCTCACCACCCCACCCCACATCTACTATTTCTTCTTCTTGGCAGTCTTCTTCGTTGCCTTCTTCTTTGTTGCCTTCTTCTTCGCGGGCATCCGACTCACCTCCTTCTCACCTGCCCCCTTCCCCCTCCCCCATGTGGGAGTCAGAAGAGACAGTACCATTGAAGTCAAAACCCATCTGCGGGAAGTCGAGAGCAGCCTTCTCAAAAGCCGCTTTGGGACGCGTCTCGTACCTGCTTATGTACTCCCATGCACGCTTTATGAGAAAGACATCTCGCTCACTGAACAAGTTCTGATCCAAGCTACCCCGCTTTATCTTTTTCGGGCTTACATACCCGGCGCGTACGAAATAGGATAGCTTATCTCTGGTGAGTCCGCTGACCAACTTTAGAACATTCCCGGCAGTCATATAAAGGCGATTTGTACAAATACAAATACAAGTCCTAGTTTCTCGTAGAATATGAAAAGGCCACTCTCTTGTCAAGAGAATTCTCATCGTCAAGTCATTTTTCTCGAGCCTCCACCTGAGAGCGGGCGCCAGACTCTCGTCTTCGACAACGATCTACCGGTTCGGAAGGACTCTCTGAGTCGGAAATACGCCCTCGTCGCTTCGGGCTGATTCTTCAGTTTCCCGACTCTCTTGTGAAATGCCAGTTTTCTAAGCAACGATCACTCATCGGACTTGACACCTGTTTCTGAATCTGTTAGTCTGCCGCAGGAATGAATGTCTTCAACAAGATGATCGCGGCAACTCTGCCCTACGTACCTAAGCCGATCGTGTGGCAGTTCTCCAAGAGGTACATCGCTGGCACTCACATCGATGATGCATCTCGCATCACAAAGACGCTCAACGATTCGGGCATGTGCGCCACAATGGACTTGCTCGGCGAGGATACTATGAAGCGAGAAGATGCCGAGTATGCGCGCGACAAGTACTTCGAAATGCTCGACACTATTCATGAAGCCAGACTGGACAGCGGAGTATCGGTCAAGCTCACACAGATGGGTCTCAAGCTGGACAAGGCTTTCTGCCACGATATAGTTCACTCTCTGGCCGAGAAGGCCCATTCGCTGGGGATATACCTCAGGATCGACATGGAGGACCACACCTGTACGGACGAGACACTGGATATCTACTACCAGCTGAAGGCCGAGTATCCCAACGTGGGCATTGTGGTCCAGGCCTACTTGTTCAGAACTCTTGATGACGTCAGGAAACTCGTGAGAGAAAAGGGGAATGTCCGTCTGTGCAAGGGCGTTTACATAGAACCGGAAGAGATCGCCTACAGAGACCGGCAGAAGGTCAGAGATAACTTCCTGCTTCTTCTCGAGGAACTCCTCAAGGGCGGCTGCTACGTCGGCATTGCGACTCACGACGACTACCTGATCGACGGCAGTTACCGGATCATAGAGAGCCTCGGTCTCGACAAGTCCGCCTACGAGTTCCAGATGCTACTCGGAGTCACGGAGCATCTCAGGGATTCAATCGTGGAGCGGGGGGACAAGATGAGGATCTATGTCCCCTTCGGAGAGCACTGGCATGCGTACTGCATCCGGCGTCTTCGGGAGAACCCGACCATCGCCGGTTATGTCGCCAAGAGCGCGCTCCGCATCCGAAGAAGGAGACGACCTTCAGCCCGGGATTCCGCGAGCGGCATACCCGGCTCCAATCCCTGATCCCTCGATCCCCAAGTCTGGTGTTGAACTTACTCCCTCAGAATCTGTGCTGGAGATACCACTCGTCATCCTTTCCTGATTGACGGGTATACGACTCGCCGGCTGGGACTGGCCGCGCCACCTCAAGAATCGGGAAAGGTCCCCTTTGCAGGGGACCTTTCCACGCTGGCAGCAACAAGACCAAGGCTGGTCCGGTGATTCTCCATTAAGAGTACTAGTGGTCCAACACGGCTTTACTGTCAAAGACAGGAAATGATCCGGTAGCATCCGGCACCGAATCCTCAAACAAGTCCATCTCCTCATCCTGGTGTATGAAGAGCGTCCCGTCTTCTATCATTTCCATAAGAGCTATGCACACCACCTCGTCGAACGCGACTCCAGAGTAAACAACGAGAAGCTCTATCAACTCATCAAGCGTGTGCGCTCTCTCATAGAGCCTCTCGGAAGTATAGGCGTCCACGAAATCCGCCAATCCAAGTATTCTCGCACCGAGAGGGATGTCGGCCTCAACAAGGCCCTCCGGGTAGCCTGAACCATCGCATCTCTCATGGTGGTACAGTATCAGAGGCTTTACCGGCCAAGGAAAGGTAATCTTTGAGAGCGTATTCATCGCAAGGATGGGGTGCATCTTCATCTGCTCGTACTCCTCGGGCGTAAGAGGTCCTTTCTTGTACACGATGAATGGAGAGACCTGCAGCTTCCCGATGTCGTGGAGGAACCCCGCTACGTATATCGCCTTCTTCTGTTGGACTGGCAGACGCATTTCCTTCGCTATCGCGAGCGAGTAGTCGGCGACATGTCGGGCATGGCGGGCGAAGTAGCTGTTCTCGCTGATCAGGGCGTCATCCGGTATCTCCTGCCCCTTGATATCCACAACGTGAGCCTTGCCCCATTCGACGGACGAATCCATCGCAGAGCTGAGAAGCGAAATGCCGAGTATGCTGCCAAAATCAAGAAGACCCAATCCTGACATATCCGTATCAGCAATTATCACGGACCCCACTTGATCCTCATTCCGTCTCAGATCCACGTCAGCCTCCGCCGTGCCCTTGAATCCCCGGTAGAAGTCCTCGTGATCCGAAAGAGCTGCCCTCATAGTCTGAACCTCCTTGTCCATCTCCACTTGCCATATCCGAGCAAAAACTATGCCACGCAGTGTCCCGGGAGTGTCACCCCCAACTGCTTACAAAGTCTATACATAACTCCTGTGGCGGAATGTCCGTCCCGGTTTGAGTGAACATCCGGTTGCCAGCAGTCCTGCGAACAGGACACATTCGGAAGGGGCTGTCTTCACGGTTCATCTGATGCGCCAAGGCAGGTTCTCTGCCTTCGGTCGATGGGTGATTGACTCCCGGCCTTTTCTCTGTTAGTCTTTCACCTCGCAGCCATATCTATCAACGGATTGTTGGATAACCCGCATCGCTTGGAGGAAGATGGCTATGAAAGCTAGGCTTGTTTGGACCAGAGAAGGAAAGTTCATAGCGGAGGACGAATTCGGGCACTCTCTTGTACTCGAGGCGATACCTCCGGAGGACAAGCCACTGGGTGGATTCAAACCCGTGTCTCTCCTTCTCTACTCGCTCGCTGGCTGCATGGCATACGACATAGTCTCCATACTGAAGAAGAAACGGGCGCACCTGACCGGATTCACGGTAGAGATTGACGGTGAGCAGCATGCCGAACACCCCAAGAGGTACACCAAGATAACGTGCGTATTCAGGGCTGAGGGTGATGTCAAGCAGGCTGACATGGAGAGATCATTTGAGCTGTCCAGGGACAAGTACTGCTCGGTGCTGGCCACGCTCAACCATACCCCCGAACTCGACTTCAAGCTCGAGATCACCCCGCAGGACGAGAAGAACTGACCCTGCCGCCGGGACATCGCCGCAGTCGTCACTATTCAGTCATCAGTCGGAACACTAAGACTAGCTGTCAGCTATCAGCTTGAAACGGGAGTCACCAGTAATCAGCCTATAGGACGGGCGGGGCGATCCCCGCAGCTACAGCGTTCGCCGGCAGGCCGAGTTGGGCAGGTGTCGGCGGCGACATGGGTTCTAAGTTCTGAGTTCATCGTTCCCGGTTCAAGCCGTCATCCCCGAGAGATCGGGGACCCAGGTCAATTCCCACAGCCGTATTCTCTCAGTTTCTGTTCTCCAGCTAGAGGCGCGCTTTTATCACCGCGTACTCTGACTCGCCGTAGGGGAGGTTCTTGGCTCCCTCGCCAAACTCCTCACCAATGTAGGTGTTGACTCTGGCTATTCTGTCAGACGTAGGCGGATGGGTGGAAAGCAGTTTCTCCAGGGAGTTCGGAGGGTTCTGCTCCAGCGCCTTGAACTTCCCAAGGAGCTGCGACATCCCCTGAGGATTGTGGCCTGCCTTGCCCTCGTAGAGCGTCCCGTACTCGTCCGCTTCGAATTCATTGTCTCTGCCATATCCCAGAAGTATAACTCCCGCCGCGCCGCCCACGAGCTGCTGCACTGTCTCGCTCTTGTCGCCCAGCGCAACCTGAATAAGCAGGCTGACTCCGTATATCTGCTGGAGCTTCTTCACCGAATGCCTGGCAACAACATGCCCTATCTCGTGCCCGAGAACTCCTGCCAGCTGGGCTTCGTTATCCATTGTCCTCATGAGACCCTTGTATATGTATATGAAGCCGCCCGGGCAGGCGAAGGCATTGATCTCATCGCTGTCGAGAACCTTGAATGTATAGTTGAGATCCCTCCGGTCGCAGACCTTGACCAGATTCTGCCCGACCTTGTTCACGTAGCTCTGTACCGTCGGATCGCTGAGAACTCTCTCCTTCGACTCGACATCCGCGGCGACCTGCTTGCCTATCGCAACTTCCTCACCAGTGCTAATCAGTATGAGGCTCTTTTTACCCTTCGGTCCCGTTGTAACGCAGCCAGCCAGCATAACCAGCAACAGGACCAGAGCAATTCTCCTTAACATATCTACCTCCCCGCTGAAACACGCGGAACACAGACGAATCTCATCTCGTCGGTCCGGATTGACAGCAGGACGGGCACACAACCAACTATCCTGGCTGTCTCGTTCCGAGCGAGAACCAGCACCGAGTCGCCTACTTGCTTATGAAGAACGGAAAAGCAAAAGTACCCAACGACGAGCTGAGATAAGCAGTGCCCCTTACATCATAATTGGCTTGCTCGTCCTTCACCGCCTGAGCGAGCGCGCTGCCGAGTTCAATGTAGTTAAGATTGATGGTAGTGTTCACCGTCTCCGTCCTCCCGGGAGCGATCTTTACGCCCTGTCCCATGGCCCCCTCGAAGGCCTTCTTTCCGTTGATGAAGAACTCGTAATTCATCCTGTCTACTTCGACCTCGACTTCGTTCGTGTTCTTCGTCAGAACACCCAGCGCAAGAGTCATGTCGGTCAGAGTGGCTTCCGAGAGCTTGACACTCTCCAGATTGTACTGGCAGTTCTTGAGAGCAGCACGCCTTGCGAGAAAGCCGCAGCCGCTCAGCACAAAGATGACCGCGCAAGCAACAACAACGCCTCTCCTCATTGTTCCTCCTTCCTCTATTAGAACAGGAGGATAGCCGACAATTCCCTCCTTGTCAATATTGCTGGTGGGGCACCCGGACCCTGCCCCGACCCATCAGCAACATAAGTACTACCATCACGAAACTTACTGCCACCAGCGTCCATCCAGAGACATCCCCATACCTCGAGTAGAAAGTACTGCGACACTTCAGGGTTACGGGCGCTGTCCTCGTGACTCGCGCAAAGGTCCCGGTGGAGCCGCTTACCCTCCCGTAAGGGTCAATGAACATGGAGATACCGGTGTTCGCGCATCTCGCCATTGAGATCCTGTTCTCGATACATCTGAGAACCGCCATCCCCGCATGTTGGTACTGCCCGGTTGTTCTTCCATACCAGCCATCCTCAGTGATATTGACGAAAAAGACCGCGCCGCGGTTCGAGAATCTCCTGACCAATCTGGGGAAGATCGATTCGAAACATATGAGTACCGCGAACTTCTTCCCGCCTATCTCGAGAACAGGGAAGCCCTTACCCGGAGAGAAGTGACCCTGACCCAGAGGTATCTTCCGGAGCCCCGGGAATACGTCGTCAAAGGGGAGCCTTTCTCCAAACGGGACGAGTTGCGTCTTCCGGTGGATGCCTGTTATGCCCCTGGAAGGTGAGACGAGAAAAGCCGCGTTGTAGTAATCGTAGCGCCTGACTCCCCTCTTCTCCCGGTCGTGCGCCCCCAGAATCACTGAGGCCACGAGCGAGTCCGATGCCCTTTGTACCAGATTCAGATAGTCCATCTCGTACCTGAAGTATCCCGGGACAGCTGTCTCCGGCCAGACTATCAGTTCGGCTTCCCCTCTCCCGAGGCGAAGTGTCTCTTCCATGAGTATTCTCAGCCGTTCCTCATCGTTACTCGACTTCTTCAGAGTAGGCGGCACCCCAGCCTGTATGAGCGCCACCTTCACCGATTCGTCGCTCAGAGGTCTGGGCATGGTGTGCCAGTGCACCAGCGGAAGCACAAATGCAAGCAATAGGAAGAGACCGCCGATGGACTTGCAGAGCAACCTCACCCTGGTGAAGAAGACGAAATAGAGTCCGAGGTTGATGGACGCAATCCAGAAGGACACGCCTGGAACACTCGTGGCCGACGCGAACTGTATAAGCTGGATGTATTCAGTCTGTGTGTACGCGAGGCTCCCCCATGGGAAACCCATATGAGACAGAGACCTGAGGAATTCCAGTCCCACGAAGAAGAAGGGAAAACATAGAAGTCCGGGTATTCCGAAGGATCTCCTGGCCGTCCTCAGGGCTACGAACGGAAGCGCGAATGCGAGGCCGAAATAGACACATACGAGCCCCACACCCCCGACCAGAAAGGGTTTGATGTTCGGTTCCACCCAGAGATTGGCAATCCAGTAGATGAGGCACAGACCGAACGCGAAACCGCCCAGCATGGCGGATCGGAAGACGGTGCATAGAGGTCTCGCCCTGACGGCTGCGAGCAACGGAACAAAGGCGATGAACGCAATGAACCCGAGATGAAACGGTGGAAATGATAACGCGAGCAGTACACCGGAGATGACTGCCAGCACATAGGGATTAGGCCTCAATCGAGTCTCACTTCCCTCTTCTGTTTGGAGGATTCATATGCCGCATCGATTATGCGCGCTATCCGCAAACCGTCCTCGACGCCCGTGAACGGCCGGCTGCCTCTTCTTATGCATTCGATGAAGTGAGATGCTTGAAGGTCGTAGGAGACTTTGAAAGGGTTGCCCACAGATCGAAGGCGCGGGGTGACGTTGACTGGATTGCCTAACATCAACTTGTGTATTCTCAGCGGGTAGAGCAGGGCGGCGCCCTCCGTCCCGAAGACATTCAGATACGTCAGGTCCTTCTCATGTACGAGGGTCCAAGAGACTTCGACCGTCGCCGATGAGTCATCGTCGAATTTGAGAAGCACAAAAGCGGAATCCTCTACCTCTTCCTCCTCCATCTTCTTGTAGACCAGGGAGTCGACGGCCACTACTTCCTTCCTCTCGGCGAACCAGAGAATCAGCTCAATCATGTGGACCGCAAGATTCAGCAAGGCGCCTCCGCCTGCGCGCTTTCTCTTGTACTTCCAGGAGTCCATTACGGAGTGAGTCATCCTCTGGAGCCAGCCCGCCTTCATATAGTATATGGACCCCAGCTCGTTCTCATCAATCAGTCGCTTGAGGACCTGTGCGTCGGGCCTGAACCTGTAGTTCAAGCCGACCATGAGAAGTCTGTCCGACCTGGCCACGGCGGACACCAGCTCCTCCGCTGAGGGCGCACTCAGGGCAAGCGGTTTCTCTGAGAAGACATGCTTCCCGTACTCAAGAGCCTCCAGAGCCATCGGCACGTGCAGGTAGGTTGGTGTGCAGATCACGACAGCATCCAGGTTTGAGCGTATGAGCCTCTGGTAGTCGGTGAACAGAAGGGGTATGCCGTATCTGTCACCCAGGTGTTTCAGCTTTCTCTCATCGCGGTCCGCGAGAGCGACGAGTTCGCAGTTCTTCGCCTTGTTAAAAGAAGGGATGTGGGCCATCTGCGCGATGGAGCCTGCCCCGATGATGCCTACTCTCACCTTTTCCATGAGATCCTCTGCTGGTTGGACCGCAAAAGACTACCAGAAAATCGGGGTTGGGTCAATCATTGCAGCGAGTTGTATAGCGGGAAACCAGAGGATGGTCTGACAGACTGCACGAGATTGTGCCGCCGGCTACATCCGCACCACGGCCACCCCTGCCGTCCCAGACCCAAGCGTAGTAGCCAGGCGGCGTAATGATAATCAGCGGTTGTCCGCACCGGCTCCGCCGATGATTCCGCGCATCTGGAGCCTGTGAGGAGACCGTTTGCAGTTCGACGTTCCAGCGGACGCCAGCAGCCGGACCCCAAACACCAACTACTCTGTCTCTCCGCGTCACCCGGACTTGACTGAGGAATTGGTGAAAGAGTAGCCCATTATCTCCTGGGGTCGCAACAGATTTCAGTTCGCCCGTCCCACGACCTTCACCGGATCATACAACCGGTCTGATTCAAAGCATATTGCAAGAAGCAAAACTTGTGCCCTTGATAATTGCGGAGACCCGCGCCCCACAAGTTGTTTGCCCGCAACAGTGTATCGAGACGACGGCTCATTTCAACATGTCCGATTCCGGGGGTATCTCGCCACACCGTGGGGCAGAAAAGCACGATCCCGCGCAGGTCGCTGTCACGTTCCCTGGACAATCCGGGTCACAAGAAGCAACTTGTTGTTTCTTTTTGGAAGGCTCGTCGGTTTGCTTGCCGCGAAGTTCTAAAATGCCACACCGAACACTCCAGGGTGAAAACGCAAAACTGTCGAGGATCCTTCGCCTGTCCTGAGGATCCCCGAAGGGAGTATTCGGAGGTAAGACCTGGCAGGGAATCAGTTCCAGAAGTCCCATTCAAGTCCGTAGATGAATGTTCTGGGGGGCGCCGGATAGCCTGCCGCGGATTCATATTCTTCATCCAGAATGTTCTCGACCCTGTAGTATAGACGTACGTCGATAATCCTCATCTCCGCACATCCGTTGACAAGCGAATGTGCTGGAAGAGAGATGCCTTCGTCCGACAGTCTTTCCCCGACATACGTCGCCTCGAACACCAGACTCAATCCCAGATCGCCCTTCCTGAAAACGCCCCTGCACCCCGCGTAGCCGTTTGCCGCAACCGACGGGGTGTAGGGGACGTCCTCCTCTGTGCCAGAGCGGCGTGAATCCGATAACCTTAGATTCACTCCTCCGAAGACTCTGGACAGCTCCATACCAATCCTCAGATTCGCGCCCCTAACATCCGTCTTAGATTCGCTGTTCAAGGGAATGGCTGTGCTGTCGTCTTCTGTCTCTATGAGGTCGCTGGTCTCCTTGGCGAATGCGTCCAGTCCAATGGAAACACGGTGTCGTTCGTATCGAAGACCGCCGGAATACGACAGAACATGCTCGGCCTGCAGTTCCATATTTCCCGAGGACGGAGAGAAGAGTTCGGCAATTGTCGGGCTGTTGAAGCCCCGCCCGAATGATGCAAAGAAGGTCAAACCCATACTGTGCGCCATCAATGCTGAGACCCTGGGACTCAGCTCTGTGCCGTATGTCTCATCGTGCCAGACTGAAACCCCGGGACTGACCCACACGAGTGGAATGACTTCAAAAGCGGCTGAAACTGTAGCACCCCCCTCCGCGATGTCAGCTGAGATCGAGTCCCCGGCCTCTACGTTCCTCCTCCGCCCTGCTGCGCCGAACACTATCCTGTTCCTACCAAAGTTAACTGACCTTCTGGCCTGAGCACCGATATTCGTCACAGTGCGCACGCCGAGGGTGTTCTCGACAGTATCTGAATCCTCGTGCCAGGCATCTTTGTAGTATATCCTCAAATCCAGTTCGCTCGACCGTATGTAGGCGCTGCCCAGAGAGAGCCTATCTTCCGTGCTATATGCCTGGCCCGAACCGAGCGTGTCCTCGGGGACCCCGGCTTTCCCATCTCTGCGCCACAGCGATACCCCCGCTTGTGCCCCCCCGAAGTCATAAGAGAGATCACCGCTATAGTCCTCTATGTCGAAATCCGTGCCGGGCCTGAACCCATCTCCATGCAGGTGCTGACCGGCGACATAGCCTCTCCATGAACCGCCGAAACCGCGTCCAAACTCGAGTTCGGCGTCCGTGAAATTCTCGCCTCCACCGGCTACCTTCACTCTTGAATAGGGAGCCCCTCCGCTGGATTTCTTAGTCATAAGGTCGACGACGCCTCCACAAGCGTTAGGTCCGTAGACGCTCGAGCCGCAGTCGTTCAGCACCTCCAACCGATCGAAGGCTGCACCCGAAAGAAATGACAAATCGAACGCCCCGGTCATTTCATCATTGATTGGAATGCCATCCCTCAGGTAGAGAGCAGATCTGGGACCGGAGCCGCGAAGATTCGGGTAGCAGGGCTGGCCAATGTACCCCAGACACCGATGAACGTCGCCGTTTATCAGTTCCGTCAGACGAGCTACCCCCGGAGAGTGGAGCCCACGGAAATCCTTGAGTTGAATGTCGTTGACAGGACCTGGTGTTACAAGCTGCAGTATCGGCAGGCCGTCCCACACGGTGATCTCATTCAGATAGACGCTCTTCACAGGTGGAACGGGAACATACCGGGGAGAAACCGTGTCACCCGGGATTGAATCCAGCTCTTCACCGCTACACACCGACAGGCAGAAGATTGAGGCCGACAGCACAAAAAGGAGCCTCTTCAGCATGGCCGCAGTATACCAGAAACCCGAAAATGCGAAAATAAGAAAACGAAATAGTGCAATCCCGCCGCAGCCACATCGGCGAAGGCGGGCCGGGCGATATTTCGTCCTTAGGATGACAGGCTGCCTCCGTGGAATGTACATCGTAGAGCCCACAGCGACTGACAACCGATAACTGTCTACTGATTACTAGTGCCTCGGTTCGCAGATACGCTGACGTGTTACGCACATTAAGTGGCTTACTCCGCATCAGTCCTTCGGTCCGAAAATTGTCTCCGAATTTACGGACCGAAGGACTAGTCGAGAGTCACCTTCATCCCGTAGCTGAAGGTCCTGCCAGATCCGGGGTAATCCCTGTCCAAGAGGGCATAGCCGAACTGCTCACAGTATTCCTTGTCGAATATGTTATCGACTCTCAAGAACAGATACTCCGGTCCCAGGTGGAAACCTAGACCTGCGCTGGCAATGAGTCTGCTGCCAAGCCATTTCTCCCTTGTCACGGGCTTCCACAACCCACCAGTCGTGTCCACCTGCTGCCAGTAGCTCACTCTCCTGCCGGTGTAGTCCAGATCGAGCAGAAGATCAAATTCAAAGGGCGCCCTGTACGAGGCTCTGACCGAACCCTCAGTCTCCGGTCTGAATGCGGCCCGCCGTTCGACCATACCGTAAAGCGGCAGGAAATACTCATCATAGCCGATGGTCTCCTCGCTCCGTTCAGTGGCGGAGAGGTAGGAGATGTGCCCCCTGACCTTCGCGTCATCTATGGGCCACAGTTCCAGCTCGATTTCGAGCCCTCTCGAGCTGAACTCGTTGACGTTGGCGGGACGCCACACCCAGGCCTCATCCGGCGACCACTCGATCAGATCATCAACCTCCCTCGCGAAGACGGAGGCTTTCACAGCAACAGACTGAACAGGCTCATACTCCACTCGCAGTTCACCACCGAAGCCGTCCTCGGGCCTCACTTCTGCATTCCCTCCGGCAAAAGCTGACTCGGGCCAGTAGAGGTCGTTTAGAGTAGGGGCTCGGAATGCTCGTCCAAAGGAGAGCTTCACCCTTGCGTTCCGATCCACAGGGTAGACCAGCCCAAGGCTCGGGTTTGCGCGAACGCCGTAGGCCTGGCTCCAGTCGTACCTGACGCTGCCCAGCACTCCAAGACCACCCCAGGGACGCCAGTCGGTTTCAACATACAATCCTGCGGTCGTATCGGCCGGAGACCACCGGGTCTCGGCCACCTCACCAGTGCTGTCGTTGGTGATTGCCTGTACCGCGTCCAGGTCGGACAGGACCGCGTCAACCCCGAACACCAGCCTGATGCCTGGCAAGGGGCGCGTGTCGAACTGGATGCCGGTCCCGACGTTACTCATGACATACTCGTCAGACTCCACAGCCTTGAATGTCTTGAACGAACCCATGTCGAAGCCTTCGTAGACTGAGTAGATGTCCATGTCTCTCCGGTCATAGTAGAGCTTGATTCTACTGTCCACTCCTTCGCGCAGCTTTGCGCCCAGGGAGAAGTCAAGAAAAGCCTTGAAGTTCTTCTGCCTGTCAAAGAGGGAGGACACCCCTTCGTTTCCGTAGGTCGGTGACACACTCTCCTCAGGTACGGGGCCGGGCAGCCCCACCTCGAAGGTCTCGAGTGCGCCGGCCAGGCCCGCCTCCAAACGCTCGTTGGCAGTATACGTCATCTTGGCCGAAAGCCTCTCACCCCTGTAGTCGCTGTTATCCCGCTCACCGTCCGTTCTTCTTCTCCGGGCGGACAGATGCAATCCCAGCCCCTTCCAGGAGCTCGAAGCCGAACCGCTGTATATTTCCATCCCGTGGGAACCGAATTCGGCCCGGCCTTTTACGCTCGGCTCGTCGCTCCTGGCGCCGGTAACGATATTCATCACGCCGCCGAGAGCGTTCGCACCGTATAGGCTCGACACCGGGCCTCTCACGACTTCCACTCTCTTCACGTCGTCCAGCGCGATCTCAGTCAAGTCCGCCATGCCCAGGGATATCGAGTTCACCGGCCTCCCATCGACGAGTACCAGCACCTGGTTCGCAGTCGAGCCCCGTATGGAGATGGAGGCGACCGAACCCACATAGCCATAGTCTCTCTTTTCTACCCCGACTCCGCTCTCTAGAAGTTGTCCCGCATCGGAAGCACCGCTCTCCTCGATCTCCTCGGCAGTGTAAACCTCTATAGCGATTGGAACCTCCGACAGCGGTGTGGGCACTCTCGTCGCCGTGACAGTCATCCCCTCCATCTCGTGGACCGGAATCCACTCTTCGCCGTCTGGAACCCCAGGAATCTCAGCAGCCCAGCTCGTGCCTGCAATCAACGTCGCCAACCCCAGCTCAACTATCTTTCTCATCCTCCCCCCCTTCCATGCTCAGGCGCGAGAAGCACATGCGGGGCTCCCGTCTTCGGATTCTTCCCGACAACGATATTGGCTCCATAGACCTTGCATAATGTCTCCTGTGTTATCACTTCCTCCGGCATCCCTTCCGCGGCGAGTTTCCCGTCCACCATCAAAAGTATCCGCTCGCAGTACTCTGCCGCGACATTCACGTCGTGAGAAACGACGAGTATTGTCAGACCCTCCCTGTTCAGCCGCTTGAGCAGGTCAAAGACTTCAATCTCGTGGTCGATGTCCAGATGTGCAGTAGGCTCGTCGAGCAGGAGAATCCTGGGGCTTTGCGCCAACGCCCTGGCTATAACCACTCTTTGCTTTTCCCCTCCGGAGATCTCGTTCACCCCCCTGTCTCTCAGGTGGAGTATATCCGTCACCCTCATCGCATCCAGCGCGACCCGGTAGTCCTCTTCGGTTTCCGACTGGAACCTCCGCAGATAGGGATTCCGCCCCATCAGAACGATGTCGAGACATCTGAAGTCGAGAAAGAAATGACTCTCCTGGGGCACAACGGCGACTGTCCTTGCTATGTCCCTTCTTGACATCCCCTTGAGAGGGCTCATCTCCAGTTCGACACATCCCTCGTCAGGGAGCAGAATGCCGGATATCACTCTTATCAGTGTAGACTTACCGCATCCGTTCGGCCCAATGAGACCGACAAACTCACCGTCCACCACGTCCAGGGACAGACCGTCCAATGCCTTTATGCCGTCGTAGGTCACTCTGACACTTCTGACCCTAATCAAACTGCTTCTTCCTCCTCTTCAATAGATACGCGAAGAACGGGACCCCGAAAATCGCTGTTATCACTCCCACGGGTAACTCAACCGGCGCGATGGTCCTCGCTGCGGCATCGGCGACGAGGAGAAGCGTTCCGCCCAGTAGAATCGAGGCAATTATCAGTCTCCTGTGGTCGGGGCCGACGAGAATCCGGGTTATGTGCGGGACAATAAGTCCCACGAACCCGATTGCGCCGCAAAAGGCTACGACCGCTCCCACAACCACAGAAGAAGTGACGAAAACCATCATCTTCAGCTTCTCTGTCTCCACGCCAAGCTGCTTCGCGCCCTCCTCCCCAAGCGAGAGTATATTCATTTCCCGTGATCGTGAGTAGATAACGCCCCCGCAGACTCCAACCAGTAGAACGAAGACCGCGAACAAGGGGATATCGCTTCTCGCGAATATGAACCCAAGATTGCCCATCAGGAGATACGTTATCTCGTGCAACTCTGATTTGGCCATTACCATGAGAAGCATCACCAGTGCCGAGAAGAAGAAACCTACAAGCACGCCGCTGAGCAGCAGCGTGTCTTTGGGAACGCGTCCGTTGGATTTGGCAAGATTGTAGACCGCGATGATTGCGAGTATCGCTCCAAGAAAGCCGAAGACCGGCGTGAGAAGAGATGATGCGAGCCGCAGGACGACCGCGAGGGCCGCCCCGAAAGCCGCTCCACTCGATACGCCCAGGATGTACGGGTCAGCCAGTGGGTTCTGGAGTATTCCCTGAAGAGCGGCTCCGACGAGAGCCAGTGAGGACCCCGCGAATACGCCGAGTACCACACGGGGCAGCCTAACGCCCAGGATCCTTAAAGGTGAGATCCACGACGGACCCACACCCATGGAAAGGAATGCCACGACAACAAGAAGAATCGAGAGAAGCAGCAGCTCCGCCCACCATCTGCGAGCCATCAATCGTTGTCCCTCTGCGCTGCGCGCTCTGGATAGATCAGCTCGTACAGCTCCGCGGCTCCTCTCACCGCCCTCGGACCCGGACGGGAGATGCGACTGGGATCCACGCGTCGGATACTCTCACTCCTCACCGCGCTCACCTGCTGCCAGCCAAGCCGTTCACGCGCCTCTTTCAGGGACACAGCAGGGCTGGCGATGATCATCACCTCCGGATCTCCTCGAATGACCTCCTCCGGGTTCACAACCGGGTAGGCTGAACCGGATTCGATGATGTTGTCACCTCCGGCAAGCGTGATCAGTTCTCCGGGGAAGGAACCCGGGCCCGCCGACACAAGCGGGTTGGTGTCAATCTCGACAAACACCCTCTTCCTGTTCTCGATCTGAGACGTGAGCCGATACAACCCTGTCACCGACCCCCATAACTCCCCGGTCAGCGCGGCTGCTGCAGAATCCCTTCCCACAATATGGCCGATCACGCGTATGCACCGTAGAACTCCGGTAATAGACTCAGGGTTCAGCTGAACCACCGTGAGTCCCAGTTTCTCCAGTCGATCGATGGTCCTTGCCTGAGTGGGGCCGGTAGCGAGAATACAATCGGGCTCCAGAGCGATGATCCTTTCAATGCTCGGGTTCAGGAAATCACCGACCTTAGGCTTCTGACTGGCAGCCTCTGGATAGTCGCAGTATGTGGTAACTCCGATCAGCTTCTCCTCCGCCTCCAGGGCGAAGATGATCTCGGTAAAGGAGGGACCAAGCGACACCACACCTGTCACAGGTCTCGGCAGGGTTACTTCTCTGTCTCTGTCGTCGGTGACTGTCATGGACTCCCCGCCGGTTTCGTCCTCCTGAGAGCAACCGACGAGGAGGGCGGTCGCCAGAACAACCGCGACAAACCACATCCTTTGAGACGTTGATCTTCTCATAAATGAGAAAGCCCGACCGTCGAGGTCGGGTCCATGCTGGACGAGCCTCCCCCTCGAAGGCCTTCCGTGCGCCTTGTGTCTGGGCAGGTCTCCTGGCTTGCGGTCTACTTCCCCCGAGCCTTCCCATTCAGAGTTCTGACAGTGACTCGAGGCAGATCATCCGCTCACAGTGGCGGGGCCGCTCCCGCTTCTAACGGGATTCCCTATTCTTCTCCGGCATTCAGCAGATGCCGAAGACACCCAGACCACATATTAACGATCAAAAGAACTGAAAGCAGTCTACAACCGGGTAGCGGGCATGTCAATCATAAAGTCTAGCTGTCAGCTATCAGCTCTCAGCTGTCAGCTTGAAACAGCAGTCGACAGTCATCAGTACTCAGTCGTCAGTCAGAAGACTCGATTGGCTGTCAGCCTGAAACGGGAGCTATCAGTAGTCAGTACCCAGTAAACCGTCGCTCTGCGATTTTCGGTCTACGATGTACGACAGCAACAGCAGCATCTGAGGGGACGGGGTTACCTCGCCAATGGGACGGGCAGGGTGGCCCCTGCCCCTACAAGATCCGCGGGCCTTCCTGGATCCCTGCCTTCGGGGGGACGACGACGTTGAGGATGAAGATTGAGCACGGGAAGAAGAGTCGTTGACAGAATGAACCGCTCGTCATATGGTTTCTCTGGTCGCATTGGCGCCACGGGGTAAGGGCGTGAAGAAAATTATCATACCGGTATTGCTGCTGGCGTTGATCTCGGCCCAGGGAACGGGCTCGAGTACGGGTGCTCGATATACGACCAAGGACCATTCTCAGTGGGAGACCAGGGTCACAGACTCGACCGAACCCGGCTTCCCTTCAGAGGATGTCGCAATAGTACCTACTGTAACTCGAGACGAACCTCTTGAGGAACTGGAACCTGAAGAATCTGTCAGGAGTGATTCACTTCTCGCGGTGGCCCACGCGCAAGCCGCTGCCGAGCGCGAGGTCAGCAAGCTGACCTGGTTCGGGGTAGGCTGCGCCGTCAATGTCGCTGGATTCGCGATCGCCACGCTGACCACGTCGCCTCCTCCCGAGTCACATCTGATGGGCAGGTCCCCAGAGTATGTCGAAGCCTTCACGACTGCTTACAAGGAGAAGTCCAGGAACATCCAGATGGTCTACGCTGGGTGGGGCTGCGCCGCATCCACCGGGGGTTGCTGTGTTCTTTCCTACATCGTACTCATCGACTGGTCCAAATCCCTTAGTGAGGCTATCGGGCTCTTCTTCCTGGAGTGGCTGTTGGATGCTTTCTTCGGCGGGTGACTCCGGCGCTTGGGCCTCCGAGCTCGGGTTTTTCGCCTTGACAGCTCAGACCCTCCAATCTACCATCAGGCTGGCAAGAATCCAAGTTCTACTCGAAACACCGGCACGAAGGAAACGGGAGCGTCGAGATAGCGCCGGTTGTAGCAGGCCCCGGAAGGAGAGAAGATGAAAGGACCATTGGTTGTCGTCATCATCGTAGCTCTGATCACCGCACCGGCCTTCGCGGAGAGAGTCACCCTGAAGTCAGGCGAAGCATACAGTGGAGAGATTATCGAGGAGACCAAAGAATACATCCGGCTGAAGACAGACACAGAAATCCTCAAGATAAGAAAAGCCGCAATAGCCGAGATTTATTCACCGGATGTAGAGGTCGAGGAAAAGCTGGATGAAAAGACGCACTCGGGAGTTCTGGATGCCCGCGCCAAAGGTATGGCGGCCGCGGAGCTTGAAACGAACAAGGTTCTTTGGGCAGGTGTTGGGTT
>Ga0180438_10003393_pt1 | contig 24152 bp, 18 predicted proteins | sample SS_ome_12_FD_132455 | JGI IMG/M metagenome (GOLD analysis project Ga0180438, IMG submission 132455) | Hypersaline lake sediment archaeal communities from the Salton Sea, California, USA - SS_3_D_2 metaG | ecosystem: Environmental > Aquatic > Non-marine Saline and Alkaline > Hypersaline >... | reverse complement strand
GCTCATCATCTTGCCGTAGAATATTGAATAGGGGGAGTGATTGGACATCGTGAGCTCTGTCATAGTGTCCTGTTCAAACTCCTGTGTCATAGCTGAACCAGCTGCATAGATTGCACCCACCATCACTCCGTAGAGTGAGATAGTCCAAGCCATGTATGCGAGTCTAGGAGGTGTATAGGATCTTAGGTTCTCCACCTCAAAGGTGACTGCAGCGTCTTCTTGTAAAAATCTCTGATAGAAGATGTCCAACTTCCTAATGACAGGCATTCGAAGGTTCTTTGTTAGGTCCTCGTGAGTATTAGCCACTTGTATATGAATGGAAACAGACTCATTGGCGGCGATGGCATCCTCAAAGTTGGATGGGATTGTGATGATGAGAAGCATCTCACCATTATCAAATAGCTGTTGAGCTGTCTCTGCATCCATCTCTATTGGGACCAGTCTTGGGGGAATCGGGTCATATTCACGCAGAATGTCAATCAGACCATCTGTGTAAACACCAGGGTCCTCTTCCTCCACAACAAGAGCAACCTCAAGACCACTTCCATAGTATACACCACCCATGAGGAGTGTGAATGCTGTAAGGAAAAGAATTGGCAAGAGAAGGACAAGACCAATCTTCTGAGGATTGCGTTTCCACACTCTCATCTCTTTCAGGAAGCTTGCTTTGAAAACTCTGAGCGAGAGATTCATGACCGCTCAACCTCCCTCTTCATCAGAGTCACAACGATAGCAGACAACAAAATCCAAGTTCCTATAAGGAATAAGATGCTGGGCCAAAGACCAAGCAGGCTGTCTGAGAAGAAGACGCGTGTCCAGAGAAGAATTGAATGAGTTATGGGAATTAGAAGCACGACAGACCTGAAGGCAATAGGAGCAAGACCTATTGGTGCAAGCCCTCCACCAGCAAGAAAACCCACGACAGTAAAAAGAACTGATCCGAGCAGAGCCTGCTCCCTCTTGCGTGCTTTCATACCAATGAGTTCACCAAGAGGGACTAGGGCAAGAATGGTCAGGAATGATATACCAGCCAGTACCAGGATGTTACCGGTAGGAAAGATGTTCATACTCGGTACTATAACAGGTATTGTGACCACAAGCACTGAAACAGACCTTGGTATTGCTGCAACGGTTCTGCCTATGACGAGCGCGACTCGTGATGCGGGCGAGTTCAGAGTGTCGTGTATTGCATTGGTTTCAAACTCTGTTGCCGTCAACATCGCCTGGCTTGCAAGAGAACAAGCAATTAGGGAGAGGAGTATCCCAACAGCAGCCATGTAGGAGAGATTGGAAGGAGTGGCCGCAAGGCTTAGAGTTTCATCCAGAGCTACTCTCGCGTTGGACTGATCAAACTGTGGACTGACTGCTCCCTGATTGTACAGGAGCACTGCAGCCTCCATACGATGAACATAGTTCTTCACGATGTCATCATTGGCGTTGTTGATGTACATAGTCACTGTTGCCTGAGTGCCTGATGATATGTTCGCTCCAAAACCTGTAGGTATCAGAATATACGCGATTAGCTCGGTGTTCTGATAGAGTGATGATGCTGTTTCTAGGTCATACCTCTCGATGTTGAACCAGGTGTGGTTCGTCGTGGAGACCATGTTCTCTATGATGCCAGCCATATCATCAGCCTCTGACGAGATGTCCTGAACCACTAGACCACAGGCGAAGGACTCACCTCCCCCGACACTTGTCCACATGATGGTATATACAATAAGAAAGACGAACGGAATGATTAGGCTGGGAGCAATGAACCTGGGGTCTCTCTTCGCTTGCTTTAGGTCCTTCTTCACAATGGCAATGATCTGTCTCAGCATCTCAATCCCTCAGCTTCGATCCAGTAATTGCCAGGAACACATCTCCAAGGGACGGCTCCCTCATGGATGCCTGCTTCACCGTGAGGCCAACCTCAGTTAGTCTGTTGATTACAAGCGGTAGGTCAGAGTGGCCAGCCTGACTTCGAATCCAGGCTGTCCGTGGTCCTCCATTCAGTGGTTCAGATATCTTCTCTACTTCTAGCTTGACTTTGCTCGCAAGCCAGGCAACATCTTGTTGTGAGTCCATCCCCTCAATTAGGACCTCGAGCAGGAAGTCTCCAACATGCTCTCGTTTCAGCTCCTTCGGTGTCCCCATCGCAACACGTTGCCCATTGTCAATGACAATGACACGGTCGGCCAATGCTTCAGCCTCATCCATGTAGTTTGTACAGAAGAGGACGGTTCTACCCTCAGCCTTCATCTTTCGTACTTGGTTCCATATTAGGTTCCGACTCTGTACATCCACACCGAGGGACATCTCGTCTAGAATCAGAAGCTCTGAGTCATGAAGTATTGAACGGACCAATGCAAGGCGTCGCTTCATTCCTCCACTGTAGGTTCTCACAAGGTCGTCTTTTCGATGCGTCAAGCCCGCAAGCTCAAGCATTCGAGAAATCCTCTCTTGGATTTCATTCTTGGGCACTCCATAGAGATCGGCGTGATACTCAAGTGATTCCTGAGCAGTAAGGTCCTCATAGAGAGCTGTTTCTTGTGGCATGAACCCGATGAGCTTTCTCACTGCATCAAGGTTCTCTGCCACCTCAAAGCCTGAAACCTTAACATTGCCAGAGGCTGGCTTCAGTATTCCTGTGATCAGTTTTACCGTGGTGGACTTTCCAGCCCCGTTTGGACCCAAGAGACCTATGACCTCTCCTCGCTCCACTGAGAAAGAGAGGTCCTCTAGTGCCTTATGACCACCCTTGTAGATATGTGTGAGATTTGATACTTCAACCATCAGTGTCAGTTGAACCACCTGTGATACATACTTACCCCAGAATATATTATACTGGTGTCACGAGAGGAGTAACATAGCATACTTCTTTATGATGCGATGAAACATTATGGTCATCATGACTCTCGAGTTCTTGACACGGCCCCATGTGCGTGGTGTCCTCTTTGAATTGATGTGGGGAGATCGATTTGAGAGCGACTTAAAGACAAAGACATCATCAGATACGGAGTTTGTTGAGATAAGAAACAGACTTCTCGAAGATGAGATTATCTACCAATTCAAGGGCGAGAATGATGCCCTTTATCTGTCTTTGACCGACAAGGGAGTTGCTTTGGTCAACAACCTCTATGAGATTGAACGCATCATCGAGGGTGAGGAAATAGACGAGTGAAACCCAACCTGTCACTCCTAAAGTGACAAGAGATTTAAAATTCTGGGATGCGTAATAGAAGATTGGGTTTACAATGACTCAGGACACTATTATTGGGGACCTTACTAGTCTGGGTCTGACGAAGAACGAAGCAAAGGCATATCATTCCCTCGTCAAGCTTGGTAGGTCTTCTGCACGTGCAATTGCTGGGGAGTCTGGGATACCCAGAAGCAAGGTGTATGAGACCCTTGACCTTCTAGAAAAGCGAGGTATCATCAAGAAGGTGACTGGTAGTGAACCAACGTTGTTTGATCCAGCACCAGTGGATGCCGCCTTGGACCACCTTGAGGAGAAGGTGACGAGTTCTGCCACAAGTGCAAGGAAACTACTGAAGGGTCTTCAGTCTCTAAGGGGAACAGAGGCCAAGGAGTTCGCCTGGGCAGTGGAGGGGATGGATCAAGTCATCGTTGGTCTACGGACAGCCATAGAGAAATCTCAACAGTATGTATACATCGCCTCAGCTGCTCCTCATCTGCTAAGTCACCTCAGAGGTGCTTTCAGTGGAGCAAAAAATCGAGGGGTTGTGATTGAGCTATTCACCACGACTCCGGGGTCCAAAATAGTGCCTGGGATTGAGCACTATCTGAAAGTTACCATTGCGATGCCCAGCAAGGACCTTCTCATAGAGAGTTTCAAAGGGATCTTTCAAACCCCACCACTGGACGCTGATGAGTGGGAGCCAAGTCGGATGATGATAATGAATGTGGATGGTCGAGAGAGCATTGGTGTGTTTCTCCCAGGTGATGACACCTCACAACCATGGGCCTTGCACATCAGAAGTCGGCTTGTGGTGTTAATCCAGTGGCAGGTTGTTAAGACCGTCCTCTCGAGTGTTGAAACGATTATTCAAAACAAGATGTTCTAGGACAACTTATCCTATGGTCTAGGAAATTCGATTGGTATTTTAGTCAACACTGAGGTCTACTTGCTGGGAGCAAGGAAACTGTGAACGAACCCCATCTTGCAGCACTCAAATGTCCAAAATGTGGAAAGAAGATACGCCTCAGTGGAAATTTCGAACCTCGCACAGAAGTGAATGAGGGCGAGATTGTGTGTGAGAAGGGACATGTCTGGAGTGTGACTAATGGTATTCCCTCGCTGGTTCACCCCCCGGTATCTGCTGATGATGCGAAATGGATCTCAGACTATGATGAAATGGCAGAGAACTATGATGAGCTGGTCAAGCAGTATGATGATTGGTTGGGAATAGATATGATGAAGGAACGTTTGCGCCTCTTTCATTTCGTCCCTATCGAGGGTCCAGTGAGAATGATTGATGTCAGTATAGGGACTGGCGCCAACTTCATGGCTTTGCACGAACAGTACAAGGATAAAATTGGTAGATTCAACCTTCATGGGATGGACCTCTCAAAGGAGATGTTGCAGGTTTCTTGTAGAAAGTTCGGTCAAGCAAAGATGTCAGTCAGCTTGACCCACGGGAGTGTGTTCAACATTCCATACCAGACCAACTTTTTCAACATCGTCATTCACTCAGGAGGCATCAACACCTTTTCGGATATCTCGGGAACCCTAAGAGAGATGCTGAGGATTGCAAGATCAGGGGGGACCATCATTGTGGTGGATGAAGGTCTGTCTCCACGGAAGAGGGAAACCAAGGAAGGCAAGGCCATAATAAAGGCAAACAATCTCTTCGCATCGAAACCACCAATTCAACACATCCCGGACAACGCAAAGGATGTAGAGGTCATATACGTGATGAATGAGACCTTCTATCAGATTGCATTTAAGAAGTAACTATGGGCAATGGAAAAAAAGAGTGCTCAGGTTGGTTCCAACGCGAGCACTTCAACTAGAGTAAGTGTGTTATCCTCGCCATGAGCCTCTTGGTTCGAGGTGGCATTGTTGGAAGTTTCGAACTGTGTCACTTTGATTTACCTCCGGAAAGAAGTTCTGTAGACTTCAGTCTGTGCAAATGACCTTAGTTTCTGAAGTTCCTTCAGGTCTGGTTCAACATAGCCCCTCTTCCAAAGCTTTGCAAATGCCATTTGACTACCTCCGGTAGGTATAGGCATGAATCAAAGCATCAGTAGAAATTAGTGTCTTTGTGTGCTTCGGTGTAGATGCACTTCGTGAATTAGTAACTTGCTCCATGATACTTTACCTCCTGTGTATATACGCGAACCCGATGGCGTCAGTTGTGTAAACTTTCGCAATCTTGTAGTCCAACTTCTCTCGATAGTCGTTAGTCATCATCATGCGATGCATTGTTTATCACAGGTATGTACACACCATATTTGTATATAAGGTTTGTTCTCCAAACTATTAAGTGGTGTGATTGTTGCTTTGATACACTATTTATATAGAAAAAGGTTGTAAAATCTCTAATTCCAAACTTTTAATAGTAAAATGGTTCGCCAGCACCATCAAATTTAAATAATTAGTTTGTTCTAAATAATATAGATTTTGGGCGTTTTGATGCGCTCTTGGTGGGTTTTAAAATCCAAAACCCACGATAAAAAATCAGAACGAACGATTCCCAGGCTATCCGAATCTCTGGACGAATCGACGGATCGAATGCATTGGTGAAAATGGACATGGGCGACGACTATGTAGCAACTGAAATCACAGATAGCCTCGAGGGAATTGTCTTAACAAAAGACGGGAAAGAACCTCAGAAGGAAATTGTTTTTGTAACAAATCAGGAAAGGGCTGATGTCCTTGATGAAATCGTTCGGTACAACATCCTACAGACACTTCGCAAGGGTATAGAAGACACGCTGACAACAAAAACTGTTGATGAGGCTACGGGTGATACGATCATCCGGCAAAGGGTTGTCAGACGTGATGCGTTGTCTGTTGTGGAGATTGTGAAGATGTCACCGGACTGTTGTCATGATAGTGAAGAGATCACAAAGAATCAGGTGTATCATCACTTACCAAGACTGATAGAACATGGATATGTCATCAAGTACGGGACTGTCACGAAAGGAAAGCGCAGTACGGACTACTATCGCCGAACAGCCAAGGGATTCATGCTGACAACAGGAGCATGGGGAACTGAGGAAAAACGAATACGAGAGAAACTAGAGGGCTTCACAGACAAAATGCTTGAAACCTTCAATATCAAGCTCTCCAAGGAAAAGCGGGAAGAACTGATTGAACTGAGTGTCAAGAGAGCTCAGATGCAGTATGCATGGAGAACTAAGATTGCGGATATGGTCAATCTTGATATTGCCACCAAGGAAACCCTCTCCATGTACGAGATGTTACTGGATTACTATTCTGTTGGGTCCAAGGAGTATATGGATGTCATAAACAGAATACGAGAGATACTCTTCCCTGAAGGTTGATCTCTGAACCAGAAGGGAGTGTAGGCGTCCTAGATATGACCCTTCAATTGAATTGCTGTCTTCTTGACATCGATTACTGTGAGGTCAGGGACTGCTGAAGGAGCTGCAAAGGCAATTGCCCAAGAGTTCTCCTCTATTCTTACGAGAAGAAGATGACCTTTACTTTGAGCAGCTGTTGCAATATACGAGCTGTCTGAGGAAGACACGCGCGTATATTTCACTCCGCCTGCGGATACCTGTGAGGAGTTCTCTTGGATAGACTTGAGAATCCCATCGATGTCTTCTACCAGATTCCAGTTATCAGTCTGCCAGATTATTGCTCTGTCTTTAGCAACTGCGAAAGCATGGATTTTTGGATTATTCGCAAAGAGCAGATTCCATTCATTTCCGATTATTAATGCCAAAATGAAACCACCATATCTACTATAACATGATTGGGAGAGAACTGTGTTGAAGTTTTCCCCAAACCCAGTTTCACTCAGAAAGCACTAAATCTTTCCACGGAGGGTCTTTGCGGCTCGGTCCACATCCACATAGACACCGTCTGGTTGTGCTTGTGCATCAGCCCATGCCACAACCCATCTGTCACTAGCTGTGTCAATCTTTGTAAGAATCAGGATCCCATTTCCTTGCACATTTCGAGCGACTAGACTCTCAGGAGTGGAACGCATGGTTGAGTATTTCACTTGATTCTGGACAATACTGGCTGCTCGAGACTTCACCGCAGAAATTAAGTTTCTTGCATCACCAGTCAAGTCCCAGTTGTTACTCTGCCAGAGGACCTGTCCTGACTCTGATATAACACCGAAGGCTTGAACCATATTTCCTGAACTATTGTATGCTTGCGTGTATGCATCCATTACAGGATCGCTCATTGTAATTCACCCCGTACTATCTACGGCCTATAAAAAAACCGCGCAGCCTTTCCAAATAAACAAATCCTCGATGGCCCCAGTTAGACAACTTCAACAGACTCTTATGGAATCATTACTTTAGCAGTCTATGGATAGTGTCATTTGGGAGGACACGAGAGGAGCGTTCCTTCGTGTAGTTGTTCGTCCAAATTCGAAGGAGAAGGAGTTCATTGCAGAGTTCTCTGCTGAAGCGATAGTAATCAACTTGAGAGGCCCAGCAAGGGAAGGCAAGGCCAACAGCGAGTTGGTAAAGAAACTCTCAAAGATATTGGGCATTTCCACAGCAGAGATTATACTTGTCGCAGGACATAAATCACGAGAGAAGACTCTTTTGATAATTGGCATTGGAGCTGATAGTCTCAAAGAAAAACTTTCGAGTGTGACATAGGCAGTTAAATAGAGGGTGTAGAAGGTTCTTTTCTCCAAATAGATGCCATAAACAGGATTACGAAATACCCCGGAGACAACACCTGTGATAAGAATAGACCGGACTACCTTTCTTGCGGCTACCTATGTGGTGGGTCTAGGCCTTGTCGCTTTGGCAATGCTTGCCGGTCGATTTGCACATCCAGATGTCATCATCACATTAGTCATTGAGAGTGTACTATTGTACCTCTCCTTGTTTAGAGCTCCACTCAAAGGAAGAGAGATTGGAATACTGATAATCCTTGGAGCTGCCTACTACCCTCTCAGTGTGTTGTTGGGCATCTTTTCAGATATGGTGGTGGTGGCAGTGGGTGGAGTTGCCATTTATGTTGCCATGACTGTAAGGGTGGAACTCCATCCGACAAAGGCACTTCTCGGGGGTTTATATTCAGCAGGTATCTTCTATATCTTCTACATGATTGTCCTTGGTAGAGCATGGACTCTTGATGTCCTTACAGCCTTACTCATTGAGGTCATTTTGCTCTACATGTCACTTAGCAAACGACCTCCTAACAAAAAAGAGTTAGGGGCGATTGGGTCACTGATTATGGTATATCTATTTCTTAGTGTATTCCTTAGCTTCTTCTCTGAGATTGTGATCTGGGTTCTGGGAAGCCTGGCGCTCTATGGAGTCGTACGATCCGAGCCAAAGTTTCCCTTGACCAAACGGGCGATGGGGACAGGCTTGGTTGTTGGCGTGATAATGACATTCATGGGCATCTATCTCGCTCTCAAGATTGGTGTGGTATTCCTCGTAGGAGCAGAGATGCTGGGTGCTATCATTCTAGGTCTGTATGGAACCTATACGAGAGAAGAGAACGTTGTTGTTGTCGCCATCGCTAATAGCTCCTCGATAATTGCGATAGGTGTGATGCTCACATATCCTGCCATTGCGATTTTTCAGACAAGCAATCCCTTATTCAATATAAGTCATGCACTCTATAATCCCACTACCACTCTCCTCTTCATCATGTTAACAACGGGAATCAGTGCTATCTTTGGAATCATCCTCTTGGCTCCCTTCAGAAGTCGATTTGCGAATGACCCGTGGCCTCAGGTCCAACCACAGGCAGAGTGCATTAATTCCATAGCAGGCGATGTTGAAGCAAAGAAGTCCGTCGCGATTGGTCTTACAGCGTCAGGAGCATGGGTTGGTTCGACAAAGATTGCTGAGAGTATAGCTGGCAGGACATTGAGCACTGTGCCAAATGCCTTAGCACCAGTAGTCCCTGTCGCCGGCATCATTCCGGATTGGATTGGAATAAGCAACTCCCCCATGATAGCAGGTATAGGCTTCTTCGTTGGGTGGAAAAGGGCAGTCATCATGGTCATGGGCAGTATTGTGTCCATCTTGATTTGGATATTCATTGAGGGGGCTGATGGGTCAATTGCGTATAGTGTACATCTAAAGCGACCTGAGATTCTCTATCTCGCACTGGGAATTTTTGTCACTGTCATTCTGGGGGATGTGCTCAGCGGGAGAGAGGAGAAGAACTTGACGCCTGAAGAAGTACAGGAGAATCTCGGAGGAAAACAGGAGGAGGGAGTGATACTTGTGGACTCCCCTCACAGGACTGAAGAGATCCCAAGAATTCTGAGGGTCAAGGGGGAACTTTTCTCTCTTGAAACCTTTTGGGAGGAGATTCGTGAGATTGTGCAAAACCCAAGGGAGTACCTTCGGTCAAGGAGGGGACAGCTGCCACCTTGGATAGCTTTTGTGTCAATGGGTTTGTTCATGGTTGTGGGAATCATCGTCTTTTGGTTTGTCAAGCCTTTCATGGAGAGCATGACTACATCTCTGGAGATTCATTGGCTTCTTTTCATATTTGGAACTCCCTTGGCGCTTGTGTCAGCCTATTTCACTGCACGAGCTATAAGCGAAACTGGTATGTTGGCGGGATACATTTCTGACATCGTTGCTATCCCAGCAATACTTTTCTTCAGAGTCACATTCACAGCAATTACCACATTTATTGGTATGCTAGGGGCAATTCAGGATGCCGCTATTGCATTGCTTGTACATCTCAGGCTTGGAAAATTGACTGGTGTTCGTGGTAGGGACATCGTTAAGGCTGTGTTTATCGGATCTATACTAGGAACCACTGTTGGTTCTATCATCACGTTTGAGATATTCAGCACGTATGGATTTGGTGGTATCGACTTCCCGAGTCCGGCGGCGCAGCTGTTCGGATTTCTTGTGCTCAGTCTTGAGGGACTGGGGTCTCTTCAACTTCCCGGATTAGACAGGCTAGAGGGACTTCCTCCGTTCATTGCATTCTTGTATCTCTTAGCTTGGGGTCTAGGAGGAATCATAGCTGGTCGAGAACTCAACAAGCGAGGATATAGTCCCATCAGTCTTGTGGTGGGAGTTCTTGTTCCACCAGCCACTTCTGTAACCATTCTGCTTGGTGGGTATATCAGCTACAGAGTGAAGCAACCACAACAACAAATTAGCTACTCTGAGCATCTACCGCAGCAGATTGAGGTGTGCGAAACAGGACAAAACAGGGTGAGTCGTATCTTGAGTGGGGTTGTCGCTGGAGAGGCAGTAGTCACAGTCATCTGGGTCCTACTGAGCGCCTTCTTTTTCTAACCATATTTGTCTACATGTTCTGCAAGCATCTGAAGAAATCTTGGAAAATCATTCCTGTCTAGACTTGCTCCTGCTGCCGCTGGATGACCACCACCAGAGCTGCCTTCCATGTCTTTAAGTATGAAGTTGAGTGTCTTGTTGAGGTCAACATCGGTCCTTCTCCGACGAATGCTCATATCCACCTCATCATCTGAGGACCTTGCACTAATACCCACCTTGGAGTCTGTCACATATGCAGAGAACTTCGCACTTTTTCCACGATAGCCATTGATTGGCATGTCCAAGACATAGCCAACAGGACCAAGCTTTTGTGCCTTCTGTTGAACATATCTGAACACTTCATGCTCAATTCTGGTTGCCTTCAAAGCAAGAAACACTATGTCGTCCATCGAGCTGGGTTTGATTCCCAGTGCCAACTGATGTACAAGGTCTTTCGACTCCTTCTGATAGTCAATCTCTTGGAGTGCTTGCACGAGGAGTCCTGCTTCAAGGTAGAGTGTTCGTTTATCAACATCATCAAAATGGGTCTTTGCAAAGGGTGTTTCGTCGCAATAGTCTCCGATTGCACCGTAGAGAGCCAGTCGAAGAGCGTGTTCTGGGAGGGAGGGGGCAAACTTCCTGTAGACCAGTTCAGCTGTACAAGGACCAACCTCATGAAACAGCTCCACTCGTTTACCAAGCTCTCTCCGTTCCTTAGGGGTCATAGGATGATGATCAGTCCAATGAATCTCTGTTGATTTTGGAAATCTGTCGAGAGCTCTAATAACCTCACTAAACTTCTTCGAATTGATGGCGATATCACTCACATGTACAATGTCTGGTTTGTCTTTAGCCACACGATAAAGGTCTTGATGGACTTGTGCTGGTCGTGTGAAATAGAAATCAGAACCAGGAAACACCAGAATTGCTATGGCGCCAGAGGTTATACCATCAAGGTCTCCATGGGTCAGAACAGTAGCTTTTGACATTAGGATTATCCACCAGATGCACTAGCGCTTGTATGCTTCCTCAAGTGCTTTGTCCCACTCATCTACTTCCGTCTCATCACCCTTACGTTTTTTCCTAGCCTTTGCACGGGCTTTACGAGCCTTTTCAGCTTCTTTCTTCTTTGCTGCTAAGTCCTTCCTCCGTAACTTTTCAGCCTCAATCTCCTCTTCCGAGAGCTTTTCCTTCTCAACTACCTCACGCCGCGAAAGCCAACTAATGAGCGCGGCTGTAAACGGAAAGAGTCCTACCACTGGAACGAGAAATAGAATTACAATTTCAGGTTGGAGCATCTCAATGCTGTTCTGTATACCAGCAGGTAAATTGAGTATCATTTGAATCACATTGGGATTCATCAGGATGAAGGACACTGCAACAACTGTAAGAAACCGAATCGCTGAACCTGTTATGGTGGAGCCAATGACATATGCTGAGGACGGGGCTGCAGCCTTTGCAGTAAGTTCATCTCTCGCCTTTGAATCACTCTGAAGGAGCTCGTCAACATAGATCTGCAAGCGACGCACATCCGAAATAGCATCGAGGCTCTCAAGCGCAGACTGACCACCCATCACCTTTCGTTCCATTGCCTCTCGCAGGAATGAGAATGCAGTCGCACCTGTTGAGCGGCTCATTCCGGTTGTGCTGACCTTCTCACCACGTTCAATCGCATCCTGCTTTCGAGTGGCTTGTCGCAATGCCAATAACTGCTTCTTGAGGGTCTCCTCTCTGTCCTCAACAGGTTTTCCGACCGAATAGGCGTATATCATTTGATAACTCACTTCAAGGTAGGCAAATGAAACAAGTGCAAGAATCTGCGCTTCTGTCAAAAGAAAATCCATGAAATCAACTGGAAATGGATTGAGGTCAGGAACAATGAGGCCTCTGTATGCGGCAAGTAATATGATGATCTGAATTGAAAGAAAGGCACCCCCAACAAACTTGTGGTCCATTCTAACGAGTGATTGTAAGAATAGAACGATGCCCACTCCCGCACAGAGGAAATAGAGGAACAAGAATGTGTTGTCCCAGAGAGTCCATAGCACATCGAACAGATTCTGCGTGAATGATGCCCAGACATCTTGGATGTTTGTCAATGGGTCTGTCAGTCCATATGGCTGCATGTACCAAGTCCTGAGAACAAGCGTGTTATAGAGACCCACTATCAGATTCTCGGGTAATACACCACCTGCAAAGGCGCTTGCAAGACCACTCAGCATTGTTGTGGCAAGGAAGAACACAATCAAAGAGAGCATACGAAAGACAGTAACAATGAAAGCATAGGGGGTATCCCAGTGCCAGATGTCATTGGGGTCAAGAATTGAATATACGAGGTACGCCATAACCGCGAAAGTGGCAACCGATGCAATTCGGAGAATCCAAGTGACAGCCTTCAAAACATAGCCACCCCCCGTTGCTTTGCTGTTTCGTACGTACGTATGATTGTTGGTAAGAAGTCCTCAGGTCCAACATTAATCACGTTGATATTGAATCTCGAAAGTGCCCGTGAAATCTTGTTTCTTCGCTCCCAGAGCTCTTCAGAAACTGCCTCAGACAGTACTTTTTCGACTGGACCAAACTGACCCACTGGTGCCTCAAACCATGGACCAAATGGACTGATGATGATTGCTTTGTGTCCGTTGGCGGTCAGGGTCTTCATTGCATTGAGAAGAGGTGCAGGACTCTCCTCGAGGTCAGTCATCCAGATGATGAGTGTACGTTTCTTACTCTGTGACACGACGTGTGCAATAGCTGTCTCGTAGTCGCTCCAACCCTTGGGCTCAGCCATAGCTAGGACTTCGAGAACGTCATACATATGATTCGGTCGTGTTCCTGGTGGAACATATCCATGGACTATGTCACTGAAGACGCAGGTGCCAACCAGGTCCTTCCTCTCAAGACCCATGTGAGTTAGGAGGACCGCTGCTCTGATTGCATACTCCAGCTTTGTGTTCTCAGGATAGCCGTTCCCCATACTTCCACTGGTGTCAACCATGCACACAATTTGGACGTTCTTTTCCTGTTCCCACTGTTTGACAACCATGTCTCCGCGTTTTGCACTTGATTTCCAGTCAATGAGTCTGAACTCGTCACCAGGAACATACTCTCTGAACCCTGCAAAGTCCGTTCCCATACCAACAGTCTTAGTGCGATGGGCTCCAAACATGAGCCCAAGCTGTCGCTGTTTGGCAAAGGATTCAAGACGACGAACGTCCTTCCAGGTGGGATATACAAGAATTTCCGTATGTTCCTTCAAGGTCCGCTTGTAATAGTGCATACCTAGCCTATCCCTCAGGATGACCTCAGTGGGACCCAGATAGTATCTTCCGCGCATCCGTGCTTGAAGTATGTAAGAGAAGGTGATGCTACTTCCAGGTTCAATCCTAGTCGCTATAAAGTTCTCTCCAATTGCCAGTATCCAAGTTTCTGGATATTGGTCATGAACTTCAATGAAGTCGAAATGACGTCGGGAAGCGTTTCGTATGGTGACACGGACCCGGAGGAAATCACCAGAGAATACTTTCACCTTGTCAATTTGACGGTCCACTTCGATCCCTGCAAGGTTAGCTGTCAACGCAAAGAGAGGCAAGGTGACTACTAGACCAATCACACAATATACTCCCAAGAGGACGAGGTAGAAGTTGATGAAGGAGAACCCACTAGTGAGTAGTAGGACCCCTGCGAACACCACCAGGAAGCCTCTCTGCGTTATCAATTCACATCTTCTCCAAAGATATAGGGCAATAACTCACTTCGGACAGTCTACTTCTCCCAAGATTTTTGTGACTACACGTTCTACAGTGAGACCTTCAAGCTCAGCCTCAGGTTTCAAGATGAGTCTGTGATTCAGAGCCTGGACAGATAGTCGACGCACATCTTCAGGGACCACATAGTCCCTCCCGAGCATTGCGGCTCGAGTCTTTGAGGCATTCATGAGGACAAGTGATGCTCTAGGTGAGCCTCCAAGCAGGATTTGAGGGTCATTGCGTGTTCTGACGATGATGTCACGTATGTAGTTGATGACATCCTCTTCGATGAAGACCGTCTTGCATGTGTTCTGCATCCTCACCATCGCAGCAGGATCGGCTAGCACATTCAGATCAGTCGCTTCACCAAGATGTTTCCTGCGAACAATCTCAGCCTCTTCCTGGTCTGTGGGATAATCAAGTATCAGACGGAACATGAACCTGTCAAGCTGTGCTTCTGGGAGAGGGTAGGTTCCCTCCTGTTCGACCGGGTTCTGTGTAGCAATGATTAGAAATGGTCGGGGAAGCTTGCGGGTTACACCTTCTATTGATACCTGTCGTTCTTCCATTACTTCGAGTAATGCACTCTGTGACTTGGGAGGACACCTGTTAATCTCATCAGCAAGTACGAGATTCGAGAACACAGGTCCCTTACGGAACCAAAACTCTCCTGTCCGCTGGTTGAACACATTACTGCCCAGCAGGTCAGCTGGGAGTGTGTCCACAGTCAACTGGATTCTCTTGAATGCACAACCAAGAATTGACGCGAATGTTCGCGCCATGTAAGTCTTAGCAATGCCAGGTACTCCTTCAAGTACTACATGACCGTTTGAGAGAAATGCAACGAGTACATCCCGGAGGATGTCCTCTTTCCCAACGATTATGCGGCTGCATTCTCGGATAATATCACTCGTGGCTTTATGAACCTCCTCAATTGACATGGTCGCCTGGGTGTCCACAACCACAGTGTCGTTCGTTTCTTCTGTTGTCAATTTATCTTCTACCTCTTTTTAGTGTCTATCATATGTGATTGGATATTGCGCATGAAGAAGAAGAGCTCCATCATCTCATTCTCCTTTATCTTGATAGTAGGATTGGCGGAAATCTCCTCAATCCGTTCTATGACCCTGAAGAATTCCATTTCTTTCAAATTCGGGTCCTTATAGTGCATGACCTCCCAGACTTTCCTAGGATTATATTCGCTCCATTGTTGGGTCTTCTTTAAACCACGTCGTAACCGACGATATAGCATCTTTACTACTCGGGTGTAGTTGCCCTCAGTTCGATAATACGTCATTCGTTCACTGAAATAGGTCTGCCCCCTTCGCAGAAAGACATCTGAAACACTCTTGACCTCTGGTTTCTTTATGTCAGGGAGGTACTTTTTGATACCTAATGCGGTCATGAATGGATAGGCTGCAGAAAAGAGTGGGAACGATGAGAGCCAGAGGACTCTTCCTAGGTAGAGTCCAAAGAAGAACTCACTTGACCACACGGGCACTTCCAAGAGGTGCTCGGAGAACAACACAGGCTGGCTTATATCACCATCCGTGAGCCATTCTATGATGTTGTCACCAAACCGACGATTGCCAGCCCATCGGCCCCACATGTCATTGTTGAAGATGCTGGGATCACTAAGTGCAACGATCTTACCCGCATTAGGGATATCAATAGCGCCAGCAACTGGAAGACTCCCACTCCACTCATAGTCGTCAACCTGAGGCTCATCATCAGTGATGTTTGTTTCACACCATGACCGAGGAGTCGTCCAAGCGATTCCAGCTTGACCAAGAAGACAATAGGGATTGATTGCGGATGCCCAATTGAGATGAATCTCTGATACTCCCACAGTCAAAGCACCACCATCGCTACCAGCTCTGAGATCTCTAATGATGGGAAGTCGGGGTTCCTTAGTTAGGTCATAGGAGTCTAGATCAAAGAGGACTCCGGTGGTGAATGATAGTAGACCTCTTGTGAAGTTACTCCCAATGAATTCATTGAAGAGAAAATTGAGTAATAATAGTGATGCATTCGCAGACCCAAAATCGTCAGCTATGAGTACACCGCCTCCGGCCATCAGATGCGTGAAGATGACAAGGGATGCATCAAGTGTGAAGTCTCGAACCGGACCCATAATCACCAAGACAGCGGATCCATTATAGCGAGATATAACACTCATACTAGCTTGAATCGAAGAAACATTTCGACCAGTTCCTTCGATGTTATTTGCGAACTGACTGAGACCGTTCCAATTCTCATTGTATATGGAGAAGTCATAGTTGTATGTCGACTCCACTCCAACCAACGTGGTTCCAGCTAGAATCCCAACTGGAACCCAGGCGAGGATGAATATGATCACTTGGAGGGTCTCTTTCCAGCCCATTACTATCTCTCCATCATCCTACTCTACTGGAGCAGTTGAATCAATCCTGGGATAGAGGTCTGTAAAGATTCGAACCGCTTCCTCATACCTCTCACGAGTCATCTCGTGATGCGAGAAACGAGCCTCTTCGTATGTCTGAACGAACTGCTCCACAGTTGCTCCGTCGAGGGGAATGACCTGCAAGACACGATCTAGGAACTCGCGAGCGGTTTCAGAATGGGATCTCTCCGAACCCATCTTTGCCCCACACATTTGCTCGAAGGTACGATACGCAAGAGTGATTGAGGCACCGTACTTTCCAGAGTCTGCGAGTTTCTTGATATTTCGTAACTTGGTTGGGATATCAAATCCTCTCGAAATGACAGGACTGCGGAACATTCCTCTTACGATGTACAGATACGCCAAGACGGCGACGACTGCACCAATGAGTAAGATACCTGCTATGAGTAAATCTGTTCCTTGCAATGGATTACCACCTGTTGTTTGTATATTGATTGTAAACATATTAGATTGAATATCATTAACTCCAAATCCGATGAACGTGAGTGTGAACTGAATCACTGCTCCATCAGGCTGTGCTGGTACGTTGTGTGTGAACTTACCATTTTGATCGGTGAGGTAGGTGTACTGATCAGTACCATTATAGTTAAGCTCCACCGTGCGACGTGCGATAGGATTACCCAACGAGTCAAGGAATGTGCACTCGATGACAAAGGACTGACCTGGGTCAACTCTATTTGGAGTTGCCACGAACACTACATCCGTGAAAACATGAATTGCATTGTCCGAACTATCGCTGCTGGGATGTACGAAGGAAACTCCGCCAAATTCCGCAGTGACATTGAAGAATCCATCACCCGCGTTCCAGGTGAGTGGCACTGTAAACTGGAATCTCATTCCACTCGCATTGGTCAGTATGACGTTTGCCAGAAATATGGAACCGAGGTACAGCGATACTGATTCTCCATCAAGCGGAATGTCATCATCGTCAACCAGTTGGATATCTACTGGGAAGCTCTCACCAGGCAACCGAGCGGATACAGGAGTCTGAACATAGACTGTTGAGTCAATGTAGACTAGAATGGTCCATGCTGTCGGACCAGTTCTTAGCTCATGGAATGAGGAAACGAAACGCACACTGATTATATACGAACCTCGTGGTTGGTTAGTCGGTACAAGAAGCGAGATGGAATAGCTGCCATCTCCAGCTGTGATATCAGTGACTGATGTCCCCCCACCATCAACTAATGCCTCCACGGTCAGTCCTTCCACAGCAAAACCACCATCGTTGAGAACATCTCCTGTAATAATCAGGGTTTCACCACGATTCACTATATTATCAACGGGCTCTGGGTCCATGAGTATGTCCACACGCTCAATCACAGTGACATCCTCGAAGAATTCCTGTATATCGAGGTCTCCAAAAGCAAGCGATGGAGGCTGAAACAGTGCATAGCCCGAATAGACACCTGGATCATAACCATAGTTCACTGGATGACCGTAACTGAAAGTTCCTGCGACAGGGTCACTAATCGTTATCGTTGTGAGTAAGCCACCGCCCCACCAGATCTGTATGTCGTACCAGACCATGGGAGTCCCATTTGTGAACTGTAGTGTCCCACTGAATGACAGACCTCCACCAAGATAGACAGTTGTCAGGTTTACTGATGCTGTGATGGCGATGGTGTAGATTCCAATCGTGATAGGTTCCAGAGGGGATACGCCAAAGGTGGCATACCCTGCTGGAGGAATGTACGCCCAGACATCACGAGGACCAAGTAGACCGAGGTCGTCAGGAATCGGGAATACGTACGAGAACTGACCACTCCCGTCAGTGTTGGTCTGTGCAAACCAATCATTATCTCCGAAATAGGCTCCCCAGTAGAAATCGACTGGCGAGTCAGCATAGGGTGTGCCATTGTCCCAGGTGACTGTGCCTGTAATGTACAATGACTGGTCCAGATAGACTGTTGCGGGTGTGACTGAGAAGGCAGGCCAGAGGTATCCGGGTGCTATGACCTCTATCTGTGGAAGGGCAAAGTTGGTACTCGTTATCCAGGGAGAGGGAGAGTTGAACTCAACATACAAATCGTAAAATCCGGGTGAAAGTGTTCCTGGAATGTCCCAACTGAGTGTGAATGATCCATCAGAGGCTGTTACATCAGTGGTCCGTGTTATGCTAAAAAGCGTCAGTTCAACAGTAACTCCACTGTAGGGATTGCTTGAAATCAAATACTCAAGATTACCAGTCACAACCACGGTTTCTCCTATTCTGTATAGAACCACTGGGAGGTTTACAGACGTGAGTGTTGTCTGCCATTGACTCAGCGTGAGGATGTTGTGGATAGACTCATTTGACGCAAGAAGGACTGAACCAGAATATATGCCATAGACTTCGATTCCAGTTCTGACTGTGTCCCAGCTCATCCCCGAGTAGTATAGATCTCCTTGACCAGTACCATTAGTTATGATAGTACCTAGGAAGGGGATTGGTAGGGTACCATTGTTCCAGTAGATGGATATTGTGGCTCCTGAGAGTGCGGTACCATTATGCGCAAAATACGCATAGGCATGGACAGTCAGAGTCTCGTTCTGCATGACCGGATTGGGGTTTATTGTTACCTCAAGATTGATTGCGTATTTAATTCGGGTGATGTCAAAGTAAGTAACGGTATCGTTGTTCAGGGGGTTTGAACTGATATACAGGAGGCGGAAGTAGACGATTTCTTCATCATATGATACAAAGCCTAGTGATATGAGACAGCCTCCAGTGGAATTCGTTGTCGGATTGTCTATTTCAGTCCAACCCGAACCGTCCCAGTATTGGAGATACACAGTTTCCCCAGGGAGTGGAGGTGCACCACCAAGATAAGTCAGCACACCTTGAATTTCAAATTCCCTTTCATCCACATATAGTTGGGTTGGTGCTGTGACCGCTATCTCAAGATAATATCGTTGAAGCTGTATCTGAGGTGCGACTGAACTAAAGGCATCGTCAACAAGGCTAGGGTTCCAAGAAGTCCAATTCACATCTACATCAATAAAACCAGGTTCATCTTGAAAAGGTGTTAGGTTGTAGAACATCTGATAGTTGCCCAGTGAGTCAGTGGTCTTCGTAAAGACAAACGTTCCAGATGCGTTGGTCCAGTGAATATAGATTGTTTCATTTTGTATCGGAGTCCCATTTGCGAACTGCAGGTTTCCATAGAGGCGGATAGTTTCATTGAGGTGAAAGATTGTGGAGTTTGCTTGAATTGAGATGAGGGTACCAGTGGCCTCAACTGACAGAGGTTCATGAAATGATTCACAATCGTAAACCGTGTAGTATGGTGATGTGTAGTTTGCCCAGATATAGACTATTTCAATCGCCTGTCCAATAGGAATCGTAAATTGATGGAGATAACCACCTGTTGAATTGGTTATCACGCCGCCTATATAGTAAACCCCAGTACTGTTCTGTAACCAGAAATCAACCCACTGATTGGCAAACAGAAATGTTGGAAACTCAGGAGTTGTTAAATTTCCTTGGATGTCAATTGGTTGTAGAACGTTAATAGGATCAGGTGCGACAGAGATTGGATCTAGAGATGTATCTATTTTCTTCACATTCGTGAAGAGATGAACTGATTCTGAGGATGCAAGGAGAGGTTCTCCTGCAAAAGAGGTCCAGTATTCAATTGGACCTTCATCAGATTCGAGAACTGTGTAGTTAAACTCGTAATAACCATCAGAGGCTGTTAGTACAGAGCCTAAGAGAGAGGTCGATCCATTGTTCCAATAAATATCAACCAAACGATTGCCGATACCTGTGCCATTTGAAACATGTGTCAAATACCCAAATATTGTGATGTTCTGGCTAACATAGAGAGGATCCAGTAGTTGATTGATTGATAGTTGTGTCCCACTGGAACCAACATTGATTGGTATAAAGACACTCCAGTTTCCTGCAATCAATGGCCAAGGAGAACTCCAGTTGGCATATGCAAAATAAGTGCCATCAGGTTGCGTGACCGGTATGACATAGCTCCAGGTGAAGCCACCAGTGGAGTTCAAGCCACGAGTCGCATTATCCTGTGTCGAGAAGAAGACATCAACCTGTTGCCCCATTGGAAGGATTGTGCCATTTAGTAAGTATACAGCACCATCATAGTAGATTGTAGAGCCTGCAGAAACATCAGTCGGAAAAACAGTCAAGTCGAATCCCACTCGGCCCCAGACCGTAACTGTTGAGTTGTTACTTGACCTTGCTGGATTCAGACGTGGGATACCATACTGATCCCAGTCACCGAGGTACCATGACCAGACCTCATGACCTCCCACACTCATATCAGCAAGGTTGAGGGGGTCAACGTAGATATTCAATTCATAGTATCCATACTCATCAATAGATGCGTTCCCCATGAACGTGTTGTCCCAGTAGATACCTATGTTCCTATTGTCATGGTTAGAGCTGTTGACTGGAACTCCGCCCACCTTCATGGTTCCGTAGACATGGACTGTGTCCTCCCAGAATGCAATGTGAGTGTCCACGCCTTGACTGACATTGAGTTCTCGTGTTTCACTCAGAATGACACCATCCGTTCCAGTAAGGAGCGCTTGGGATGCGTACGGACTGGGTGTCCCCACTGCATACACAGAGGTACGATTTGTGATTGAGAGGGTTGCAGTTGTCCATGTGGCTGAAATAATGTGGTAGTCTACAGAGGCATTTGATGGGAATACATATGTGACCGTGGCAACTGGCGGAGGCGTCTGGCTTATCGTCCGGATACCAATGAATTGCGTATCTGTTTCATCATAGAAGACAATGGTTTCAGGGGTTGTCACTGGGACACCATCAATGGTGATTGCAGCACTCAAATCAAAGGGAGTGCCAATCTGTGCCCAAGGTTGTCCATTGGTTGGCCAGACGAGCAACTGAACATCGGGAGTTGGTGTGTTTGTGGGATCCTCGCCCCCACCCATATCATCAGGCAGCATTGCAGGAATAACCTGAATCCATTCACCACCTGTGGGTGAGCCTGACATTGGGATGAAGACCTCTGACCAGAATGTCATGTGTCTGACCTTTATGGTTCTGAAGCTTGAGGTTGGATCAGGATCTCCGAGGGCATAACCTATGGCTAGTCGTGCTGGAATTCCAAGGTACCGCATGAAGACACAGTAGGCTGTGGCAAAATCCATTGGAAGACCACCGCCGCGCTCCAAGAACCAATCAGTCACCTCTTGACCAATAGGTGGTCTATCAGCAGTATTCAGGAATATCTCGAAGGTGCTCTGAAAATAGAGCTGGACCGCCATGGCCTTTTCATACGCGTTACTACCAACCGTAAGAAACTGGCTGATATTTGCTTCAACCTCGGGGGTCAAAGCTGGATAGTCCAGATAGTTTTGCATGCCCACAACTCCAGTGCTAGAGAGGGCATTGGCTATGACATTGGCTAAGTCCTGGGTCTCGAAGGTGAGCTCAAAGGTCACTATAACCTCCTCACCAGTATCACCCTGAATGAAGGGAGTGAAAAGAAGCGTGTTGTACTCGTCAGTTTCTAGACTATAGTCCAGAAGACGCCCAGGGTCACGATAAGGAGTACCATTTGGAAACAAGCTCCATGTTGTGAATGAGTCCTCAATTACACGTATCTCAGGGAAGAGAGTAGGCAGCTCGATAGCACCCACTGAGGCACCAGCAGTGGTGTTGAAGATTACTGTGTAGACCGGGTTGGTCGCTTCGCCATGGGTGATTAGCTGGAGTCCTGGGTCCACATCCCAAGTACTAATACTTGTTTTGCCCCAGTTTGATCCGTCATAGTCATCATATGCACCCACTCGCCATAGCTGCGGCGGGTCTACTGGCGTCACCATAAAAATCGGGTCATCTAGATGGTCAAGAAGGTCATCTGGAAGAGGCTGACCTACAAGACCATCGGTATAGTTGAAATTATCGAACCAGTTGGTCCTTCCTCCAGCGAATTCGTTGTCATAGGGCCAGAACGGTATATCTTCATACTCATAGTGGGGGTTATACGGGCGGACTGCACCGGATTGGACTATAACAAAATTGTAGGTTGCCCAGACAAGACTAGCTACTATGAAGATTGCACTTATGAGAGTGGTAAGACCCATTCGTCTGCGTGAAGATTTCGTAGCGGCGCTCACTGGACTAGTCCTCTTGTTCACTATTTCGAAGATTTGGCGTGTCAGGCAACTCATGGTGGATGTGAGTTACTCTCAAACGTCCGTTCTTAGCAATTAAAGGGTTGCTCGGTTGGACTCGGTATTGTTTATCGAAAGCGTCTTGAGCGAAATCAGACCAACAATTTCACATACCCTGATGCTTGAAAAGCACAACTAACGCATAAAACCAGAGGTCTGAAGATGGAGTCATCTCATCGTCTGATTGAGGAATTCGTAGTAACTTCTCTAGAAGGTGCTAACAAGGGGGCACACACCCTGGATCATACTAGACGAGTCTATGCCCTCTCTATCAGGATTGGCAGGGAATTGGGAGCAGACTTGAAGATCTTGGGAGCCGCTGCACTCCTACATGATATCGGACGACCATTGGAGTCTGAGCGAGGCGTTTCACACTCAAAACTATCAGGAGAGATGGCAAGGGATATCCTAAGCAGATTAGATTTTAGGGAAGCAGAGATTGAAAGAGTCGTAGACGCAATCAGAACACATAGATTCAGTGAGCATCTTGAACCCAACTCCCTGGAGGGCGAGATACTCAGTGATGCTGACAAACTCGATGCAATGGGGGCGATTGGTGTATTCCGTGCAGTTGCGCAGGCAGAAAACACAGGAGTTGGCATGGACGGGTTTCTATCTCACGCAGATCAAAAACTGCTGAAGCTCAGAGATTTGATGTACACAATTCCAGCTCGTAGGGAGGCGGAGAATCGTCATCGGACGTTAGATACATTCGTGAAACAACTGAAAAGGGAACTGACGAGCAATCACCGATTGAGGTAGAGTTCAAGGTAAGACTCTCGGATTGACTGGGTGATATCAAGTCCAAGATCCTTCACTACCTTGAATATTCTTTCTCTTTTTTCTGCAAGCTCGTCTTCGTTGTTCGCAATGCTCTCAAGTTCAATGAACAGGCCAACATCCTCTACCTCATCTGTGCTGATTGTCATTTCGGATAGGCTGAAGAATTGACGCTTCTTTGAGACTTGCGCCACCAGTTTAAAGCCTAGACTCTCGAGAATCGTGGTCACACTCTCAGCGTCATTGAGTTGCACAGATGACTCTGCTCGTGTCTTTGTGGTAGTGTCTATTTTTGGACCCTTATAGGTGAGTTCCACTAATTCGGTTGATAACGTAGAACCTTCATGGTCGAGAGGTCTTCTTTCTCGTACCCTCAGGGCTTCATCTGTTGCCTGAAAAGATTTGCAGGGATGGTCGAAATATGAGTCGATCTGGACTTCTATGTTTGTCCTTTCTGCGCCAAGGAGCCTAATTCGCTCCTCTATCTCTGCGATATCCTCAATTGCTAGCTTGACCTCGACCTCATATGTACTGTTCATCGGTAACAACCTCAGTTTTCATGATTCTCTCATGCGGCTGTTAGATGTTTCCATTGAATG